>Ga0137384_10000302_pt1 | contig 36364 bp, 28 predicted proteins | sample SagtaG_2_FD_104922 | JGI IMG/M metagenome (GOLD analysis project Ga0137384, IMG submission 104922) | Vadose zone soil microbial communities from Sagehorn Ranch, Mendocino, California, USA - Sage2_R_60_16 metaG | ecosystem: Environmental > Terrestrial > Soil > Vadose zone | place: USA... | reverse complement strand
GCATCCCGAGCTCGCCGGGCTGCTGCCCGTCCTGTACCCGGGGGTGTTCCCGCACCTCGCAGCGCTCGGCAAGTCCGGCAAGGCGCGGGCCGCCATCGAGGCGATCCTGCTGACCGGGATCGGTAAGGGCATCGTCCCTGGTTTCACCAACATTCTCGGAGTGCTCGGGGGTGATCTCGCCGGGTTCCCGAACGGCCGCAGGATCGTCGACGACGTCGTCACCATCGAGTTGCGCGCTCTGGCTGGCTTGACCTACCCGCTGATCGATCCGAGCTACCAGGTGGACCCGACCGTCAAGGTGCTCAGCGACGGCCTGACCAACAGCAGCGTGGCCAACCGGCCGCTGGACAGGTTCCCTTACATGGGCATCCCGTACAGCGGCTACCGCAACCCCTCGTGACCGGGGCCGGCGATGAAGCCGAGATCGGGTCGGCGGAGGCCAGCCCGCCCGAGGTGGCCACGGCCACGGCCCCGTCGGCCGGCGGCAACGTCGTGCTCGAGCTCGGGCCGGGAGTCGGCGCGCTCGTGCTGTACGCGCCCGCCGGTCTCGAGGGGGCAGAGATCGAGATCGGCCCGGCCGGGGATCGGCGGGATGGCCAGGCGGCCCGGCGGACGCATGCCACGGTCAGGAGGCGCCAGACCGCTGGCTCGGCCAGCTACGCGGCCGTGTACCAGGGCCTGGCCGCTGGCAGCTACGTCATCTGGAGCGGCCCGGACACGCCTGCCGGAACTGTGGCGATCCGCGGCGGCCGCGCGACGAGCTGGCACTGGCCCGCCGCCTGACCGCCGGGCTCAGCGGGTGCTGGCGCGTGCTGGCCGGCCCGGCCGACGGGCTCAGCGGGTGCTGGCCGCCAGCGCCCGCCGGTCCGGCGCGCGGTGCGGGCGGGGTCGTCGCCGAGCAGGCGGGTCCGGCGGCCCTGATCAAGACCACGGCCCATGTTCGCAGCGGCTTCCACGCCTCGGCGAGCTCGGTGAACCTGGCCGCGGACGCCGGTTCTGGCAGGTCGTAGAGCCGGGCCGCCAGGGCGAGCGCCCGCGGCTCGGCGGCCGGCAGCACGCCGGTGAACCCGGTGCCCCTGATCACGATCAGCGAGCTGTAGAACGGCCCGATGCCCTTGATCTGGTGGAACTCGGCCATCGCAGCCTCAGGTCCGAGCGCGAGCAAGCGATCGCGGGCCAGGTGATCCTGGCTTTTCAAGCCGACCTGTTCTGGGGACATTGGATTTAGCTAGGCATTTCCTAACCTGATCGTTAGGGTCCCGGGGGGTCACGTGCTGAGCTGGCTACTTGGCGTGAGCGTGCGATTTCGCGTCCTGCTGGTAGCGGCTGCAGCCGGGATCATGATCGTGGGCATCGCACGGCTGCCGCAGATGCACGCGGACGTCCTGCCGGAGACCTCGCCGACGGTGGTCGAGGTCCAGACGGAGGCGCTCGGACTGTCGGCTGCCGAGGTCGAGTCGCTGGTGACGGTGCCGCTGGAGAAGAACCTGCTCGAAGGCGTGCTGAATGTTACTAATGTGACATCAGATTCGATACCCGGACTATCTGCCATAGACCTGCATTTCGCCCCGGGGACGAATCTCTACCAGGCCCGCCAGCAGGTGCAGGAGCGTCTCACCGGGGCATTCGTGCTGCCGAACGTCTCCAAGCCGCCGGTGATGCTGCAGCCGGTGTCTACGACCGGCAACGTCATGATCGTCGGCCTGACTTCCGCCAGGCTGAGCCAGGTCGACCTGTCCGTCCTGGCCCGCTGGACGATAGTCCCGCGCCTGCTCGGGGTGGCAGGAGTCGCGAACGTGTCCACGTTCGGCCAGGCCGACCGGCAGCTCCAGGTGCTCGTGAACCCCTCGGTCCTGGCCGGCCATCACATCCCGCTGGCGCAGGTCATCGCGTCGGTCGGCAACTCCCAGCTGGTGTCGCCGCTGAGCTTCCTCGCCGGGTCCACGCCCGGCACCGGCGGGATTCTGGAAGGCCCGAACCAGCGGCTGACGATCAGGCACATCCTGCCGTTCGGGTCGCCGGCCAACCTGGCGCAGGTGCCCGTCGCCGAAGGCAACGGCAAGCCCATGCAGCTCGGCGACCTGGCCCATGTTGTGCAGGGTCACCAGCCGCTCGTAGGTGACGCCCTGGTCGGGACCGGTCCTGGTCTGCTGCTCGTGGTGCAGAAGCTGCCGTCGGCGAGCGTGCCCGCGGTCACCAGGGGCATCGACCGGGCGCTGGCCGGGCTCCGGCCGGGCCTGCCTGGCGTGCACTTCGGCACCTCGCTGTTCCGCCCCGCCAGCTACGTTGCCGCCGCCGCGGGCAACGTCAGGCTGGCGCTGATCGCCGGCGGCCTGCTGGCCGTTCTCGCGCTGGTCGCGCTGCTGCTGAACCTGCGGCTGGCCGCGGTCAGCCTGCTGACGATGGCACTCTCGCTGCTCGCCGGGCTCGGTGTGCTCCAGGCGCTCGGCTACAGCTTCAGTGCCCTGGTCCTGCTCGGCCTGCTGCTGGCGCTCGCGCTGGTGGTCGACGACGCGGTGCGGGCGGCCAGCGGCGTCATGGCCGAGCTTGGCACCGGGGATGGCGACGGCGATCCGCCGTCCGCGGCGGCGGTCGTGCTGGCCGGCTACCGCGACTTCACCGGCCCGCTCGCCGGAGCATCGGTCGCGGCGCTGGTCTGCGTCGCGCCGCTGCTGTTCGCTACCGGGCTGACGGCCGACTTCCTGCGCCCGGCGGCGGCGGCCTTCGCCGTGGCCGTGCTCACGTCGATGCTGGTCGCGGTCACCGCTGGACCGGCGCTGGCGGCCGTGCTGTTCGCGACCGGGCGCCGTCGGCCGCGGGGGACCGCCGTGGCCGGGCGGATCGCGGCGGGCTGTGCGGCCGTGCTCAGGCAGGCGCTGAACCTGCGCGCCTGGGGGCTCGCGGCCGCGTGCGCGGTCGGCCTGGCCGGCCTGGCCCTGGTCGTGCCGCGGCTGCATCCCGCCGCGCCGTCGTTCGCCGACCGCGACCTGGTCGTCCGCTGGACCGGTCCGCCCGGGATGTCGCTGTCCGAGCTGACTCGCGTTACCGCGCGGACCGACCGTGCGCTGCTCGCGCTGCCCGGCGTGCAGGACGTCGGCGCCACGCTCGGCCGTGCGGTGACCTCCGACCAGCTTGCCAACACCAACTCGGGCCAGATCTGGGTCACGGTCAGGCCGGGCGCCGACTACGGCGCGACGGTGGCGGCCGTCCGGGCGGTCGTGGACGGCACGCCCGGCATGCGGGCGGGCGTCGGCACCTACGAGAACGCCAGCCTGCGCGGCGCACTGGCCGCCCCGCCGCACGACCTCGTCGTCCGCGTGTACGGCCCCGACCTGGACCGGCTGACCAGGCTGGCGGGCCAGGTGCGGGCCGCGATATCCGGCGTCCCGGGCGTGCGCGCCTCGCATGTCCAGATGCCGGCCCGCCAGCCCCAGATCAATGTCGAGGTGAACCTGCTCCAGGCCAAGCTGCACGGCCTGACCCCAGGCGAGATCCGGCGCGAGGCGGCGACCCTGCTGCTCGGCCTGACGGTCGGTAACTTCTTCCAGAACGACAAGGTCTTCGACGTGACCGTTCGGGCACAGCCCGCCGACCGCGCCAACCTGACCAGCCTCGAGAACATGCTGATCGACGCGGGCAACGGCGGCCACGTACGGCTGGGTGACGTCGCGAAGATAACCGTCGCGCCAGAGCCTGAAGACATCAAGCACCAGGCGATGTCGCCGTACCTCGACGTGACCGCCCCGATCACCGGCGGTGACCCCGGCGCGGTGCGGGCCGCCGTGGCCGGCAAGCTGGCGGGCATCAGGTTCCCGCTCGAGTACCACGCCGAGATCGTGGGCACCGGCACCGGCGGAATCTCCAGGACTCTGTTCGTCAGCTACCTGGTCGCCGCCCTGCTCGGCCTGCTGCTCATCATCCAGGCGGTGCTCAGAAGCTGGCGGCTGGCCCTGATCGCGCTCGCGGCCCTGATACCGCCGGCCGCCGTCGCGGCGCTCGTGGCGTTCGGCCTCGGGGCGACCTCGCTTGACGCGGCAGCCGGCGTCCTCGGCGTGCTCGTGATCGCGCTGCGCCAGGCCATCTCGGTCGCCAGCCGGATTCGCGACCGGCACTGCGGCGGCCGCGGCGGGCTGACCGCGGGGACGCTCGTGACCAGCACCGGCGAGTGCGCCGCACCGCTGATCACCTCCGCGGTGGTCACGGCCTGCATCCTGGCGCCCTTCATCGTCCTCGGCGACACCGCGGGGACCGAACTCGTGCACGCCGCCGCCATCGTGATCGTCTGCGGCCTCGTGGTCGCCGTGGCGGTGAACCTGCTGCTGCTCCCCGCCGCCTGCCTGGCCGCCGGCCCGCCGGCCGAGGTTCCCTCGGCCGGCGAGGAAACGGACGTCCTCGAGCTGGCGTGGGCGCAGCCGCCGGCCGGGAGGCAAGCGTAGGAGGGACGGTCGGTTCCCATGACCCGCAAACAACTCGTGGCGGCACTGGCCGTCGCGGCGATCGGTTCCGGTTGCCTGGCCGGCTGCGCCAGGTCGCATGCCGCAGCGGGACGCCAGAGACCGCCGGCCAGGATGGAGCAGACCGGGCACACCCGCAGCGTGGTGCTGACACCGCTCGGGGCGCGGGGAATCGGCATCAAGACCGCGCCGTCAGCGGCCACCGGCAAGACCGTCGTGATGCCGTTCGGCGCGTTGCTGTACGAGCCGGACGGCCGCGCCGTCGCCTACGTCAAGACGGCGCCCCTGACCTTCACCAGGTACTTCATCACCGTCCTGCACATCAGTGGCGACGAGGTCTTTGTTACGCAAGGCCTGACAGCCGGCCAGCAGGTCGTCACGGTCGGTGCCGAGGAACTACTCGGCGTGCAGAACGGCGTCGGGGTCAAGACGTGAGACAGCCGGCGGGCACGGCGCGGGCGAGTGGCGGGGGAGGTGAGCTGTGCGCTGGATCGTCGCGACCAGCCTGAAGTTCCGGTATCTGGTCATCGGCTTCGCCGCCGCGGCGATGTTCTTCGGCGTCCAGACGCTCGGGCACCAGAAGATCGACGTGTTCCCCGAGTTCGCGCCGGTCTCGGTCGAGATCCAGACGGCGTGTCTCGGCCTGTCGCCGACCGAGGTGGAGTCCCTGACCACCGTGCCGCTCGAGGCGGCGCTGCAGGGCGTTCCCGGGGTATACGACATCCGTTCGGACTCCGAGCCGCAGCTGTCGGCGATCTTCCTGTACTTCCGCCAAGGCACGTACTACCTGCATGCCCGCCCGCTCGTCCAGGAGCGCCTGCAGACCACCTCTCCCACGCTGCCGACCTGGTGCGACCCTCCGCAGATGTACCCGATCGTGTCCGCGACCAGCCGCGTCATGCAGATCGGGCTCACCTCGAGCACCGTCTCGCCGGTCGACCTGTCGACGATCGCGCAGTGGACGATCCGCCCGCGGCTGATGAACGTGCCGGGCGTCGCCAACGTGGCGATCTGGGGCGAGCGCCAGAAGCAGGTCATGGTCGAGGCCGACCCGGCGGCGATGGCGGCGCACAAGATCACCCTCGACCAGCTGTTGTCGACCACGGCCGACTCCGTCGATACCGGCGAGCTGAAATACACCAACGGCGCGGCGGTCGGATCCCTCGGCTTCGTCCAGAGCCGGGCCGAGCGCCTGTACGTGCGGAGCATCCAGCCGATCCAGACTCCCGGCGCGATGGGCGGCGTGCCGATCGCCGACCGGACCAGCGGGATCGTGCGCCTGCGTCAGGCGGCGCACGTGGGCTGGGGGTATCCGCCGCTGGTCGGCGATGCCGTGATCGACGGCGGGCCGGGTCTGATGCTCGTCATCGAGAAGTTCCCAGGGGCGAACACGCTCCAGGTCACCGCCGGGGTCACGAAGGCGCTGGCCGCCCTGTCGCCCGGGTTGTCCGGCATCAAGGTTGACACGCACATCTTCCGCCAGGCCACCTTCATCGAACTGGCCATCCACAACCTCGGGCTGTCGGTGCTGCTCGGCTGCATCCTCGTGGTCTTCGTTTTGTTCGCGTTCCTGTTCCAGTGGCGGGCAGCCTTCGTCAGCCTGCTGGCGATCCCGCTGTCGCTGGCGGCCGCGGCGATCGTCTTCGACGCGACCGGCGCGACGATCAACACGATGATCCTCGCGGGGTTCGCCGTGTCCGTCGGCGTCGTGGTGGACGACGCGATCATCGACATGGAGAACATCACCAGGCGGCTGCGCGCCTGGCGGGCCGGCGGGCGGCGGATCACCCCGCTGCACCTGGTGCTGGCGGCGTCGCTTGAGGTCCGCATCGCGATCTTCTATGCGACCCTGATCAACATCGTCGCCGTGATCCCGGTCATGATCGTGGGCGGCCTGACCGGCGCGTTCTTCGAGCCGCTCGCGCTCGCTTACGGCCTGGCGGTCCTTGCCTCGATGGTGGTCGCGCTGACCGTCACGCCGGCGCTCGCGCTGGTCCTGCTGGCCAGGGCCAGGCTCTCTCCTGGTGACCCGCCGCTGATGCGGGTTCTCAAGCGCGGCTACGCGGCGCTGCTCGCGCCGCTGCTGAAGGCGCCGAAGTGGTCGTTCCTGGCCGCGGTCGTCGCCATCGCGGCGGGCGTCGTGCTGTACCCGAGGCTCGGATCCGACCTGTTCCCCAGCTTCAAGGAGCCCGACTTCCTCATGCACTTCGTGACCAAGCCGGGCACCTCGGTGGGCGAGCAGGACCGCCAGGTCACCGACGTCCAGCACGAACTCCTCGCCATTCCGGGGATCCGGCACGTGGGCTCGCACATCGGCCAGGCCAGGCTCGGCGAGGAAGTGTCGGGAGTGAACTTCTCCGAGAACTGGATCAGCCTCCAGCCGGGCGCCGACTACGCCAAGGTGCTCGCTTCGGTGCGGGCCGTGGCGGCCGGCCACCCGGGCGCGTTCTCGGACGTCCAGACGTACCTGCACGAGCGCATCGACGAGGTGATCAGCAACGGGACGACCGAGGACCTGGCCGTCAGGATCTACGGCCCGAACCTGGTCGTGCTCGAGCGGCTGGGGAACGAGGTCACCCGCGCGCTGGCGCACATCCGCGGCCTGGTCGACGTGCAGCCGGCCCCGCTGGAGTTCATTCCCGAGGCCGACGTCACCGTCAAGGCAGCCGTCGCCAAGCGGTACGGGCTTTCGCCCGGCACCGTCCGCCGCGCGGCCGCGATCCTGATGGCGAGCGAGCCGGTCGCCGAGATCCCCGCCCACGGCCGGATCTTCACGGTCTCGCTGTGGAGCACCCCGGCGACCCATACGAACCTCACCGAGCTCAAGTCGCTGCTGATCGACACGCGCGGCGGCGGGCACGTCGCGCTCGGGAAGGTCGCCTCGATCGCGATCAGGCCGAGCCCCAGCTCGGTCTTCCGCGAGAACGGCCAGCGTGACACCGAGGTCGACGCCAACGTGAGCGGCCATGATCTCGGCTCGGTCACCGCCGCCGTGCATGCCGCGCTGGCCAGCGTGCGGTTCCCGCGCGGGTACACCACGGTCCTGCTCGGCGAGGCGACCGAGCGGGCCGCCGCGCAGCGGCGGCTGCTGTACTACGGGATCGCCGCGCTCGTCGTCATCCTGCTGCTGCTCCAGGCGGCGTTCCAGGCCTGGCGGATCTCGCTGCTGGAGTTCCTGACCCTGCCGATGGCCCTGGTCGGCGGGGTGCTCACGGCCTGGGCGGGCCTGGGCACGATCACGCTCGGCGCGCTGGTCGGGTTCTTCACCGTGCTCGGGATCGCGGCGCGCAACGGGATCCTCATGCTCAGCCACTGGCGGCACCTGGAGGAGTTCGAGCACGAGCCGTTCGGCGTCGGGCTGGTCATGCGCGGCGCGAGCGAGCGGCTCTCGCCGATCCTGATGACCGCGCTGGCGACGGCGCTCGCGGTCGCGCCGCTCGTCTTCTTCGGCAACCGGCCCGGCCAGGAGATCGAGTTCCCGATGGCGGTGGTGATACTCGGCGGCCTGGCGACCTCCACGCTGCTCAACCTGTTCGTGCTGCCCGCGCTTTACCTGCGCGTCGGCCGCCCGCGCTCGTCCGTCGGCCGGCGCGGCCCGCCCCATATACCGGCGCAGGCCGGGCCGGCCGACTGAGTCGGCTCCCGGATCCGCGCAACGCGAAGGGTTTGCGGCAAGGCGAAGACTTTGCGGCTCGTATTGACGCAAAGTCTTCGCCTTGAGTTACTGACTAGCCCCGTGGTCCGTGCCAGGCCCGTGGTCAGTGGCCGTCGCGGCGGAACCGGCGCTCCCAGCTGCGCTCGCGGATGAGCACGCCGTCGTGCCGCAGTTCGCGCCTGAACCGGTAGCGCAGCGACTCGGCGTCCCCGTCCAGGTCGAGCGTCGAGCCGAAGACCAGCAGCCGGTCCGGCAGGTGCACCTCCGTCCTCGCCGCACCGCGCGCGGACGCGTCGGCGGGCCGGTCGTCGGCGACCTCGTACCTCAGGTACTCCTCGTCGACCACCCTGCCCCACGGGTACTCGCTCCCGGCGGTGCCGCGCCAGGAGATCGACGCCGTGCCGCTGTCGTCGCGGACCAGGGTCCACCTGACCACCGAGTGGCCGGCGGACGTATTCGGATGAGTGACGACTTTTGATTGGGCAATGCCGATATATTCCGACCGGACAAGGGAGGCAGCGGTGCAGACGCGGAGGGCGACGCCGGCCGGAAGCGGCGGGAATGGCGCGGCCGGCCGCCGGACCGTCGCTGCCCGACCCGCTCGGGGCGGTCCTCGGCCGGCTGGCCGCCTGCCCGCTGACCGGGTTGCGGGCCGCGGCCCGACTGCGCTACGAGGTCGCCGCGAACGCCGGGGACGGCGGTGACGTGGACTGGGAAGCGGGAGTGCAGCACCGGGACGGTGCCCACACATTTACGGCAACGGGAACCACCACGCGACTGCCGTTCGCTGGCCTGTCCGAGGCCGAGCGGACTCGCCATTCCGGCGAGCTCGTGCTGCCGAATCTGATGGAAAGTCTTTCCGCCGACCCTGTGGCGGCGTTCACCGTATGGCCGCCGGCGGCGGGGCGTACCACCGTCGTCTGCGACTTCCTGTTCCACCCGTACGAGATAGCCAGGCCGGACTTCGACCCCAGCGACGCGGTGACCTTCTGGGACCTGGTCAACCGCCTGAGCAGCCGAGCGCCGAGGTGGGCCGGTACGTGGCCGCACGCCCCGGTATGGACACCGAACGCCGAGGAAGCGAATAGCTCATGACGCAGCGCAGCAGACCACAGCGACCCGCGGCACCGGCGGCCTGGCGCGCCGCGCCGGGCCGGGGCGGCCGGCTTGACCGGCGCGGTTTCCTGCGCCTGACCGGAGCGGCGGGCGCGGTCGGCGCGGTCGGTGCCGCTGGCCCGCTGCTGGCGGCGTGCTCGTCGGGCGGGACCGGCTACGGCCTGAACCGCAAGACCGGCATCCAGATAAAAGAGCACGTGCCGGGGCCGCAGCCGGTCTCCGGCGGCCGTCGCGGCGGCACGGTCAAGGTCGCCTGGGTCGATCCGCCCGACTCGTTCGACCCGGCCATCGGCGAGAACCTCACCGCCTGGGACTGCCTGACCGAGCTGGTCTACTTCGGGTCGCTGATGGCCTACGACGAGCAGTCCGGTGGCCCGGTGCCGAACCTGGCCGCCGGCCATCCGGTCATCAGCCAGGACCGCACCACGCTGACGTTCCGGATCCGGCCCGACGTCAAGTTCCACAACGGGAGCAAGATCGTCGCGGGCGACTTCAAGTACGCCTGGGAACGGCTGCTCGCCCCCAATACGCAGTCGTGGGGCGCGAGCTACTTCTCATCGGTCGTCAGCGCGGCCGACGTCATGTCGGGCAAGACCACCCTGCTCGAAGGCGTCGAGGTCAACGGCGACAGCACCCTGATCATGCACCTGACCGCACCGGACTTCACCGTGCTCAACGCGCTCACGCTGCCCATCGCGGCGCCGGTGCCGAGCGAGGAGGTCGCCAGGCTCGGCAAGGCGTGGGGCCAGACCCCGGTCGGCTACGGGCCGTTCAAGATCACCTCGTACGACTCCGCGGCGCAGACGGCGCGGTTTGAGCGCAACCCCGACTACTTCTACGCCGGGCTGCCTTACCTGGACGCCGTCGAGTATCACTGGGGCGTGGACGCACAGCTCGAGCTGCTCCAGCTCGAGCACGGCAACGTCGACATCATCGGCGACGGCATACCGCCGTCCGGGGCCAGCCAGGTGCTGGCCAGCCCGACGCTCAGGCCGCTCGCACACCCCACGTCGTCGCCGGGGAACCTCTACCTCACCATGTACCCCTCAGGGGTTCCCGCGTTCGGCAGCCGCACGGTCAGGCAGGCGATGAACTGGGCGATCGACAAGGAGGCGGTCGGCAAGATCACTTACGGCACCAGCACGCCGTGGGGTGCGCCGTTCCCCAACCATCTGTCCGACTTCACCAGGACGTTCGAGCCGTACGGCTACGACCCGCACGGGGCCAGGCAGCTGCTGGCGAAGGCCGGCTACAAGGACGGCTTCTCGGTCACGCTCACCGTCTCGGCCGACCCGCCGTTCCCTGATATCGCCAAGGTCGTGCAGCAGCAGCTCGGGGCCGTCGGCGTGGATGTGACGCTGAACCAGGTCGACGCCAACGCGCTGTACAGCCTGAAGTGCGCCGAGCAGAAGGGCAGCACCAGGCTCCAGATGTCCACCGACCGGTGGTACATGGTGCAGCCGACCGCGGCGGACGAGGTCGACGCGCTGTATACGACCAAGGCCTCGGCCAACTACTGCGGCTACTCCAACTCCCAGGTCGACCGGCTGGCCAAGCAGGCGGCCGCGGACTTCAACCCGGTCTCGCGCAACCAGCTGTACGCCAAGATCCAGCAGATCGTCGGCGACGACCCGCCGTTTATCTTCCTCGCCGCTACCGAATTCCTGGCCGGCGTCTCGCAGCGGGTCAGCAACTATCAGTACCGCTCGGAGACCTACAGCTACTACGACCGGATGTGGGTGTAGCCGGGTATCGCTGGTCGCGGCGCCCGGGCGCGAGGCGCCGGGGACGCCCGCCCCGGCATGCCGTTGCCCGCGGGCGCAGGACACGTGCGGGGACAAGCGCCCGCCCCTGATCGAGGAAGACTTGCTCAGGTCATATGCTGGCTTTTTTCCGCTTTCGGATGGAGCGCATGGCTGATGACGGCCGAGTTTGACGTGGCGATCGTCGGCGGTGGCCACAACGGCCTGGTCGCCGCCGCCTACCTCGCGCGCAGCGGACTGCGTACGCTGGTCTGCGAGCGGCGCGAGATCGTCGGCGGCGCGGCAGTCAGCGAGCATCCGTTCGGGCCGCAGTACACGATCACCTCGCTGTCCTACGTCGTCTCGCTGCTCCCGCCCGGCCTCGTCCGCGACCTGCGGCTGGACCAGCACGGCTACCAGGTGTACCCGCAGGGTCCGTACTTCGCGCCGCGGACCGACGGCCGGTATCTGCGGCTGCCGCCCGACCCGGCGCAGCGGCACGCGGAGATCGCCAGGTTCTCCAGGCCCGACGCCGACCAGTACGACCGCTACGAGGCCAGGCTGGCCAGGATCGGGGCGATCCTCGGGCCGCTGCTCGGCGAGATCCCGCCGAAGCTGGGGTCGCGGCACCCTCGCGACCTGCTCGGCCAGGGACTGCTGCTGCGGCATTTGCGCAAGGTCGACACCAGGCTGGCGGTTGACATCACCAGGCTGCTCACCGGTAGCGTCGCCGACCTGCTCGACCAGTACTTCAGCAGCGACGCGCTGCGCGGCCTGCTCTCGGTATCCGGCGTCATCGGCATGTGGGCTGGTCCCAGGTCAGCCGGCACCGGGTACGTCACGCTGCACCACCACATCGGCGATACCGGCGGCCAGGCCGGGGCCTGGGGCTTCCCGCGCGGCGGCATGGGCGCGGTCACCGCGGCGCTGGCCGCCGCGGCACGGGGTTTCGGGGCCGAGATCAGGACCGGTACCGAGGTCGCAGCCATCACGACCCGGGCCGGCCGGGCGACCGGCGTGGACCTGGCCACCGGCGAGCACGTGCCGGCGGGCACCGTCGTCACGACAGTGCATCCGACGATTTCGTTTCTCCGCTTGGTCGATCCTGCCGTCCTGCCGGCCGGCTTCGTCGCCGACATCCGCGGCTGGCAGAGCAGGAGCGGCACTGTCAAGATCAACCTGGCGCTCGACCGGCTGCCGCTCTTCGCCAGCCACCCCACCTTCGACCCGCAGGTGCACGGCGGCACCATCGTGCTGGGCGAGAGCCTCGAGGAGATCGAGACGTCCTTCCAGGAGGCGGTGGCCGGGAGCCCGTCCTCGGTGCCGTTCGCCGACATCTGCATCCCGAGCGTGTTCGACGACTCGCTGGCGCCGGCCGGCCAGCACGTCATGTCCATGTTCACCCAGTGGGTGCCGCACAGCTTCGCCGACCAGCCGGACGAGGGTGAGATCGAGCAGTACGCGGACCGGGTGATCACCAGGATGGACGAGGTCGCGCCCGGGTTCGCCGAGTCCGTCCTGCACCGCCAGGTGATCGGCCCGCACCAGATGCAGGAGGAGTACGGCCTGGTCGGCGGCAACATCTTCCACGGCGAGCTGACCATGGGACAGATGTTCCACGCCAGGCCGGCCGCCGGATACGCGGACCTGCGCACCCCGCTACGGGGTCTGTACCAGGCCGGCTCGTCAACGCACGGCGGCGGCGGCGTCACCGGGATCCCCGGCCGTAACGTGGTCCGCCAGGTGCTGGCCGACCGGCGCGCCGCCCGCTGGCGCCGCCGCGCCTGACGGACGCCGACGAGTGCGCCAGCCCGGGCGAGCAGGTCAGGCCGGGCCTGCGCCTCGGCGGCCAGGCCGTCGCCAAGCTCGCCGCCGCCGCCGACGTCACCGTCACCGTCACGCGGCCTGGCCAGGGTCGCCCGGCGCAGCGCAGGGTTGACCGCTCCGAGCACCAGCGCGCCAGCCACGCACGCCAGGCCGCCGCTGACCACGGAGATGCCGACCGTGAACAGCTGCGCGACCAGCCCGGCCTCGACGTTGCCGAGTGACGGGGCCGTGGTGACCTGGGCGAGGTAGAGGCTGGAGACCCGCCCGCGCAGCTCATCGGGGGTGTAGTGCTGCAGCAGTGCGTTGCGGAGCACCTCGGAGATCAGGTCCGCCATCCCGGCCACGGCGAGGAACGCCAGCGCGATCGCCAGGCTGCCGCTGAACCCGAACCCGATGATCGCGACGCCCCAGGCCAGTCCGGCCCAGATCACCACGACTCCCGGCCGCCTGAGCCTGCCCGTCCAGCCGCTGGTCGCGGCGCCGAGCATCGCGCCAAGCCCGGGAGCCGCGGCGAGCAGTCCGAACGTCGCTGCGCCGCCGTGGAAATGCTCGCGGGCGAGCGCCGGGAACAGCGCCGACGGCATTCCGAAGATCATCGCGCTGGTGTCGACGGCCAGCATGCCGCCGACGACCGCGTTGTGCCTGACGTGGCGCAGGCCCTCGGCCATCGACCGCAGCCCGGGCCGTCCGGCGCGGACCGTCGGCGGCAGCGGCCTGATGAACCACACGGTCAGCCCGAAGACGGCAAAGCAGGCAGCGTCGATGGCGTAGCACGAGGCCAGGCCGGGTCCGGCGATCAGCGCGCCGGCCAGCGCCGGGCCGCCCAGGTTGCCGAGCTGGCTGCCCATCGCGTTGAGCGCCGCCGCGGCGGCCAGCCGGTCCGGTCCGACCAGCGCGGGAACGGCGGCGGTCGAGGCCGGAGACCCGAGCCCGGACAGCGCCCCGACCAGGAGCACGAGGACATAGATGGCCCAGAGCGCGGGATGCGGCAGGAGGCTGTTGACCATCAGCAGCGCCGCGAGCACGGCCAGCGGCGCCCGGCTGGCGACCATCAGCGTGCGGCGGTCATGCCGGTCGGCCAGCATTCCCCCGGCCAGCAGCCCGGCGAACATCCCCGCGCTGTCGGCCAGCGTCAGCATGCCGACGGCAAGTGACGACCTGGTCAGGTCGTAGACCTGCCAGTCGGCAGCCGTCATGGCGACCGCGTTGCCCGCCATCGAGACGAACCGGCCGGTGAACAGCAGCCGGAAGTCCCTGCCCTCACGCAACGGCGCGACATCGATGGCAATCTGCCCGATGCGCATCCCGCTCCGTCCGGTATGTCGGCTTCGAGGGTGGTGTCGCGGCGCCCGCGGCGCCGGGGAGCCGCCCCTGCACCCTCCCGCAGGGTAACCGGCATCCCCACAGCGGGCTAAACCGGCCATACGCCACCAACATCCTCATCCCTGCCGGGCGTTTTCCATGATCGTGGATGATTCTCCGCACATGTGTAGATAATCATCCACGATCACCAAGTTGGCCCGGGTGGGCCGGCGGCCGACGGCGTGTGCGAGGCCGGCCTGCGGCCCGGATGTACGGGTGCTGGTCTGTTCCTGCATCATGAAAGGGCACCAGATTGCGGCGGCATTGGCTTCCGCGCTCCTGGCCCGCCCGCGGCCGGGTAGGGTCGCGACCAGGGAGGGAATCCATGCATCAGCCGCCGGTCCCGCACGTCGCGAGCACCGATCCGCAGATCGCCGAACTGATCGAGGCCGAGGCCAGCCGCCAGTTCACGAAGCTCCGCATGATCGCGTCGGAGAACTACGTCTCGACGGCGGTGCTGGAGGCCAGCGGCTCGGTGCTGACCAACAAGTACTCGGAAGGGTATGCCGGCCGCCGCTACTACGAGGGCCAGCAGTTCATCGACCCGGTCGAGACGATCGCCGTGCAGCGGGCCAAGGACCTGTTCGGGGTGGACCACGCCAACGTGCAGCCGTACTCGGGGTCGCCCGCGAACCTCGCCGTCTACCTGGCGTTCGCGAGCCCGGGCGACACCGTGATGGGCATGTCGCTGCCGATGGGCGGTCACCTCACCCACGGCTGGCCGGTCTCGGTCACCGGCAAGTGGTTCCGCTCGGTGCAGTACGGCGTCCGCGCCGACACCGGCCGGATCGACCTGGACGAGGTGCGCGACCTGGCCAGGAACGAACGGCCGAAGATCATCTTCTGCGGCGGCACGGCGATACCGCGCGCGATCCAGTTCGCCGCCTTCGCCGAGATCGCGGCCGAGGCTGGCGCGGTTCTGGTGGCCGACATCGCGCACATCGCCGGGCTGATCGCGGGCGGTGCGCACCCCACGCCGGTCGGCCACGCGGACGTGATCACGACGACGACGCACAAGACCCTGCGCGGCCCGCGCGGGGCCATGATCATGTCGACCGCGGAGCACGCGTCGGCGATCGACAAGGCGGTATTCCCCGGCCTGCAGGGCGGCCCGCACGACCACACCACCGCGGCGATCGCGGTGGCGCTGAAGGAGGCGGCGGCACCGGAGTTCAGGACCTACGCGCACCAGATCGTGGCCAACTCCAAGGCGCTGGCCGCCGCGCTGACCGAACGCGGCTACAACCTGGTCTCCGGCGGGACCGACAACCACCTGATCCTGATCGACCTGACCCCGCAGGAGATCGGCGGCAAGCCGGCCGCCAGGGCGATGGACCGGGCCGGCATCGAGGTGAACTACAACACCGTGCCGTTCGACCCGCGCAAGCCTTTCGACCCGTCCGGGCTGCGCATCGGCACCTCGGCGATCACCACCCGAGGGCTGACCGAAGGGCACATGCCGCAGGTCGCTGCCTGGATGGACGAGGCCGTCACCGCCGCGGCCAAGCAGGACGACGCGGTTATCGACCGGATCGCCGGGCAGGTGCGTGACCTGATGGCCGGCTTCCCGATGCCGGGATTCGCCCCGCTGCCCTGACCACGGCGGGCAGCACGACCGGGAAGCCTCGCTGCCCTGACCGAGGCAGCACGACCGGGAAGCCCTGCTGGCCCGGCTAATGACGAACGCCATTTCTCCGATTGGCTCTTGCATTCCACTGTGATCGAATATATTTTCGAACTAAGCGTAGCTGCCTGTCTTCCCCTGGGTAGCCGACGGAGCGAGGAGTCCGCAGCAGCGCCGCGGGTGCCCAGCCTGGCCGGGTCTGCGGACCTGGCCAGGCGGGACCGGCCCTCGCCCGGGACCGCAGGGACGCGCACGCAGGGAGCAGTGGTGAGCGGGGTGCGATCGGAGCCGGTGGAAGTCTGGCTGATCAACGAGCGTCCAGCCAGATTCGTCTGGCGAGAACGGCTCTATACGGTGCTGTCGATTCTCGAGCGACCTGCTCCCGAGCCCGAGGTGCCGTCACCGCCGTCCGGCGGGCGTCGAGCCGATCGTGGCCAGGCGGCCGAGCCGGTGAAACTGCGGTGCTGGCGGGTGACGGCGGCCGCCGGGCGGAACGTGCCGCCGAGTACCTACCGGTTGTGCCACGATCCCGCCGCCGACCGATGGCTGCTTACCAGGGGCAGCCGCTAGTCCGGCTCGGGCGGCCTCGGCCCGGACGCCGGGCGCGTCTTGGCCGATTCGACGCCCTGAGTGTCCCCCCAACTCCTTGATTCTCCGGTTCGTTCCGTACTCGCATCTCCGATGTCCCGGGTGGCGGCATGCGGCTCACGCGGACATTGCGAGCTGGCTCCTTTCCGGCTCCTTTCCGGCGCGTCGCTTTAGCGAAAAAGGGCTCGGCTACTAATCTCATTTCCGGATCACCGGAATTGTAAATGTCGCGTTAGCCATAAGCAATGCATTGGCAATATCGGTTATGGCAACTCGGCAAATGACGCGCACGGCCGCTGGCTTGACGAGGGAGTCCGTTTATCGGGCCGGCCGCGGCCGCACGGGGGAGGACGTCATTCGTCATGACCGGCGGGAGATTCGCCGTCGCGGTTCTCTGCGCGCTGATGTCCCTGGGCTCTGGCCAGCCCGCGACCGGCCAGCCTGCGACCGGCCAGCCTGCGACCGGCCAGCCCGCGACCGGCCAGCCCGCGACCGGCCAGCCCGCGACCGGCCAGGCGGGCCGGGCCATGCAGGCCGCGTCGCGCCTGCTCATCAAACACCTGGCCATGAAGACGGTCAGGTATCGCGGCTATGCCTTCCTGGTCCCGCGGTCATGGCCCGTCATCGATGATCGCGGACGCTCGCCTGGCTGTGTAAGGTTCGACCAGCACGCCATCTACCTGGGGGCCGTGCGCGGCGACGAGTTCTGCCCGAGCTGGCTGCTCGGCACCACGGAGTCGATGCTGATCCGGCCCGGTCCGGTCAGAGTCGCGCGGTCCTCGGCGGAGAACGCGGTCGCGCGGCAGGTCACGGCCCGCGCCCCGGGTATCGCCATCTTCGCGACGTTCCGCACCGATCCGAGCGTGATCTACCGCATACTCGCCAGCGCGTCGCTTCCGGTGCCGGGGATCGCTCGGCCCGACGCGGCCAGGCCCGCGGCGGGCGCCGTCTCGGCGCGGCAGGCCGGCCGGCGTCCGGACGCGGCAGCGGGCGGACCAGGGCACGCCGACGGCTGGGCGTCGTCGGCCGGGCAGGCTGGCCAGGCCGGGCGGGCCGGGCGGGCCGGGCAGGCCGGGCGGGCCGGCCAGGTCGGGCGGGCCGGGCGCCGGTCCCGCCGGATGCGGCACCGGATGCCGGCGCCGCCGCTGCCGACCGCGGTAGCCAGCTTCCGCGGGCTCGGATTCGATGCCTGCACGGCGCCGAGCAGGTCATCCATGCGGGCCTGGCGGCACCGGTCCCCGTACCGTGCGATCGGCATCTACATCGGCGGCGCAGACCGGGCGTGCGCCCAGCCGAACCTGAGCCAGTCCTGGGTGCGCGACGAGGCACGGGCCGGGTGGCGCTTCATCCCGCTGTACGCGGGACCTCAGGCGGCGTTCGGGGAGCTGCGCGCCCCGGTCAGGCAGGGGGCGGCGGCCGCGCGCGACGCCGTTGCGCAGGCACGTCGGCTCGGCTTCGGACGCTGGACGCCGATCTACTACGACATGGAGGCATACCGTCGCGGCAGCCGGATCTCGGCCCTGCGGTTCCTGTCCGCCTGGACCCGCCAATTGCGCCGGCTCCGCTACTCCTCGGGCGTCTACAGCAGCTCGGACTCCGGCATCGTCGACCTGTCCAGGCACTACTCCGGGGGCAGGTACGCGATGCCGAACGTCATCTACGATGCCCTGTGGAACGGATCCGCGAGCACCAGGGACCGGAATCTGCGAGCCGGCCAGTGGCATCTGCGGCGCATTCACCAGTTCAGCGGCAACGTCACGCAGCGGTACGGCGGGCATGCGATCAATATCGACAAGGACTACCTGGACGTGCGCCTGCCCGCGCCGTTCGCGACATCGGAGGCGACATCGGCGGTGACCTTGCCCGACGGCTCGGTCGACCTGTTCTACCGCGCCGGCGGTGACCGGCTCTGGTTGGACCGGTGGACGGGCAAGGGCGGCTGGTCGAGGCCGTCCCGTACCGGCGCGGCGCCGTCCTCGGCGCCGTCGGTCGTCTACGCCGGCTCGACGGTGGACGTCTTCTACGTGGGCGCCTCCGGCTACCTGTGGATGGACTCGTACCGCCCTGACGGCAAGCGGGTAGGCAGGCGCCGGCTGTCGATCATGGGGGTACTGGGCTCGGCCCCGCGAGCGGTCGCCCAGCCCGGCGGCGTGATCGACGTGTTCTGGCACGGGTCGGCCGACGACCACCTGTGGCACGGCCAGTACCTGCCCGGCGCGGGCTGGCTTGGTCCGCAGGGCCTCGGCGGGGACCTGGCCTCCGTGCCCGCCCCTGTCGTGTCGTCTCCCGGCACCACGACCGTGCTGTGGAAGGGGCGGGACGCCAGCCTGTGGTGCGTGCGGCGCGGTCTGCTCGGCCGCTGGTCGGCGCCGCGCAGCCTGGGCATGGGCCCGCTCGGCGGCCAGCCGCAGGCGACCGCCCAGGCGGGCGGCGGCATCCAGGTCTACTGGCACGGGTCGGGGAACTCCTACGTCTGGGAGGGCTTCTACCGGCCGGGCACCGGCTGGCTCGGGCCGCGGGACCTGGGCGGGCGGGTCCGCTCTGTGCCGTGGCCGGCGACCGCGGACCGGACCGTGCACGTGCTGTGGCGGGGGGCGGGGGACCGGCTCACCTATATCAGGCACCGGCTCGGGCACGGCTGGAACGGCGTCGAGTGGAAGAGGCCCGTCCCGCTGCGGCTCAGCTCGCTCGCCTCTGCGCCGTTCGCGGCGGTGGGCAGCTCGGGCGCGCCGCTGCGGGTGTTCTGGCCCGGGCGGCGCGGCGGGCTGTGGACCGCCTCGCTCAGGGGCGCGACCTGGACCAGGCCGGTCAGGCTGGCCGGCTGAGCGCCGCCGCGGCCGGGCGGCTACAGGCCGATCTGGCTCGCCGACCTGCGCCAGTCGATGGTCGGGATCATGGCCTCTGGCCTGACCCGGTGCGCGAATCGCTTGGTGATCTCGAACAGCGACTCGAGCAGCGTGTCGGACAGCAGGTGCGGGTCCAGGCCGAGCTCGACCAGGCCGGAGTGCACCACGTTGTAGTGATGCCCTTCCTCCTCGACCCGCGGGTTGGCCAGGTGCTCGATCGTCACCTTCTCCGGGCTCACCCTGGCGATCGTCTCGGCCATCTGGCTGATCGACAGCGACTGGGTCATCTGGTTGAAAACCCGGAACTCGCCGGGATCGGCCGGGTTCTCGCAGGCCAGCTGGAGGCAGCGGACCGTGTCCCTGATCTCGATGATGCCGCGGACCTGGCTGCCGTTGCCGTAGACGCTGAGCGGCTCGCCGATCACGGACTGGATCACGAACCTGTTCAGCACGGTGCCGAAGACCGCGTCGTAGTCGTACCTGGTGGCGAGCCGGTCGTCCCTGGCCGTCTCCGGCGTCTGCTGACCGTACACGACCCCCTGGTTGAGGTCGGTCGCCCTGATCCCCCAGATCCGGCAGGCGAACTCGATGTTGTGGCTGTCGTGCACCTTGGACAGGTGGTAGTACGAGCCCGGCCGCTTCGGGTACAGCACGCGGTCCTTGCGGCCCTTGTGCTCGATCTCGATCCAGCCTTCCTCGATGTCGATGTTCGGCGTGCCGTAGGCGCCCATGGTCCCGAGCTTGACCAGGTGGATGCGCGGGTCGAGCTCGGCGATCGCGTACAGCACGTTCATCGTGCCGACGACGTGGTTGACCTGCGTGTAGACCGCGTGCTTGCGGTCTACCATCGAGTACGGCGCCGCGCGCTGCTCGGCGAAGTGCACGATGGCGTCCGGCCGGAACTCGCGCACGACGTGGTAGGTGAAGTCCGCGTCGGTCAGGTCGCCGACGTAGCAGCCGATCTCGCGTCCGGTCAGCTCGTGCCAGATCCGGATCCTGGACTGCAGCGTCTCGATCGGCACCAGGCTGCCTGTGCCCATCTCGAAGTCGTAGCCCCGGCGGGCGAAGTTGTCGAGCACGGCGACGTCGTGGCCGACCTCGGACAGGTGCAGTGCGGTGGGCCAGCCGAGATAGCCGTCACCGCCGAGTACCAAGATTCTCACTGTCGCTCCCGCTGTCTGCGTCTGAGGTCCGGTGCGCGGCTCGGCCGCCCGCCTGCGAAGCCGGCGATCTCCTGGCATCAACCCTCGCACACGGGGTACTAACCTCAGCCGGGCGATGGCTCAGGTTGCTGGCGGAGGCGAGGCGGGTGCGCATTCCGGTGCGTTCCCACATCGGGCCGAGCCGGCTCCCGTACTGTATACGTGTCTGTTGACCAGCATGCATGCGCGCAGCAAGGACATCAATGCCAAACCTCATCGACAGGCTGCCTGTCGGCATCGGCAACCGGCTGAGAACGAGCTTCGGCCGGCAGTTCAGCAAGTTCGTCTTGGTCGCGGCCGTCTCCCTGGCCGTCAGCGAGGTAGCGCTGTTCCTGTTCACCGAGCTGCTGGACATGACCGGCGGCATCTCGGGTGTGTCCGCCGCCGCGCTCGGCGCGCTGGCGAGCTACCTAATGAGCCGGTGGGCCTGGCAGCGCAAGGGCAGGCCGAACGTGCTGCGCGAGACCATCCCGTTCTGGCTGGTCTCCGCCGGCGCATGGGTCGTGCTCGGCGTCGCCACCAAGCTCGGGCTGCACATCGCCAAGTCACTCGGAGCGACGGGGTTCAAGCACTTTGTCATCGTCGGCGGCGTTTACTTCCTCGCCAACTGCGTGACCTTCGTCTGCAGGTTCCTGATCTTCCACTACGTGCTCTTCGCCGAGCGCGGCGGCAAGGCCGAGCCGGTCGAGGCCGAGTCGCTGTCCCCGGTCGGAGCCGCGGTGTCGGCCTCCGACGATGAGCGGCGCCGGCCGCGGCGGTAGTCCCGGCGTGAGCAGGAGGCTGCCGTGCGGCGGCGGGTCCCGGCGTTAGCGGGCGGCTGCCCGGCGGCGCTCTCGCCACCAGGTCCCGCCGATGACCCTCGCGAAGTGCAGGCCGTAGAGGGCGTTGTGGCCCTTCTTGCTTTGCCCGACCTTGCGCTTGTGTATCGTCGCCGGGCGCTCGGTTACCCGGTAGCCGTGAGTGAGCACGCCGATCAGCAGTTCGGCCGCCTGGTACTGCGGCTGCTCGAGGCTCACCGCCCCGGTCACCTCGGCCCGCATCGCGCGGAGCCCGAACGAGGGGTCGGTGACCCGCTGGCCGGTCAGCACGCTGATCGTGAGGGCGAACACCCGGACCCCGAGCTTGCGGACCGGGTCCTTGGTCTCCTCGCTGCCCTGGGTCCGTGAGCCGGACACGAAGTCAGCCTGGCCGGCCAGGATGGGCGCCAGCAGGTCGGGGATCTCCGCCGGGTTGTACTGGCCGTCCGCGTCGGTCGTCACGATGTACTGCGCGCCGCCGGCGCGGGCCAGCCGGTAGCCGAGCCTGAGCGCGGCGCCCTGGCCCCGGTTTACCGGCACGTCGCAGACCAGCGCGCCCGCGGCGTCGGCCTCCTTCACGGTTCCGTCCGCCGACCCGTCGGAGACCACGATCTTGGCGACCTCGAGACCGGAGACGACCAGCGGCAGCGCCTCCACGACCGGGCCGATCGCGCCCTCCTCGTTATACGCCGCGATCACGACCGCCAGTGGCGGCAACGCGGTGGCACGCGCGCCGTACTGGGTGGCGAACGCCGCTACGGCCGCGGCGTCGACCGCCTCGTGGTCGATGGCCTCGCTGGCGGCGGCACTGTCCGGGCGGGACGTCACTGGGCGGTCTCCGAGAATACTTGCCACACTGTGGCGATGCCTGCCTTGAGGTCGTAACCGGGCCGGTAGCCCAGCGACCTCGCGGCCGAGATATCGATGATGACTGCCGGCATCTCGCCGGGTTTCGGCGGGACGTGCTCGACCGGGATGTCCGCGCCGGTGACCGATCGCGCGATCACGGCGGGATCGCACAGGTCGCCGACGACCGAGCGGACCTCCGGGTCGGCGGACGCGTGCTTGTCGGCCGAGGTGACCTGGTGACCCTGGTCGAGCAGCGCGCGAACCATGCGCCTGCCGACGAATCCGGCTCCGCCGGTCACGAGCACCCGGGACAGACTCCCGCCCGCCAATTGCGCTCCTCGCCTGGTTCGCGCCCGACTGCGTTGATGTCATCTGGGCGGATTGTTGTTATTGAGGTTGAACGAACCGGTTCGCCGAACCGTGCCCGCCGGCTTGCTGCCGCCCCGCGGCCGATCCGATGAGCCGAGTGCGTAACCCGCACCCCTGGCCACCTCGGGTGCCCGGCGATCGCCCGGCGCTGTTCGGCCAGATCGCCCTGAGCGGGCACCGAGATGCCACGCCAGTGTATCGGCCGGCTTCCCCCCGAGCGTCCCGATGGATCATCCGGCCGGCCTGCGCCGATGCCGCGGCAGACAGACGGGCGCTGTGTCATGCTGAACTGTCGGCGGACAGTAGTCAAGTGGCTGCGCTGCGCGACCAGCGTGACCGGCCGCCGTCCGCACTCAAGGTGCGGCCGCCGCGCGCGCCGGCGCTGGTCAGGCGGACAACACGGCAGGTGAGGGGATATCGACGTCGTGATCTGGCGGGACAAGCTGGACAGGCGTGGCGATGAGGTCGCTGGTGATCCGGTTGAGCAGGAGCGCATCGCGCTGAGCTCCCGGGTCGACCTGGCCGGGCTTCCTCCGCTGACCCGGGCCGTGACCGAGCAGGTGATCGGCAGCACCGCGGACATTTGTTACGCAAATGATCTTGTCTGTTCCGAACCCTGGCTCGAGGCGGCGGTCGGCGCGCTCGCGGCCGGCGCGCCGGTGGTCGCCGACGGGCCGATGGTGGCGGCCGGCATCGTCACCGACTCGCTGGTCTGCAAGGTCGGCGAGTCGCTCACCGAGCGGCTGGCGCGGACCGCGGGCATCGCGACGGCCGCCGCGGCGGTGCGGCTGGCGTACGGCGAGGCCGGACCGGGAGCCGTCTGGGTCGTGGGCAGCGAGCCCGTGGCGGTCTACGAGATCCTGTCCAGGAACGTGCAGCCCGCGCTGGTGATCGCCACGCCGGCCGGCTTCGTCGCGGCAGTGGCGGCAAGGAAGGCGCTCAGGGGCAGCGGCCTGCCCAGCTTGACCAACGCCGGCGAGAAGGGCGGGCCCGCCGTCGCCGTGGCCGCCTGCGCGGCGCTGCTCACCGCGGCTCGCGGGGTGGCCGCTGCGCCGGCCGGCGCACGCGCAGGCCAGTCGCGGTCTGGCCGCTGATACCGACAACTCTGGCGAATCACCCGACGGCTCGTTTTGCTCATTGCCGGCGGTAGCCTGCGGTGACGGCGCACAATTACGCCATGGCTGGTTGTTCGAGGTAGTGGTGGCATCTGACATGTCGTGGCTGCAGTGGCCGGTGACCTGGTTGGATGGGTGCTTCGAGCAGTAGCTGGATCGCGGAGGCCCGTTGGCATGAAAGAGGGACAGGGAGCGGCTCCCGCATCGGTGCCCTGGGGCGCCGACGATGCCGCGCGGGTTCCCGCGCGGTCGCCTGCTCGCTCCCGCAGCGCCCCCGCCCAGCCGACCGGGGCCGGTGAAGGCGCGGAGCCGCGCGGGAAGGCCGGCGAGCCGCGCGGGAAGGCCGGCGAGCTGCGGGGGAAGCCCGGCGAGCCGCATGCCAGGGTCGACGCGCGCAAGCTCGAGTCCGCGCTGCTCGAACTGCGCGACGCGGTCGGCAGGGCGCAGTTGCTGCTCGACTTCCGGGGGATCGAGACGGCCAGGGCTGAGCGCCAGCGACTGATCAGCCAGGTCGACGACTACCTGCTCCCTCGGCTGCGGCAGTCGGGCGCGCCGATCCTCATAGCCATGGTCGGGTCGACCGGCGCGGGCAAGTCCACGCTGCTGAACAGCATCGCCGGGAGCCAGGTGAGCGCCACGGGCATTCGCCGGCCGACCACGAACAGTCCCGTGCTCGCCTGCCATCCCGAGGACGTCGGATGGTTCGCGGAGAACGTCTTCCTGCCGACGCTGCCGCGAGTACGGCAGAAGGGCCTGGCCAGGCCCGGCCGGGACGGGCTGCTCGTGCTCGCCACCAGCGAGGGGATGCCCCGCGGCATCGCGCTGCTCGATACCCCCGACATCGACTCCGTGGTCGCCGCCCACCGCCAGTTCGCCCGGCAGTTCCTCGACGCCTCTGACCTGTGGCTGTTCGTCACGACGGCCAGGCGGTACGCGGATGCGGTGGTCTGGGACCTGCTGAAGGATGCCAGGGACCGCGACGCGTCGCTCGGCATCGTGCTGTCCAGGATTCCGCCCGCCGCCGGCCCGCAGCTCAGCGATCACTTCAATGCGATGCTCGAGGCGAACGGCCTCGGGGACGTGCAGCGATTCGTCATCCCTGAGACGATCGTGACCGACGCGCAGTTGCCCGCGGAGGTTTCCGCACCGGTGCGGTCGTGGCTGGAGGACACCTCCCGCCGCGACGACCGGCGGATCGCGATCCTGACCCAGACGATGTCCGGCGTGCTCGACTCCTTCGAGGACCGGATTCCCGCGCTGGCGAAGCTCGCGCAGTCGCAGCTCGCGTTGCGGGCCGAGCTGCGCTCCGCCGCCGACGCGGCCTACGCGGCCGCGCTGGCCGAGCACGACGAGGCGATCAGGAGCGGGTCGCTGCTCCGCGGCGAGGTGCTGGCCAGGTGGCAGGACTTCGCCGGGACCGGCGACCTGATGCGCACGCTCGAGGTGCGCAAGAGCAAGCGGCGCCCGGACCGCTCGAAGCGGCATGCCGTCATGTCGGCCAGGGCGCAGGCGCTCAAGGCGGCGATGCGGCTGAGCCTGGAGGCGCTGGCGACCTCGCTGGCCGATCGGGCCGCGGAGGACGCCTTGGGGCGGTGGCAGGCCAGCCCGGCCGGCGCCGGGCTGCTGGCCGAGGCGCGCCAGGCCCCGCGGACGCCCGGCGGAGCCGAGATCTCCTACGCCTCGCTGCGCAAGTGGGAAGGCGAGCTCCAGTGGGGGTTCCCTGGCGTGCAGGGCGACCTGGCGGCGAGCCTGCCTGCCGGCGGCGTCGATGCGCTCGGCAGCTCATCCGACGACCTGCCACGCCGGGTCGCGCAGGCGGTCGCCGCGTGGCAGGATCATCTGCTGCATCTGGTGCAGACCGAGCGGGTCACCAAGCGGTCGATCGCCCGGGTCGCATCGTTCGACCCCGAGTCGCTCGCCCTGGTCATGACGATCGGCGTGCTTGGCTACGGCGCGGCTGATGTGATCGTGAACGAGGGTTCGAGCGCGGCCCTGCAGCGGCTGCTGACCTCGCTGTTCGGAGCGGGCCTGATGCGCGACATCGGCGGCCAGGCCCGGCAGGACCTGCACCAACGGATCGGACTGCTGTTCTCGGAGGAAGCGCTGCGGTACACCGCGCTGATCGACGCCGTGGGCGCCCTGGACGAGACCGCGCCGGCCGACCTTTACCAGGCCAGTTACTCCTTGGAGTCCGCGCGATGAGTGCACGACGGCAGGCACCGGCCGAGCGAGTGAGCCGGATCCTCCGGCGGCCTGCGGCCGGCGGCGCGCCGCCCGCTGATCCCGCTGACGGCGGCCGTGTAGCCGATCCCGCTGATGCCGCCCCGGCGGCGGGCATGGCCGCGGGACCCGGCCCGGCCGGGGCTGGACAGGGGACCGCGAGCCCGCCTGACACGCGTACCGGCGGCGGGGCGGCCACGGCGGGCAGGAAACGGCTGCCGACCCGGGTGCCCGCGAGCCAGCGCGGCCGGGGTCATGCTGGCCCAGGCCCGAAGCCGCCTGCTGGGCGCCGGACGGCGGCGGGTCGGCCGCCGGGTGAGCGGTCGGCCTCTGGTCGCCCGGCGGAAGCCCGGTCGCCCGAGGCGCGCTCCCCAATGGCACCGCCGCCCGGTTTTCCGTCCGCCGACCCGCGCCGGGCTGGGGCACCGTCGGGCGGGGCATTGTCGGGCGGGGCATTGTCGGGCGGGGCATTGTCGGCCGGGGCATTGTCTGGCGGGCCATATCGGGCCGTTGATCCGTCGGCGCCGTCCGGGGCCGAGGTGGCTACCGACCTGTCGGCGCGCCTGATGGCGCTGGCCAGGATGATCCAGATCGGCTCCGCCAGGAGCGGCAGGGATGGCTTCAGCGAGAAGCTGCTCGCCGACGCCGAGGACGTGCTCGCCCGGGCCGGCGAGCGGATGCGGCTTTCGTCGAGCCACACCGTCGTCGTGCTGGCCGGCGGGACCGGGAGCGGGAAATCCTCGCTGTTCAACCGGCTGGTCGGTGCCGACCTCTCCACCGTCGGCGTGACCAGGCCGGTGACCAGGGATGCCCACGCCTGCGTCTGGGGACAAGCGGGCTCTGGCGCGATCCTGGACTGGCTGGACGTGCCCGCGCGATACCGGTACTCGCGGGCGAGCGCCCTGGACAGCGGCGAAGACGACCTCGCCGGGCTGGTGTTGCTCGACCTGCCCGACCACGACTCGGTCATGAATCATGCGGGTGCGCTGGTCGACCAGCTAGTCAGCATGGCCGATGTCATGGTCTGGGTGCTCGACCCGCAGAAGTACGCCGACGCGGCCGTGCACCGGCGGTTCCTGGTCCCGCTGGCGAGCCACTCTGACGTGCTCGCCGTCGTACTCAACCAGGTTGACCTGCTCGATCCCGCGCAGGTCGACGACTGCGTGGCCGACCTGCGCAGGCTGCTCGACTCGGAGAACCTGCATGACGTCCCGGTCCTGGTTACCTCGGCCGCCAGCGGGGCCGGGCTGGCGGAGCTGCGCAAGCTCCTGGCCGACGGCGTGGCCGCCAGGCGCGCCGCGGCAGCCAGGATCTCGGATGACGTCGACGACGTTGTCGCCCGGTTCCAGCCCTACGCCGGCGACGCGGACGAGCCTGTCGGCGGCGTTCCGGCACCGAGCAAGGCCGAGCTGGCGGATAGGTTCGCCGCCGCGGCCGGGGTAACAGCGATCTGCGACGCGCTCCGCAGCGCCAGGGAACTTCGCGCGGTGGACTTCGTCGGCTGGCCGGTTGCGTGGTTCGTCCAGCGCGTGAGCGGGCGTGATCCGATCCGCAAGGTCAGGCTCGGCATGCTCTGGAACGACCTTCGGTCGGTGACCGCGGGTCCGGCCGAGGCGCAGCAGGCCGAGATCGACAATGCGCTGACCGACCTCGGCGACGAACTCGGCGAGCCGCTGCCGGCGCCGTGGTCGAGCAGCGTGAGGTCGGTGGTCAGGTCTCGGGCCGACAACATCCCGGCTGCTGTCGGGTCGACCATCGGCGATGCGCTCCCGGCCGAGGATAGCGTCGTGTGGTGGTGGCGACTTGCTGGCTTGTGGCAAGGACTGCTGCTGGGCACGGCTGCGGTCGCGCTCGCCTGGCTCGCGCTGATAGTCATTTTCGGCGTGTTCCATGCCGCCGGCATGCCGGCGCTGCTGAGCCAGGTCGGGGTGATGCCGTGGGTCGCGGCGGGCGCGGCCGTGGTGCTCGCGCTCGGCGCGTCGACCTCATGGGCCTGCATGCGGCTGGTCAGGACGGCGGCAGAAGACGAGAACGTGCGGGTTGGCGCCGACATGAGAAGCCGGATCGCTGCCGTCACCGACGAGATGGTGATCATGCCAGCCGAGCAGGAAGTGTCCGAACTCGCGCGCTACCGCGAGGAGGCCAGGATCGCGGCGCGCGGAGTCGTGCCGGATCAGGCCGGCTGACGGCGGATTGAGCCCGGCCACTGGCCCGCCGGGCCGGCGATGATCTCACACCGGTCGGCATTGGCGCGCGCTGTCCACAGGCTCGGTGCTTACCCGGGCCCGTTGTCCACAGCCAGAACACGCATCCGGCAGGCCGGCCCGCGATCGCGCGATCTTTGGTGCAAGCAAACAGGCGGCCGGTGCCGCCGCTGCGGCAGTCCCTGCGCGAGAGGCGCGCTGCTGCCGCACTGCTCTGGAGGATCGCGATGCTCAACGAGGCTCAGATCAGCCTGACCGGTTACGTCGCCACTCAGCCGGTCACCAGATTGGTGAAGCCGGGCGTCTCCAACGTGTCGATGCGGGTCGCCTGGACACCGCGCAGGCAGGACAGGGCCACCGGTGAATGGGTGGACGGCAACACGTCCTACGTCACGGTGATCTGCTGGCGCAAGCTGGCCGCCAATGTCGCCATCTGCCTGCGCACTGGCGACCCCGTCGTGGTCAAGGGCAAGCTGTCGGTGCGGACGTACGACGACAAGGACGGCGTCCGGCGGACGTCTGTCGACGTGGACGCCAGCTCCGTCGGCCACGACCTGTCGCGCGGCGTCTCGCAGTTCCAGCGGGTCCGACCGCGGACCGGGATGACGGCCTCGGAGTTCGAGGCAGCGAAGGCGGTCGGCGGCCAGGGCACCGGCGGCGAGGGCACCGGCGTTCAGGACGGCCGAGGCGGTGTGGACGGCAGCGGCGGTGTGGACGGCAGCGGCAGCGGGGGCCCGGACGGCCGCGGCGACGCTGACATGTCCTCGCCAGACGAGCCGGGGCGAGGCTTCTTCGACGAGTCCGCGATCAGCGAGCACAGCACGGCAGAGCCGGCGGCAGTATCGTCGTAGCGGCAGCAGCGGGGCCTGGCGCGGCCGGCCGCGGCCCAAAGGAGCGGCCGACCCCGCCCGGCCCGCTTGGCCCGGCCAGCTCGGCCCTGCCCGCTCGGTCGGTCTGGGCCGGGTCGGCGCTGCCCCCGCCGCCTGCCGTGCGTGCGAAGCGCGGCCCGGCTGCCCCTACCCTTAGGGCATGCCTGAGTTCATCTACCAGATGCGAGCTGTGCGCAAGGCGCACGGCGACAAGGTGATCCTTGACAACGTCACGCTCGCGTTCTTGCCGGGGGCGAAGATCGGCGTCCTCGGTCCCAACGGCACAGGCAAGTCGACTTTGCTGCGGATGTTGGCGGGCCTTGAGCAACCGTCGAATGGCGAGGCACGACTGATGCCGGGCTTCTCGGTGGGAATTCTTGAGCAGGAGCCGCAACTTGACGAGACCAAGACGGTACTCGGCAATGTCGAGGAAGGCGTGGCCGAGACCAAGGCGCTGCTTGACCGGTACAACGAGATCGCCGAGCAGATGGCGACCGACTACTCCGACGACCTGCTCGAGGAGATGGGCAAGCTCCAGGAGCAGCTTGACCACAGGAATGCCTGGGACCTGGAGAGCCAGCTTGACCAGGCCATGGACGCGCTGCGCTGCCCTGCACCCGACGCCGATGTCAGCGTGCTCTCTGGCGGCGAGAAGCGCAGGGTCGCGCTGTGCGCGCTGCTGCTCTCCCAGCCTGACCTGCTCCTGCTCGACGAGCCGACGAACCACCTGGACGCCGAGAGCGTGCAGTGGCTCGAGCAGCACCTGGAGAAGTACCCGGGCACCGTTGTGGCCGTGACGCACGACAGGTACTTCCTCGACAACGTGGCAGGCTGGATCCTCGAGCTGGACCGCGGCCACGCCTACCCGTACGAGGGGAACTACTCGACCTACCTGGAGACGAAGGCCGCCCGGATCAAGGTCGAAGGGCAGAAGGACGTGAAACGGCGCAAGCGGCTCGAGGATGAACTCGAGTGGGTCAGGTCGAGCCCGCGGGCCCGCCAGGCCAAGAGCCGCGCGCGGCTGCAGCGGTACGAGGAGATGGCCGCCGAGGCCGACCAGAACAAGAAGCTTGACTTCGAGGAGATTCAGATCCCGCCGGGTCCGCGGCTGGGGACGCTGGTCGTCGAGGTGAACGGGCTGTCCAAGGGATTCGGCGACCGGATGCTGATCGAGGATCTCAGCTTCTCCCTGCCGCCGAACGGCATCGTGGGCGTCATCGGCCCGAACGGCGTCGGCAAGACTACCCTGTTCAACATGATCATGGGCGAGGAGCAGCCCGACAGCGGCATGATCAAGATCGGCGATACCGTGCGGATCGCCTACGTCGACCAGGCCAGGGGCCGGATCGACCCGGACAAGAACGTCTGGGAGGTGATCTCGGATGGCGAGTCGTACATCAGGGCGGGCAGGTCAGAGATCCCCAGCAGGGCCTACGTCGCCGCGTTCGGCTTCAAGGGCGGTGACCAGCAGAAGCTGGCAGGCATCATGTCCGGCGGAGAGCGTAACCGGGTAAACCTGGCGCTCACGCTCAAGCAGGGCGGCAACTTGCTGCTGCTGGACGAGCCGACGAACGACCTGGACGTCGAGACGCTCTCCTCGCTGGAGAACGCGCTGCTCGAGTTCCCCGGGTGCGCGGTGATCACCAGCCACGACCGCTGGTTCCTCGACCGGATCGCCACTCACATCCTGGCCTGGGAGGGCGGGTCGAGCTGGTTCTGGTTCGAGGGGAACTTCGAGTCCTACGAGAAGAACAAGATCGACCGGCTGGGCGCCGAGGCCGCCAGGCCGCACCGGGTCACCTACCGCAAGCTGACCCGGGGCTGACCCGGCCGCTGACGGCTCGCGCGACCCGGGCATCGGCTGCCGTCGCGCTGCCGTCGTGCTGCCGTCGCGCCGGAGCGGCGGCATAACCAGGTGATCGCTGGCATATGCTCATCCATCGACCCAATCATCGCGGACTCGGGGTAGCGGCCAGATGACCATGCAGGGGAGTGATCGAGCACGTGACGAGCGGGCCGGGGCCGGCCAGTCGCTCAGGCCCGCGCGCACGCTGCCGGACCGCGCCCAGGTGGTGGTCGTGGGCGGCGGCGTCATCGGCACGTCGGTCGCCTACCATCTGGCCCACATGGGCATGCGCGACGTCCTGCTGCTCGAACGCGACCGGCTGACCTCGGGCACGACCTGGCACGCGGCCGGCCTGATGGCGACGTTCGGCTCCACCTCGCAGACCTCCACCGAGCTGCGTCAGTACACCCGTGACCTGTACTCCAGGCTGGAGGCCGAGACCGGCCTGGCCACCGGCCTGAAGCAGTGCGGTCTGATCGAGCTGGCGGTCGAGCCAGGCCGCCTGGAGGAGTACCGGCGGGTGGCGGCGTTCAACCGGCACTGCGGCGTCGACGTGCACGAGATCTCGCCGCGTGAGGTCGCAGAGCTGTGGCCGCTGGCCAAGACCGATGACGTGCTGGCCGGTTTCTACATCCCCGACGACGGCCGGGTCAACCCGGTCGACGTGACCATGTCGCTGGCCAGGGGGGCGCGGATGCAGGGCGTCACGATCATCGAGGGCGTTCCGGTGACGGGGTTCCTCCGCGAGCGCGGCACGGTTACCGGGGTACGCACGGACCGTGGCGATGTCGAGGCCGAGTACGTGGTCAACTGCGCGGGCATGTGGGCACGCCAGCTCGGCGAGCTGGCCGGGGTGTCCATCCCGCTGCAGGCCGCCGAGCACTACTACCTGCTGACCGAGCCGATCGGTGAGGTGGACAGCTCGTGGCCGGTCCTGGAGGACCCGGCCTCTTACGGGTACTACCGCGAGGAGGGCGGCGGCCTGATGCTCGGCATGTTCGAGCCGGTCTGCGCCCCGTGGCGGCTCGACGGCATCCCGCAGGACTTCTCCTTCGGCGAGCTGCCGCCCGACTGGGACCGGATGGGCCCCTACCTGGAGACGACGATGGCCAGGGTTCCGATCACCGAGCAGATCGGGATCAGGAAGTTCTTCTGCGGCCCGGAGAGCTTCACACCCGACCTGCTGCCGATCGTCGGCGAGGCGCCCGAGCTCCGCAACTTCTTCGTCGCCGCCGGGCTCAACTCCATCGGCATCCTGACCGGCGGCGGGGTCGGCCGGACCATCGCGCAGTGGATCGTGAACGGCGGCCCGGACGTCGACATCACCGCGATGAACATCGACCGGCTGCACCCGTACCAGGCGAACCCGGAGTACCGGGCGACCAGGACGGTCGAGTCCCTCGGCCTTGTCTACGCGACCCACTACCCGCACCGGCCGACGAAGACGGCCCGCGGCGCCCGGCTGTCGCCGGTCCACGACCGGCTAGCCGCGCAGCGGGCCTGCTTCAGGGACGTCAGCGGCTGGGAGGGCGCCGACTGGTACGCACCGCCAGGAGTCGAGCCGCAGGTGGGAGAGCTCACCTGGGGGCGCCCGCACTGGTTCGGCTACTGGGAGGCCGAGCACCATGCCACCAGGAACGGCGTCATCGTGATGGACATGTCGTTCATGGCGAAGTTCCTGGTGCAGGGCAGGGACGCGGGCCGCGAGCTCGAGCGGATCTCGGCCAACCAGGTCGCCGCCGAGCCCGGCCGGATCACCTACACCCAGTGGCTGAACGAGCGCGGCACGCTCGAAGCCGACCTGACCGTCACCAAGCTCGACGACGACCAGTTCTTCGTCGTCGCGTCCGACACGGCGCACCGCCACGCGGAGACCTGGATGCGCCGTCACTTCGCCGACGCGCACGCCTTCGTCACCGACGTGACCTCTGGCTACGCCCAGCTCAACGTCCAGGGACCGCTGTCGCGCGAGCTCATGGCGGCCGTGACCAGCGCGGACATGTCCAACGACGGGTTCGGGTTCCGGTCCGCGCGCTACATCGACATCGGGTTCGCCCGGGTGCTGTGCATCAGGATCACCTACCTCGGCGAGCTCGGCTACGAGCTGCACATCCCGGCCGAGCAGGCCGTGGCCGTCTACGATCGGCTGGTGGCCGCCGGCGAGCCGCTCGGCCTGCGCCACGCGGGCCTGAAGGCGCTGGCCAGCCTGCGGATGGAGAAGGCCTACCGCGACTACGGCCACGACATCGACAACACCGACTCGGTGCTCGAGGCCGGCCTCGGGTTCGCGGTGGCGCTCGACAAGCCGGGCGGGTTCATCGGCCGCGATGCGGTGCTGGCCAAGAAGGAACGGGGCCCGCTTCCCCGCCGGCTGGTCCAGGTGCTGGTGAGCGATCCCGAGCCGCTGATGTTCCATGCCGAGGTCGTCAGCAGGAACGAGCGGCCGGCTGGGTATATCCGTTCTGCCTCGTACGGGTTCACGCTCGGCGGGGCGGTCGGCCTGGCCATGATCGACGCGGCCGAGCCGATCGACCAGAAGTACCTCGACTCCGGTGAGTGGACGGTGCAGATCGGCGACGCGGTGTACCCGGCAAGGGCGTCGCTGCGGCCGCTTTACGACCCGGCGAGCAAGCGCGTGCAGATGTGAAAGCCAGCCGCCACGGCAGATCGCCGCGTGCGGGCAGTGAGCAACCTAGCTGAGGAGTGCTGATGGCCGATCTTGCCGATTTCGAGGCGCTCGTGCCGCAAGACCACGGCCTGGTCGTGATGACCGTGATCGGCCCGGACGGCCGGATCCGGCCGTCCGTGGTCAACGCGGGCGTGATCGACCACCCGATCACCGGGGCCAGGGTAGCCGCGGTCGTCATTCATGGCCGGGCCCGCAAGCTGGCGCATCTGCGCGCCAGGCCGCGGGCAGCGGTGGTGCTGCGCGCCGGATGGCGGTGGGCCGGCGTCGAAGGGCCGGCCGAGATCTCCGGGCCGGACGACCCGACTGAGGGCATCGGACCCGAGCGGCTCAGGCTGCTGCTGCGGGAGATCTTCACGGCCGCGGGCGGCACACACGAGGACTTCGACGAGTACGACCGGGTCATGGCCGCCGAACGCCGGGCCGCCGTCCTGATCGCCCCCGACCGGGTCTTCGGTTAGCGGCCCGGTGCAGTCCCGCAGCCGCGCAGGTTAGCGCGAAGGATTCTGGGTTACGCGAAGGATTTGTGGCGCTCTCTGACGCAGATCCTTCGCCTAACTGGCGGCCGGCGGCACGCGGGCTGCCCGGGGCCGGCCCAGGGCAGGCGGCGGAAAGCTCAGGCGGGAAAGCTCAGGCGGGGGAGACGCCCAGGTCGCGCTGGCCGCCGCTCGGCTCCGGGCCGCCCTCGGGCTGCCGGTTCACCAGGCTGTGCGCGGCCATCACCAGGTAGCGCCACAGTTCCTCGTCGTGGGCCGGGTCGAGAGCGAGCTCGTCGAGCGCGGACCGCATGTGCCCCAGCCACGCGTCGCGTTCGGCCTCGCCGATCGCGAAGCGGGCGTGCCTCATCCGCAGCCGCGGATGGCCCCGGCGCTCGCTGTAGGTGCCGGGCCCGCCCCAGTACTGGATCAGGAACAGCCGCAGGTGCTCGGCCGCCGGCCCCAGGTCGCGGCTCGGGTACACCGGCCTGAGCAGCGGATCGGACTCGACCTCGGCGTAGAACCGGCTGACCAGGCGGGTGAAGGTTTCCTCGCCGCCGACGGCCTCGTAGAAACTGACCTCGGGCCCGGCGGCCGCTGGTTGCGTTGTGCTCTCCATGACGGGCTCCAGCGTACTGGCCGCCACGCCGCGCGGCGCACAGCCCGTCCCAGCGCCCGTCGCGCCGGCCGCCGCGCGGGATTTCCGCGGCGCGACACGCCGGCCGCAGGCCAACCCGAGCTGGGACGTCATGCGGAATTCACGCGCCGTTCGCGGTCTCGAACGCGACCAGGCGGCAATTTGGTGTTGGCGCTTCGGCCGTGGTCCGGTCACACTGGTCACGGGTGCCCCGGCAGCCAGCGGGCGGCCCAGCCTGGGAGGTGGCCTTGCGCAGGGTACTGCTGCTCAACATCACGTATGAGCCCCTGACCACCGTCTGCCTGCACCGAGCCGTCGGTCTCGTCCTGGCCGAGAAGGCCGACATGTTGCATAACGAATCGTCCGGGCTCATGTTGCACTCCGCCTCGGTGAAGCTCGCGGTCCCTTCGGTCATCAAGCTCCGCCGGTACATCAGGGTCCCGCACCGCAACCGCGTGCCGCTGACCCGGGCGGCACTGATGCGCAGGGACAACTACCTGTGTGCCTACTGCGGCTCGGCGGCGGACACGATCGACCACGTGGTGCCGCGCAGCCGCGGTGGCGCACATGTCTGGGAGAACTGCGTCGCGTCCTGCACCCGGTGTAACCATCGCAAGGCCGACCGGCTGATCGAGGAAATCGGCTGGAAGCTGAGGTGGGATCCGCTTGCGCCGCGCGGCATGCACTGGCGGCTGATCGGTGCGGCGCGGGACGGAGACCCGCAGTGGGCGACCTACCTGGTGACCACGGCCGCCTGACCCGCGGCCGGCGTGGCGGCGGCGCTGAAGTCGCGGAACTGGCGCTGGGTCACGGCTAGCAGGACCGCGAGCGCGAGCACGGCGCCGGCCGCGGGGAAGAACGGCGCCGGGCCGATGCTCCGCACGATCACGCCGGACAGCGCGACGGACGCGGGGAACGCTCCGATACTCGCCAGCATCACCAGGCTCATCACCCTGCCGAGCAGGTAAGCGGGCGCCCAGTGCTAGCTCAGTAGCGCTCGACAAGGTGGGCCCGCCAGGCCGGGATGGAGTCGGCGCCGGGGCTGGTCCAGTACTCGGTGCCGCGGACGATCAGTCCGCCGTCAACGGTCCAGAACGACACCACTCGAAATGCCCCGAGATCCGCGTGCGGGACCTCCACCTCGGAGACGACCTGGTCGCCCTCGGCCACGATCCTGAGCACGTTGATCGACCAGCCCTCCGGGTACTCGCGGTTCACCGCGACGTAGTTGGCCCGCCCGGCGATGCGCTCGGAACTGACCGGCCACTCGACCACGGCATTCTCGGCGACGAGATCGGCGACACCGGTCCAGTCCCTGGCCTGGATCCGGTTCCACAGTGCCCGCACGACTTCCGATGGCTCCATGGGTTCATTATCCAGCGCCGGTCGGGCGGGCCGGGCAACCCCTGCCTGATCATGGTCAAGGTGCTTTCCAGAACAACGCCGGACGCGACCGCCTTTGCGCCTTTGGCTCGAAAGGTCGTTGGCTCGAGGTCTACCGTGGGTGGACACGGGAGCCCAGCGGAGGTAAGAGGAGACCATGACCACACTCGAGAACCGGCCGAACACCGCACTCCTCGTCATCGACGTGCAGAACGGCGTCGTCGAGGGAAATCACGGGCGTGACACGGTCGTCGCGAACGTCGGCAGCCTGGTCGAGCAGGCGCGGCGGGAACGGGTCCCCGTTGTCTGGGTCCAGCACTCCGACGACCATCTTGCGAGGGGGAGCGACGACTGGCGGATCGTCCCCGAACTGGCTCCGGGCGACGCCGAGCCGCTCGTCGAGAAGAACTACGGCGACTCCTTCGAGGACACCACCCTCGAGACCGTGCTGTCGGGCCTCGGAGTCGGGCGACTCGTCGTCGTCGGCGCACAGACCG
>Ga0137384_10000301_pt1 | contig 36365 bp, 37 predicted proteins | sample SagtaG_2_FD_104922 | JGI IMG/M metagenome (GOLD analysis project Ga0137384, IMG submission 104922) | Vadose zone soil microbial communities from Sagehorn Ranch, Mendocino, California, USA - Sage2_R_60_16 metaG | ecosystem: Environmental > Terrestrial > Soil > Vadose zone | place: USA... | reverse complement strand
CCGCGGGCACTCACTCACCATCGACCACGGATGGCGTGAAGTGGCCGAGACCGCGCTCGCCTTCATCGCGCAACAGCTGAAGATCAGCAAGTAGTCGCGGTATATCGCTCGTTCGGTCGCGAGTTTCGCTGGTTCTTGATTGTTGTAGATGCAAACTGCATCCCAGTGGAATTGCCTCAGTATCCGGGTTCCCCACAAAGGGGACAGAACGCGTTGAGTTGTCTCTGACAGCCTGCTCACCAGGATGCAGTTTGCATTTACAATTATGATAGCAAAGAATGTCTTCGCCAAGACTGAATAAGCCTTAAACGACACAGACCACCCGCTTCGTTTTCGAGGAAACGCCCATTGCATTTTCACATACCAGCGCAGCCGAATATGAGGCGTCTCAGTCGTCGATCGTCTGGTAGGCCGAGGTCCAGAAATCGAGGCAGACGTCCGGTGGACTGGGGGACGTCCAGGCGCGCTGGGTCATGAGGATGGTGACCATCTCCTCCCTGGGGTCTGAATACCAGGAGGTGCCCATGCCACCGTCCCAGCCGTAACGGCCGGGCACCGCCGCCACATCGTCACGCCTGGTGACCACGGACACGCCGAACCCCCAGCCGTGGCTGTCAAAGTAGCCAGGGACCAGGCCGGACACTGCTTTCTGCTCGGGCGTCAGCTGGTCGGTCGTCATGGTCTCGACCGAAAGCCTCGACAGGATGCGCGAGCTTTCGTGTTTGCCCTGGGAGAGCATCATCTGGCCGAAGGCCAGATAGTCGTCAATGGTCGAAACCAATCCCCCAGCGCCGGAAGGGAATGCAGGTGGGCGGCTCCATTGGCCGCCCTCGGCATCGTCATAGAGCTCAAGCTTCCCGCTTTCGGGATCGGTCGAGTAGCTGGTCGCCAGCCGGTCGAGCTTGGGAGCCGGCACGCTGAAAGCGGTGTCCTTCATGCCGAGCGGCTCGAAGATGCGTTCTCGCAAGAACGTCTCAAGCGGCTGACCCGAGACGCGCGCAATCAGCACGCCCAGCACGTCGGACCCCGTGTTGTACATCCACCTCTCACCCGGCTGGTGCATGAGCGGAAGCCGCCCCAGGCGGCGCATCCACTCATCCGGCGCAGGCAGCGTCGATGGGCTTGGTGGCCCCATGCCAATCTGCTGCTCGCTTGCAGCCTTCAGGATCGGATACGCGTCCGGCGGCGCCATCATCTGCCCGAAGCCCATGCGGAAGGTAAGCAGGTCACGCGTCGTGATCGGTCGGTTCGCGGGCACGGTGTCGTCGAGCGGCCCTTCGAGTCGCTTCAACACCTTGCGCTCGGCCAGCTCGGGAAGCCACCGATCCACTGGCTCGTCCAACCGCACCTTGCATTCCTCCACCAGGATCATCGTCGCCGCGGCGGTGATTGGCTTGGTCATCGAGGAGATGCGGAAGATCGTGTCACGCCGGATCGGGGCGGGGTCTGCGATCGCCCTCGTGCCGATCGCATCGACATGCACCTCGCCCCGCCGGCTGACCAGCGTGACCAGACCGGGCACTTCGCCGCGCTCGACATAGCCGGCCATGATATCGTGCATGCGGCCGAGCCGCACCCTGGACAATCCTCCGATGCTCATCGCCTGTTCCCTCCGTTCCGTCTCCTCGGTATGGTGTTGCTCATCATTAGCAGCACATGCATTGCTCCGTTTGGTCCGCAAATGGTGCCATCACGTGTGACCATTAGTGATACCATGACTTTTCTCATATTATTTTTCTGTTTTAAATCTCCTCTTCAAGCACAGACAATAGATTGCCAGCTGGGTCTTTAAACCACGCGATCTTCGGACCCCCGCCACGGAAAATCCCCTTGTCGTCTGTCACCAGGTCTCCCTCATTGTAGGACTCGAAATGCACGCCATGCCTGGCCAGGTCGTCTACAGCTTGCTCAATGTTGTCGACAGGAAAATTCAGGATGGTGTAGGTGGCTGGAATATGGTTATCCTTCGGATAAATCAAGATGTTCGTCCCCCCAGCGATATGGAGCTCTAACAGGCCGTGCGATTCGGACACGTCTAGCCCGAGCGTTTTGCCATAGAACTCCTTCGCTTTTTGCAGGTTGTTGACTGAAAAACCGGAAAATGCTTTTGTGTCTTTGAACATTGGCTCACTCTCTTCTTTCTAGATGACTCTTCGGAGCATACATCCATGAAACATCCGCCAAAACTCGTTGTGCGTCTCATTTTGGAGAGACAGTTCTGTCGAGGGCTAGATCTACCTCAAAAGAAAGTGTAGCACACCGGCAGCACATTTTCTTCTTCAATCTTACCCTTTTTGAACGGCTGTTCGCTTATGTCCTTCCTTCTCCAAGAGAACTTCCTTTACCAGTCTATTCTTTTCAGCTGGTCGGAGATGGTACGATCCCAGAAACATCCGGGTCACGGTTTTGAAGAAGCGCTCGACAAGGTCGAGCGGCCCTTGCTGTCAATCCATTTCAAAGAAGAGAGCATCTCGCTTTGTCATCCCTTCGCTTCGCTCTAGGGCAGGCTCTGAGCGCGAGCTTTGGATCTCTGTCCGGCGAAAGATCCTTCGCTGCGCTCAGGATGACAATCCTGAATCGGCTTCGTTTGATTCGCAAAACGTCTTCTTTGAAATGGATTGGCCCTTGCGGTCGCTCTCACATCTCAGAGGAGTTTCAAGTGGCGGGCGGCTTCACGGGCTTCCCAGCGGCTGTTCACGTTCAGCTTGCGGTAGATGCTTTGCACCTGCGTTTTCACCGTATTGACCGAGACGACCAGTTCCTGGGCAATCTCGGGATTGGAGCGACCGGCAGCAAGCAGGCGGAGCACGCGCTGCTCCTGTGGGCTTAGAGGCTCAACCAGTAGCGCAGGGGCGGTATGATGAGAGGTATCCTGCCCCACCCGCTGTTGAGCAAAGGCCACCAGTAAGCTCCGTACATAGGTAGCCAGCGGCTCCTCTCGCACATCGAGCAAAACAGCCCGCAGCAATATCGCCAGGGCCTCTCCCTCGTCCAGAAAGAGACGCTGGTAGCCTTCTGCTTGTGCAAGGACAAGTGCCTCTCTGAGTGTCTCCTTAGCCTGGGGCAAGCTCTTATGAGTGGAGTGAGCAAGGGCCGTGAGGACCTGGATCTCCAGTTCACTTTGTGTACGCCTCTGGGCATGTGCCTCCGCTTGCCAGCGCTCAAGCAGGAGCAGAGCCGCCGTTGCCTCTCCCTGCGCAATTAGCAGGCGAGCGACTATCAGCGCCTCCCGCTCTCGTTGAACGAGACGAAAGTCCTCACCGAGCTGCGTTATGGTAGCCGACCATCGCTGTACTGTGACCAGGTCCGAGACCATCAACGAGAGGCGCGCCTGTTCTGCGAGCACCTCTCTATGGAGATACGGCCACCTGTGTTCCTGTGTCAGCACAACCAGCTCTTGCAACAAGCGCTGCGCCTGTACGGTCTCACCACGAGCGTTCAGCACACGAGCCAGGACGAGCGAGCCAGGAATCTGGATAAACTGCTCCGCATGGTACTTGCCAACCTCATCCACATGATGCTTGCCGAGGTCGAGCGCCTGGGACACTTCTTGCTCTGCCTTTTGCAGTTCATTCCACTCATAGGAGAGCGCAGCGAGGCCGATCAGCGCATTCGCCATGTCGATAGGGTCCTCTACGGCCTCGGCAATCTCCTGTCGAAAGAACCGGGCCGCCACGTGCAGCTCCCCTTGCCGGGAGCTCACTTCGCCTAACACATGAGTAGCAGCGCGCGTTCCATAGGCATTTCCGATAGCTTCAAAGCGTGCTCGTGCCTCCAAAACCGCCTGCCGTGCCGTGTCGAGTTTCCCAGCAAGTAGTTCCTCCATCCCCACTGTGAGTATACTACTCCCCGGCCAGAGCGTCTCCTGCTCCGACGAAAGCTCGAGAGCCTGCCTTGCATCTGCAAACGCCTGGGAGAGATCTCCCTGCCACCAGGCAACCTGAGAGCGGAAGGACAGCAGTTCGCCGAGTTTGGGCCTGTTGCCTTCGGCCTGCCAGTAGCGTTCTGCCATCTTGAGTGGTACCTGAATAAGCGACATCGTCGCCGGAGCGCTACGATCCAGGGTGAACAGGAGCGCTATTGCATAGGACAAACAGAGCTCCGGGTGCTCCTGGAGCACCTCTTCTGGCAATTGCTCTATCCAACGCAACAACGTGTGCAACTCGTTAATGGTGTTGTAAGGCCCCACAATGCTTTCGATGAGCATGGCAGCACGCGTGAAGTCCCTGGCAGAGAGTGCAACTTCTACTGCTTCAGCCAGCAGTCCATGTTCTTCATACCAATGACTCGCTTTGTCATATAACGTGCGCAGGTAGTCTTCTCCGAGGCGGCGTCTGGCCTCGTGTTGCATAGCCTCGGCAAAAAGTGCGTGATAGCGATACCATTGCCCCATGTCATCGAGTGGAATCAGGAACAGGTTAGCACGTTCCATTTGTTCGAGTATGTGCTCACCGTCGTTCCTGCCGGTGACCGCATCACAAAGAGAACCCGTCAGGCGGTTGAGAAAGGCCGTCTGTAGTAGAAACTCCTGCAGCCGCTCCGGCTGGGAAGAGAGCACATCAGCAACGAGGTACTCCAGGATGTGCCGGTGGCTGCCGGTAAAGGTACCAAGCATGTGCTCGAGATCCCACGTGTCTTCTCGCCCTTGCAGCGCGAGCGCTAGCAGGCGCAACCCGGTCACCCAGCCCTCTGTGCGCGCCTCGAGGCGTGTGATTGCCTCAGCAGAGAGTGGAAACGGAAGAGCCTGCCGGAGAAAGATCTCGGTCTCCGCCAGAGAAAAGCGCAGGTCAGCAGCATGCAGTTCGTAAAGGTCACCATGGGCTCGCAGGCGCGCCAGGGGAAGCGGTGGATCACTGCGCGTCAGTATTAGCAGGTGCACCGTTGCAGGGAGATGGTCAACGAGATATGCCATCGTCTCGTGAATCTGGGAAGAGGTGATGACGTGGTAGTCCTCCAGGACGAGGACACACTTGTGTGCTAGCTGCGCCAGTTCATTGATGAACGTCGTAAGCACGGTCTCCAAAGAGGGACGCCGCGGAGTGTGCAACAGCACGAGAGCGGACTTACCAATACCGGCCTGAAAGGCCTGGCAGGCAGCGATGACATAGCGCCAGAAGCGCACAGGATCGTTATCGCCCGCGTCGAGCGACAACCATGCAACAGGAAGCGGATCCTGGCGTTCGCCACGCGTGGCAATCCACTCGCTCACGAGCGTGGTTTTGCCAAAGCCGGCAGGAGCAGAGAGCAGGGTAAGCTTATATTCAAGCGCTTCATCAAGCCGGGCGAGTAGCGGCTCACGTAACACGAGTGATGGACGTGGGCGTGGAAGAGCAAGTTTAGTGCTCAGGAGCTCATACCTGTCGGGAGGCCGCGTTTGCTGAATCTCTTCCATAGCATCCCTTCCGCTTTACTTGAAATATTCCAGAGAAATCCTCGCACTCTCCAGTGAAGGAATTTGAGGATGATCGTTCTCGACAATCACCCACAGGCCGCGAGCCCTCGCAAACGCGTATATATGCCCGATATCTAGCATGCCTTTACCAACTTCAGTCATTGAACGATCAGCGGCCATATCTTTGATATGAATGAGCGCGACACGGTCTGCATTTGTTTCAGGATACAAGACAGGATCAACACCTGCGTAAGCAGCCCAGTAAACATCGAGCTCGATCTTTACAAGTGAGGGATCGGTAGCCTGTATCAAATAGTCAAGAAGATAGATGCCATCAACGCGAGTGAATTCAAAGTCGTGGTTATGATAGGCAAAGGTGATACCGTGTTCCCGGCAGCGCTGGCCGATGGCATTCAGTCGAGGAGCAAGCGCCTGTATACCCTCTCGCGTGCGCCACTCGTTCGCCAGCCATGGCAGCACTATATTGGGACAGCCAATATCCTGGCAATAGCGAATCGATGCGTCCAGCTGCTCATCTTGTAACGCATCTAACCTGACATGGGTACTGACTGCGCGTAGCCCCGTCTCGGCTAGCAATGCCAACATCTCTTGCGAGGTCAGGTTGCCATAGCCGGCGAATTCTACTCCGGGGTATCCTATCTGCGCCACGCGCCGCAGTGTGCCAGCGAAATCGCGCTGGGTCTCATCTCGCACAGTATATAATTGTAGAGCCACCTGCAAGTTGTTCGAGTCGTTCATAAAATTATCTCCTATTTTTCTAGAGGACCAGGTCGATTCAACCGGCCTTCTCTACACTCCAGCAAGCTGCGCCGCGTGCGTGATCAACGTTTGGACACGAGCGCCAAAAACGGCGAAACGCTCATCCTGCGTTTGTCCGCGTTTCCAGCGGACGTAGATCTGCTGAATGATCACTGCCAGTTTGAAATAGGCAAAGATCATGTAATAGTCTATGGAAGAGAGGTCGCGAGAACTCTTTTGCGCATAGATCTCCATAAATTCCTCCCTGCTCACGAAGCCAGGAAACATCGTCACCGTTGGCAGGATTGTTTTCAGTTCTTCGGGGTCATCCTCCGTTGCCCAGTAGCTTAAAGATATGGCAAGGTCGAAGAGGGGATCACCTATGGTTGCCATCTCCCAATCAAATATGGCGACGGGGCGAGTAAGAACTTCCGCATCAAGCATCATATTGTTCAGCTTGAAGTCATTGTGGATCAACGTAGGCGCGGGACTTTGTGGGATATGTGACAGGAGCCAGCTGGTCAGAGGCTCTACCTGCGGTATGTCGTCTGTTTTGGCGCGATGGTAGCGTTCAATCCAGCCTTTTACCTGGCGCTCGAGAAAGCCTGGAGGATGGCCAAAAGTATCAAGTCCGGCTGCCTGCCAGTCGATGGCGTGAATTTGTACCAGCGTGTCGATCACCGTATGAGATATTTGCTTGCATACTTCGGGGGTTGGCGTTACTCCTGACGGAAAAGAGGTATTCACAATAACCCCTTTGCGCCGTTCCATCACATAAAAAGGTGCCCCTATGATGGTAGGATCATCGCAGAAGAGATAAGGTTTTGGCGCAAGTGGAAAGACCGGGTTGATCTTCTGCAAGAGGCTGCACTCCCGTTTCATGTCGTGCGCTTTTGGAGGTACTGGCCCAAGCGGAGGACGGCGCAGTACTCCTTCCCAGGCGCCGATCTGGAGCAGGTAGGTCAGGTTAGAGGCGCCCGAGGGAAATTGTCGCACCTGCAAGGTGCCCTCCCCTATATCCTCGATGTGATCGCGCAAGTAATGCTCGACCTTTTCGAGGTCAATGTTCTCTCCCGCGCGCACGGCAATCGTATCTTCCTGGTTATCCATTACACTCTCCTCAAAGAAAAGGCTAAAGATTCTTGTTCATAAGAGTGTACAACAACGCAGGAGCTAATTCCACTATCTAGCCACCGACGCGCCAAAACAGGCGGCCCTCGTCCTTAATGGACAAGGGTCGCCTGGCGAAAAGTCTCTGCAAGGCTACGCTCTTGCTCCCTAACCCATGAGTGATGGCTTGGACCAGTTCATATCCCTTACCTGGTCAGCCGGGATATTGAGGATAACCCGGTCATCAGTCACATTTTGAACGGCATCAAACGGAGCGTAGAGATCACGCTGCATCGGTATATCAATGCGAAAATCGTTGTCACGGACATTACGGACAACACCTACAGGCCTCATGTCCGACCCGACCACATCCATACCTTCCTGTACCTGAGAAGCAATATTTGCCGCGGGCGCATTAGCCGTCTCAGTTGGCTCGTCCGCTATCGACGGATTAGCAGTTCCAGAAGATTGGTTCGCTACTGGTGGGTTGGGCGCCATAGAGGGCTGATTTGACGCCGGTGGGTTAGCAGTTGCATAGCCCTGGTTTGGCACCGGTTGATTGGCCGCCTGTGCGGGCTGACTCGCCATCGGTTGGTTTGGCATCGGCTGGTTGGTTGCCTGGACAGGCTGATTCGACATCGGTTGGTTAGCCCCTGCAGGGGGTTGATTTGATACTGGTTGATTGGGTACCGGTGCCCGACCTAACTGGGTTTGTTGCAGACCAAGCTGATGGGCAAGGGCCGCAAGTTTCTGTGATGCAGCTATCTCCTGCTGCAGATTTTGTTGTAACAGGGGAACGCATTGTGACAGCCCTATGCTGTTTGCCGCGTCAATCAGATTGTGATAGCCTGCAATTTCAAGACATTCGCTCTGGTAGCCTGCATAAAGATCGAACATTGTCAGAGCCTGCGCTGGTGGCTGCTGCTGGAGAAATGCATCATGATCTCGCCTGAGACCGGCGACCATATTGCTCTCCACTATCATAGGCTGGCTACCAAGTATTTGAAAACACTGCTCCAGGTTGCTGATATGCTGGCGTGTTTCCTGTTCATGCTGCGTAAAGGCCTCCCTGGCCTGAGCATCGAGGGATTCCTGCGCCAGAATCGGCAACATCTGGTCCAGTTTCCTCTCAACGTCATACATCGAGCAAAGACCATAAAGAAAGAGGTCTCGAGGACTTTGTATCGCCATTGCTCATGCTCCTTCCTGAATAAGGGACGTAACAATAGTAGGGATACTTCGCCGTCCCCAGGTACTTTACATAGCACGAACCACAAGCACGAAAGGTGACTCATCTTTGACATGTGAGTGGGCTTAATAAGTTCTATACCTCCCTGCGCGACATCCAGATAGCGATAGCCATCATCACCACGGTAAAGCCTAACAATATAGCTAAATTAAGGGGCACGCTGGCGATCTCATAACCCAGCAGTACTCCGCGAATGGCATTGACGCCATAGGTTAGCGGATTGAGCAAGAGAATAGCGTGCAACCACGGCGGAACCAGGCGCGTCGGGAAGATTGCTCCCGAGAACATGTAGAGCGGCAGGGTAATAAAGTTCTGGATGGTGCCGAAGTTCTCAAAGTCGGTGATCCACATCGCAATGACCACGCCAAGGCCCGCGATCGCCAGGGCAGTGACAAAGGTTGCCACGACAGTTGCAAGCACGTTCAAAGGATTCAAAGCCACAGAGGCAAATGGTGCAAAGACCAGAATGATCAGGGCCTGGACAGTCGAACTAGAAGCGCCACCGAGACATTTACCGATAACCAGCGTTGAACGCGGCGTCGGCGCTACCTGCACCTCCTTCAGGAAGCCGAATTCGCGGTCATACACAATCGAAATCGCCGATTGGAGGCCACTGAAAATGACCGTCATGGCGATCACGCCCGGAAAGACAAACTGTTCGTAATTAAAACCCGCGATAGAACCGAGCGAGCCGCGCAGGCCAAATCCCAGTGCGAACAGCCAGACGAGCGCTCGCGCCACCGCTCCAAGCAAACGCGAACGTTGTCGCCAGAGACGCACCATATCGCGTCGCCAGATCATGGCAATACCTTCTGGATCGATAAAAAATGCAGGGGCAGACCTGTTTTCAGGTGTGGTTTGAGGAACTGCAGTTGACTGCGTCGTTTTGAGCATTGATGCACTCCTTATCTAGCGGCGTAATCGACCACGGCTGCGCAGGCGAGAACCCATGCGATCTTTGGCGCTGGCAGACTCGTCACGAATGACTCGCCCGGTGAGATGTACAAATACGTCTTCCAGCGTTGGGGCTGTAACGTTCACTCCAAGCACATCGATATCCGCCAACGTAAGCTGGCGGATTAAGTTGGCGGCTAACGCCTGCCCGTTCTCTCCCTCTACATAAATGGCATCACCTTCGCGGCGCACCGCATGACCAGTATGTTGTTCAAGCATGGCAGCGGCCCGTTCGGGTTCGGACGTGGTGAGACGTACCAGGTCCTGACCGACCATACGTTTGAGCGCCGCGGGAGTGTCGAGAGCAACGATTTGACCATGGTCGATGATGGCGATGCGATCACAATATTCAGCTTCTTCCATGTAGTGTGTCGTCATGAAGATGGTCAGTCCTGTTCTCTCGCGCAGGCGCAGCACATGCTCCCAGACACTGCGTCGTGTTTGTGGATCAAGGCCTACGGTTGGCTCATCGAGAAAGAGCGTTTGTGGTTCGTGTAGCAGGCCGCGTGCAACCTCTAGACGGCGTTTCATCCCACCGGAGAAAGTTTTTACGACGTCCTTGCGGCGTTCGTCGAGGCCAACAAGTTGGAGCACCTCGCGTATGCGTGTATCGCGTGTTTTGCGTGGCGTATGGTAGATCATACAGTGGTAATACAGGTTCTGTTCCGCTGTGAGATACTCATCAAGCGTTGGATCTTGAAAGACGATGCCAATGCTCTGGCGCACCTGCGAAGCCTCTCGTTCGATATCATAGCCATTGATCCACGCCCGCCCGCTGGTGGGATGGAGCAAAGTACACAGCATTTTGATTGTGGTGCTTTTCCCTGCCCCATTGGGGCCAAGAAAGCCAAAGGTTTCGCCGCGATCAACGTCGAGGTCTATTCCCTTCACTGCTTGTATTTCCCCGAAGGAGCGCGATAGTTTCTCAACTGTAATGGTCATGGTTCGACCTCAACAATGTGGTGAAGGACCGGCAGGGCCAAACGTAGAAGAGCAAGTTCTTCCTGGCTCAGCTGTGCCAGGCGCCTTCGTAAGTTGGCGCGGCGGAACTGGTCATACAGAGTTAACGCGCGCTGCCCGCGTTCAGTAGGCAAAACCCGGACCACTCGCCAGTCCTGTTCATCGCGCAAACGTTCAACAAATCCCTGGCTTAGCAGTCGTTTTACCATCGCGGTCACAGTCGGTGCAGCCACATCCAGTTGCTCGGCTAATTCCTGCATCGTGCACCGCTCGTGTGTGATCACAATGCGCAGCAGTCGGATCTGCCCGGTAGTCGCGCGTAACTCGGAAATATCATGCAATTCCGGTATTACCTGTTCAGCGCTGGCTTCACGAGGAATATCCGCCCGAATCTCCCGCAGCAATCTGGGGATAAGATCGAGTAAATCATCTGCGATATCCGATTCATCTAAAGAAGAATATTCTGCCATTGGTCTGTAATCCTGTATTTTATTTAGAGCAGCTAATACTTATGCTACCTTTTACCTAGATTATCTAAGTAAATAATATCCTGATTTTGATGATAGTGTCAAGAAGATAACAAGCATTAAGGCTTGACATATGGGATAGTTTAGTGTTAAACTTACTGTAAGTTTAACACTAAACTATCCTAACAGTACAAAGAAAAGAGGTTACAAAAGATGCTTCGCTCATCAGTTCTTGCATGGTTACGGCTCTACCGCGTCGTCCAGAAAATTGATCGCGCGCAAAGTGCGTATCTCCGATCCTGGGATCTGAATACAGCTCAGTTTGATGTCCTGGCGCATGTAGGAGCGCATAAGGGAATCACCCAGCAGGAGCTGGCGGATAGCCTCCTGGTCACGAAAGGCAATATTTCCCAGTTGCTCGACCGCATGGAGAAACTCGATCTGCTCAAACGTTGCCAGGAGAAGCGGAACAATACCCTGACGCTCACAGAAAAAGGACAGGAACTCTATGAGCGCGTTGTCCCCACGACGGAGAAGTTGATCGAGGAGCAATTTACCGTGCTCTCCGCTTCCGAGGTCGCTGAACTGTTGCGCCTCGCGCGGAAACTCGATCAAGCGCTTCGCTAACCCTTTTTTATCACATGGGTTTAGTGCTAAACTCTGATACAATCATATTGATACATTGAATTTGATACTCTCGAAAGGAGAAGGAACATGCAATTAGAAGGTCTCCACCATGTCACCGCCATTACCGGTGACGCTTCCTTGAATGTCGCTTTTTATACGCAAGTGCTTGGCCTTCACCTGGTCAAGAAAACTGTGAACCAGGATGATGTCTCAGCCTATCATCTCTTCTATGGCGATGATACTGGCAACCCCGGCACCGAATTGACGTTTTTTGACTGGCCCATGGCTGGTCCTCAGCGACCTGGCGCCGGTACCATCTCTACCATCGCCTTAGGCGTAAATGGTCGTGAAGCCCTGGAGTGGTGGGTGCAGCGCTTCGAGAGCTTCAAAGTGCCCCATGAAGGCATTCAGCTGCGTGGAGATAATGAAAAAGCGGTGGTAGCGTTTCGTGACCCCGAAGGGCAGCGCCTGGAATTGGTCGATGATGAGGGACGGCTGAAGGGTCTTCCCTGGAAAGGAAGTCCTGTTCCTGCTGCGATGGCGATTCACGGCCTGTACGCGGTGCGACTCACTGCAAGAGCGCTTGAACCAACAGCCAGCTTGCTAACCGGGACGCTCGGCTTCCGCCAAAGCGGGACCTATCAGTCCGAACAACACAGCACGGTCTATGTCTTTGAAGTGGGGACAGGAGGGCCTGGAGCCGAGGTTCACCTGGATGTGCGTCCTGACGTACCTTTTGGTCGTCCAGGTATTGGAGGCGTGCATCACGTTGCGTTTCGCACTCCCGACGATGAGGAGCAATTGCAATGGAGAGAGCAGATCTCCAGGAAGGTCAGCTCGGTGACGCCCGTCATCGACCGGTTCTACTTCCACTCGGTCTACTTCCGCGAGCCGGGAGGAGTGCTTTTCGAGATTGCTACCGACGGTCCAGGTTTCGCGACCGACGAAGATCCAGCACATCTGGGTGAAAGTTTGGCCCTTCCACCTTTCCTGGAGCCACACCGGCAAGAGATCGAAGAGAATCTGCGACCCATTGTTCCATTTCACCTTGCAGCTTTGAGTTAATAGGATAAGTGAATCACGAGGGGCCATGTGCTTGGTACAGGCGAGCGCAAAGGCGTTCTAGTTCCCCTGAGAGTGATGGCCCTCTCAGTTCCTTGGCAGGGTACCCGGGGCAATTTCTCCCGGTTGGAGTTATTCTTACGGGATGTGGTATCTTGATTGCAATGGCTGGTCTGTTCGGTTGGTTTGCCATACAAGAGCCAGCAACGGCGCAACCATAGTGTCATCTTCCGAAGGAAATGGGGCACATCTTGAGCAATATTCTGGTAGGCAAGCTGTCTTAAAAACGAGCGTCGGTGAAAGCTTTCGCTCTCTCAAAAGAAAGGTTGGTAAGAGATGAACCAGTTGCCCGATTGGATGTACCATGCAATTGAAGAGTCGTTTACCTGTCAATTTGCCAGCACAACGACCCGTGATATTCCGGTGGCCCTGCCGGTATTTCTCAATCACTTTGATCCCGATACGGGAACGCTGATTATCTCTTCTCCCGCCGCGACGAAACGCGTGGAGAATGTGCGCCAGCGCCCCAAAGTAGCAATCCTGTTCTCGCCGGTTGGCATCGGTCCAGGTGGGCCGCAACATGTGCTATTGGTGCAGGGACTGGCCGAGGTCGATGATACCAATCTTGAGTCTGGCTGGAAACGGTATTTTGCTGGCTGGGCACGACGACAGCCTTCCACTCGTGAATCGTTAGCGAGAATGGAGCAGGTCATACCAGGGTACACGCAACGAGCTATCATTCGTGTCCGACCAACCCGCTTTCTCGGTTGGCCCGATGGCAATTTCCAGCAGTCCCCTGAAGTGGTGGAGGTGAATCAATGATTGATTGGACAGAAGAACTGCTCACGCAAATCGAAGCATTCAGCCGTGTGGCTCTCAGCTATCCAGGTATCGATGGCTATCCTGTGGTGCTGCCACTTCCTCTCGCCTTTGATCGGGACAAACGGTGTTTTACCTTGCCCATCCCGCACCAGAGACCGGTCCCCGCATCAAAGGAGCAGGTGTCGTTGACGCTCTTGCGCTATGATGAGCAAATGAAGGGTGAGCGATATCTGTTGTTCTACGGGCATTTGACCGAAACGGGGAAGGAATGGACATTCACCCCTTCACAGGTGGTGCTTCGACAGTGGGGAAGAAGAGCGTAAGCGTGCGCATTGCAATGACGCCAGCTGACCACGCGAGACGTGATTACTACAGTGGGAGGTGTGAATTGCTACTGTACTATGCATCAGCACGCGAGCGACATGCACCTTAATATGTACACAGTATGAACGCAGAGAAAGTGTGAGCAAGCTATGCTACTTAAAGAGTATGTCAACGATCGCCTCGACGAGGGAGAGACAAATGCCGTGATCGAGGGGCTGCAGAACGATGTACGCGCTAACCTTGACGATGCCCTTAACCACATCCCGCCTGAAGACTGGCACGCTGAGATAACCAACAGACAAAAAGAGTCCGATGGGCAGACGCTCACCTGGCTCGCAGGACGCTCGGACCCCAGCTACAGCATTCAGGAATAGAGATAGGCAAGCCACTCTAACGGAGTGAGAGAGGCACGGAAAGGGAGACAAGCTCGGTGTGAAATCGGTCCTTTTTGGGCAGTCACATTTCCGGAGATCAAACTCTCCTTTATCAGCTCACGGGCGCGACAGCGATAGGGCGCACGGGTGAGCCTGTCGCGCCCTGTATTTTGAGCGGCAGGCAGATGAAGGTAAATTCGTAGCACCTGTCCCGCGCCAGTTCCTCCAGGTTGAGATTTTCGATGATGTAGATGCCATGACGGACGAGCAGGATGAGATGACCTGGAAGGCTCACGTTCAGGTCCGGATCAACAACGCCGACCTCATCCCATGCCATGTTGTCCGCGCCTACTGCCTGCACGCGCAGACTGGCCAGCCATGACGACGCGTCAGCGCTCATGCCACCTGCGCGTAAGTATGCCGTCGCGTCGTGCCAGATAGCTCCATTACCGGTGCGTACCAGCACAATATCTCCCTCACCTATCGCCATTCCCTCGGATTGAGCCGTCGCCTCCAGGTCGGCGCGCGTGATCGGGTTGCCCTCTTGGATGCGTTGCACCGCTCTGTAACGTGCCACATCCAGCAGGATGCCGCGAGCGATTAGCGGCGGGATAGTCTCAACGCCCAGCGCCGTAAAACCTGCCGGAGTTTGTACCTGCGGGTTAACCTCTTGCCCACCATAGAGATGCATCTCTTCGGCCTGGTGGCACAGGCCATCGATATGCGTGCCGGAATGTTCGGCCATATAGACGAAGCCAGAAGCGCTCGTTCTCGCTTCACTCGCGCCCTGCTCGTGGCGACGGTGCAGCGTATAGATTAATCCCGGCGCGTGGCTGGGATGGACGGGAGCGCCTGAATAACGCGGCTGTTCAAGGTCATACACGTGAGATGCAGAAGTGAAATCCATGTTGTCCTCAGGCACCACTCAAACAGTGGCTTTTTCGTTTGCCTCCGCGAGCTCTGTTGCACCGTGCACCGTCTTCACACCCTCGATGAAGAGGCGGCGAAGACCTTGCAAAATACGCTCCGGCGAAAAGCCGCGCTCTTGCCGTTGCAAGCGATAGAACATGGGATGAAGTGCAGCCAGGACGGCGTCGGTCGTGAAGTCTATATCAAGCGGTGGCAGTTCTCCCTGTCTCACCGCTTCGGAAAATAACCCCGCGAACAGTTCGTGCATCCAGAGATAAAAAGGCGCGTGCTGGAAGGAAAAGCGCCGGAAGTTGTCAGCTTCGTTACATTGCCAATCTCGCTTATCAAGGACAGCAACGGGTCCTAACAAGGCCCCTTGCTCTTCGAGAAACGCGACAAAGTGTGCCAGTACACCATCCAGCCGTTCGAGCGCAGGAGATGTCGCCGTTGCCGCGTATTGCGTTGCGATCTCCTCCACGAATTGTTGATGGCGCTCACTCAACAAGTCCATACAGAGCTCGCCTTTATGGGCGTAACGGCGATAAAGCGTTCCCTGTCCAATCCCGGCGGCCATGGCAATCTGATGCATACTGACGGCATCAACGCCCCGCTCGGCGAAGAGGCGCCTGGCAACCTCCAGGATACGTCGACGATGCTCCATTGCGTCGCGCCGTTCGGTTCGATCTCCCGGTACGAACGGCTTTGGCAGGCCTGATGGCCATGGACAGCCACGAGATCCTTCCATTACGTCGGCATCCGGTAGAGTCCATCCGGCATCGCTAGCCGATGGCCAATGACGAGATCCTTCCATTACTGCTCTCCCTCTTGACAAGTGGACAATTGTCCAGTACAATATCATAAGTGGACACCTGTCCATTAGAGTGTAGCATATTGTGGCGCGCCGGTCAATAGTCCGTAGTCCGTCGCCAATCTTCACTTGTTTGTCTAACTACCGCCGGCAGCTGGTCGTATCCCGTCGTCGGCGACATCATAAGGGGATGTATATCATGCCAAACAAACCGGCCATTCTGGCTGAAGGGCTCCAAAAACATTACGGTAAGACACGTGCCCTGGCAGGGCTAGACCTGTTTGCCGAGGAAGGGACCGTCCTTGGCCTCCTCGGTCCCAATGGCGCCGGTAAGACCACCGCCGTGCGCATCCTGACCACGCTCTTACGCCCCGACGCTGGACGAGCAGAGGTTGCCGGGCTCGATGTCGTCAAACACGCCGACACACTCCGCTCACGCATTGGCCTGGCGGGACAATATGCTGCCGTCGATGAAAACCTCACCGGGTACGAAAACCTGGTGATGTTTGGGCGGCTCTATCACCTGTCAGGCGCAATGGCACGAAGACGGGCGAATCAACTCCTTGAACGCTTTGACCTTGTCGACGCCTCCAGGCGCACCGTCAAGACCTATTCCGGCGGCATGCGACGCCGCCTCGACCTGGCCGCAAGCCTGATCATCTCGCCTCCGGTGCTCTTTCTGGACGAGCCGACGACCGGTCTTGATCCACGCGGCCGCCTCGCCATGTGGGAAGTCATCAGCTCCCTCGTCGCCGATGGGACCACGGTCTTACTCACTACACAATACCTGGAGGAAGCCGATCAACTCGCTGATCAGATCGCCGTTGTGGACCAGGGGCGCGTAATTGCCAATGGTACAGCCGACGAACTGAAAACCCAGGTCGGTGGCGAGCGGCTTGAGCTTACGGTGGCGCGTGGAGGCGACATGGATGCCGCTGTGCAAGCGGTGCGACCTTTCAGCTCGGGCGAGATCCAGATCAACTGGGACCGCCGTGGCCTCGTCGTGCCTGTGACACACGGGGCGCAACTGCTGTCCGCTGTCGTACGCGAACTCGACACCGCGCAGATTCCCCTTGATGACCTGGCGCTGCGCCGGCCCACCCTGGATGATGTCTTCCTCACACTCACCGGTCGCGCCGCTACCACGGGAGAACTGCCCGAAGAAACACCGGCTGACCGGCCCCTGGTAAGGAGTTCACGATGAATATTAGTAATCTACGCGCGACTTCATCATTGAAGCCGCTGACACGCCCTTCACTCTACTGGACGTTTGCTGACGCGCTCGTCCTCGCCAAGCGCCACCTGATACAGATCCCGCGCATTCCTGAGGAGCTGATCTTCGCGACAATCCAGCCGATCATGTTTGTCCTGCTCTTCCGCTACGTGTTTGGCGGAGCGATCGCGGTCAGTGGCACCAGTTATGTCAACTACCTGATGGCTGGCATCTTCGCCCAGACCGTCATCTTCGGCGCGACGTCCACCGGTATCGGCCTGGCTACAGACCTGCAGCGCGGCCTGGTCGACCGCTTTCGCTCTTTGCCGATGGCTAAATCGGCTGTCCTCACAGGGCGCACCATCTCCGACCTGGTGCGCAACACCTTCGTTGTGTTCGTGATGTGGATGGTCGGCTTGCTGGTCGGTTTCCGACCGGACGGCAATGTCCTTTCCTGGGTGGCTGCAGTGGGGCTGCTTTTGCTCACTAGCTTTGCCTTCTCATGGATCTCGGCGACGATCGGGTTGTTGGTGAACAGCGTAGAGGCGGCGCAATCTGCCGGCTTCATCTGGCTCTTTCCACTGACCTTCGCCAGTAGTGCGTTTGTGCCGACACAGAGCATGCCCAGCTGGTTGCAAACCTTCGCCAATCATCAGCCGGTCACGCTGATCGTCAACGCGGTGCGCGGCCTCCTCCTCAATCAGCCCAACACCTCGACGATCTTGCAGGCAATCGCCTGGTGCGTTGGCATCCTCGTCGTCTTCATCCCGCTGGCGGTCTGGGCCTATGGCCGCCGGACAGCGCGGTAAGGACTTTTTGAGGCCCTATTGAACGTAACTACCGCCATGTGCAGGCTTTTTTCGCCGCCATAGGCGGTAGCTTTTTGTGCAGTTGCGGGACAAGCAGTTCATCGTCACGACCCGCACCGCCTTCCCCAACTTCCACGCCACAATTGAGGACCAGATTGCCGAAGGAGACCTGGTTATGACGCGTTGGTCGGGCCAGGGCACCCACCAGGGGATACATAGAGGCTTCGCTCAGGGGATTCCCCCAACTGGCAAGCAGATGACGGTGACGGGGATCACTATCGAGCGCATCGTGGACGGCAAGGCGGTTGAAGGGTGCAAACCCCGCCGCGACTCTGGTAACAAATACGTGCAGTACTGTTTGCAAGAAAAGTGTCGCTACCTTCAATTGGATAGTTCGCCAGGACAATATACACCTGGTGGGATGTGCATAAGGAGATGCTCGTGCGAGGAAAGCGCTGTATCACGTGGGCTGTTCTCACCACCTTGCGGCTGGTAATAGCCTACGTGATACAAAGACTCATTCGCTCCTCTTCTCCACCCATCCTTGGTCAAATAGGTTGTATCTCGGTGAAAGAGCACCGCTGTGGAGGGAACCATGTGGGTGGAGAACGTCTGCTTCATTGTCCAGGGCCTCATCCTCTCTGAGGAAGCGGTCCCTCAACTTGCCGGTGACTCGACGGGCAAGCCTTGCTTGGCCCATTCGGTGAACCCGCCAGCCATATTCACCACATTGTTGTAGCCCATTTTCTTGAGCGTCTCAGACGCTAGCATAGAGCGCCCACCGGATGCGCATTGCACGATGATCCGGGCATCCCGGTTTGTCGTGATCTCTGGCTTGGCATAGGGGGTTGTCGGGTCGGCATACCACTCGAGCATGCCACGTGGGGCCAGGACCGCTCCTGGAATATGCCCCTTGTCCCACTCAGCCGGCTCTCTGACGTCAAGCAGCAGCCCAACTTGCCCCTGATCCAACTCCTCCTTCGCTTGTGCTACGGTGACCTCCGGGACGGATTTGCGTGCTTCGGCAACAATTTGGCCTGCACTGAGTGGCTGATCGGTGTTCTGCGTTGACATATGCTCCTCTTCTTTCTTCTCGGTTGCTCTTCGGAGTGAGCACCGATCTAAATAACAACAAGCGCCGTAGAGATGGCAACAAAATGCCTGCTAAGGTAAAGCGGGAAGGTGAAAGTAGCTATCTCTACCTGGGGCTCATTCTACTCTACAACAGACACAATTGCAATGCCAAGAGCGTTGTTTTTGTGGCAGGCTGATGAGGCCGACTCGACTTGTCAGGAAGCCCGGCGAACTGCTCTTCGATCCATCGTTTGAGTGTTGTGTAGATGAGTTTGCGACTCGTTTCTAAGTACCCGGCGATGCTTTTGACCAACCATCCATAGAATCAAAATTCTTTATTGTTCTATCTTACACGGCTTTGCTCATCCAGGCAAGAATTTTTTTTGCAAACAGTACTGCACGTATTTGTTACCAGGGTTGCGGCGAGGTTTGAAGGGTGGATGGAGATGGATTTCCTGGGCATAATGCAACAACTCGGCGTAATGCCTCAGCGGGGACAGCTCCACCCGTGAACTCTATGGATTAACCCCTGTAATCCTGGCTTGCGACCTGTTGCCGCCGACAAGCAGCACGAACACCACTAGAGCTGAGCAACCAAGGGTGCCAATCACTACGGCCATGGGCAGGGCGGTCGCGGTGCCGAAGGCCCCCACGAGTGGCGCGACGGTAGCCCCAACAGCGTATTGAAGTACACCTAGCTGCGCGGACGCGCTGCCGGCGATGCGAGGGTGATCGGACAACGCCAGCGCGGTGGCGTTAGGCATAACGAAGCCGAGGCTGGAGACAACAACAAACAGCGATGGCAGTATGCCAACAAGGCCAATACCACCAATTGTGACGACCGAGAGCAATGCAACTCCACCTGTCGCTGTGGCAATTAACCCTGCGACCAGCAAGCGAACTGGCGGCACACGACCGACGAGCCGCCCGTTGATCTGGCTGGCAGTCACCAGCCCCAGGGCATTCGTACCGAAAATGACGCTGAACAGCTGGGGAGATAAGCCGTAGATCTCTTGCAGCACGAATGGCGAACCGGCGATGTATGCGAACATGGCGGCGAAGGCGAGGCCACATGACAGGGCGTAGCCCATAAAGGGGCGGTTGGCGAGCAGTTGGCGGAAAGTCGTTATGGTGGCGAGGACGCCTCCGCTCTGACGTCGTTCTGTAGGCAGGGTTTCGCTGAGACCGGTGGCCGCGGCGAGCAGCAGCAGCGTGCCGATGATGGCAAGCACGATAAAGACACCACGCCATGAGGTGAAGCGGAGCAACAACCCGCCGAAGATGGGTGCGAGGATTGGCGCGAGGCCGTTCACCAGCATGAGTAGAGAGAAGAAGCGGGCGGCAGCGACGCCGGAATGCAGGTCGCGCACGACTGCGCGCGCAATGACGATGCCTGCCGCCCCGGCAAGACCTTGTATGAAGCGAAGCGCGACGAGCACATACACCGATGGCGCGACCACGCACAGGAGAGAGGCGAGTGCGTAGGCGGCTAGCCCGACGAGCAGCGGCCTGCGACGCCCCAGCTCGTCGCTGAGGGGTCCGGCGATTACCTGCCCCAGAGCAAGGCCGAGCAGGCAAGCACTCAGAGTGAGCTGGGCCTGAGAAGCGCCGGTGCCGAAGTCGCGACTGAGCGATGGCAGTGCCGGAAGGTACATGTCGATTGACAAGGGCCCGAACGCGGATAGCGCGCCCAGTATGAATACGAGTTGCGCCCGGCGCAGTTTCCGGGGTCGCGCATCGCCCTGGATTTTGTCAGGCTCATGTTGAAATTCGCTTGCTTTGACCACCTCGTTGTACCTTTGCAACTAGTTCCCCGAACGCTTCGTCGATAGTTCTTGTGATACGGGCTCCTCCACGTAAATACCCTTTCAAAAAAGTATGTGGCTAACAAAAGTATATGACCTTACCGCCCTGAGAGTACTGTTCAAAGGTACAGGTCGCTTGTATTTGGATGCTATTAATGATGCTAACCAGGTAATACCCCTTTTGAGGCTGGTCTGCTCCCAAAAAGAACTATAACACAATCCTGCTACTGACCCATGCAGAAATCCGTGTAGTTATGTGATACTGTAAGAAAGAGCGATCAATGCGTTCGCTTTAGTCGATGACGTGAGTAATGAGGAAATAACAAGATGCAAGAAACGTTCGATACTCCTGCAAGCCGCGTTCTGACCTACGCAGGCGTGTGGTTTGCTGTCCTGGCATGGGGAACATCGTTTGTGGCGGCCCGCTTTCTGTTACATCCAGAAAAGCCAGGCCAGGCTACTCTCAGCCCGCTGGTGCTCGCCGCTGCCCGTTTTAGCATCGCCTCCCTGTTCTTTGTCGTTCCACTTGCACGGGCACTGCTTCACCGTCAGATAACTCGCCGTGATCTGCTACGCATGGTCGTACTAGGACAACTCACCTTTTCACTTTACTTCTGGTTACAATACACAGGTGTGCAGCAGACGAATGCCAGCATTTCCTCGATCCTGGTAGTCGGCCTCATCCCAGTCGTTACCGCCTTGCTTGCTCAATTGCTTGGCAAAGAGCGCCTGAGTTGGATGACCCTGAGTGCCTTGCTCCTCGGCTTCGTTGGAGTGGCATTCATCGTCTTCCAGAAGCCGTTGAGCATCTCCCTGGCATCTGGTTTTTTGTTGGGAGTCTTCTGCCTGGTCGGCAACGCTTTTGCCTTTGCAGCCTACTCTACGCTAAGCAAGCGCTGGATGCAGCGTATCTCGCCCCTGGTGATGACGGGCGGCACCATGATGAGTGGGGCGGTTGGCCTCGTACTTCTGTCATTGCTTGATCCTCTCAGCAACCAGTGGAGCGAGGTGGTACAGTTGGATACAGTCCAGTGGATAGCTCTCCTCTTTTTGTCCGTAGTCTGCTCAGTGATTGCCTACTTTGCCTACAACAGCGCCCTCTCAAAGATCGAGGCTTCTCGTGCGGCCGTTTACATCTACTTCGAGCCAGTTGTCGCTGTCCTGTTTGGGGTCACGTTACTCGGTGAACCGCTCAGTTGGCAGGTCGTTGTAGGCGCGCTATCCATCGCAGGATCTGTGGCGATAGTTAACCTCATCAAGAGATAAATAATCATGAACAAGGATGAATTGAAACTGCACATTGAACTGGTTCCCCAGTCACTCTGGTACCTAAACCCCAGGATAGCCATGGGGCGTAAGGCAATTTATGCTTCACAGGGTTGTGTTTCTCCTCAAAATACGGTATGCTTTTTGCGGTATCTCTTGAGACAAAAAGCTTATTGATCCCGGCATCAAGTGCTCAAGTTCTGCCGCTACTGCAACTTGTCAGAAAGGCAGCGTGAAAGAAGAAGGTTGAGAAACTCATGCCAGGATCAGTCATAATCGATGCAGGATATGCTACCAATCTCAGCTGGGCGTGCCCGCCCTGGCACAGGAAGGAAGTGAAGAAGTGAATACGCAACCGAATATCGTGTTGGTGCATGGTGCCTGGGCCGACGGCTCCAGTTGGAGCGCCGTCATCGAGCGCCTGCAGGCCGACGGCTACAACGTCAGAGCACCCCAGTTTCCGATGACCGCGCTGGCGGATAACGTCGCCCGGCTGCGCCAGGTGCTGGCCCTGCAGAACGGCCCGACCATCGTCGCCGGCCACTCGTACGGCGGCCAGATCATCACCGCTCTCGGCACGGACGCGCCCAACGTCGTCGGTCTGGTTTACATCGCGGCCTTCGGACTTGACGCTGGCGAATCGATCGGCGCACTGCTGGCGCAGGGACCGGTGACCCCAGCACTGGCGCACCTCTTCATTGACAAGCAGGGCTTCGCCTGGCTGCCCGAGGACGACTTCGTGAACCACTTCGCCGCTGACGTGGATCCGGTGAAGGCCAGGGTCATGTACGCGGTGCAGCAGCCTTTGGCCGCGACCGCCCTCCAGGACGTGATGGGTGTCCCGGCCTGGAAAGCGCTGCCGTCCTGGTTTCTGGTCGCCGATGGCGATCAGGCGATCCCGCCCGATGCCGAGCGTCTGTTCGCCAGGCGCATGGGTGCAACCACCGTCGAAGTCCCGACCAACCACGTGGCGATGGTCTCCCACCCCGATGACGTGGTGAAGCTCATCGAGACGGCGGCGCAAGGGCAGGTCCGGGCGGGCGGTGTCTGACAACGACCACGTCAACCTCGTGGTGATGTGCTAGCCGACTTGTGTCAATTATCACATATATTGGGCCTGCTACAATAAATATTGGGCGGCGCAGTGCTCGACGAGAGTGTCTGGACCATGTGCTGATCTTCCATGAAAAGCAATTGTATCGTGTCCTGCGGGCCTACGTCGACTACTTCTATCTGGCACGACCTCATCAAGGCATCTCCAGACAGGGAAGTTATTTGCGTTTCACCAGAGCATGGTAGATTGTCAAAGACTCTGCTTCCCTCCACTGCAGCCAGATCAATGCATGATACAACTGAGCTTCCCAGATACTCCAGTTATGATATCCATTCTCCAGATCAAAAGTATAGTCCAGGTGAAGTGCCTTCAGTTCCAAGATAAATTGTTGGGTATCTGCGTAGTAAGGCTGATCTTTTGTCGCCGCTCCTAGAAAGATTCGCAACTTCCAAGCGTGTGGATTGACTGGCAAGACATAGGCAGGACTATTGGCTTGTATATAGGCTGCATTCTGCCCCCAGATGCTCCCTTCGGCTGTGTAGTATCCCGCCAGCGAGATGACTGAGCCAAAGATATCAGGATGATGAACAGCAATATTCATCGCACCGAACCCTCCCATGGAGAAGCCGCCAATCGCTCGGTAGCCAGCTGTGGGGATCGTGCGATACTTCTGATCGATAAAGCGCACCAGGTCCAAAGCCACGAAGTTTTCCATGAGTTGCTTCTGATCAAAGCTGTTCCCCCACTCGCTGGTTTCCCCACTCCGTCCATTCCCATCAGGAAAAATCATGATCAATTCAGGTATCTCTCCATGCCCGATGAGGGTATCAGCAGATTGTACCGCTTTGCCACCCCTGCTCCAGTCGTACTCGCTCCCTGGAGAACCATGAAGCAGGTAGAGGGTGGGATATCGTCGCTTCTGCGTTGCCGCATCCCGATAGGATGGGGGGAGGTACACCAGGAACGACCGGCGTTGCTCGTGGAACGCCGGGCTGGCCATGCTATCAGCGATCAGTGTGCCACGTGTGGCAACTGCCGGGGAATTGTGTAACCCAACATCGGGTGAAAAAAACAACAGATCGCCAATGCCACTGCTCAATAGAAAGAGCCCCAGCAGCGTGAAAAGACCGGCCCAGGCGGAGAAAAGGTGCCATGAGCTGCGTTGTCGCACCTTTTCTCCGGCGGATGACTGGTTCTTTGCCTGGTTGGAACTGAGACGTGTATGCCAAATCAGTTGCGCTAGTTGCCAGATGGGATCAAGCAACACTTCACCCAGCGCGATCCCTATGGTTGCGCCAAGATAGGCACAGAGCAGGCCACTGGCAAGGAGAACAGAAATCGTATGTACCAACGCGCTCGCATTGAACGCCTCAAGGTGCCCACCAGGGTCGTAGTGTGGCAACAGTTCCTGGTGAAGGAATGGCACAACATAGCTGAGGCTATACGTGACCCCAGCTCCGATCACAGTTCCCAAGCGTTGCCGGCTCACCATCGCGCTGGTTAGGGCGGCACTGGCAATCAAGAACAGCGCGGTGACCAATCCGGTAGACAAGGGATCGAGACCCACAGCAGCTATGGGTGTGGTGAAGGCTGTCAGGACAACTGGAGAAAAAAAGAACACGGCAACGAGCAGTGCGATGCTCAACCCGATCAAGATGCGCCAGAGCGGGGCATAGTGCTGGAAGTGTGATGGCCGTTCCGACTGAGGTTCTCTTCTTGTATCCATAGTAAGTGTTTCCCTTTCCATTCTCAGTACCAGTCAGACCTGATGAATGCTGAGAATAGGCAGTCCGTCTCTGGGAGGGTAGCGCGCCGTTGGTGACCATTGAGGCCCATCAAAGGAAGAGACAGCGCCAAACTCTCAAATGGCGAGAAGGTGCTTGAGAGCTTCGCTTGATGATGGTCAGGTGTTTTTTGCATCAACTGAGGCGAGGTGAGGGTGGGTTGTGCCGTGCCCAGTCTTCCGACCAGGAGGAGAAAGGCGAAGCCAAGGGCTGCGAAGACCACCCACTTGAGAGAGTCAGGGACAGCCGTCTGTTGGTGGGCGCGAGTTCTGGGAGCCAATTTTTCGTTGCTATTGACAGTTTTTATCATCTCACTGATAGCCTACATAAACAGTTCTACCAATGATGAGCCATTTATCATTATAGAGATGATAATAAGCACAACCCCTGTGCATATAATCAATTACCTGTTTCACCGGAAGTAATCATACTGTAGAGCAAGAAAAAGCCTACCTTTGCATAAACTTGCGTTGAGAAGGCCTAAAAAAATAACATCGCTAGCGAAGCCACCGCGAGGGCCGTTGCTGAAGATCGACCCCTCTGCCCTGCTGTGTTTGCTCGCGCGAGCAAACACAGCAGGGCAGGCCGAGAAGCCTTCAAGTTACGGCGCACTCGAGTGCGGATTAACAGGGATGTCCCGAGCTAAAGAACTGACCTCTGTAATTCTCGTCTTCAGAGATAAACGGCAGGCAGACCTGCCGGGTCACGACATTCAGGAAAGAAGCCGTCGCATCCTCGTGATTGCCCGAACAGTTGCGCGTACTGCCGTATGCGTAATAACAGTGGAAGTGTATGGGGCTGTGGTTTATAAAGGCCCAGCCAACCGCAGCGCCGGGACCGGTGACTCCCCAGTATATTCGAGTCGTGTGGCTGGTGACCGTCCTGTAATCCCAGCACCAGGAGGTCTGCATCTTGAACCAGAACAGGGTGATGCCGAACACATCTTTGCCATTCTCCTGCCTCTGTGCGGTGTTACAGGGATCGCCGGCACTGTCTGGAGATGCCGCGACGACGCTGGTAGTGACCGATTCCTGCACCTCCTGAGCCAGTTGTGCAGTTGTTGGCAAGGACGAGGCGGACCCCCGCGATACAGAGGCCCGGGTCGGAATTACGGAGGCTGCATGTGCATATCCCGAACCTGCGGCGACCGCCACGCCGATTGCGATAGTGTATGCGACTAAGAGACTGCATCGCCTCGCAATGCGTTTTGCGCCATTCATGTCATTTTCCTTTCGTGCATTTGCGACCTTAAAACTCTCATTCTCGCTTTCATGAAGTACCCTTTCCATAATACATGTCGAAACTGCGGGCAGCAGCAAGCGAGTTCTTGCCCAGATGAGCACTTGAACATCACGGGAGCTGTATCAGGTGAGCTGCCATGATGTGTGCTCCTTCTTTTGCTCTGTTTCCCTCCTTCTACAGTCAATTAAGAACAAGCCCTCTCGACACAGGGCCGGAACAAGTGCACACTTGTTCTAGACAACCGTTGAAAGCAGAAGACGAACGTCTCCTCCCTCCTCCCGACTCGACCGAGTGGGAACGCTCGCACTTCGCCTTCCTCCGTTCCTGAGCAGAACCGATCATGAGCGCGTCGCGCGGTCTGCCGCCACAGTAGAAGGACACGCATACTCAGGAACCTCTCTTGAAGAAATGAGAAGAGGTCTCGCAACTATTTTGCGCAGGCCAGAGCCTCCTGATCGGGTTTGCCTCTCTCTCGAAGAGTACTGGGGAGAGGTCTTTTCGAGAACAACAAACTCGTCTTTGAGTCGTCTTTCTGTCGTCTTTTCCCACATCCTGTACGTCTCAGCAACACTTCTCTCTCAAAAGATGCTATAGTAAACGCGAGTTTACTTTTGTTCGCACAGGTCGAGCAAGAGGGAACGGAGACCTCTTCGATGGAGGAACAAGGCTGTGACGAAGCACTATCAGATGCTACTCAAGCAGGCACGCGAGGAACGCGGATGGTCTCAAAAAGATGTCGCGGAGAAGATTGGCACCGACCCGAAGACCGTGAGTCGCTGGGAACGGAGGGTCGCATACCCCTCTCCGTATTTTCGCCAAAAGCTCGCTGAGCTTTTCAAGAAAAGTCTTCGCGAACTGGATCTGCTCAACTCCGGTGAAAGTGGGGTAGAAGATGGTGACCCTCCCATCTCAAAGCTTCCAGCAGGGTTGTTCGAGGGTGCTGAGAAAGCTCCAGACTGGCGTGTCGAAGAGATCGACCAGCAGACAGGCCAGCCTCTCGCTGCAAACGTGCCGTCCGGTCAGCAGCACACACGCACCACGGCTTTGCACCAGCAGAACCGGAGGCGGATGCTTGGGCTTCTGCGCCACGCCTATGGTGAATTGCTGGAGTACTCGCTCCAGGAAATCGTCTGGATCGAGCTGGGTCTTGCTGGGATGCCCGATGCCGTCCAAAATGCCACGAACCGGCTGGTGCGTCTGTCTGGGCAGGATGCCCAGACGCTTCCTCCAGGCACCTCGATCCTGGAGGTCTACGAAACGTCTGAGCGCGAATTGCTCATCCTGGGAGAACCAGGAGCCGGCAAATCCACGCTGCTGCTGCATCTTGCCCAGGCGTTGGTGCAATGGGCAGAGCAGGAAGAAGCACATCCCCTACCGCTCATCCTACGCCTCTCAACTTGGGCCGAACACCAACCAGCACTGGAAGACTGGATGAGCGACCAACTGGCCTTGACCTATGATGTCTCACAACAACTGAGTACCCAGTGGGTGCGCAACGAACACATCCTCCCGCTGCTAGATGGGCTGGATGAGATGGATGCCGCATCCCGCTCGGCTTGTATTGCCGCCATCAATGCCTATCATCGTGAGCATCTGCTCGTTCCACTTGTCATCTGTTCCCGTCGGACAGAATATGAAGATGCGGCCAGGCACCAGAAGCTGGCACTCCAGCGTGCCGTACTCATCCAACCACTGACCCTTGAACAGGTCTCTGCTTCTCTTGACCAGATCGGTCACCCACTGGATACCTTACGACAGACCCTCCAGACCAACCCGGCGTTGCAGGAACTGACCACCACGCCTCTGATGGTGAGTATTTTGATGCTGACCTACTCGAGAACTCCGCTGCCAGCGCTCTCCCACGAGCTATCTACGCTGCAAAGGCAGGTGTGGACCAACTATGTGGCACGTATGACCGAGCGGAAAGGAGACGCCAGGCACTATTCACTCCAACAGACCTGCTCGTGGCTGAGCTGGCTGGCACGCAACCTGCAGAAACACTACCAGACCGTGTTCTACCTGGAGCATGTGCAATCTGACTGGCTGCCAGACAGCCTGCGACAGCACGCTTTCCGGCTGACTGTGCGCTTGCCTATCATCCTACTCGGAATGCTGGCCAGCTTCGTCATGGGCTTGTTTTTGCAAACGGTTTTTGATCCGACAACTGGCATCCAGGCCGTGATCCTTGGGGGCTTGCTGGGGGGCTGCTTTAGCCAATCGGCCAGCACCAGCACAGAGGTTGGCACTCCTAACACGACTCAGAGGAGGCCACGTGGGCGTAATCTGGGGAGAGGATTGATCAGTGCCGGAACAGGACTTGCTATTGGGTTGAGTTTCGGATTCGAGTTGGGGTCAAATTACGGATTGAGTGATTGGTTGCGCGATGGCTTGATCTACGGAAGCATCATCGGACTTATTTGCTGGGTGCTCCTGGTTTTGCTCCCACTTGTATCTTCTCAGCGCAGTACCCCTCGCGCTCCGCAGGCACCAGCGCACCTGCCTCACTTGCTCTCCGCGCTTCGTCTCAGGCGTACGCTCCTGGTTGCGACCGTGCTTGGGATCGGTTACGGGCTGAGTACCGGACTAGGCTACAGACTGAGTGATGGGCCGAGTGCTGGACTCAACATTGGGCTGAGCTACGCATGTGTGACGTTTCCCATCAGTTTGATTGTTGAGAAGTACAGAGGAGATCTTCGCCTGACCGAGCGGTTGCGCTGGACCTGGAGCGGTTTCTTTCGCGGTTTGCGCTCGTTCACACATTGCGTTATCAGTGGAGCACTGGCTCTTGGTATTCTACTGATTGTTGGGCTGAGCTACGGGCTCACCACTGGGGTGGGCTTCCAGTCGAGCACTGGGGTGGGCTCCCGGCTAGCCTACGGGCTGATTGACGGGCTAGGCCCTGGACTAAGAAGCACTGGGCCAGGCACCGGGCTAGCCTATGGGCTGATGATGGGGGTGGTCGTTGGAGTGGGCATCGGGCTGGGTTACTGGCTAGGGTTGGGGCTCTTTCAGAGTGTTGGGCAGGAACAAATTGAAGATCAGGATCGCCAGCGTTTCAATCAAGGCGTGCGTCGATCTGCACGGAATAGTACCATCATCGGTTTTCTCAGCGGAGGAGTCATCGGAGTCCTCGGGTTTCTGGGCTATTGGCTGAGCTATGGGCTGAATGAGGGACTGAGTGCAGGGCTGAGCTATGGACTGGACGAGGGACTGAGCAAAGGGCTGGGCTATGCGCTCAGTGTCGTGTGGCTCTTTGCCATTGGTGGCGGCTTATTCGGCTGGGCTGTCAGTGGTGGATGGGCGGTGCTGCGGCATGTTGTCTTGCGCTGGTTACTATACAGGAGACATGTCTTTCCCTGGTATGCGCAGGTATTCCTCAATGATGCAACAGCTCGTATTCTCTTACGGCGCGTTGGGGGTGGGTACAGTTTCATCCATCGCCTCTTGTTGGAGTATTTCGCCAATCTCGATGATGGGAATGCTCCTGGAAGGGGGCAGCACCGTCGAGATTGATGATTGGGTCATGTAGCTTAAGTTTAACATCCACAAAGCCGATAATCGTATGTGGGCATGTTGTTTACTCGCTCTCCGTTTTACGCTCAAGATGTAGAGGTTGCGTTGGTGGTTGTAATACTATTAGCAAATCGTCTTGGCGTTCAAACAGCCATTGCATAAGGTCTAGCGCCTGCTGTGGATTCAGTTGCACACGATGGTTGTTATCGTCAATAATGGACACCTCATCGCCCGCAAAATCAAATTGCGCCATGTCAGTTACTCCTTAACAGCTTTCTGCATTACTCTCCCGCACGCTCGTTCTTGTTGTGTTCAACAGTTTTGAAACAATTATATCCCATTATCTGTGATAAACGACGTAAAATTTAGGCTATGTACTCTCTAGTCTCTGAGCTAAAAAGAGGAGACGTGCGCGATAACATCTTGACAATCCTGGCTCCTGGACTGCTTGTCGGCCCGTGATCATCCACGTAGAGGTAGCTCCAGGATAATGTAGTGGCGCCCCTCGCGGCCGCCAGGCTCCCGCGCGAAAATTGAAACGCACCCATTCCCATGGCACAGTGGCACAGATAAGCGCCATGTGCTACGCTACTCAACAGTACAAGAGGGCTGATACTGACCAGGTAGACATACACTTCACCATTGTGCACGTACCAGCCTCACACCAATGCACAAGGGCAATCTGTCCCGGTTGCTCGACCTTATAGAACGTATGGAGGTCAAGTATGGCTCAAGTGTATTTACCAGACGATCCGCGTGTACGCGCGCAACTCGAAGGAGCAGAAACGCCCGCCGTCAAGGAGCAGCCGCGCCGCCCACGCAAACCACGGCGCTTGGGAGGGATCGACCTGGTCGTATTCCTCGCGTTCATCGCAGCTGCAACGCTCATCGTCCTCGCTGCCGCTCGTTGGACCACGCCGCTTACGCCTGCGGTGACCATTGATCTCTCGCCTTCCGTCCTCCCTGCTTACGCCGGGTACTCGCTGCTGCGCATGATGCTGGCATATGTGCTTTCGCTAGCGTTAAAGTTGTATCTTCTTTCGGACTTGCCTGTGTGGGGATGGCAGTCCTGGCGGCGATGAGAGGCGCTGGCCTCTCACCTGAATCAGCATCGTTTTCTGGGCCAAGGTTACTCTTGCGCTGCAACTCTTCGTCGGTCAACAGACTGTTCAGCGAGACGTACTGATCTCCAACTGATGTTATCGGGTCTTCTTCGATGTCCATCTCCCACGGCGCAATGGCAGGGTCCATACCAAGCAGGCGCATAATCTCTGCATCGCTCCACGTCAATTCTACATGGATGCCTGATGTATTGAGCGCCGTGTCCCTAGTGAGTTCCATGCGTCCTGTCCCCTGTCTGGCGCAGGATTGCCACGAACGGTCAGGCAGCGCTTCTAATATGTCTGCCCTGTCTGCATAGCTGTATATCAGTTTCAGGATGTCCTTTTCTTCATCTGTCCAGGCGTGCTTGTTGCCACGGTGGCGGAAGGAATAGCAGTACAGGGTGTACTCAAACGGTGGAAGCAACTCGATGGTTAACTGTAGGATGTGAGACGATAACTCTTCGATCTCGACGCGCTTCACCATCATTTTCACGAACCGTTGTTTCCGCTCGAACTTTAGGTCATGCCAATGATGTAAAGCGATATCGAGGAGCGATTTGCATTCTTCCAGGTCGGCCTGCTCGGTACTTGCCTGCTTCGATTTAGCTTCCAACTCCGCTCTATCACTGCGTAACCTTTTTAGTTGCAGGGTGGCTTCTCTGACGCCATGCTCCTCTAACTCTTCCATTGCTATGCGCTTCGCCATCTCCCATTCCACGATACCTCTGTCAATGTCTACAAGCTGCTTGTCAAACGTCCCAATCTGCACTATTTTCTCTGCTTCAGCTTCCATCAAGCGGGCATACAGGCCGTTTTTCAGTTCTTCCTGGTGTCTCTTCTCAAGATCGGCTAGCAGAAAGCGAAGTCCCGCGCTAAAATCACGGTCGAGTGCATCAATGGGGATAGCTAATGCCGTGCTGGGATTGATGCCGTCTGATCTGCTGCCGCAGTCGTAGAAACCCTTCCCCATCATCACGTAGGCAGGCTTGCCGTCTGATTGCAACACACCTTCTAAGAGTGCCCTGTGTTCAGTCTTGTGGGAGAGCCTGTTGAGCGTCGGCCTATTCTCGTTGGGCTCTCCGTCCAAAGTGACTTTTGAGAGGCGATTATAGGCGAACATAAAATCATCGAGTGGCACAATGGCTTCGTGGGCTTCTTTGTCGATGAGGACACCGCTGAACAGGTAGTAGCCGAGGTACCCGACGTTTGAGAGGATCGAGACGAGCCCGCTGCGCGACTTGATGATATAGTTGCCGTCTTCGTCCTTGTCCAGAGCGACACTTGGAACTTTTTCCACGCCCACAAATGGCGGAAAGGAAAACTTTTCGATGCGTAACTGGTGGAGCAGCCTTGGCAGGTTGCCGTCAAGTTCACGATAGCGCTTGTAAAGCCATCGCACACGCCATGCATGTTCTTCGTACACAACGTAGCGCTTCATCGCTTTCTTGCCCACAGCGATGTATCCCATTGGTACTGCATGACCACCGAAGGAAGCATTATCCTCGATGGCTGCAAGCTTGGCTGCCAGGAGTGTGTCATGTATCCATTGGATGCGCTTGGCTGCTTCCTTAAAGTCTTCGATAAGCTGATCCATATCCTGTCTTTTGGTCGGGAAGTAGACACGATGGAACGTGATAACAGGGATGCCAAAGTTCTCGCACATCCCAACGAAGCCGGTGTACTGGATTCGCGTTACGTCTCTGTACAAACGGCTCGCGTCAAAACAGGCCACGGCTCCTGCCTGTCCTGTCTCAATCAGCCTGTACAGGCGGTCTAGCCCAGCACGTTCATCACGTCTCTTTTGTCCCGACTTGCCAGTGTCTTCGCTAATCAAAATGATGTTGTCGGGTTTCCAGCCGTACTTTATCAACCGTCCACGCAGCTTCTCGTCTTGGAGTACAGCGCTCTCCGTGTTTTCGGTCAACTGCTTATACGTGCTCTGGCGTACATATTGGATGATAGGTTGGCTTGTGGGCAGCGTTTCTTGCCGAAAAGAAAATTCTTCTACAAGCCGTTTCCCTGGCTCAATGGCTCTCCTCATCAGTGTGCTTCCTCACTCAGTTGTACCGTGCTTTCGCAGCGAATCGTCTTTGCTTCATCAGCTCATACAGTCGATACATGTCTACGCGTTCGTTACAAGATTGCTGACCAATCACATTGGCATCGTCAATGACGATAATGTTCTCGTTTGACCAGCCTTGTTCAAGCAGGATACCCCGCAGCGCCTCCTTTCCCACAGAGAGGCTACTGGTTTGTCCCGTACTTTGCCGTGCATAGTGTTCCATTGTTGTTCCTTTCCTAACCTACCCTCAGACCCTCAAGGTCTCCGACGTTGATGGTTCTGCCTAGCGCTGTACTCAAGGCTTTCGCAATCTCACGCGCTACTCTGCTACTGACCACTTCGCCGAGCATGGCACGCCGAGCGGTTTTTGTGTTGATGCCCGCCTGCCTGGACAGTTCGGTAGCATCCCAGCCTAATTGTTTACAATATTCTCGTAAATCCATCTCACCTCCTAAGTGAACCCATTATGGGAGTAGTATACGTCATTGCAGGCAAGAATACAATATATGTTTTTCGTGTTGTAATGGCCGTGGTATGTCACAGGGGGTAGAGATGTCTTGCTAAGGTTCCCGTTGAAAAAAACGTCCCCAGCATTACTACGTAATTACTAGTAAGCATCCAGAAAAGAAAGAGATCCCGTCGCAGTGAGATTAGCAACGACGGGATGACCAGTCCTACCAGTACAAAGGAATCAAGAAAAAGCAGGACAGTATCATTATCTCATAGACGAAAGAAATCCCACCGCAGGTAAGGATCTGCGACGGGATGAGCCCCGCTTAAAGTCACGAACAATCAACAAGAAAAGCAGGACAATATCATTATCGCATGAGGTGAAGGAGAATAGAAGCCAGATGGTTGCATCTGGCTGTGGCTCCTATCAGGGAATATCCACCTGGAAGGAAAAATCCGAAGGTCAAAAGTTGGCACACCCCTAGTGAATTATCCCTGCAATTTTCATGATACAATATGCAGTACACCCCCGCAAAATAGCGCGGGGTTTTATCTATCCACCTAAAGGGGGGGACCTTGACCACTCGAACCAGAAGAATAAAGGCTACTACCACCACCACACCCGTAGAGGATGTCACCGTAGAGCAAACCACAGAGGAACTGCGGAAGCAGATCGTCAATGCCGACCAGGCGATGAGTGGATTGTCGCTACGTATGGAAGATCTGCAAGAACAGATTGACGTGCTTACCACCACAGAGGAGGATATCGCGCAGGAGCAGGAGACGCGCACCAGCCACATCCACGCCTTACAGGAAGAAATCGGGAGACTTGGCCTGGAACTCCAAGACTTAACCTTTGATACCACCATTAAAGGTGATGCAGCAACCGCTGGTAGCGTCCAGAGGCGTGTAGACTTGCAAAGCTCGGTGAAGGGTGACCTTCAAACGGCACAAAAAGAGCATGCCAAACTCTTGCGCGAGGAGACCGAACGTCTTCCGCAGCTTGCGGAAGACAAGAAACTGCTTGAGAAGCAGTTATCTGAACTGGAAACGCAGAGAAATACGTTTGCAACGAAGCAGGCAGCGATTTCTGCCGATTTGGGAGAGGCGATTTACAGGGAAGGCAGCGCGAAGCTAGATGAGTTGGCGCGTGCCAAGCGTGGCGCGAGTCTCGACCAGATGCACCACCAGGAGGAAGAAGTCAGGACACGGGCGCAACTCAAACAGGAGCTTGCGCCGTGGTACTCTTTGCGCCAGCAGGCTATTCGAGAGCTAAACCTGGACCAGAAGCCAGCCGATGGTCTGACGCGCATCGTGATGGGATTGATTTCTCTGCTCGATACCATTGAGCAGGATGGAAGCAGCGTACCGATGTTGGTTGACGGGAAACCAACTTCGCAGGTGTTGTCGCCATTGAGCGGAGATGTATTGCGCACCCTGGTTGGACCTAATGTGCTTAATGACCTGGATCGCCGAAACTACTTCAATCAGCGCAGGGAGCAGCTCTCGAAACTGCTGGAGACGCATAACCGCAATCGCCGATAGGGGAGGGAGCCATGTCACAGATACAGAAGCCCACAGGGGGCAGCATGCCTGTGGCCTTCGCCTCGCGGAATGCGTTGGTGTACCAGTTTAGTACAGGTAAACATTGCTGCCTTCAATGTAGTTCGGCGCTTTTTAGTGGCAGAGTCGTTGATACTATCATGTTGCATGGGAAAACCCTCGGCATGGGTGAGGACGGTTGGCTTGCTCGCATGCTCGTGAAAGAGAGCGACACACAACGGTGTGATATCTGCGGCAGACAAGTACGGTAAGCAGCTCGCTGGCTATCTGATAACGATTAGTAGATGGGCTCTCCGTCAATTTAAGTGTGTCTGCTTGCTTCCAACCTTTTTCAACGTCCAAGGGCCTTCTTAGAATGGTGACCGTCTGTCGAACAGCTCATCAGGGCGCGTACAAAGAAGACTCCATCAATTCGGAAAGTCATTGAGCTGACAGTTCGTAACGCTTTCCGTAACGATAGTGAGACGGGCGTGTGATAATATGATCAGTAAGAAAGAGGAACAGTAGCGGCATTGTCTCCTCCTTTCCTTTGAAGCGTCTGAGGAGTATGCATGTGAACCATCCATCAGCTTTGATCCCGATACCCGGAAGCCAGGAGCAACACAGCGAAGGAAGCATACGCTTCTCTGGACGCTGGCTCGTTCTTGCGCGAGTGGGGTGGGTGGTACTAGCCGTTTTCACGCTCATCGTCGTCGTTGCCAGCCTGCCGGTCTATATTGCACAACTGCAAACGCTCTGTGCTGGGGCAGTCACAGCCTGCTCTTTCTCCCAGCACTTCTCTCCTGCACCAGCAAGGCTGCTCAAAGGGATGGGCCTGTCTCTCGGCAACTATGCAGCGTTCAGGGTCGCGCTCACGCTTACCACCATGGTGGTGTGTTTGGTGGTCAGCACAGTGATCATCTGGCGCAGGTCTGACGATCGCATGGCGCTGTTGGTCGCGCTCATGCTCGTGACTCTTGGCCCGATCAGCGTGACAAGCACCGTCCGGGCGATTCCCTCCCCCTGGCAGGTGCCCAACGCGTGTCTGTTCTTCCTGGCTCTTGCCCTGCTCGTGCTCGTCGGCCTCCTGTTTCCCAGTGGGCAGTTCGTACCTCGCTGGACGCGCTGGACTCTCGTCGTCTTTCTCGCAGTGCTCATCCCTTTCACTATCTTCCCAAATGCACCTTTTACGCTGAATACCCTGGCTCTTTCGCTTCTCTATCTCACGACTCTCGGCGAGTACGCAATCATTGCAGTCGTCCAACTGTACCGCTATCGGCGGGTATCTAGCCCACTGCAACGTCAGCAGACCAAATGGGTGGTCTTCGGTCTCGCTGTGCTAGGTCTAGTCTTCGTTGTCGGGTATGTGCTGCTGATCGTTCCAGCGCTATCTTCGCCCAGTTCCTTCTATCCGTTGGCTCTCGATGTGATCGGTGCCTTCCTGCTGCTCTTGATCCCGTTCTCGTTTGGGTTCGCCATGCTGCGCTACCGGCTGTGGGACATCGACATCATCATCAATCGCACACTGGTCTATGGTATGCTCACGGTCATCCTGACGGGGGTCTACGTGGGCCTGGTGATTGGCCTGCAAGCACTCCTGCGGGGCATCATCAGCCAGGACAGCGGCGTGG
>Ga0137384_10000300_pt1 | contig 36409 bp, 27 predicted proteins | sample SagtaG_2_FD_104922 | JGI IMG/M metagenome (GOLD analysis project Ga0137384, IMG submission 104922) | Vadose zone soil microbial communities from Sagehorn Ranch, Mendocino, California, USA - Sage2_R_60_16 metaG | ecosystem: Environmental > Terrestrial > Soil > Vadose zone | place: USA... | reverse complement strand
CAAGTGCGAGGACAGGCGGTAAAGTTTGCTCCAACTCATCCGGTATGCTATACTTGCAATGCATGAACGGGAACCCGAGCCGTGAGAAGTAGAGAACAGAATGTACCTCAGCAAGATACGAACTGGCCAGCGAGCGCAGCCCCTGGTAGTTGTGCGCCTGAAGCAGGAGGCGGAGAGACGCAAACGCTATATTGCCCAGATTCCCAGGTGGCGCCATCCCCCAGTCGGCTATGTGTTCAGCGTCCCTCTTATAGGGCTAGGGCTACTGGTGGCCCGTCTGGAGCAGCTCCTCCTCCACGGGGTCTACTTCCCTGGTTTACCTCTGATACTCCCGGTACTGATAGTGGCACTTATCTGGGGTACCGGCCCGGCGTTGCTAGCAGTTCTGCTGGGGACGCTGGTGCTCGACTATTTTTTTCTCCCTCCAGAAGCATTCAACATCACTAATTGGGATGGTGTACTGCGTATTTTGCCCTTTATCATTTCCGGCATTATCATCGCTATGCTCGCTGGCCAGCGGGAAGTGGCCCGGCGGCGGGCGCTCTTCGCCGAACAAGAGGTGCGAGAGCATGCCTTCGAGTTGGAGCAGGTCAATCAGCAACTCGAGCAAGCTAACGAATCGAAAGATCGTTTCCTTTCCATGGCATCGCACGAACTGAAGACGCCGATCACCTCCATTCGTGGCCAGGCGCAGATCATGCTGCGACGTCTATCCAGGGAGCCAGAGCTGCCAGCTAACCTGGAACCCATACAAGCCGCTTTGCAGAAAATTGACGAACAGACGCGCCGCCTGAATAATCTAGTCGATGACCTGACGGATCTCGGCAGTATTCGCGCCGGCAAGCTTGAGTTGAGGCCTGGGAACTGTAACCTGGTAGAGGTCTGCCAGAACGTGGTTGAGGACCAGCGCGCCACGTCAGGTCGCGCCATTGAGTTAGAGGCTCCTGACGAGCCGGTAACACTGCGAGCTGATTGCGACCGCCTGGACCAGGTGATCGTCAACCTGGTGAGCAACGCTATCAAATACTCACCGCAGGACCGCCCTATAGAGGTGAGCGTCAGCCAGCACGATGATCTAGCGGTTGTACGGGTACGCGATGCCGGGCCGGGTATTCCCAAGGGGCAACAAGAGCGAATCTTCGAGATGTTTTACCGTGATCCAAACGCCGAATCATCTGCGAAAAATGGCCTGGGAATCGGGCTTGCGATATGCAAGGATATCGTCGAACGCCACAACGGCCGTATCTGGTGTGACTCGCTGCCGGGCAACGGCAGCACTTTTGTAGTCGAACTTCCCCGGCGTTAGGCTGCCTGCAAGTTGTCGATCAGATGCAGCAGGTCGCTCATCTTGAAGGGTTTGCGGAGAATGGGGACATCAGGAAGAGCTGCCTGGACATGCTCTACTTCTTCTTTAACGCCAGCCGTAATGATGATGATAGGAAGCCTGCTCAGCGGGATGCTGCGCTGGATGTGTTGAATCGCTTCGAAACCACTGATGCTGCCGGGGAGAAGCAGATCAACGACGATGAGGTCATAGGGGAGCGGGTCGTGGATTTCTGAGTTGGCGAGGAGCCTGTCGATCAGCGGGGTACTGCTGGTAAAGGTCTGAACGCGGTGTCCCGCCATTTCCAGTGCGATGGTCATATAATCCAGGATGGCCGGGTTGTCCTCCAGTATTCCAATGTTCATAGATTTCTTCGATAGCCTTCTCTTGCCTTCGTGTGGAATTCACGTTGATTATCCTCTACCTGTCAATACGATTTAATTTTTGCCTGCTTTACCGTTAGCTTATTTCTCGTGGTGACCTGCCTCGGGGAGAGAACTCCGAGGTGTTTGAAAGTATTTATCGGAGGCAAGGAAACAATCAATAGCCTTGAACACCAGCGTTCAGGGCTGTGAGGGCAGGGGAGAAAGGACTTGAACCTAACAACTATTCAACCAGCCCGAATCGCCACCACTTGCCTCGTTCGAGTGTTTTGATACGATGGCAGTTGGCACAACGTACCTCACATTTTACGATTTCGGCCTCGATGGCAGACCAAGGTAAGTTCTGTAGCATTCTGGAAATATCTTCTGATTTCTCGCCACGCACGTGGTCAAATTCCAGGCAACGAATATCAGTTTGACCACAATCAACGCAAGGATGGGTGGAGAGGTAGCCATAAAGCTTTCGTTTGTTGGAGGCTCTCACTCGTTCATTGCGCTTTGCTGCGCGATCTTTATATATCTGGCTGTTATTTATGTAATGAATTCTGTTTGCCTCTTTCAGGCATTTCCTACACCACGTTTGGAGTATTCCTTTAGCTATATTCTTCCAGGCGAATTGATCAAGATCTAAATCACAGTTACAGCCGGGACAGTGCTTTTTATTACACATGAGGGCTTCCTTAAAAACAACAGCAAAAACTAAAGGTCTAAAGAGGACATGCCAAAACCCACCTCGCTCGCTTGTCCTAATGCGGTGGCAGTTAGCACAGCGGACTTCGCACTTGGCAATTTCGGCCTCTATAGTAGACCAGGAGTAGCCCTCGCCTATCATTCTAGAAACATTACCTGCTTTTGTACCATGTACATGATCAAATTCGAGGACCCGGATATCTGTCTGTCCGCAGTCAACGCATGGATGGCGTGCCAGATAAGCAGCAACTTTTCTTTGATTGTTTTCGATAACCTTAGCATCGCGTATGTGGATACGAGCCATATATGTCTGTTTATTTTCTTGATAATGTTGCTTGCTTGCCTGAGCCATGCAAATCTTACATCGTGCGTTCCGTATGCCACGGCCTTTGTACTTCCAATTGAAATCTTTCTCGGCGTCTAGCTCTTCACCACAACTTGTGCAGATCTTTTTCATGCTCAAACCATCCTTGCCGACGGCACCCAGGCAAGCTGCCCAGGTACCTACCTAACTTCTACCTCTCCTTAGGTGTTTCACCTGGTGACCCGCTTGAAGTGATGACACGAGCGATAGACGTTCAATACTCTTCAAAGCAAAATAAAAACTCCCGAACATCAAGGTTCAGGAGTTTAGAAGCAGGGGAGACAGGACTTGAACCCGCAACCGGCCGTGATCCGAACCGGACTTGCACCTTTCAATGCATCCGGCTCTCCAGAAGCTCTTCTTGAGGCTTCCTGTATCCCTTCCCCATGTCCTTGATGTTACTCCAGGCTTTCGAGTACTATGGATACTCCGTCGCCATGCATCTTCAGATGTTTAGGCGATCCCCAAGTTATACATTTGTTCTGGTCCAAGTTTAGGCGCCCCGTTCGCCATTCCTCTCAGGAGAAGCGCTTGCCAATCCTCCAAAACGCGATTGACAATCCTGAACTAATGAGCAATGACTGGGATTCAGGCAATCCAGCTTTCGCCATACTTGGCCTAGCTGCCTGACTTTTGTCCTCGGTATGGACAGAAATCAGACTTTTCGAACCATGCTGTTGTTCCTTTACCCTTTCGGGATCAGGTCAGGTCCGCGCTTTAATCACCTGCGCTCCAATGATACTGCACACCACAGCAAGAACAAATGCACCGCATGGGCGCACATTTGGAGACGGCTGCTCTGCCAATTGAGCTACTCCCCTACAGATGTGCCATGATGATAGCAGAGCGAGAAAGATTTGTCAATCTTCCTTTTGGAGGTCGCCATCAATTGTCCTGCGCTGTTCTAGGAAGCGTTCGTAATCGACAATCTTAATACGATACTCTTTGCCGACTCGATAGGCAGGAAGTTCTGATATGACGTTGCGGTTCAAGATCGCGGGGCTGGTACGCGGGAACCATAAGAAGACGTATACTGTACCCTATGAGGAAATCAACGATCCACGGTTCAATTGGGCCGGGGATTATGAGATCTAGTATGGGCGAAAGGGCTTGAACCGCCAACTTCTGATTTGGAGGCGAGCGCTCTGCCAGTCGAACTACTCCTCTATGGGCGGAGAGGGAGAGATTCGAACTCTCGAGGGGAATAACCCCTACCCACTTAGCAGGCGGGCGCACTAGGCCACTATGCGACCTCTCCTAACACACGTGATTATACTCTGATAAAGTATCCGTGTCAATGGCTTTTCAGAGTACCACCGCTCTCAACACCTCACACAGTAACGCTCAAGATGAGTGTAGCATACCGCGAATTGATCCACAAGAGATAATCTTGACCAGCTACGCTCCTTGCTCATCGTTGTGAAACGCCTGGTCAGTAAGCTTGCTAGTGGGCGCGTGCAAGATGAAGCTGTTCCTGTGCTCAAAGAGCCATTGCAGCAAGCCTAATGCCTCTTGCGGGGCAACCTCTTCCGCTTTGGCTATAAGGGGTATACTTACAGAAGAAAGTTCGTTTTGACTGAGATTGAAAGAGGAGATGTGACCTATGGCAGTCAAGCTGAATAAACAGGCATTTGAACAAGCAAAAAACCTGATAGAGCAGGGAGAATTTGTCTTTGATGAGAAAGATATGTGGAGTGAGCATCAGCCATCTGTGCATGAAGAGAATGAGTATATTCAAGAACATGGCTTAGGTGAATATGGGAAATGGTATTTAGGAATCGATACAGGAGAGAATGAAAATACCAAGGGGAGATATAAATTTCCCTATGGTGATTTTGAAAAGGTTCACCGCTGCGGAGTGCTTGCTGCAGAAAGCAGAGCTGGACAATATAAATATGATGACATTGAACATGCCGCGGCACATCTGCATGGCATGATTGATGGAGCAAAATAGCTAATAGTTGTCAGTAGGCTGAACAGTCATGAAGACATCGAGGGGATATGAAAACACGAGCTCCTGGCTTTTACCATCTCCACTCCATCGCATCCCTGCACCAGAAGCTCGTATCATTGGGCAGCATATAAATTTGTGCATGCCCATAATCAATATACATAAGGCGTACAAATAGTATATGTCTATTCAATGATATAAAAGATGCCCATGGGCATCTTCAGGCAGTTGAAGATTTCAGGCAAGGGATGGTCCTGAGGGCTATGCAAGCATAATCTGTCCTCCTACAGTATATTATCATAGTGTTATGCCGCAGAGAGGTGAGCCGTGCGAATTCGCACGGCTCGGTGTCATTCAATGGACTATTTACAGGGCGTTCACTTTGTCAAGCAGCGCCTTGCCCTGGGAGATGAGCTGCCTGGCCTGCTGTTGGTTGATGGATTGGCCGTTGAAGGCCGCATTTTCCAGCAGGGCAATCATCTTAGCTGCGAGGGCATCACGCTGGCCGTTGATCGAGATGAGCTGGTTCTCAAGCTGGGTATAAGTGCTGTCATCGGCCACATTGCTCTCCAAAGCTTTGGTGGAGACACGCAGACTACTCAAGCCAAGCTGTCCAACCGGGGCGTCGATCTGCTTGTATACCTGAGCAAGGCGGATCAAGGTCTCGCGGTGTGCCACCAGCGACTGCGGCACTGCCCAGTCATAGAGGTCTTCGCAGAGGACGCGCCCGTCGTGGGCATAGTCATCCTTCAGGCCAAGCAATGCCAGTATGGTGGGGCGAATGTCGGTGTGATCCGACCAGATGCTGTTATCGACGCCGATATTGCGCACACCGGGCCCGACCATGCCCAGCCAGGTGGTAGTGATGTCCGGCTGCACATCACCGTGGTTCCAGGCAAAAGCTGGATTCTCCGTGACACAAGGAGAAGTACAGTTGGGCGCGCCCGCGAACAGGAAGTAGTTGGGATCGGCGAACATTGTTAACGTCGGCGTTCGTGCCGGATCGGCTGTAATCATGTGAAGTAGCTTCATCTCCACCGGGTCAGCCAGGAATTTAGTAAGCGTATCGGTGTTGTTCGTGATAGGATTGACCGCGGTTAGTTTTCCCAAAGCACGCCCAAAGTCACGAGTCACCGCCGCGTCCCGGGCTGGATTGTCAGTGATATAGATGGTGGGAGCGTCGTCGGAGTGGACCTTGAACGGAGTTGTGATACCTTGCTCGGTCGCCAGCAGGCCCGCCAGATTGGCATTGAGTTCACCAATTTGCTGGTAGGTGCACGGGATATTCACCCCATCGCAACCGGCGGGACTGGGTGTGCCACCTACAAAGTGGTCGCCTTCATCGGCGGTGAAGACGAACAACGTGTTGCTCTGATTGATGCCATCGTTGGCCAGCCGGGTGAAGAACTTACCGAAAGCATCATCGTAGGCCTTGAGGGCCTTGACGTAGCCGTCCTGGCCTGGACCATATGCCGGCCCACTAGGGTGCTTGTCGTGCGCATCCGAGATATAGGCATAAGTGACTGGAACGCCATGTTCTTGCATGGCTGCCACGTAGGAAAGCGATACAGCCGCGGACATGCCATCAAAGCCGGGGAAGCCGACGTGGCCCTGTGGGTCCTGGATAACGTTGCCGTTCAGGTCCTTTAGGGGGCCGTTCGGGCTGATCTGCGGGGCAACGTACTTATGGCCATAGAGGGCGTTGTACCCCGCGTAGCCGCCGGGCTCATCGGGTAACACATCGGATTTGCCATTGTTGGCGTTAGAACAGAGATCATTGCCGAGAGCGCAGTGGACGCCGATGCCAACGAAATCAGCGAATGCCTGACCCGGATTGGACGCTACTTCCATCGCCTCTGGCGAACCCGCTCCAAATACCGTCGGAATATCGGTAGCGATATTCTCGAGGATGGTGTTCGCGGTTGCGACCGCACCAACGTTGCAACCGGCACGAGTGTAAGGCACCCAGGGAGCCGGGGCGTTCTTGCCCGAGGCGGTGAGCATATTGAACGTGGTGTCGGTGGGAGTCGACGTAGTCGGGTCAAAAATAGGATCGGTCCAGTAAGCGAAGGAAACGCCGGTGTTGCTGGTGCCGTCCGGATTAAAGTAGCGGAAGCTGTTGCTGACCGGCACGCCATGGTTATCGCCGTAGACGCCGGTGAGCGAGGTCAGGATATCGGTCGCCGTGTGGGAGATAAGCGGGGTGTGGTGATTTGTGAGCAGCACGCCTTTGTTTTCAATAAAGTTGAGCAGGTTGGGCATCTGTTCCAGGTCCGAGGGGACATTGGGATTGTCGCGTGTGAAGTGCGTATTGTCAAACTGGATGTTGATTACGTGCTGGATATTGCCCCTGGCTGAATTGAGGCAGCTACTTGCTGCATGGGTGTTCGCAGCCGGGGATGCAACAAATCCTAGCGCTATTGCCAGGAGCGTGACCGTAAGGACTACGAATGTGAAGGGTTGTCGCCAGAGCCGGGTCAACCGGTACATATACTCCTCCTTGAAGATTTTTAGTACGCCTACGTCCACACTTTAGTATGCTCCAGTAGAATATGCACATGTATTCAGGTTGAGAAGATGTTATAAATCGGAAAATGTGGTTAAGCCTTGTTAACCTACAAGTTGAGTTTTGTCAACCACAGGTTATGTCTATGAATGAGCCTATCGTTCAATGCGTTGTTTTCCATCTTACTTATGGCTCAGGCCTTCATAGAGCATTTGAACAGCGAAGCGGGTCACGTTGTCTGCACCGCCTGGTCCATCGGTATAGGGGCGCATTTGATGTTCAATCGTGAGCATGGCAACCCCGTGCAGAAGAGACCACAAGACCCCAGCCAGTGCGCCGGGGTCTACATCAATAATGCTCCCTTGCTCCTGGCCCCGCTTTATCACTTCCATATAGAGCATGAAGACAGTTTTTGAGGCTTGATGTAAGCCTGGAAAGGCCTCGCGTTCAATGGTCAACCCGCTGAACATTTCGCGCATCAGCCACGGATTTTCCTGGGCAAAATGCACATAGGCTCTTGCAATCCCATACAATTGTTCAACAGCATCACCAGTGACTTCTCGCAGGGTAGATTGGATCTGTTCAGCAAGGCGATGAAACCCCTCTTCGTTAATAGCTGCAATCAGCGACTGTTTGTCTGCAAAGTGCCGATAGGGCGCAGCATGACTCACGCCCGCCTTGCGCGCGACTTTGCGCAGATCGAGAGCGGCAGCGCCACTCTCTGAAAGCATCTCAAGTCCAGCCTGAATCAGCGCGTTCCGTAAATCCCCGTGGTGATAGGTTTTTGGCCGCTTACGATCCATGTCGGTGTTCATTCATTCTCTCTATAATGGTGTTGACAATGGAAACAATGTTGACAATGGAAACATAAAGTGCTATAATGTTGACAATGTCATCATACCTCAATACAAATCAGGAGGCAATGGCAGAGGAGAGCACTATTGAAGGCCAGCCTGGATGGGCCTCCAATGGTACTTATATCGTGGGTATGTTGTTGTTTCATCCTGGACAAAAGGAGGAGAAGCTATGCTGCATGCAAAAAGGGTTGCCCTCATTACGGGAGCGAATAAGGGGATCGGCTTCGAAATTGCTCGTCAATTGGGTGTACAAGGAATGATCGTACTTGTCGGCGCGCGAGACCGAGAGCGGGGAGAAGAAGCGGCCAGGAGACTTCAGTCTGAGGGTATTGAGGCTTCTGTTGTACACATTGACATCACCGACCAGGCTACGATCGAGTCGGCGGCTTCCTACATTGACGAAGTTTACGGGAAACTGGACGTTTTAGTGAATAATGCCGGGATTTCTCCGCGAGAAGCAAGAGTGCTTCCCAGTGAACTTGCTGTCGAGGTTTTGCGGGCAACGTATGAAACCAATGTGTTCGGGGTATTTGTTGTGACCAGGGCGATGCTCCCGTTACTGCGGCGCTCCGCTGCTGGACGCATTGTCAATATGTCGAGTCCCATGGGTTCATTGAGCTTGAACAGTAACCCCGATTCTTTCTATGCACAGATGCCACCGCTGCTAGCGTATAATTCGTCCAAGACAGCGGTAAACGCCATCACCGTCTTCTTTGCCAACGAATTACGTAATACGAGTATCAAAGTGAATGCGGTGAGCCCGGGATATGTTGCCACGGACTTGAACGATCACAGCGGCATGTTGACACCCCAGCAGGGTGCGAAGGTGCCGGTTACTTTTGCCACCTTACCAGTTGATGGGCCGACAGGCGGATTTTTCGAGGAAAACGGAGCAGTACCCTGGTAGTGATGGTCTCACTTTGAAGCATGTCAGATTAGCAGGGTTGGAACGCTAGTTTGCCACGAACTGCTGCGAGGAGATGGACTCGACGTCTTGCAGGGCCTGCTGCATCAGGTAGCGCACCACGGCATCCACACTGCCGGTTTGTTTGTAGACGGCGATCTGGCGATCGGCACCTGTGCCGCGCGGGTCGTCCAGCAGGCCACGCAGGTAGTTGATCTCGCAGCGGCTGCCTAAGTCATTGACCACGTCATCGACGAAGTCTAAAAGTTCGCTGATCGAGTCGCGCATGCTGAGGTGGCGCTCCCGCACGAAATCGATTTGCGGGGCATCCAGGCCATAGCGCATTGCACGCCACTTGTTTTCTTCGATGAAATTGCGCGGCAGCACGTGGGTGCTCATGCCGCGCTTGTGCAGCCAGGTCAGCCTGGCGACGAGAGCCTGGCAGAGCGCTGCGATGGCGAGTGTATCTTCCATGCTGGCGGGTACGTCGCAGATACGAAATTCGATGGTCTGGAAGAAAGGATGAGGGCGTATATCCCACCAGATCTTTTTGCCATTATCGATGCAGCCAGCCCTGACGAGGGACTGCACATAGTGGTCGAATTCGCTCCACGATGCCAGGGGGTCGGGCACGCCATTGCGCGGGAAAGGCTTCCAGATGACGGGGCGATAGGATTTCATGCCGGTAAAGCGCCCATTCCAGAATGGCGAGTTCGAGGAGATGGCAAGCAGGTGCGGGAGCCAGGTACGAAGCTGGTTGATGAGCGCGATAGCCATTTCATTGCTCTCGACATGAACATGGACATGCAGGGCAAAGATCAAGATGGAGCGCACAACATCCTGTAGCTCTTCTTCCAGTTGCATGTAGCGCTCGTTCGGCGTCGTTACCTGATCCAGCCAGCACGCACTGGGGTGGGTGCCGGAGGCAATGAACCCGAGTCCCTCCTCTTCGAGCAGTTGAGCCAACATAGTGTGCATACGATATAACTCTCTACGGGCAGCAGCGATGTCCGGACAGACAGGCGAGATAATCTCTACCGCTGACTGCAACATCTCGGGTTTTATACGCTCGCCGAAGGTTGCCGCGCCCTTTTCCATGATGGTCAGGATGCGTGGGCAGAGCCGGCCTGTACGAGGATCTACTATCTGAAGCTCTTCTTCAATGCCGAGAGTAAAGTGCATAGAAGCTCCTTTGAGGTGAAAGCCACGCTGCTAGAAAGGTACCTGTAACTTTGCTTTTGCATTTGATGCCATTGGCATAGAGCATCAAACACGCCAGGTCTGTGGTTCCACAGAGTCGAGGAATACCACCAGACAAGATAGATGGGTACAAGAGGCACGCCTAAGGGGAGGAGACCACACTACCGCACTACAGGGTCCCGGGATGTATTAATAGCGTACACAAGAAGTACGTGATCTGTCAAGGGATTTCACGACGATTTGAGCCTTTTGCTCATGGCAGCCCAAACGCGTAGGGCAATAAATCCGCCACAGAAAAATCTCGCGCTTCTCCATCGATGTAGATGACAGCCTGCGGGGCAAGATCGGCCAGCCACTGGCGACACGCGCCACAGGGGGAACGCTCGTTGAGAGGAGCAGCCGGAGGCGCATCGATGCAGGCGAGCGCTACCTGGGTGACAGGACCGGCGCCAGCAGCAACCGCCGCGGCCAGAGCTGAGCGCTCTGCGCACAGGGTCAAGCCATAACTCGAGATCTCGACGTTCACACCTATGTAGGTCTTGCCTCCAGCTACCACGGCTGCTCCTACATGGAAGTGTGAGTAGGGACAATGCGCTCGCTGCGCAACTTCACGGGCTAATGCCAGCAGTTCTTCGCGTGGAATCATGTCTTCCCTTCCTTAAGTCATGCTATGCAGCGCTATACCTCAATAGTCCAGGGCTTCGCAAAAGTCATCAATGTGTTCCCCACCCCCTCCAATTCTCGTGCCGCCGCAGGCGGCCAGTCTTCGCTGAGCCCTGCGCCTTTTGCGAGGCACTGTTCAATAGTCCTAGCTCCCTTGATATTCCATTGCTGAGTCGATAGTATATATCTATATTCACCGAATGGCTAAACAGATAGCTGTTCATAGCCCAAATTGTATCATGATGTTACTACCTTACCTGCATCTCGTTACTAGCTGTGCAGAACGAGTCAACCAAAAGATAGTTACATCCTTTTCACAAGGCGGTTGAACGCTGTCTATTGTGATACACGTCTGTAGGAGGCATCCGATTGAAAATCATGGTGGCGGATGATGACCGCGACATGGTCGATTTGCTGAGTTACTGGCTTAAAGGCCATGGTTACGATGTAGTACGCGCATTTGATGGCGAGCAGGCCATTAAGCGCTGGCGGGAAACATTGCCGGACCTGGTTATCCTTGATGTCCAGATGCCCAAGCTGGATGGGTTCGAAGTATGTCGCCAGATGCGCACTGAAACGAATTCAATGGTTTTGATTCTGACTGCACATGACCGCGAAGACGACGAGATACGCGGCTTGGAAATGGGAGCTGATGATTACCTGCGCAAACCGTTCAGCCCACGGCAATTACTTGCTCGTATCAAGGCTATTATGCGTCGTTCATCCACCTCACGGGGAAGCGCAAGCTCTTCGGCGATTACCGTGGGTAAGGTGACATTAGACGCGATGCGCCACGAGGTGATCAGAGACGGTGTAAAGGTGAGGCTCACCCCTACTGAGAGTCGCCTGCTGCATCTATTGATTACTCATACCGGGCAGGTTTTGACAACAGATACAATCATTGAGCGCGTCTGGGGTTATGACGAAGCAGGGGATTCGGGCCTGGTGAAGACGCATATTCGTCATCTACGCCAGAAAGTCGAGCCAGATGCCAACAGTCCGCAATATATCACGACCGTGCCGGGTGTGGGATATACCTTTACAACTCCGATGGCATTAGAAACATAACGCAACCTGGCACCCTCCACGGGTGTCCAGGGCCATACTCTATCTTCTCCTTAACCAATTTTTCATCTTCTTAACCAGAATACAACGCTATTTGCATTATTTCCTCATCCAGGGCATTCTAGAATCAGGTGCTATAGGGATGCTGTGCATAAAGCTATTGTGTGTGAATAATGAAGCACCACTTCAAAGAAATATTAAGACAATCACTGACATATGTAGACGCCCACCATAGTGAGCGTTGTAGATGTATGCCGCCATGCGCCTTCCAGCAACTGCCAACCCGGGGGCAGGTAGAAGAAGGCCTGGATAATGCACAGGTAACATTGACCACTGGTGAATTAAGTGACCACCTGCAGGGAATCCTTAGCGCCTCGTTCCCACGTTCAACACCTTTTAGTCTACTGCTGCTCCATGTTTCACAACGTGAGCATGTTCTCGCCACACCGGAGTCGGCGAGGCCATACCAACACCTGCGCCTTCATCCACCTAGAAGCTTTCTCGATCAGATTCTCGTGAATGCCCGCCGTGTCATCAGGGCAAGCGACCCCATCCTGGTTCACGAGGGCATAGGAGCGATTATCATCTTTCCTGATGTAGACCAGCAGGGGATGTATGGAATAGCAGAGCGAGTCTATCAAAGCATTAACCTGCTTCAGGCGGAAACGGTCATCCCGCCATTACAGCGTATCACGGATATCCTTATCGGCACCGGTTCCTATCCAGAGCCGGCCGGGTCGCCTGAGGAGTTGTTGTATTATAGTGGGCTGATCGTGCGAAGGCTTATGCTACGCCCTGCCCTCAGCACGCAGCTGCGAAGCACTACGTCCCTGGCGAGCACAGCGCCTGCACAGTCAATGCCGCCCATCAAGGGGCCTTCACAGGAGAACAGCAACCACGGCATGCCCTTCATGCAACTGCCATCGCAGCTTCCCGGGCGCTTGAAACAACTTATTCCGCACGCACTCGCACTTGAACTACGCTGCGCACCCGTCGGCCGGGACCATGGTCGTCTCACCATAGCTATGACCAACCCCATGAACACAAAAGCGCTCGACCAGTTAAAGGAGATCACAGGCCTGACCATCTTCGCGGTGTCATGCGAAGAAGAAGCGCTGAACACGCTGCTGGCAAATAAATGGTGAGAGAGGAAGGGTTCCACCAAAAGGCGGAGAGGGGGAATTGCTGATTACATATCCTGTTTCAGGGTGATAAAAATAACACCGGGTGATAGCTATATTTAACCAGATCATAACTAATCCTCAACGTAAAAATACAGCAACATTGGCTACAATAATACGCAGTGAGACACCTGCGGATGCCACAATCTCTGGTCAGGCCGCTGGGGTCGCGTGTATTTATTTATCAGCTTGAGGAGTAATCGCATGGCTATGCAAATAATCCAGGATGATGCCCTATTGACGTTCAAAGAGGCCATGAACTACCTGCGCGTGAGTCGCTCAACGCTCTACCGCCTTATGTGGTCTGGACAATTGACAGGCCATAAGGTAGGTAGCACGTGGCGCTTCTACCGTGAGGACCTGCGCGCCTGTGTGGATCGCGAGGTATCGATGCCTATTATGCAGGTAGGTATGGCTATCAACTAATGGGGTCTCCCACGCAGATCGGTATATGGATGTATAGTAATTAAAAACCTACTATTGAAGAGAGAAGGCCGGAAATTAGGGGTGTGTCCGGCCTTCTCTCTTTTATTTTCTAAATTTTGTAGAAGTCTACAATTTTCCACCGGCCTGCCACTTTTTGTAGCGTGAGCACCGTGTTGTAGCTGGAGCAGGAGCGGCCCGTTGAACTCGCGCCTTTGCATCGGGTAACATCTACAGTGGCAGTGAGTGTTAAGCCAGAAGAGTTTGTTCCTGTTGCCAGGTTTGAACTAAGTCCGGCCAGTAGATAGGAGGTAACGCGTCCATATTGGGTATCTCTGGCCTGCGCCTGCTGCACAAATTGATCTTGCGTCAGCGGGTTTTGACCGTTCAGGGATAGGTCAAGATAAGCAGCCGCGTAGTTCTGGGCTTTGATATTGCTGTAGTAATCATTAATTACATCCGTAGCGCCGCTGATTTGCTGAGTGGCAGGGCCAAGAACGGCGTAAAATGCCCAGATACAGCCGCCACAAGCGGCGAGAAGGGCTAGCGAAAAGAAGGCACCCACAATCCAGATCCACGCGCGCGATCTCTTGACGGGGGTAGGCGGCGGAAGTGGTGGAGCAAATGAAGCAGGTGGAGGAGCAGTATAAAGGGAAGGTTCGCCGCCCGGAAATTCATAGAGCGGCTGAGATGCGGGTTCTATGGTATCTTCACGGCGCTGCTCATCGACCTCCCCTGGTGACTGCCGGTCAGAGGGCTGCATAGTCTTAAAACTCCTTCACATGGCAGTGGAACGCAGTTCACTGGCGGAGCGCGCTTCTTCCTGGCGCCTGCTCTCGCTGCGCTCGAACTCTTCTTCCATTTCCCGGCGCACATATTCCTCCGCTTCCGGAAGGGACAGGGTTGCTTGACGGGCACACGCGATAACGCGATTCACATATGAACGGCTCATTTCCGCACGCTGCCACTTCAAATCGGGCATAGGCATGAGGTGGAGCTGTGAAAAAGGATAGAAATCGCCGTCGTTTAAAGCCAGGGTTAATAAGCGTGCGTATTCGATAACAGACTGGCATACCATCGAATCTGTGAAAAAGCCAGGCTGGGCACTGGAAACGACCAGTACTCCTGCCATGCGGCCTGCCAGCATGAGCGGCTGGGCACATGCGCTCTGCTCAAGGTCGTCGGCCATAATTTGCACGCGCCCATCGCTGTCCAGGTCATCCCATCGCTGCATACGGTGAAGCATCGCCGCTGTTCCGGCCAATGTTGTACTTCCCAGGTAAGCCTTGCTCTCAAGAGTAAACGGCCAGGGATAACTGCCACGCATTTCTAATTCGTAAAGCGAATGGATACCATCTTCACGTGGGGGCATCAGCCTGGCATAGAGAATAGACAGGCCAAGGCGTTCAGGATCAAGACGGGACAAGGCATCTTCGAAGATAGCCTGTGTAATTTGCCAGCGGCGCACGTCGTCTTCGACCGTAGCCTCCCTCAACTCGAGCACGCGACGGTAAATCTCTCTTTGTGGCCCACGTGTATCGACGAGATAAGTGATGGAAGCGCGTTGTTCGTCCAGATTGAGCTTCTGGCTGGTTTCCTCCGTTTTTTGCCTGGGGACTGGAGACGCAAGTCCTCGTGCAATACGCTGCCTGGGCGATTGCACTCCGGAAATATCCCCCTTTTTCTGCTTACCGGGAGGGCGTCCGCGACGCCTGTTTCTTGTGCTTGAATTGCGCTCGGTCTCCATCATAACACTCCATGTCTTTGCTTCCAGGCCGGGACAATGTTTGCTCGGGCGTTTCTTATCAAACATCGACTGGCTTAAATTATAACATAGCAACAGGTGGTTTAGAAGCGCTTTCGCATGTTGTTCAGATCGTCATGTGCGGGAATAGGACAGGACAGTCACACACAAAGTGCAGGGTCTCCTTCTTCTATAGAATATACGTACATAGGATACGCCCCAGCGCTTTTTCTGCAAATACGATCATTGTTATCTATACATTCCAAAATTTATGTTATAAATTGCTTTATACAATGTCACACGAAAGTACTACAAATGATTGCCTTTTGTTATTTTGACATGTTATACTCCTCGCATATTTAAAAACACCTCTGTAAGAGAAATATATGAAGTATGGGGGACAACGCATGGCAGTAAACAAAGTGGTTTATGTGAACGAGTATGGTTTACCACTCAATGCTGTTGACTGGCTGGTAACACACCACCGCGGTAAAGCTCCCGAGCGTGAGCAGATGATTCGTGATTTACAGATTAAACCCGGCAGCCTGATAATAGACGCCGGTTGTGGACCGGGGCTCTGGATACCTTTACTGGCGCGTGCCCTTGGCCCTGAAGGACGTATCATAGGCGTAGACATCTCAGCCGAGGCATTAGTAACGGCGCAGCGGCGTGGTTCAGGCAAGTGGTATCAAAGCCAGGTGCAGTATAAACAGGCAACATTAGAGCAACTGCCCGTGGCGCCCGGTAGCGCGCACCTGATATTCAGCGCGAATGTCAGCCAGTATCTACCTGATCCAGTGTACACGTTTGCTGCCATGGGTCAATACCTGGCGCCAGGCGGACGCCTGGCCATTAAAGACATAGATTTTGGCACAATGCGCTTCTATAATATTGATCCGGGCTTACAGGCGCGCGTTTTGCAGGCGCGCGAACGCTGGGAGCAGGTGCGCATTGACCAGGGTTACAGCTTCGAAGATAGCTGGGTTGGCTCGAAACTGGCCGGATATCTTCGCGCAGCCGGTTACGAGGATGTAGAGGAGAAAAGCTATCTTATTCGACGCCAGTACCCGCTCTCGCAAGATTTTCGTTTCTATTTACAAGGTATTGCCGAGTGGTTTGTGTGCGAAGGCGCCCAGCTGCTCGACGGGGAAGATCTCAAGGGTTGGCTCCAGTGCTTCCTTGATGATGCTCATAATGTACTCGATCAAGAAAGCTTTGTGAGTGAGGAAACTGAATTTGTGGCAACGGGTGTGTGGAGGAAAAGCCCTGTTGGCCAGACACGCTATTTCGACATGCAGGCCCAGGAAATCTCTTGTGCGGCTCTATCCCTGATGTAAGGAATCTATTTCTCTACGGCAACGTGTTCAGTTGGTCGGCAATCAAGGCAATAGCCTTATCTCCTACGATTGTCTGCAACTGATTATGCAGTTGGCCCATATGCTCCATACGCGCTGTAATGAATTCATGTTGAGATACGCCATAAGCCAGACCGGTTAAGCCGCGTCTGGCTGCTTCATATTCTGCACTAATTTGTGACAGTAACCTGGCTACTTCACTGTGTTGTTCGCTTGCTCCCTGCATGGATCGACACCCTCCTTAGTTATTAAATAGTTGGCCGGTTCATGCCTGCTAATCATGTATATGCACTTGTAAATACAATGTACATTACTTGTTAGCAACATCGAAAAAATGGACATCTATAGTATGCATGAAAACATATCTACTTGTCCAGAGGTATAAACCCTTTTTGGCATGTTTTTTGTTATCTTCACAATAATTGCACATTGTATAGCAATGTAATTCAGATAGTGTTTGATTCTCAGAGGCTTCGCCCTCTCTCGGCGGGTGCTCGCGCGGCTTCGCCGCGCAAAAAATGGAGTGTGGTGTGTGGAACAGGCGCCTGGCGCCTGTTCCACACACCACACTCCATCAGGCGAGCGCCGCAGGCGCGAGTAAGCGATTGGAATGTAAGCACTTCACAAAAAACGCCTACAAATAGGGCTGCATTTTCCCTAACTTTATGGTATACTCGTCATAGCGCCAGGTAGTTGGCTAGTCAACTATTAGCGTAACTATACGCAGGCGCTAAGAGGCCCTGTTGACTCCCTTCTGTTTTCAGCAGTTGCAGCATGGGCATCAAGCGAAGCTCTTTATTGATAGTGATGTAGCATACTGGCTACAAGAGCGAAAAGGAGTATCTTTAATGGCACGTGTCGAATTTGAACACGTCTACAAGCGGTTCAACAAAGTCGAGGTTGTCCACGACATTAACCTCGATATCAAGGACAAAGAGTTCCTTGTACTGGTCGGTCCTTCCGGTTGTGGCAAGAGCACCTGCCTGCGCATGGTAGCAGGCCTGGAGGATGTGAGCGAGGGTGAGATCTATATAGGCGACAGGGTTGTCAACGGAGTCGCCCCAAAAGATCGCGATATCGCTATGGTCTTCCAGAACTACGCTCTCTATCCCCACATGTCTGTCTTCGACAATATGGCTTTTGGCCTCAAGCTGCGACACTTCCCCAAAGATCAAATCAACCAACGTGTCGCCGAGGCCGGCGAAATTCTGGGTTTGCAGCAGTTGCTCAAGCGTAAGCCCAAGGAACTCTCGGGTGGCCAACGCCAGCGCGTTGCACTTGGCCGGGCTATCGTACGCGAGCCACAGGTCTTCCTGATGGACGAGCCGCTCTCAAACCTCGACGCGAAGTTACGCGTGGAGACGCGAGCGAATATCACCAGGCTCCACCAGCGTCTCCAGACGACGGTCATTTACGTGACCCATGACCAGACCGAGGCCATGACGATGGGCAGCCGCATTGCAGTGCTCAATGCCGGGTTCATCCAGCAGATCGGCGCCCCCCAGGAACTATACGACCATCCCTCTAACCTCTTCGTGGCAGGCTTCATTGGCTCTCCTGCCATGAACTTCTTCCCGAATGCGAAAGTGGTGGCAGAGGGCGAGGCTGTTAAAATTGTGCTCGAGGGCATAGGGCAGGTACAGGTACCGCCGCTCTACGAGGGGCCAGCACGAGAAGCGACGGGCAAAAACCTGACTTTCGGCATACGGCCTGAACACCTGAGCGATGCATCGCTGTTGAATGACGCGACAGGTTCAGCCCTGGAGGGCACTGTAGAGGTTGTTGAGCACCTGGGCAGCGAGCTGCAGGTTTATGTGAGCACGGGTGGCAAGACGACTATCGCTCGACTCGACCCGCGTTCTCGAGCCCATGTGGGGGGCAACATTTCGCTGCACGTGGACACGGACCAGATGCACCTCTTCGATACGGACACGGGCCAGGCGATTTTCTAAAGAACACTTACAGGGTATCTGCGGGCTGTTCGCCGGCGGCGAACAGCCCGCAGATACCCTGTAACCGGTGTGCCGCCGGAGGCGGCGAAAAAAACTTGCACATCGGGTTTGTTAGTTCCGCAGTGGTTTGCCTGTCATCAAAAAGGCTTGCATACGCTCCTGGGTTTTTTCCATACCGCACAGGCTGAGGAATGCCTCGCGCTCCAGGTCAAGCACCTGCTGCTCGGTGAGCGGGGTTGTAGGCGAACACTCGCCGCCCGTGAGGATACGTGCCAGGTGACGGCCGATGACTGCATCGTGTTCGCTCACCTTGCCAAGCAGTAACAGGTTGTCGATCTGCTGCTCGAGGACCATGCGAGCACCGGGCCCCGGCAGCAGCAACAATGGCGCCTGGGCAGGCTGCCACTCGCCGGCGGATTGGGCCTCGGCAAGGCGTATAGCGTCGGCCCTGGCATCACGCAGCAGCAGGTCGCGATTGACGGTGATTGCATCGCTTTTACGCAGGAAACGCAGTTCTTGCGCCTCCACGGCGCTGGTAGAAACGGTTGCGAAGGCGATGATTTCGAAGGCGCGGCGCGCCGGTGTAAATGGGCCACCCGTCTTCCTGGCCTTCTGGTCCTCCACGCTGGCCCCGTGACGCAGCAGCAGTTCTTTACAGCCGCCACCACCCGGCACCAGACCCAGACCGACCTCCACCTGGCCAATGTAGGTCTCCGCCGCGGCGCGAGTGTGCGCGCTGTGCATCACCACCTCGCAGCCACCACCCAATGCTCGCCCGGCGGGAGCCGCTACAACGGGGATAGGAGCATACTTAAGCAACTGGTTGGCCTGCTGGAAAGCGTTGATTGCCCCATCCAGCATCTTCCACTCGCCCTGCCTGGCTCCCATCAACATCAAGAGGATGTTCGCGCCTGCTGAGAAGTCGGCCGCTTCGTTACCGATGATCAGCGCGCGAAACTCCTTCTGGCCTTCTTCAAGGGCATAGCGCAGCATCTCAATGATACTCTCGTCGATGGCGTTCATTTTCGTATGGAACTCGACACAGGCTATACCGTCGCCGAGGTCAATCAGCGAGGCCGAACCATTATCGCGCAGGGTACCTTGTCCCTCGTGGGTACCCGCAAGGGGTACCCCTACATTTAGGGACTTTAGCGCTGCCAGCGAGATGGCGCCCCTGGGCGTGGGAACAGGCTGATACGTGCCCGTGTTGAAATCGAAGTACGCACGCTGCCCAGGCGTGCCGGTATAAAACGTGCCCTGGCCCTCGCTTGTGACACGCCTTACCAGCTCTGGTAAATGAGCGGCATCGGCCCCGCCCGGCAAGACTTTCTGCAAGATGGCTGGGTGCTGCAATAGCGCATCCCACACCTCGAAGCTCCCCAGGTCGAAATTGAAGCCCCAGCGCATTGCCTGGTCCACGTCGACGATACTATCAGCGATCTGCAGCGCGAGGCTGGCAGCGTAGATAAGTGAATCAGCCGTTGCCTCACGCGCCAGTTGAGCGGCCCGGTCGCCGGCACCAAGTACGGTAAGTATACGCTGCACGGGGTCGCTGATGTTACGAGCTTCGCCGAGTGACGGGAAGCGCACCTTCTGCTGCGGCTCGTACTCCAGCGTCTTGAGGTTCAGTTCCAGGATGGTGGATTCGCCATCAGGATTTTTAATTCGCTTGTAGAAGCCCTGGCCGCTCTTCTCACCAAGCCAGCCGCGCCGCACCATCTCGAGCACAATCTCCGGCACGCGGAAGGTCTCACGCCAGGGATCACCGGGCGCGTTCTGGTACAGGTTATTAGCTACGTTGACCAGTGTATCCAGGCCTGACAGGTCGGCAGTGCGGAAGACGGCAGACCTGGGACGCCCCATACCTGGTCCCAGGATCGTATCTACCTCGCCTACCGTGTACCCCTCGTCCAGCGCACGATGTAACGTGGACATAGAGCTGTACACGCCGATGCGGTTGGCGATGAAGTTGGGAGTATCTTTGCACAGCACAACCCCCTTGCCCAGTATCTCCGTGGCGAACTGCTGCATAAACTGCAGCAGCGCAGGGTCTGTATCGACACCTGGAACGATTTCCAGCAGGCGCATATAGCGCACGGGGTTGAAGAAGTGCGTAATGAGGAAATGGCGGCGAAAATCGGAGCTGCGTTCCTCGATGAGCAAATGAGCGGGCAGGCCGGAGGTGTTAGAAGTGATGATGGTGCCAGGCGTCATTACCTGCTCTAACTTTGTGTAGAGCTGCCGCTTGATGTCCAGGCGCTCGACTACGGCCTCGATAATCCAATCAACTCCGGCAAGCTCCGGCAGGTCATCTTCGATGTTGCCGGTGGTGACGAGACGCGCGGAACGCTGGCTGTAAAACGCGGCTGGTCTTGCTTTGAGCGTCTTCTCCAGGCCGAGACGCGCTATCTTATCCCGGTCCTTGCCAGCGTCGGCTGGTACAATATCGAGCAGCAGGCTGGGGATGCCAACGTTGGCGAGATGCGCTGCAATCGCGGCTCCCATCACACCGGCACCCAGTACCGCCGCTTTGCGGATGTGATACGTTGTGCTCATGACAACCTCTCAATAATCGTTGCCAGCCCCTGGCCACCGCCAATACAAAGCGTCGCGATGCCCAGCTTCTTGTCGGCGGTCTGCAAATCGTTGAGGAGCGTGGCTACGAGGCGAGCGCCACTACAGCCCAACGGGTGTCCAAGGGCGATCGCGCCTCCATGCGGGTTCAGTTTCTCTTCATCGATACCCATGACCTGGACTACAGAGAGTGTTTGCGCCGCAAAGGCCTCGTTCAGTTCGATGATGTCGATATCGCTCAGCTGCAAGCCAGCCCGCTGGAGGGCCTTCCTCATCGCAGGCACGGGCCCGATCCCCATGATATCGGGCCTGACACCTGCCACGGCCATGGTGAGTATTCTTGCCAGCGGTGTAATGCCGAGGTCACGTGCCCGCTCCGCGGACATCAGCACGGCGGCAGCCGCTCCATCGTTGAGCGGACTGGAGTTACCTGCAGTGACGGTGCCCCCCTTGATAAAGGCGGGTTCAAGACTTGCCAGCTTCTCAAGCGAGGTATCGCGGCGCGGGCCTTCGTCGATCTCCATCAGGCTTCCGTCCGGCAGTGGTACAGGAACGATTTCTCGCTTGAAGGTGCCGCTATCGGTGGCCGCGATGGCCCGCTGGTGACTGCGGAGCGAGAAGGCATCCTGCGCCTCGCGGCTGATGTGATACTCGCGAGCAAGGTTCTCAGCCGTGATGCCCATGGGAATGTAGCTAGAATAGCCATACTCTAACTCGGGCGGGGGATAGGACGAAGCAGTATTTTCACCCTCACGAGGCTTGAAAAGGCGTGGGTTGAAGCTGGGGTTGAAGCCGCCCATTGGCACGCGTGACATATTTTCCACGCCCCCGGCGATGAATACGTCGCCCAGGCCAAGCATGATATTCTGTGCCGCCATGTTGACGGCCTGCAAGCTGGAGGCGCAGAAGCGGTTGACGGTCACGCCTCCAGCTGTCTCCGGCAAACCGGCCAGCGCACCTACGATGCGCGCCACGTTCATGCCCTGTTCGCCTTCGGGGAAGGCGCAGCCGATAATCACATCTTCGATAAGGGAACGATCAAGCTTTGGCACGCGCTCAACGGCGGCCTTGACGGCGAAAGCGGCCAGGTCATCGGCGCGCACATCTTTGAGCACACCTTTGTTTGCACGCCCAATGGGGGTGCGTACCGCGCTGACAATCACTGCTTCTGGCATATATTTCTCCTCTCTGAATCAAGGTATGATAAGGCAGCATCTATGAGCGTGGCTCGCGGATAATGCCATGGGTATGGCCAGCCAGCACAACTTTGCCTTTCTGGTTACGGCATTCCCACGAGGCTGCCATGTTGATGTGTCCATCTGCCTGCTCGTAATGTGTGATCGTTGTCTCACAACGAATGGTGTCGCCTGTGAACACAGGTCGAAGAAACTCAAAGACCATTTCGCGAGCGATATAGTTCATATCGCCGCCGAGCTTCGTTGGCAAGGTAGCTGTCAAGAGGCCCTGAACCATCAGGCGTCCCTGTTCATCAGGCTCGACATGATGGGTGCCCTGGTCACCGGAAAGCTGACCAAAGAGGCGTACATCCTCCTCGGTAAAGGTACGTTCCCAGGAAGTAGTATCGCCAACTTGCATTGTATTACCTCAGGACATGAAGGCGACCGCAAGGGTCCCCCCTACATTTATTTATTACAGGGGGTAGCCCTGCTTCTCAACGACGATAGCGGCCAGTTCGCGTTGTGCGGTGACGCCATTTAGCAGGTAGTCGCCGATATAGGCACGCACTCGTGGCAGTTCTTCCTGGACCTCGCTGTCGCCCAGGTTCGTCATAATCATCTGGTCGAGGTTCGTGCGCATTCGCGAGAAGGCCAGCCACGTTGCGAGCTGCGCCAGTTTGACATGTATCGCGCTGTTTCCGTCGCCGCGATGCACGGCCTGCACGGCACGGGCCAGCGCGCTATCGGTGGCATACAGGTCGATCAAGAGGTTGGCGAGGTACTCGATGAACTCTTCCTCCTGTTCGAGCGCCTGCATGTACTTCAAGGCGATTTTCATAGCCATGTAGATCGTCGCTTCCTTGGCACGCTCGACGGCGTTGACTGCCTCGCGCAGATCGGAGGGGATGCCATCACTGGCGAAATCGGGAGCCTGGCCGGATTTGACATGGGACTCAATCGTGGGATAGAGGGCCATCAAGTTCACTTTGCCCGCCAGGGCACGGCGGAAGAGCGTGCCCGAGGCGACCAGGCGATTGATTTCATTAGTGCCCTCGAAGATACGCTGGATACGCGCATCACGATAGGCCTTCTCGATGGGGTACTCCTGCATGAAGCCGTAGCCGCCGAAGATCTGCACACCTTCATCAACGACCATTGACAACACTTCGCTGCCATGTACCTTGGCGATAGAGGCCTCCACAGCATACTCTTCGATAGCTTTGAACGCGGCTTCTGTGTCATTGCCCGCGCTGCGCCTGGCGTTCTCGATGTTGGCCGCCGTGCGGAAAACCTCGCTCTCAGCGGCATAAGTCTCGGCAGCCATGCGCGCGAGTTTCTTCTTGATCATGCCGAACTCGTGCAGGAACTTGCCAAAGGCCTTGCGCTCGGCGGTATAGGCGGCGGCCATACCCAGCGCTGCGCGCGAGCCGCCTACCACACCGGCACCCAGCTTCAGGCGCCCGATATTGAGGATGTTGAAGGCGATCTTGTAGCCCTTGTGGATCTCTCCAAGCAGATTTTCAACCGGGACCTGCACGTTTTCGAAGTACACCTGGCGAGTGGAGGAACCCTTGATGCCCATCTTGCGCTCTTCCGCGCCGGTCGAAACACCTGGCCAGTTCGCTTCGACAATAAAGGCCGATGGCTTCTCATTGCCGATGCGAGCGAAAACAATCATCACGTCGGCAAAGCCCGCGTTGGAAATCCACTGCTTTGTGCCGTTGAGGATGTAGTATTTACCGCCGGTGGAAAGTTCCGCGCGGGTACTCAACCCCATGGCATCGGAGCCAACGCCGGGTTCGGTCAGCGCATAGGCGGCGATCCATTCGCCGCTGGCCAGCCTGGGCAAGTAGCGCTGCTTCTGCTCCTCGGTGCCATAGAAGACGATGGGCAATGTACCAATGGTAGTATGCGCGCCGAAGGCCACGCTAAAGGAGGCTTCGCGCAGTTCCGATCCGGCAAGGGCGCTCATCAGCAATCCCAACTCGGCGCCACCGTAGGCCTCTGGTACGTCGATCATCAACAGACCCTGCTCGCCCGCTTTCTTTACCAGGCCCGGCATTACTCCAGGCTCCTGGTGATCGATGGCTTCGACCTTTGGCAGAACCTCGCGCGCAACGAAGGTCGCGGTCGATTCTTGAATCCAGCGCTGTTCTTCATCGCGCTGCTCCATCGTGAATATTTTCTCAGCACTTTCGCTTACAGGTGTCGTTAAAAACGCTGTACCTTTTTCAGTGGGTGTCATGGTGGTTGTCATGTATAAGGTTTCTCCTTGATAAGGTGTCTGTGGCAAGCCCTACCCTTACATTTTTTAGGTGGGTTCCTGCAGGTCGGGTGCAGGGCGAGGGCAAGCCTCGCCCCTACATTTATTGCGCGGTTTCCCGCAATTCTCTTCTGAGAACCTTGCCGATGAGAGATTTGGGCAGGGTTTCGCGGTATTCCAGCTTTTTTGGGACTTTATAGGGTGTCAGTTCACGTTTGCAAAAGGCCAGGATATCCTGGCGGGTCTCCTCTGAAGCTGCGAATCCCGGTTTCAGTACAATGAAGGCGGCTACAGTTTCGCCACGATATTCGTCGGGCAGGCCAACCACAGCGGCTTCCGCTACAGCCGGATGGTGAAACAGTACCTCCTCGACTTCGCGCGGGTAGACATTAAAGCCACTGGCGATAATCAAATCCTTGGCGCGCTCTACTATGTAGAAATAGCCATCCTCATCCATCTTCCCCAGATCACCGGTGTGCATCCAGTCTTTATAGAAGATGGCGGCGGTCTCTTTGTCACGTTTCCAGTAGCCTTTCATGATGTTCGGGCCCTTTAACACGATCTCACCGATCTCACCCGCGGGCAGGAACGCGCCAGTTTCCGCATCCAGGATGGCTGCATCCACATTCTGCAAGGGCAGTCCAATGCTGCCATCGCGAATATCACCATTGAGCGGATTGCAGTGCGTCACAGGCGCCGCTTCAGAGAGACCATAGCCCTCAACCAGCTTGCCATGGGTCATGGCCTCGAAGTCCTGGCGAACCTTCGCGGGCAAGGGCGCAGCGCCGCTGATGCAATACTTGATCGAGCCCAATTGCTCAGTATGTTTGCCAGCTTCGCGCATGATCGCTACGTACATGGTGGGGATGCCAGGGAAGAGAGTAGGACGATACTTGCGAATGGCACTGACGACATCTTTGGCCTTGAAACGGGGCAGGAGCACCATGGTGGCAGCCGCCAGGATAGAGAGGTTCATACCTACGGTCAGGCCATAGGAGTGGAAGAAGGGAGCAACGCACAACATCACCTCCTCAGCATCACGCGCGTTAGGCGTCCAGCAGCGCGTCTGGAAAGCGTTGGCAAGCAGGTTGCGGTGCGTCAACATAGCGCCTTTTGCCAGCCCAGTTGTGCCGCCGGTGTACTGGAGAGCTGCAAGGTCATCAGCGGTAGACGGCACCGGTAATCTGAAAACCTCCAGCCCGCCCTTTGTATGGGGCTGCAGGATGGAGTGCATGGAGCGCAGTGTCGCGTCCTGCTGCATTTCTTTGCTGGTCAAGAGAGGCTGCGGGTTTTTAGCGCCCCGCTGGCTGAGCGGGTAGAGGATATGCAACAGGGGTGGTAAGAAATCGGCCGGGCTGGTGAGGATAACGTGCTCCAGCGCTGTACTGGCACGTACTGCACGCACAACCGGGTAGAACGAATCGAGCATGACCATGATGCGCGCACCGGAGTCGGCCAGCTGGTGCTGCATCTCACGCCCGGTATAGAGGGGATTGGTTGGTACGACGACTGCTCCAGCCCGCAGTGCACCATAGAAGGCGATCGGGTATTGGGGAACATTGGGCAGGGCAATGGCGACGCGATCGCCCTTCTGTACGCCCAGGCGCTGCAACGCGACGGCAAAGCGATTGGCCAGAGAGGACAACTGCGCGTAATTCAGCCTGGTTCCATAGTAAATGATTGCTGTTTGATCGGAATGGTTGTGTACGGCCTGGTCGAGCAGCCAGGTCAGGGGTTGGTCCGGGATAGTGAGTTCGGGACTCACACCCTGCTCGTAGTGACGCACCCAGGGCCGAGCGGAATAGACCACGGTCTTCTGCCCCGCTTGAGCATCGTTGATCATTGGTGTGTCGGACATGCTAAGATAACTCCTTTTGAGATGTCTTTAACCCTCCCTACTCTAAACTTCTTTGCCTTTTCTCTAATTATAAAGGGATATGAACGAGATAGACACGTTGCCAGCTAACAATTTTTAGGGCATAATGAGCAAGTAGCTAACGGGTAATGCCTTTTTCTTCATAACCCCGCAGCGGAGAAGGGAGAGCAATGGAAGTAAAAAATGCTGATTTTGCAGACCTGGTCGGTCAATACAGGCAGCAGCGCGGTATGTCCCAGGGACAGCTCGCGCAGGCGACGCGCCTCTCACGTACATATATCTATCACCTGGAAACGGGCATGCGCACGAATCCATCGGAGCATGTCATCCACAGTATTGTACGAGCACTCGAACTACAGAGTAATGAACGGCGTCATCTCTATGACGCTTACACTAGGCTAACGGGGCATCCTATCGCTTACGAGGAACCTGAAAGCGCGCTGCTTGACCTGGGTGAGCTGGCAGATTTATTGGTCCGTAACACTTCGTACCCGGCGCATTCGCTTGATCGCCTGTGGTTCCTGCATTCCTGGAACGAGGCAGCGATTATGCTCTTCGAGCTACAGCAAGAGGTAGCGAGCGGCAGGAAGGTCCACCTGCTGGAATTAGTGTTTGATACCCACCTGCGCCGGCATTTTCATGGCTGGGAGAACCTGGTACGCCGCCTGGTGAGTGATTTCCAGTATAATACGCGCACGATTACGCACCTGCCCGAATACAAGGCGTTGTGGAAACACTTGCGAGCATTGCCCGAGTTCCGCCGCATTGCTGCCGCGACGTATCCAGAAGGGAAACCGGCCCCGTCATTCGTGTTCCAGATACAGCATAGCCAGCTTGGCCGCGTGACGCTGCGCACCGCTACAACGGTGTTTACCGGCATCAATAATTACTCGATGGTCAGCTATGTGCCAGGCGACCAGCAGACGCTGGAGATTTATCGCAAATACAACTGGCAACCGGAATAGAAGGCTGAAACTGCGGAATGTGGGTTCGTCACTCCTTTTTTATTTTATCTATACTTCTGATAGTTACGGAATCTCTACTAAACTGACATATTCATAATCACATCTTAACTTGTCCATCACTAAAATCACCACCTTTCCTCGTATACTTGATCCTGAATAGTAAACAGATCAACTGTTTAGCAGCGAAAATGCTATGCATTGCTAAGGAGATGAGAGAATCTGTGACCAAGATATCAGTTCTGGGTCCTGGCAAGCTTAGGCAGGCTGACGAAGGAGGATGAAGTATGAAACGCCTTGTAAGCCCTTTTTTTGAGAGATATCTCATTTTTTTCACTATTACTGCTATTATCGGTTCGCTTATACTTTTAAATCCTGTAAAAGTATATCCACATTCTTTAAAAGATAATCCCATTGTTCGGGAAAATCGAAAACATGGAACAACCAGGTGGCAATCAAAAGAACTTGCTAAGCAAAGTAAAACTTCAGTTGATACCGAGCAAGTTACCAGAGCAAGTGTCTGGACTGATACGACAATACGAGGATATGCCAATACAACAAGTATTAATCATGGCGATGTAATTAATTTTTATGTCGGTACAACCCATCCATCCTATAGTATTCAGATTTATCGTATGGGTTGGTATGGGGGAACAGGATCGACATTGGTAACAACCATAAGTAATCTTAGCGGACAAAATCAGCCAATTCCAGTCGCAGATCCAACTACGCAGTTGTTAGAACTGAATTGGAATGTTTCCTATACCTTACAGACAGATACTACCTGGACAACAGGGATGTACTTGGCTAAATTGATTGCCACTGACGACGGTTCTATCGGCTATATTCCGTTTGTTATTCGAGATGACAGTTCCACTGCAGATATTTTATATCAAGTGCCTGTGAATACCTGGCAAGCATATAATGCATGGGGAGGAAGCAGTTTGTACACGTCTCCTGCACCGGCAGGCAGAGCATACAAGGTCTCTTTTGATCGTCCCTATTCGCAATGGGACGGCGCAGGAGGGTTTTTTGACGGCGATTATAATATGATCCGTTTTCTTGAAGCGCAGGGATACAATATTTCTTATGCCACAAGTGTTGATACGCAAACAAACCCTTCACTTCTCAACAATCATAAACTCTTTTTAACCGACTATCATGATGAATATTGGGCAAAGCCAATGCGCGACAACCTGACTAACGCCATGCATGCGGGAAAACACCTGGCATTCTTTACTGCCAATAGTATTTATTGGCAAATCCGATTTGAACCATCAACAACAGGCGTTGCCAATCGAGTGATGACCTGTTATAAAGATGCAACGCTTGATCCCTACAATCAACCAGGAAATCCTAATTATAATCCAGCTCTGACCACAGTGAAATGGAGAGATAACCCGGTGAATCAACCGGAAAACGCGCTGCTTGGTGGAATGTATATATCGCAGTTGAATTATCCCAATAGCACCAATTGGGTAGTAACTAATGCCAACTATTGGATATATAATGGAACTGGATTAAATAATGGTGATACCATTCCAAATCTTGTGGGGTATGAATTTGATGGGTTATTTAATAACGGACAAACACCAGGCAATCTTGTTGCCCTTTCAAACTCTCCTGTTACGGATGCCTTTGGCTATAATGATATAGCAAATGGCACTATCTATACGTATACACCAAGTAACGCGCTTATTTTCAATGCCGGTACTATAGAGTGGCCATGGAAAGTCGATAATAATAGGTATCAGAGTCATGGAGCAGACCCGCGCGTGCAGCAAATGACGATGAATATATTAAACGCTATGATCACTGGGGTACCGCCAACCCCGACACCGACACCGACGCCTTCGCCAACGCCAACGCCAACACCAACGCCAACACCTTCGCCCATGCCTTCACCGACGCCAACGCCAACGCCAACACCAACGCCGACACTCACACCCAATTCTTATCAAGCTACTATTCTCAGTGATAATCCGATTGCATATTGGAGACTTGGTGAAGCGCCAGGTGCAACGCAAGCAATCGATACGAGTGGTCATGGGTACACAGGAACATATAGTGGTGGGGTTACATTGGGAGCACCGGGTGCTCTTAACCATGATAGTAATACTGCAGTTAGCTCTGACGGGACAGGCAAAGTTACGCTTCCTACACAACCATCAGTCACAAACTTTACCATTGAAGGATGGACGTATTTGACAGATCCAAACTGGAATTCTGCTAATTATTATAACGAAACGCTGTACGGCAGTTGGTTGAATGTACGTCTCTTAATTCGTCCTGGTGCATCCAATCCTAATTCATATGCTTTAGGATTATTCAGTGTCTGGCTGAATGGAACAGAGTACTCACTGCAACCAGTCAATACCAGCTTAACGAATACCAATCAGTGGGTCTATTGGGCATTAGTAAGAAATGGGAATACCTTAACAGTCTATAGAAATGGCGTGCAAGTCGGACAAAGAACTGATTTACCGGCAACTGCAACGGCAAACATTAGTGCTCCTTTATTAGCTCAAGATGCAAAACTTTACTTCCTTAAAGGAAGTCCCGATGAAGTTGCAGTCTATAATACTGCATTATCCGCGAGCCGCATACAAGCCCATTATAATAGTGCTCAATAGGTATACGGCGAACGGCCCCGTAGGCGTTTGGGAGGCGTCGGATCGGGTACAGGCCACGAACGCGGGCGTCCGCCTCGTTTGAGTGCCATTCAGGACAATGGAGTTACTTTGTAACTCATTAGTTCATGAAGCTCCAGACATGATCGGTCAAGCCACTTGCCAGGGCGCAGGTGACCCATGAGCGTTTCCCCATTTCCGCGTCAGGGGCACAGCAGCTCAGTTCATGATGGGCCAGCAGAGCGCGGGCAAAACGCCGGAGAGGCCTTCATGTAGCTGTATTTTGTAGTGAGGAGAGGGTTATGAACACTCAATCAGGGCAATCGCAATGGGGATATTCCCCATCACCACAACCACCGTTTCAGCCACTACCTCCGCCTCCGAGGTTTCAACCGCCTCCTCGTCGGCCCAAATCTAGGAAGAAATTCGTGGTAGGCTGTGGTCTGGCTCTCGCCGTTGTTTTGCTGCTCGCCTTCATCGCCGTAATCAGTGGGAGTCATAGTTCAACAAACACGAGTGTCATGCCTACAGCTACCTCGGCAGTAGTACAAAGCACAGGAACGCAGATTCAGACGCCAACGCTTGTACTAACACCCGTAGCCACGTTAAAGCCTATACCTTTTCCAAGGACAAGTCCTGTACCGAAGGCTGACGGCCCTGCTATCCTCGGTGGCAATATTTCTGCCTTCATTGCCAAGTATGGACATCCGGATACTGGCTGCGCTACCTGTCGGAGCGGTATCTATAATTTCCAGCGTTACCAGGGAACACAACTTGATTATCTTTCAATGATGCTGGTAGATGCTGCTGCTGCACATAAGGGTCATGTCAACGCATTCATTGTGCAACCACCACCCCATTCGGATTGGGATGCTATGACGGCAACAGACCTTTGTGTATCGTTTGGCCCGCCCGATGTGGACTACGATCAACCGATACAGGTGATCCCGTCCCCGAATGGCTCCAGCATCGAGAAGGTGTATAAGAGCGCATGGCTGGCCTCCCAGCTTGCAGCCAGCGATTTTGTAGACCGCTATAGCAACACGACGCCCTCTCCTGGAACATTCGCTATTGAATATGGCTACAGTGGGAGTCCTTCAAAGGTTGATCAATGTAGTCTGGAAGCAGGGCTTCAGCGGCTATAGATAGAAAACGGCATACGCATGGGCGTAGCCGCGACATGTATGGCGCCCTGGGGCTCTACACGCCATCTCTCGACCTCAGCCGCTCGATAGCGCGCTCAGTGACCTCCAGGTCGGCGCGCAAGGTTGCCTCTTTATACTCACGCACCAGCATCTGGTATTCCAGCAGGCGCGGGCGGCGCGTAGGTCGAGAAGCGTATTGTTGGCGTGCCCACTCCAAATGCTCTAGTTCTTTGAGCAGGTTGACACGATGGTCCAGCAGGTGCTTGAGCGCTACTTTATCCGAGGTCTCGCCGCAGAAGAAGAGCTTAGTGAGGTAGTCATCCTTGGTGAAGCGCTCCGGCACATCCTCCTGCAGCCAGCGATCCAACTCGGCCTGCCCTGCCACGGTGAGGCGATAGACCTTGCGGCTGGGGCGGCCTTTCTGTTCAATCACCTCCGCCTCGACCAGTTGTGCATGGCTTAGGCTCTTCAGCGTCGTGTAAATCTGGCTGTTGCCTGCATTCCAGTAACTGGCAAGAGCGCGGTCAAAGGCCTGTTTGATATCATAGCCGCTCATTGGGCGCGCCCCCAACAATCCCAGGATGATATAGCGCAGCGTGTTGCGCGAGGGGATGCCATTAATGTTGTCTTCGTAGTCTATTGATTCTACGTCAAGTTGTTCAGACATATGCTGCTTTCTCTGCGGCAGAATAAATTGGAATGTATATTTGTAACTCCTCAGGACTCCTCACCACCTTCGGTGGTTCGCTAGAGGTTGTTCCTGTGGGCCTGGCCGCCGGCGGCGGCCAGGCCCACAGGAAACACGACGCGAGCCGCCTATGGCGGCGAGGAATCAGGCACCTGAGTAGTTCGTTATCATATTATAGCACTTGTGTTTCGCAGCTTTTTTCTTCCCCTGCGCTGTTTCTTTACCATTCCTGCCATTGGCTACCAGAGGAGTGTAAAGGAAAAATGCCAGGGGGAGTACCTTTCGGCACTCCCCCTGCGATGAGAAAATGAAGCGGCACTCAGTTACAAAACAAAAGAGAGAACGGTCAGCAACCACCGGTACTGCGGTGGCACCTTCCTATTTACTAACCTGAGCACTATGCCAAAGATGATGCTGAGAGCTATCGAGATGATAGCGGCTACCATGTTGTTTCCCTTCTACTCGATGTCTTGAGTAACTAACAGACGAAAACCAATATCTGTGTCTACTTAAAACATAGGCAGAAAGCGTTAATAAAATATTAAGTAGAGGTAAAATTTCAATTATAATATACCATAAAAGCTCTCTACAAGCCGATTTAGAGCCATCTGCACAAATAGCCTGATTTTCATCATTCCGAAAAACGGGCGTAGAACGAGCATTATCCCTACAATAATCCGTCATGATTGCACAGGAGCCAATTGTGTAATCGACGAAGCGGAAGGTTGAGTGAAGGCTGAACGGACAGGGCTCGCAACAGCGAGCACGCGGCTCATCACCACAGCAGTCAGCGCTCCAGCGCCGATGAGAGCCCAGCCGAAGGGCGATGGCGTAACGAGAGTGAGAAAATCGCGCAGTGGTGGTATTGTGAGAGTAGCTAAGAGCACACCGGCGGAGCCAGCAACGGCAGCAAAGACAGAACGAGTAAGTCCCCCTTCGGATCTGCCAGCATCTAGCGTCTGGGCGAGCTGGGTAGCGACAATACTGGCATAAGCAACAGTACGTGCTTCTGGCAGCGTACTGGAGCCCAGCATAATCAGGTAGGAGACAAGCGCTGGCCCGGCACTTGTAATGGCACGGCGAAAGATTTCGTTGCGTAAGGGTCTTCCCAGAGCCGCTGCGCCTTCACGATCGAGTCCCGCAAGAATGTGGTGCTCTGGTTGCTGAAGAGCGACCGCTGTAGCAGGTAAGAGATCGGTGATCACATTCATCGAAAGAATCTGGCGTGCGGTCAGTGGAAAGTTGAGTCCCACCAGGCTTGCTCCTACTACCAATCCCAGTTCACCCAGGTTTCCACCTAGCAGTAATCCAAGGGCACGGCGGATGTTGCGCCAGTAACTGCGTCCTTCGATAAGCGCTTCTACCAGCGTGGAGAAATCGTCGTCGACAAGCACAACATCAGCTACCTGACGAGCAACCTCGGTACCAGCACGACCCATCGCCACTCCCACATCGGCAAGTCGTAAGGCTGGAGCATCATTCACACCGTCTCCTGTCATAGCAACAGTATGGCCGTGCCGTTGCAGGCTCTCGATAATACGCAGCTTGTCCAGGGGAGTTGTACGCGCAATGACCACTGCACGCTCCAAACGCTCATCAAGCTCGCTGTTCTGGAGTTCAAAGACCTCGGCTCCTGTGAGCACCTCGCCGTCTTTGTCGAGTAGACCAGCTTCCTGGGCGATGGTGCGAGCGGTAGCCGGGTGATCACCCGTAATCATAATCACACGAACTCCTGCTTCGCGGCATCGATGCACTGCCGCTTGCACATCAGGCCGCAGTGGATCACTAATCCCTACAAAGCCAAGGGCACTCAATCCACGAGGATTGTCGAGCGGCGTATCGGGTGACCCTTCAGCGACCATGAGTACACGCAAACCACGCTCCGCAAGACGCCTGGAGAGATCAAACCACTCATGTTGGCCATTCTCGTCCAGGGGACGTTTCTCACCATACTCCAACATCCAGTTGCACCGGGGAATAAGCGCTTCCGGTGCGCCCTTGACGCAGAGATACCCCTGGGCGATAGTGACGTGAAAGGATCGTACGGGATCAAATGATAATTCAGCCTCGTGCTTTACATGCAACTGCTGGCCCAGGCCAGCATCTACAGCGCCCTGGATGATAGCCACATCGGTGGGATGCACTTTCGCATCTTGAGCAGACGGGTGCGGGCTGGCAAGAGCGGCAGTTACCAGCACATGACGCAAATCGGTCGATAATTCACCCGGTACCCGCGCTTCCTGATCGTAGTCAGCCACCATGCTGAGCGCGAGCTGCCCCTTCGTCAATGTTCCCGTTTTATCGGTACAGGCGACATCAACGCGTCCAAGTGCCTCGACGGCTGACAGGCGACGCACCACGGCGTCCTGGTCACCCAGGCGGCGGGCAACCCCGGCTTCACCTACACTGGCAAGCAATGGTAAGCCTTCAGGGATGGCTGCCAGGATCGTCGTCATTCCAATAGCTAGCAGGGAAGCCAGAGGAATCCTCCGTAGGAACCCAGAAGCGAGTATGATGCCCCCTCCTCCAATAGAGAGAGGCAAGAGCACTCGGAGCATCCGGTTCAGGCGTACCCCGAGGGGACTTTGCTCCATCTCATCTGTAGACAAGGCAGCAGCGGTTGCTCCCATGCGAGTCTGCCGGCCAACCGCCACAACGACAGCATGCCCAGTACCGGTGGTTACATCGCTGCCCTCCATGACAGTGCGACTTGCATCGGTTCCTCCAGCCGGCGCTTTGGAAACCGGCACTGATTCCCCGGTCAGCACTGCCTCATCCACCTCCAGGCCACGCGCACTCAACAAGCGAGCATCGGCAGCAATGCGATCTCCAGGCGCCAGCAGCAGCACGTCTCCCGGCACCACTTCATTAGCTGGTATCGTTACGCTATGACCATCCCGTAGGACACGCGCAGTTGAGGTTGACAAAGTCGCCAGCGCCGCCGCTACCTGATTGGCCTTGTGCTCTTGCCAGATACCCAAAGTAATGTTGGCCAGGATCGTTGCACCGATGATCACAAAATCTCCCACTGCTCCTGTGAAGAGCGAGAGACCGGCCCCGGCAGCGTAAATGGCGATGAGTGGGGAATTGATCTGTTCAAGGAAAGCTGCCAGCAGTGAATTGCGACGAGCTTCCGGCGGTACCTTGTGCAAGCGTTCGGCAGCCTGGGCACTCGAAAGGCCCTCTGGCGAGGAATTCAAGACATGCAGCACTTGCTCCACGCCCCGCTGCCCCCAACGCTCCGGATGTGGGTCGAAAAGGTGGAAGATAGTCGACCTTTGTCGTTCTCCACCCATCAGCCTGAGCCATCCATCCGCTATGGCGATAAGAGAGGTGATGGAGACGGCACGGCCACCGTGCCTTAGACCCGGCCTTCCCCGAAAACCCCATACGCCACCGATGATATTGGACACTACTGCCAGTCCAACGGAATCACGTACCGCTGCACCCCCGCGTACAGTCGCTTCAAGAATAGCAGCGACCGCCGTGAGATCGGGAGCGAGCAGGTCAGCCTGGACAGGCAAGCGACTACTGCCGTCCGTAACGCCAATTGCCAGGTCACAAGCTGCGAATCCTGGCGCTGCGCCTGCATTATCCGAGACAAAGGCAACGAGCGCTCCCTCTTTTTGCTTCGCTCGAATGGCCTCCACTGCATCATTACTCTCGAGGAGCGACACATGGGCACGCCGGGCGACCGCTTGCACCGCGATCTGATCACCCCTGGAGATCACCCTGAGTTCTACTCCATAGCGTTGACACGCCTCGACCAGATCCGAAACTCCTGGTGCAAGCTGAGGCTTTAGCGCAAAGACTCCGAGGGGTTGTTCCTCACGATCGCTGCGCAGCACCAGTACATAGTTGCCGCGTTGCCGCAGGCGCGCGGCCTCTGGTATCGCACTCCAGTCCTCAACAGGGCCGAGTGAATACTGTACTCCATCAGCAGACGCTGTAGCAACCTTGCTATCGAAGGTCCCGTTACTCATCGTCACACTGTTTGCTGCTCTGAAGGCTCCTCCCCACGGTGAACCTGCTGCGGCAGCCACGCCCGCAGCAATCGCAAGAATTTCAGCAGTATCATAGTCATTGGTCATAGGCCAAGCACCGCTGAGCTCGAGTCCGTCGGTGAGTAGGCGTACCCCGTCCAAAAAAAACGCATCAGGCCGGCGATAGCTGCGGTTCGTATGTGTACCGGCCATGATGACCCCGGCCCGTATCATGCGCGCCACAGCGCCCAGTTCAGCATTCTCCGCCCCTATCATGGCCGTACGAGGAGTGACCAGGAGCAAGGCGGCGAGTATCTGGCTCAACGAACGGGTCAGAAGAGCGGTCGCCCCCGTATACGCGAGCGAAACCGGCCCCATCGCTTGCAGGTAACGCTCAAAGATCGATGGAGTAGGAGGAGATGGCCGGGGCATTGGTATGAATGCTTGAAATGACTCCTCGGCCTGCAACTTCAAGACGAATGGGCCACCGTAGAGTCGTGCACCAGGAGGAATTGTACTCCCTGGAGTAACTGGCAGAGGCATACCAT
>Ga0137384_10000293_pt1 | contig 36792 bp, 31 predicted proteins | sample SagtaG_2_FD_104922 | JGI IMG/M metagenome (GOLD analysis project Ga0137384, IMG submission 104922) | Vadose zone soil microbial communities from Sagehorn Ranch, Mendocino, California, USA - Sage2_R_60_16 metaG | ecosystem: Environmental > Terrestrial > Soil > Vadose zone | place: USA... | reverse complement strand
TGGAGCATGCTGGCCGGCTACGGCGGCGTGGTGTCGCTGGCGGTGTCGGCCTTCGTCGGGGTCGGCTCCTATGCGACCGCCAAGCTGGCGGTCTCCGCCGGGCTCGGGATCGCGCCGTCGATCCTGGCCGGCGGGCTGTTCGCAGTGCTGTTCGCGGTGGTCGTGGCGGTGCCGCTGCTGCGCTTCCGGGGGCTGTACTTCGCTATCGCCTCGCTGGTGCTGGCGCAGGCGCTGGCGATCTTCATGTCCAACTACAACGGCTTCGGCGGCAACCACGGCATCACCCTGCTCAGCGCCGCGCCGACCCAGGCGCAGGTCTACAACTGGTCGCTGCTGGTCGCGATCGCGGCCACAGTGGCGACCGCCTGGATCGTGTGCAGCCGCCTCGGCCTGGGGTTGATGGCGATCCGCGACGACGAGGACGTGGCCGAACGAGTCGGTGTCGCCACCTTCCGCACCAAGCTGGTCGGGTTCGTCGCTGCAGCACTGATCATGGGCCTGGTCGGCGGGATCCAGGCGCAGCGCGTCGGCTACATCGAGCCGCTCGGCGCCTTCAACCTGAACTGGACCATCGAATCGATCAACGCCGCGATCATCGGCGGTGTCGGCACGATCGTCGGGCCGCTGCTCGGCTCGGTCGCCTCCATCGCACTCTCCGAGCGCCTCGCCAGCTACCCGGAACTGCACCTCATCTTCGTCGGCATCATCCTCATCGCGATCATCCGCCTGGCGCCCGCCGGCATCTGGGGCACCGTCCTGCGGTTCACCCGCTCCTCGTCCCGGGGGCGGCGTGCCGTCCCCGCTGCGGCGGTGGCCGAAGCGGCGCCCGCCGACCTGTGGTCTGGCCGCGACGGGGAGGTCAAAGCGGCAAACGCGGTTACCCAAATCAAGGCCGGGGCCGGGGCCGGCACTCCGCTGCTGCGTGCGGCCGGCGTTGGCAAGCGCTACGGCGGCGTCCGCGCGGTCGACGGCGTCAACCTGGAGATTCGCGCCGGGGAGGTGCTCGGGATTGTCGGCCCGAACGGTGCCGGCAAGAGCACCCTCATCGGCCTGCTGTCCGGCGCCATCAACGGGGACGGCCAGGTCGAGCTGTTCGGCGAGGACGCCACCGGCCTCGGCGCCCAGGCCCGCGCCCGCCGCGGCATCGGGCGCACCCACCAGGTGCCCCGCCCCTTCGGGCGCCTGACCGTGATGGAGAACCTCATGGTCGCCCAGCTGCACGGCGCCCGGCGGGGAAGGAGGGCGGCGCGGGCCGAGTGCCGCCGCATCCTGGAGCGCTGCGGCCTGCTCGAGTTCGCTGACGTGCCAGCCGCCGACCTCGGCCTGCTGCGCCTCAAGCGCCTGGAGCTGGCCCGGGCGCTGGCCGTCCACCCGCGGATCCTGCTGCTCGACGAGATCGGCGCCGGCCTAGTCGAGGCGGAACTGCGCGAGCTGATCGACCTGATCCGGTCGCTGCGCGGTGAGGTCGAGGCGATCCTGATCGTGGAGCACGTCCTGGACCTGATCCGGGACTGCTGCGACCGCCTGGTGGTGCTCGACGGCGGCCGTCTGCTGGTCGAGGGCGACCCCGACGAGGTGCTGCGCGACCCGCAGGTCGCCGCGGTCTACCTCGGCACCTCCGGCGGCGGCGAGGTCGCGCCGCTGCGCAACGGCACTGCCGTCGGCAACGGCCGCCGCAACGGCGACACCCCGATCCTGGAGGTCAAGGGCATCGCCGCGCAGTACGGTGCCTTCCGCGCCCTGCACGACGTCTCCTTCAGCGTCGCCGCCGGCGAGGTGCTCGCGCTGCTCGGTGCCAACGGCGCCGGCAAGACCACCACCGCCCGCACGATCAACGGCATGCTGCCGATCAGCGCCGGGGAGATCTGGTTCGACGGCCAGCGGGTCGACGGCCGCTCCGCCCACCAGATCGTGCGCCTGGGCGTGGCGCACTGCATGGAGGGACGGCGCATCTTCGCCGACCTCACCGTGGAGGAGAACCTGGTCCTCGGGGCGCGGACCGCCCAGTCGCGAGCCGAGCTGGACCGCCGCCTCGGCGCGGTCTACGAGCTGTTCGAGGCGCTGCGCGAGCACCGCGGCAACTCCGGCGCGGAGCTGTCCGGCGGCCAGCAGCAGATGCTCGCCATCGGCCGCTCGCTCATGGCCGCCCCGCGCCTGGTCATCTTCGACGAGATCTCCCTCGGCCTGGCACCGATCATGGTCGACCGCCTCTACCAGGCGCTCGCCGAGATCAACCAGCGTGGCGTGGCCATGATCGTCATCGAGCAGAACGTCGAACGGGGCCTCGCCCTCGCCGACCACGTCGCCGTCCTGGAGAAAGGCCGGGTCGCGCTCACCGGCACCCCCGCCGATGTCCGTGGCGACGACCGCCTGCTCAGCCTCTACGTCGGGGAGGCACGTGGCTGACCTGACCGCCCACCTCCTCTTCGTCACCCCGAGACAACCCGCCACCGCCCCGGCGTAACGGGCCAAATATTGTGCATTCGTCAGGAACCGCCTAGACTCGCAGGTAACTTTAGAACTTCCTAATCGAGGCCAACGACGGTTCGGGGGGAAGTCCTGAAGGGTGGAGGATGCGGCGATCCCTCACCGATCGCGAACTCGAGATACTGCGATTGATCGGCGGCGGCCACACCAGCGGCGAGATCGCGCAGACACTCGGTGTGAGTCGTCGGACAATCGAAAACCAAAAACGCCAGATCTTCACCAAGCTGGGTGTTCGATCGCAGGCCCATGCGGTCGCCCTCGCCGTGCGGGAGGGCCTCCTCCTCTTGGGCCAGGGCCGGGCCCCGCCGCGCCACCTGGTGGTGCTTGGTCGGCCGAGCCCGGCCCTGGCGCGGCTCGCCAGCATCCTCGGCAGCTGTTGTGACCTGCCCGACCTGCCCGATGTCCAGCCGGTGGCGGTGCTGGTCAACCCCGAACCCGGTCACTGGCAGACGGCCGCCGAGCTGGGCGCCCGCATCGTGCTGGTCCCCGAGCGCGACCTGGACCCGGCCATGGCCGTCGAGGCGCTGCTGCGCGGCGCCGACGCGGTGGTGTCAGCGACCCATGAGTCGAGAAAGCTCGTCGCCACCGTCGAGCTGGTTGGCGCCGGCCAGGTCGTGCTCGACCCTCGGCAGGCGAGGATGCTGGTGGACGCGGCACGTGGCCAGCTCACCGCCCGCCGCGCCGCCGGGCAGGCGCCGACCCCCCGAGAGCGCGAGATCCTCGTCTCAATCGACCGCGGCGAGTCGGTGAAGCAGACCGCCCGCGCGCTCGGCATCTCCGTCAAGACAGTCGAGAACCTCCAGCGCCGGCTGTTCCGCAGGCTGGGTGTACGCAACCGCGCCCAAGCCGTCGCCGCCGCCCACGCCCGCGGCCTGCTCTGACTCTGACCCCGACGCGGTCGAGCTGGCCGGCACATTCCCCCAAAGCAGAGCATGGGGGATTTTTAGACCCTATGCAGCACATTCCCCCAACCAACTGTATAGGGGTGTTTACAGCTATTCGGCGCGGAAGGGAATTTCTTACACTCTACCCAGATTTCGCGCCCCCCGGGAGGTCGTCATGCCTGTCAGTCGCCGGACCGTTCTGAAGGCTGGAGGGACCATCGGTGCGACCGTTGCCAGTCTCTCCCTCCTCGAGCAGGTCGCCTGGAAGCCGCTGCGGGGAACCGCCGAGGCGGCCACACTCCCCGACATCCAGTTCGACATCGGCAACTTCATCGCGCCGGCGCTCAACATCGACGACGGCGCCGGCCCGGTCACCGCACGCTTCGGCCCGGTCTACACGGTGTTTCTCACCGCCGTGCTGCGCGTCGTCCCCAACCACTCCGCCCAGCCGGTCCTAGCGAGCGGGCTCAACACGATCGAGGCGGCCTACCCGTTCAGCCCCAGCGGCATCTTCACCTTCATCTCCTACGGCGTCCCCTACTTCAACCGGCTGCCGGCATCACTGGTGGCCGCGGCGATCCCCCGGCTCAACGACGGCAGCGGCCGCTTCGCCCTGGAGCGGGCGACACCCTCGCCGACCGACGTCGTGGCTGGCAACGGCATCACCAAGCGGAAGTTCAACGTGCCGGTGCGCCTTGAGAACAACGACGTGCTGTTCACGCTGCGCAGCGACTCCACCGCGATCCTCAACGACGTGCTCAACTGGCTGCGGGGCTCCAATGTCCTCAACGGCAGGATTGTACCCTCGATCCTGGCCCAGCTGTTCAGCTTCACCTCCAGCCGGCTGATGTTCCAGCAGCGCGGCCTGCCGAAGAAGGTGGCCCAGCAGAACGGGCTGTCGTTCGCCAACCAGGTCCGCGACACCTCGCCCATGTGGATGAGCTTCCTCGACCAGCAGACCAACGGCAGCGCCGCGTCGGGCAACATCGTCACCTTCGCGGGCAGCAGCCACGCGGTCCTCACCACCGCCAGGCCGGGCAACTACTTCGACAACGCCGCCATCCAGCACCTGTCCCACAACATCCAGGATCTCGAGTCCTGGTACGACACCAACGGCAACGTCTCCGGCGAGGCCGGCGGGGAGACCTACCTGGAGCGGGCGCAGTACATGTTCCGCTCCAACCCGGTACCCAACCGCGGTGCCACCGACCAGTTCACCAACGCCGGCGGCCCGGCCTTCCTGCCCAACCTCTTCAACGGCACCGGCGACGCCGCCGCCAACGCCCAAGCTGTCAACACCGAGGCCGGCGAGCACCGGCTCGGCCACCTCAGCGCCCTGCAGCGCTCCTCACGCGCGGCCGACTCGACGCCCCTGCACATCCGCATGGACGGCCCAGGCTTCGACTCGCTGGACGTGCCAGACGGCAGCCGCCAGCCCAAGCTCCAGTTCACCGTGTTCGTCCCCACCGCCAAGTTCTTCGCCGACATGCGCCGTAACCAGGCCTCACTCGACCTCCAAGCGGCCAACAACGTCGATCCCCAGGACAACGGCCTCGAACGCTTCATCACCGCCACCCGCCGCCAAAACTTCCTGGTCCCCCCACGCCGCCACCGCGCCTTCCCCCTCGCCGAATTCGTCTAGCTCCCGCCCCGGCCAGGTCTGCCCCGCTCACCCAGCGGGGCAGACCCTTGTTGGGATCAACCTGCTGGTGGGTCAGACGGCGGCTGGGGGGACGACCTCGGTGGTGCGAACCGAGGGCCAGCTCCAGAGGGCTTTGAGGATTTCGATGTGGGCGCGTTCGATGAAGGCGCGGACCATGGAGCACATCAGGGTGGCGTCGCGGTTGTCGAGGGCGCCGAGGTAGTCCTGTTCGCCGCCGGGGAACCATTCGCGGGGTGGGGAGACGTGGTAGACCATGGTGAAGACGCGGGCCATCTCGTTGGAGAGGCGCAGGTAGATCTCGACCAGGCGGTCGTTGCCGGTGGCTTCGGCGAGCAACAGGAAGCTCTCGTGGGCGGTGCTGATCACCTCGTCGGCGGGGGGCAGCTTGCGGCTGGCGGCCAGGCGGCGCTGCTTGGCGAAGGCTTGGCGGATCTCCTGGTACTGGCCTTGGGTCATGTTCTCGACTGCGAGCTTGGCCAGCTCCGGGCCGACGATCCGCCAGACGCCGAAGAGGTCGTCGACCACCTTGATGGTCAGGGGTGCGACCTGGTAGCCCTTGCGGGGCATGGTGACGACCAGGCCCTCGTTGTCCAGGCGGGCCAGCGCCTCGCGCACCGGCGTCGCGCCGAAGCCGGTCTCGGCGGCGAGCTGCTTCTCGGTGAAGCGCTGCCCCGGGAGCAGCTCGCACCTGACGATGCGGCCCCGGATCTCGTCGTAGGCGGCGTCGGCGAGGGAGACCCGCGGCTCGCCGACGTCGGTCACGGCCCGGGTCCCCCGGGCCGGCCGGATCGGCCGCCGGACTGGCCGTGGTTCTGGTCCTGGTCCTGGAGCCGACGTCGAGCGCGCTGGGCTCATGGGCATCTCCTCACACGGCGCATTGTTCCCGCGACCGGCACCCCGGTGCAACCATCACCCAACCCTGCCTCCAACCGGGTCCCGGGCTTCACTTGACCTTACAGGAACATCAATTCTACGATCTAAAATATCACACTCCTTGATAGGAGGCCGCCCTTGAGTAGCGATGCGCTAGGCGGCTGGAACGGACCCCGCACGGCTGATATATCATCAGCTTCCACTTTAGGCCTCACGAACTTGGCGGTCATCAATGCGTTTCGTCACCTTCCGATACCAGGACCAGGGGACCACCTCGTACGGGGTGGTTCCCGCCGCTGGCGACGGGATCGTCGACCTCGGCGCGCGCTTCGGCCCCGACCTCGGCTCGGTCCGCCAACTGCTGGAGGCGGGCGCCTGGCAGGGCGAGGCCGTGCGGGACGCCGCGGGCAGCGCGGCGGAGGTGCCGCTCGGCGGGGTCGAGCTGCTGCCGCCGGTGCCCAACAGCCGCAAGATCTTCGCCATCGGGCTCAACTACGACGACCACCGGGCGGAGGGCAACCGGCCGAAGGTCGACTTCCCCACGGTGTTCACCCGCTTCACCGACAGCCAGGTCGGCCACGGCCAGCCGATCATCAAACCCGACGTCAGCGACCAGGTTGACTACGAGGGCGAGCTGGCGGTGGTCATCGGCCAGGGCGGCCACCAGATCCCGGAGGCGGCGGCCATGGACCACGTCGCCGGGTACGCCGCCTTCAACGACGTCTCCGTGCGCGACTGGCAGCGGCACACCACCCAGTTCGTACCGGGCAAGAACTTCTTCCACGCCGGCGCCTTCGGCCCCTGGCTGGTGACGGCCGACGAGCTGCCCGAGATCACCGCGCAGGAGCTGACCACGCGGGTCAATGGGGAAACCGTGCAGCACGCCCCCATCAGCGACCTGCTGTTCCCTATCCCACGGCTGATCGCCTACATCTCCGCCTTCACGCCGCTGTCGCCAGGGGACGTTATCGCCACCGGGACGCCGGGCGGGGTCGGCTTCTACCGCGACCCGCAGCTCTTCCTGTTCCCCGGCGACGTCGTCGAGGTGGAGATCTCCGGCATCGGCACCCTCCGCAACCTCGTCGCCGCCGAGAAGGACGCCTGAAGAGCGTGGATCTCGGCATCGAGGGACGCTGGGGGATCGTCTGCGCCTCCAGTCAGGGCCTCGGTCGGGCCTGCGCCGAGGCGCTGGTCGGCGAGGGCGTCAACGTGGTGATCAACGGCCGCGACCCGGCACGCCTGGAGCAGGCGGCGACGGAGCTGCGGGAGCTGGCGGCCAAAGATGCGACTGGGGCGGAGGTGGTCGCCGTCGCCGCCGACCTCACCGACCCGGCCGGGCGCCGGGCACTGCTGGACGCGTTCCCGGAACCGGACATCCTGGTGACCAACAACGCCGGCCCCAAGCCGGGCACCCTGGACCAGATCGGCGACGAGGACTTCGCGAGGGCGCTGGAGCTGCATTACTGGGCGCCGATCACGCTGCTCCGCGCGGTGCTCGGCGGCATGCGGGCGCGGCGCTTCGGGCGCGTGGTCAACATCACCTCGGCGATGGTGACCACGCCCCGGCAGGTCATGGTGGCCTCGGCCGGCGCGCGGGCCGGTCTGACGGCGGTGATGAAGGCGATCTCACGGGACGTGGTGGCCGACAACGTCACCATCAACAACCTGCTGCCCGAGCGTATCGACTCCGGCCGCCAGCTCCAGGTGGCGCGGGTCGAGATGGAGCGTCACGGCATCACCTTCGAGGAGGCCCGCCGCCGCCAGGCGGCCTCCATCGCGGCGGGCCGCCTCGGGCTCCCCAGCGAGCTGGGGGCAGCCTGCGCCTTCCTGTGCAGCGTGCACGCCGGCTACATCTCGGGGGTGAACCTGCACCTGGACGGTGGCAGCTACCCGGGCCTGGTATAGCGAGCATTGGCAACAAAGGAGGGGCGGATGACCGAGGCAAGCCTGGCGGAAAGCGCCGGTGACGGTAATGGTGCCGGTGACGGCTGGGCGTTCGAGGCGCCGCAGACCATCGCGCGGATGGTGTGGACCACCAACGCGTTCCTCTACAGCCTCTCGCCGGAGCAGCGGCGCCAGGCGCAGTTCGCGATGGACGACCCGAGGCGGCTGGACTGGGATTTCATCCCCAAGCCGGACCGCTGCGGGGTGCCCCTCTCGGCCCTCGGCATGCATCAGCGGACGCTTGGCCACACCCTGCTCAAGCTCGGCTTGAGCATGCGGGGTTATACCCAGGCCCTGCAGATCATGGCCATGGAGAACGTCCTGCGCGAGCTGGAGGTGCCGACCCGCGGGCTGATCTCGGGCGACACCCGCCATCCCGACCAGTACTTCTTCAGCTTCTTCGGCCGCCCCGGCTTCGAGGAGAGCTGGGGCTGGCGGCTGCTCGGCCACCACCTCAGCCTCAACTACACCATCATCAACCAGCGCTACCTGAGCGCCACCCCCTGCAACATGGGCGCCCAGCCGGCCCGCGCGGGGGTGCTGGACCCGCTGCACGACGACGAGGCGCTCGGCTTCCAGCTGCTGCGCTCGCTGGATCCCGGGCAGCGCCGCCTCGCGGTGATCCACCCTGTCGCCCCCGCCGACTACGCCACCCGCCAGGTCCCGCTGGTCGGCAAGGTCGAGGTCCCCGACTTCTACGACCTCGGCATCACCGCCTACGTGATCAGCGACGCCGACCGCGAGGCGCTCAAGTTCGTGAAGGACAAGCCCGCCGGGATCGCCGGCTCCGACCTCACCAGCGCGCAGGCGGGCATTCTCCGCGACCTGGTCGCCAGCTACCTCGACCGCATGCCCGAAGAGCTGGCCGACCGGCAGAAGCAACGGGTCGAGCGGGACGGCCTCCAGCACCTGCACTTCTGCTGGGCAGGCGAGCAGGAGCCGGGCACCTCGCACTACTACCGGATCCAGGCCCGCCAGATCCTGATCGAGTTCGACAACGCCATCGACAGCGGCAACCACATCCACTCGGTGTGGCGCGACTACCGCAACGACCTCGGGCACGACCTGCTGCTCGACCACTACCAGCGGGAGCGCGAACATCCGGCGGGCGACCACCTGCGCACGCGCCTGCACTCCAGCGAACCCGACGACGACTGAACCGGCGCCTGCACCGAGGAGGGTCCGTGGCAGGGGAACTTGAGGGCAAGATCCTGTGGCGTGGCGAGCCGGGCTACGAGGAAGCCAGGCTGAAGCCGGCACGGTCCGAGGCCGACTGGAACGCCCGCCGGGTCGACCGCTACCCGGACGCGGTGGTCCAGGCCACCAGCGACCAGGACGTGGTCGCGGCGGTGCGGCTCGCCCGCGAGCGGGGCCTCAAGGTCAAGGCGCGCTCCGGCGGCCACAGTTGGGTGGATTCGAGCATCCGCGACGGCGGCATCCTGGTCGACCTGTCACAGCTCAACGAGGTCATCGTCGACCCGGCGACCCGCACCGCCATCGCCGGGCCGGGCACCAAGAGCCAGGAGCTGTTCCCCCACCTCAAGCCGCACGGCCTGTGCTTCCCCAGCGGCGGCTGCCGCGACGTCGGCCTCGGCGGCTACGTCCTGCAGGGCGGCTTCGGCTTCAACGGCGGCCGTATCGGCCTCGCCGCCATGAACGTGCTCGCCATGGAGGTGGTCACCGCCGACGGTGAGCTGGTCCGCGCCGACGAGCACACCAACCCGGACCTGTTCTGGGCGGCACGCGGCTCCGGCTCCGGCTTCTTCGGCATCGTCACCCGGTTCCACCTGCGCCTGCACCCCCTCCCCGGCGCGGTGCGGGCGCGCGCCTACTTCTTCGCGGCCGACGACGCCGAGGCGGTGCTGCGCTGGTCCATGGAACTGCACCAGGCGGGCGCCCCGGCAGGCCTCGACATCGGCATGTTCGCCCTGCCGCGCTTCGCCGAGACCGTCGCCCCAGGCGCTCTCCTCAACCTGTGGGGCGTGGCGCACACCGACACCGAGGACCAGGCCTTAGCGGCCCTCCAGGTCCTGGAAAGCTGCCCAGTCGCCAGCCGGGCGCTGGTCCGCACCCCGGTGATGGAGTCGGACCCCTCCTCACCCGGCGAGCAACTACGCGACGTCTACCCCGACGGCCTGCAGTACGTCGCCGACAACCTCTGGATCGACGCCGCCCCCGACCAGCTCCTCCCCCACCTCCGCGACCTGCTCACAAGCTTCCCCACCCCCCGCTCCCACCTGCTGTTCCACCCCTTCACCCAGCACGACCTCCCCGACTTCGCCTTCTCCATGGAAGGCCAGTACTACCTCGCCGTCTACGGCGTCGCCGAACCCACCGACAACCTCACCGACGAGCAGTTGGCCGCCTGGACCACCACCCAGATGCAACGCCTGGAGCACCTCTCCCGCGGCTTCCAGTTCGCCGACGAAAACCTCATCTGCCGCCCCTGGCCCGGCATCTCCGAAGCCCACAACGCCCGCCTCGAAGCCCTCCGCGCCGTCCACGACCCCGACGGCCTCTTCCACAGCTACCTACTTGGCTGAATCCGAGGAGGCCCAATCCTCCCAGCGCAGCCCGGCGACCCGCGAGAATTCAGAAGCGTTGGCAGTGACCAGCGTCGCGTCACAGCGGACTGCCTGACCGGCGATCAGCAGGTCGTAGGCACCGATCGGCGTGCCCGCCTGCTCCAGCGTCGCCCTGATCTCGCCGGCCGCGCGGGCGTCCTCATCGTCGAAGGGCGCAAGCTCCAGCGGGCCAGAGAGAAATGTTTCCAGCCGCTCCTCGTTGGCTCGCCTGCGGGCGCTCTTGGCAGTGCCATACCACAGCTCGAACGCGACCACCGCAGGAACCACCACGCTGTCGCCCTGCTTAATAGCCTGCTCCAAACGTTGCCGCACCTGGGGCGGGTTGCCGTTGATGAGCGCAATACAGGCGTTGGTGTCGAGCAGATAGCTTGTGGTCACGAAAAGACCGCGCGGATGGGCGTGGTGGGCTGGTTGCGGCCTTCGGCCATGAACGGCTCGGGGTCACCGCGGTCCATCTCGGCGAACCATTCGTCCACGTCGGTGACCAGAGGCTCCAGCAGAATCCCCCGCCCAAAACGGCGAACCCGCACCCGGTCCCCCGCGAAGCGGAACTCGTGCGGCAGCCGAACAGCCTGGCTACGGCCGTTGGGGAAGAGCTTGGCAATGCGCGTCTCCGCCATGGGACCTCCCTTTGGAAGTTCGAGCAGACACCGTGGTATATATCGAGAGTATATACCACTCCGTCAAGCGAGGCCTATGAGCGGGCGCTCCATTTGACATACAGGAACATCAATTACAGGATGCTGATGTTTCAGTGTCGTGGACCGGTCGACGGCGAGCGGGAGGGCAGGCATGGGCATCGAGTTCGGGCTGTTCGAGCATCTCACGCGACCCGAGGGTGCCTCGCTCGGTGCCTTGTATGACCAGCATGTCGAGCTGGTGGCCAAGGCTGATCAGGCCGGGGTCCATGGGTACTTTATCGCGGAGCATCACGGGCACCGGCTGGCGATGGCGCCGTCGCAGATCCCCTGGCTGGCGGCGCTGGCGCGGGAGACCGAGCGGATCCGGCTGGGGACGCTGGTGTCGTGCCTGCCGCTGCATCAGCCGTTGCGGCTGGCTGAGGAGGTCTGCATGATCGACCAGCTCAGCAAGGGGCGCTTCGAGCTGGGAGTGGGTAGGGGAATCTCGCCCTTCGAGCACCGCTTCTACGGGCACGCGCCGGAGGAGAAATCCGACCGCTTCATGGAGGCCCTGGAACTCATCCTGGAGGCGTTCACCACCGGGAAGATGAAGGGGGAAGGGCGGACCTGGCACCAGTTCCCCGAGGTGGAGCTGGCGATGGAGACCTACCAGCGGCCGTGCGTGCCGATCTGGTGCCCGGGGAACGTCGACTTCGCCGGGCATCACGGCTTCAACCTGGTGCTGCCCTGGCCCATCACCAAGGCCGTGCGGGAGCGCTACGACGAGGCCTACCAGCAGGGCCTGGACGATCCGGGCCGGCTCAACCCCAGTGTCACCGAGCCGAAGGTGGCGAGCGCGCAGTGGCTGGTCGTGGCCGAGACCGACGCCAAGGCGCGGCAGATCGCCGAGCGCGCCAACAGCGCGCTGATCCAGTTCCTGCGCCGCTCGGCCGGCGAGGAGCCTCCTCACCTCCAGGGGCCGCTGGCGCCGCTGGCCGACGACGACCCCCGCCGCATGTTCTTCGACCCCGAGCGGGTCTTCGGCGAGCGGCTGGCGCTGGCCGGGTCGCCGGAGACGATCCGCGACTACTTCCTGGAGTATGCCGCCGAGGGCAACGCCAACTACTTCATCGTCGGCTTCTGCTTCGGGGACATGACCATGGCGGAGACCGCCCGCTCGCTCGGCCTCTTCCTGGACGAGGTCGTGCCGGCGCTCAAGGCGAGCGCCGCCGCCTGAGCAGCTCCTGACCCATAACGAATCGCGATACGGGGCATGGTCCCACCTGAGCTTGACAACAAAAAACCTCAGCTAAAGACTCCTGGAACATCATTGAGGCCCTCGCTCGCGGGTGGGTGAGGGGTCGGCGCAAGGGAGCCCGGCCGGTGCGGCAGTTCATCGACCTCCTGTTTGTCGGCATCGGCGCCGGCAGCTTGTATGCAGTCAGCGCGCTCGGGCTGGTGCTGGTCTTCCGCAGCTCGGGCGTGGTGAACTTCGCCCACGGCGCGATTGCGATGGTCGGCGCATACGCCTACTGGGACCTCTCCGCCAACACCCTGCACCTGCCCGGCGCCCTCGCCGCGCTGATCGGCGTGCTGGTCGCGGCGCTGGTCGGCTACCTCGTGTTCCTGGTGGCGATGCGCCCGCTGACCCAGGCCTCCAACCTGACCAAGGTGATCGCCACCCTCGGCGTGGTGATCCTGCTGCAACAGGCCGCGCTGATCCACTACGGCACGCTGGTGCGGCTGCCGCCGTCGATGCTGCCGACCAGCCAGTTGCATCTCGGCTTCGTGGCGCTGGGCAGCGACCGGGTACTCCTGCTGGCGGGATCGGCCGTGCTGACCGCGGTGCTGTGGTACTGCTACCGGCACACCCGCTTCGGGCTGGCCACCTCGGCAGTGGCCGAGAGCCCCCGCTCGCTGGCCGCGCTCGGCTGGGAGACCGACCGCATCCGGGCGCTCAACTGGACCATCGGCGGCGCGCTCGCGGGTGCCGCCGGGGTACTGCTGGTGCCGATCCTCGGGCTGCAGACCACCACCTTCACCCTCCTGGTCATCCCCGCCCTGGCCGGCGCGCTGATCGGCGGCATGCGCTCGTTCCCCCTGACGCTGCTGGGCGGCGTGCTGATCGGCGCCTTGCAGGCGCTGGGCGTCAACTACATCTCCTACCAGGGGGTCGCCGACGCGGTCCCGTTCGCGGTCATCATCGTGGTGCTGATGCTGGCCGGGCGCACCCTGCCACTGCGCAGCCACGTCCGCGAGCTGCTGCCCCGGGCCGGCTCCGGGCGGATCAACGTCACCAAGCTGGGCATCGCAGTGGTCGCCGGGGTCTTCCTGATCAGCCTCATCGAGGAGAACTTCGCGGTGGCGATGGCCAACTCGCTGGCGGCCTCGATGGTGCTGCTGTCGCAGGTGGTGGTGACGGGCTACGCCGGCCAGCTGTCGCTGGCGCAGCTGCCGCTCGCTGGCGTCGGCGGGCTGCTCGCCGGCCGGCTGGTCGCCAACTGGCACCTGCCCTTCCTGCTCGCCATTGTCGCCGTCATCGTCGTGATGATCCCGGTGGGGATCCTGGTCGGGCTGCCGTCCCTGCGCGCCCGTGGCCTCAGCCTGGCCGTGGCCACGCTGGGGCTTGGCGTCTGCGTCAACTCGCTGATCCTGACCAACGCGTCGCTGACCGGCGGCGCGCTCGGCATCAGCGTGCCGCCGCAGAGCATCTTCGGCTACAGCATCGACAGCATCCTGAACCCCAAGCACTACGCCATCGCCTGCCTGGTCGCCTTCACGCTGCTGGCGGTGGTGATCGCCAACCTACGGCGCGGGCGGGTCGGCCGCCGGCTGCTGGCGGTACGCACCAACGAGCGCGCCGCGGTGGCGCTCGGCATCAACGTCACCGCTGCCAAGCTCTACGCCTTCACGGTCGGCAGCGCCGTCGCCGCGGTCGGCGGCGTGTTCATCGTCTTCAAGAACCCACAGCTGCTGTTCAGCGGCTTCGACGTTATCTCCTCGATCAATGCGGTGGCGCAGGGCGTCGTCGGCGGCATCGGCTACCTGGTCGGGCCGGTGATCGCCGCGCCGCTGCAGTCGCAGGGCATCGTGAACTGGGTGACCGGGCACTTCCTGGCCAGCGACGTGGACCAGTACCTGCTGCTGGCGGGCGGCTTCGGCCTGATGCTGGCCGTCATCCAGAACCCCAACGGCATCGCCGACGTCATCATCCACGGGCCTGGCGGCGACAAAGCCGCCAAGCGCAAGGGCAAGCGGCCGAACCCCGTCAAACGAGCCCTGCAGGCCCTGCGCGCCTCCATCCCCACGCCCTCCAACCCGCTGTTGCGCCGCGAACGGCTCACCCCCGAGCGGGCCGACGAGGCGATGCTGCGGGAGGCCGCCACGCAGCCGCACCTCACCCGGGGCGCGAAGCTCGCCTGCAGGGACGTGGTGGTCCGCTTCGGCACCGTCGCTGCCGTCGACCAGGTCAGCCTGGAGGTCAACCCCGGCGAGGTGGTGTCGGTGATCGGGCCCAACGGCGCCGGCAAGACCACCCTCATGGACGCCATCACCGGTTTCGTTCCCATGACCGGCGAGGTCGAGCTGGAGGGCCGGCCGCTGAACGGCCTCAGCCCGCACCGGCGCGCACGGGCGGGGATCGCGCGCTCGTTCCAGTCGCTGGAGCTGTTCGAGGACATGACCGTGCTCGACAACCTGCGCTGCGCGTCGGAGCCCCGGGACGCCGCCTCCTACCTGCTCGACCTGGTGCATCCGAAGCGGGGCTCGATCTCGCCCGCGACCGCCGCCGCGATCGCCACCCTGCGGCTGGAGCCCTACCTGCACGCGCTGCCGACCGACCTGCCTTACGGGACTCGGCACCTGGTCTCGATCGCCCGCGCCATCGCCACCGAGCCGGCCGTGCTGCTGCTTGACGAGCCGGCCGCCGGCCTGGACGAACGCGAGCGCACCGAGGTGGGCGACGTCATCCGGCTGATGGTCGAGCAGTGGAAGATGGCCGTCCTGCTGATCGAGCACGACGTCGAGCTGGTCGCCCGGGTGTCGGACCGCATCGTCGGCCTGGACTTCGGCAAGGTCATCGCTGCCCGGACGCCGACCCAGGTGCTCAGGGACCCGGCCGTGATCGGCGCCTATCTCGGGACGGCCGAGCGCGACGCCGAGCACCCAGCTCCCAGTGAGGATGCGGCGGTGTCCCAATGACCGCAGCGGCCCTCGAAGCGCGAGGACTTGAGGCCGGGTACCTCGGGGTGCCGGTGCTGCACGACCTGAATCTGCGGGTCGAGCCGGGCGAGGTGGTGGCCCTGCTGGGGGCCAACGGGGCCGGCAAGACCACCGCGCTGCTCACCCTCGCCGGCGACCTCAAGCCGCTCAGGGCGAAGTGCTGCTCCACGGCGAGGTGACCACCGCGCCGATGCACCGCCGCGTGCAGCAGGGGCTCGCCCTGATCACCGACGACCGCGCCCTCTTCAGCGGCCTGTCGGCGCTGGACAACCTACGGCTCGGCCGCGGCACCGTCGACGCCGCGCTGGCGGCCTTCCCGGAGCTGCAGCCGCTGCTCAAGACCAGCGCGGGGCTGCTGTCCGGCGGCGAGCAGCAGATGCTGTCGCTTGGCCGGGTGCTGGCCGCCGAGCCCTCGGTGGTGTTGGCCGATGAGCTGTCGCTCGGCCTCGCGCCCAAGATCGTCACGCGGCTGCTCGCGGCGGTGCGGGCCAGCGCCGACCGGGGCGCCGCGGTGCTGCTGGTGGAGCAGCACGTCCGCCTGGTGCTCGGCATCGCCGACCGGGGCTACGTGCTGCGGCAGGGCTCGGTGGCGCTCTCCGGCACCGCCCAGGAGCTGCGCGCGAACCTCAAAGAGATCGAGCGCTCCTACCTTTCTGCCCCGGTCGACGTCTGAAGCACGGCAAGCCTGAGGAGGCGAATGAAGGCACAAGGAGTGATCTGGCCGGCCCTTGGGACGGTGGACATCGAGGAATTCGAGGTCGCCGACCCTGGTCCGGGCCAGGTCCGCATCGAGACGGAGTGGTCGCAGGTCAGCCCTGGCACCGAGCATTCCTGGCTGATGGGCATCGACCCGATCCCGCCCATGTTCAAGGCGCCGGACGGGTCGGACTTCCCGCAGCGGCCCGGCTACAGCATCGCCGGGCGGGTGGCCGCCGTCGGGCCGGACGCGAACGGGTTCCGCGAGGGCGACCCCGTGGTGGCGATCGCCCGGCACGCGACGCAGGCCACCCTCGACGCCGACGAGGTGATCCGGGTGCCCGAGCGGGTGGACCTGGAGTCCGCGGCCTTCTTCCACCTCGTCTTCGGCGCTCTCGACTGCGTCCGCCGCGCCCGCATCGAGCTGGGCGAGCCGGTGGCGGTCATGGGACTCGGGGTGGTGGGCCTGCTGTCGCTGCAGGCGGCCCGGCTGCAGGGCGGCCTGCCGGTGGTCGCCCTCGACCTGGTCGAATCCCGGCTCGAGCTGGCCCGCCGCTGCGGCGCGGACCTGACCGTCGACGTGCGCGACAGCGACGCGCTGGAGGCGCTGGCCGACAGCCTGGAGGGCGGTCCGGCGGTGGTGATCGAGGCGACCGCCGCGCTGGCGCCGATCCGCACGGCGCTCCAGCTGGTCCGCCAGCAGGGGCGGGTGGTGCTGGTGACCAGCAGGTTCGGTGAGATCAGCCTGAACGTCCTCGGCGGCATCCACCTCAAGGGGACCGAGGTGATCGGCGCCCACACCCTGGCGCGGCCCCGGCATGACTCCAGGCCGGGGAGCTGGACCTGGCGCGACGACGCGGCCACCTTCCTCAACCTGCTCCGCTACGGCCGGCTCGACGTCAAGCCGCTGATCACCCACCGCGTGCCGGGAGAGAAGGCCGCCTCGCTCTACGAACTGGTGAAGACCGCGGACCCCTCGCTGATCGGAGGGCTGCTCCACTGGCGCTGACCACGGCATTCCTGGATTGACAGAGAGAAACTTCAGCAATATCGTCCTGAAACTTCAGCTACCCCGCTCAGTGGGGTTCGGGAAGGGAGCTGCTTCACAATGGCTCGTCGGTTGCTCTGCGCGATCGCGGCTGCGTCGTTGATCCTAGCCGGCTGCGGCTCGAAGTCGAAGGGCGGAGGAACCACCTCCTCCGCGCCGGTCAAATTCATGATGATCACCACGATCACCGGGCCAGGCCTCAGCTTCCCGCAGCTGTATGCGGGCGCGAAAGCCGCTGCGGCGCGGATCAATGCCAAAGGCGGCCTGAGCGGGCACAAAATCGAGATCGAGACCTGCGACGACGAGTTCAACCCGAACAAGGCCACCAACTGCGGTCGCAAGGCGGTGCAGGACAAGATCGCGGCGGTGCTCGGCCTGTTCTCCATCACCGCCGGCGCCCAGGTCGTCAAGGTGTTGCAGGCCGGCAACATCCCCAGCATCGGCGGGATCATGCTGAACCCGGCGGAGGCGCTGAGCCCGATCTCCTACCCGTATGACTGCGGCGCGATCTGCGGCGGACCTGGCCCCGCCTTCGGGCTGGTCTCCCAGGGTTGCCAGCGCATCGGCAGCGTCCTCGACCAGTCCAACCCGGCGGTCAACCTCCTGCAGGCGGAGATCCAGGCGGTCACTGAGGGCAAGGGGCGCACCTACGTCGGCAACGTCGGCGAACCGACCAACGCCGCCGACCCCGACCCCATTGTCAAGGCGATCGTGGCCAAGAACCCCGACTGCGTGGACTTCGTCGGCGGCCAGGCCGACGCGGTGAAGTTCTTCAAGGCGCTCAACCGGTCCAACCCCAACATCAGGTTCGGCTCGGCCTACGCCACCATGATCCCGCAGCTCCTCCCCAGCCTCGGCACCGCGCTGAACAGCCAGCTGGTCTCGGTCCACACGATGATCCCGCCAGCGGCGGCCACGGCTCCTCCCGACTCGCTGAAACAGTTCGCGGCCGACATGGCGGCCTACGACCCGAAGGCGGCCATCGACGCCTTCTCCGAGCAGGGCTGGTTCGCGATGCACCTGGTCGAGCTGATCGCCGGCAGCGGCATGAGCACCCTCGACAACACCACCCTGCTGGCCAAGCTCAAGACCGTCCACGGCCTGGACCTGGGCATCACCCCGCCGATCAGCTTCGACCAGAACGGCCCGGTGGCGAAGTACCCGCACCTGTTCAACACCACGGTGATCCGCCTCAAGGTGGCGAACAACCAGTACCAGGTCGCCGACCCGCAGTTCCTGGACGTCTCCCCCTACATCAAGTGACGGGCAGCGCGTGACCAGCGACCGCTTCACCGAAAAGCACGTCAGCGCCGACGGCTTCAAGGTCCGCTACCTGGACGGCGGCGCCGGCGCCACCGTGGTCATGATCCACGGCGGCGGCGGGCTCGACGGCGAACTGAACGACGCCTACCGGCTGCTCGCCGACCGCTACCGGGTGGTGGCGCTGGAGATGCCGGGATGGGGTGCGGAGCCGAACCCCCGCACCTCGTCCCTGCGTGAGATGGCCGCGACCTTGGCGGCGGCGGTCAAGGCAGCAGGCATCGACCGCTATCGCCTGATCGGGACCTCTCTGGGCGCGGTGGTGGCGGCATGGATCGCGGCCGAGCACCCCGAGGCGGTGACCGCGCTGGTGCTGGAGTCGCCGGCGGTGTTCCGTGGCGGCGGGGCGCCCGGGCCGCGCGAGCGGGGCGGCCCGCCGGACCCGGCGGCCTTCAACTACAAACCGGAGAAGCGCTGGCAGCGCGCGCCCACGCCGGAGCAGCTCGAGCTGATGGTACGGATCGTCGGCCCGGACGACACCGAGAAGGATCTGGCGGCGCGTATGCCGGACTGCCAGGTGCCGACGCTGGTGGTCTTCGGGCGCCACGACGGCATCTTTCCAGTACGCCTCAGCGAGCACTACCGCACCCTGCCGAACGGCCACCTGACCGTCTTCGAGGAGGCCGCCCACGACGTCAAGGGTGACCGGCCGGAGGCCTTCGCTGGCGTAGTTGACCGCTTCTTTCGGGACGGCGCCGACGCTGTCCCGGAGACCATCGGGCCGGACGGCGCCCCCTGGCAGGAGTGAGCGGCAATGCGTATCGATGACGTGCGGGTGGTCCTCTACCAGTGGGAGCTGCCCCCGCTGCCCGCCGCCTACCTCGGCCCCTTCCGCGGCGGCACGGTCGACGTCGGCGTGCTGGTGATACGCACCGACGACGGCCTGGAAGGCAACGCGCTGCTGGGCGACGCCAACGGCGGCGGCCCCGAGCAGGGCAGAGCCGTCGTCACGCACCTCAAGCCCGCGCTCATAGGCCGCGACGCCTGGGACCACGGGGCCATCTGGGCGGATCTGTGGAGGCGCAGCCGCTGGGCCGGCACGCTGGCGGTCAGCGCGGTGGACCTGGCCCTGTGGGACCTGGCCGGCAAGGCGGCCGGGGTTCCGGTCCACCGCCTGCTCGGCACCTGCCGCGACAAGGTCCCCGTCTACGCGGCCTCCCCGAACCTGCGGCAGATCAACGACTACGCCGAGGACGCCGTGCGGATCCGGGAGAGCGGGCGCTGGCACGGCTACAAGATCCACCCGCACGGCCGCGCCGACGAGGACATCGCCATCTGCGCAGCGGTGAAGGAGGCGGTCGGCGACGACCTGCCACTGATGCTCGACTCGTTCGGCTCCTACGACTACCTGGACGCCCTGCGGGTCGGCCAGGCCATCCAGGAGCTGGGCTTCGTATGGTTCGAGGACCCGCTGGCATGGGACGACCTCAACGGCTACGTCAAGCTCAAGTCGAAGCTGAGCATCCCGCTGCTGGCCACCGAGACGACCCCGGGCGGCCTCTACAACTACGTGCCCTGGCTGCTGGAGCGGGCCACCGACATGCTGCGCGGCGACGCGCCGCTCAAGGGCGGCATCACCCCGCTGGTCAAGATCGCGCGGCTGGCCGAGGCGTTCCGCATGCGCTTCGAGATCCACGACGCCTTCAACTCCACCGATCACGTCGCCAACCTGCAGGTCACCACGGCGGTCCCCAACTGCCACTCCTACGAAGTCCTGCTCCCCTTCGACACCCGCAACCACGGCCTCACCGCCTATCCCCAGATCGACGACCAGGGTTACCTGCACGCACCCAGCGGGCCGGGCCTCGGCGTCGAGATCGACTGGGACACGGTCAAGGCCACCACGACCGCCGAGCTGGACTGAGGGGAGGTCCCATCGTCGATTCGCTGGAGGAGCTCGAAGAGGAACTGGTGCTGGAGGGGCCTGTCGAGGAGCTGCGCACCGCCCAGCGCCGCTGGCCCCGCTACCTGGAAGCCGCGCTCGGCCTGCGGAACTACTGGTACCCGGCGTTCTTCAGCGCCGAGCTGGCGGAGGGCCAGACCCGGGCCGCGGCCGCGGCTGGGAGGCCCCGCGCCGCTGGATCCCCCCAAGATCGTCTGGGACGTCCAGGGACGCCACGAAACCGTGGACGGGTGGTAGCCCGGCGCTAAAGGTGCGGGGGTACGGGTGCGGCGGCCCGTGCCCCCGCGTCACAATGGGCTCAGCGGACAGGACCACTGTGGGTGCTGTGCGACTGCTGCCGGAGGTGCCAACCATGTCCAGCCTTCAGGTCGAGACCGACAGCCTGATCGGGGCGGTCCCCCACGACCCGCAGGGCGACCCCTTCCCCGTCATCGGCATGGACCACGTGGGTTTCGCCGTCGGCAACGCCAAGCAGGCGGCGCACTACTATTCCTCCGCCTTCGGCATGCGCTGCGTCGCCTACCGGGGGCCCGAGACCGGCCACCGCGACGACGCCACCTACGTGCTGGTGTCCGGCAAGGCCCGCTTCACCTTCAGCGGCGCGGTACGGCCCGGCTCACCGCTTACCGAACGGGTCCGGGCCCACGGCGACGGCGCCTTCGACCTCGCCATGGAGGTCCCCGACGTGGACAAGGCGCTGGCCTTCGCCCGCCAGCAGGGCGCCACCGTGCTGGCGGAACCCCACGACCTGGCCGACGAGCACGGCACGGTCCGCCTCGCCGCGCTGGCCACCTACGGCGACACCCGCCACACCCTGGTCGACCGCTCGGGCTACCAGGGCCCGTTCCTGCCCGGCTTTGCCGCCGCCGAGCCGGTCTTCAGCGGCAGGCCTGCCGACCACCCCAAGCGCTACTTCCAGGCCATCGACCACTGCGTCGGCAACGTCGAGCTGGGTGGCATGAACCAGTGGGTCGGCTTCTACCAGCGGGTCATGGGCTTCACCAATATGAAGGAGTTCATCGGCGACGACATCGCCACCGAGTACTCCGCGCTGATGTCCAAAGTGGTCACCAACGGCAACCACCGCGTGAAGTTCCCCATCAACGAGCCCGCCGCCGGCAAGCGCAAGTCCCAGATCGACGAATACCTCGAGTTCTACGGCGGTGCGGGCGTGCAGCACATCGCCCTGGCCACCGGCGACATCGTCAGCTCAGTCCGCGCGATGCAGGAGCTGGGCGTCGAGTTCCTGGCGACCCCCGACTCCTACTACGACACCCTCAGCGACTGGGCCGGCGACACCCGCGTCCCCATCGAAACCCTCCGCGAGCTGCGCATCCTCGCCGACCGCGACGAGGACGGCTACCTCCTGCAAATCTTCACCAAACCCCAACAGGACCGCCCCACCCTGTTCTTCGAACTGATCGAACGCCACGGCTCCCTCGGCTTCGGCAAAGGCAACTTCAAAGCCCTCTTCGAAGCCATCGAGCGCGAACAGGCCCGCCGCGGGAACCTGTAGGCAAACGATCGCCGGCGGACCCTCGCGGGACCAGTGGGTTGACGAGTTAGGATCTGGTGCGGACTCCTGGGAGTGTCGATGACGCTGCTGATGTTGTTCGCTACGGTCTGGGGCATTGCGCAACTGGCGGTGCTGAGCGGCGTGACCCGCTCGGTTCGGTTCACGACGTTGCTGGTGGCGATGGCCGCAGGGGTGTACGGATGCGCGCTTGCTGCACTGCTGGTGGAGTTGGGCTGGACGCGGATGGTGGCTTCGGCGACCGGGGCGTCGTTGCCGGGGCTGGTGCAGACGGCGAGTTACACCGTCGATCCGGTAGTTGAGGAGCTGGCCAAGGTCGCGCCGTTGTTGCTGCTCGGCTGGTGGTTGCGCAGGCGGCGGCAGTGGGGCTTCACCGACTATCTGGTGCTGGGTGCCGCGCTGGGCGCTGGGTTCGGGCTGACGGAAGCGGTCCTGCGGTTCGGAGCCCAGACGGGCATCGGGATCGGCGCGATGCGGATTCCTGGTGGATATCTGCTTCCCGGCGGGCTGCTCACCCCGGTCTACATTCCCAGCATTGGCGCCAGTATGGGGGGCTGGCTGCCCGAACCGACCACGACTGTCGCGTCTCCGCTCGGGTTGTCGCCAGGCACAAACCTGCATCTGGTCTACAGCCTCCTGGCCGGCCTCGGGATCGGAGTGTTGCTGCGGGTCCGCGGGCCCAGGCGCCTGCTCGGGTTCCTGCTGGTGGGGTTTGCGGCAGCCAGCCATGCCGCCTACAACCATGCGACGATCATCACGCCCAAACCGAGGACGGTCGATGCCCTGTTCTGGCCGCTGGACCAGGTCAACCACGTGCTCTGGCTGGTGCCGCTGTTGTGCCTGGGCCTGTCAACCTGGCTGGACCTGGGTCGCCTCCGCCAAGGGAAGGCCGAGCTTGCGGGTGTCGTGGCCGGGGGCGAGCGCTCCGGCGGTCTCGGGTTGTGGTCCTACGCGACGCTACGGCCGCCGTGGACGACGCTCGTCACGCTGCATTTCCTCAGAGTACGGCGGGCGCTGTGCTACACGCGCTCGACGACTGAGGCCGCACCGCTCCTGGAAGGCGTGCGGGAAATGCGTCGCCGCATCGACGAGACGCGCAGCCCCGACGCCTGGCGCGACCGCTCCTGGCCGCCGCTGGTCCCGCCGACTCGACGCTTGGTCCTGGTGGCCATCTGGCTGCTGCTGCTCGCACCCGGTGCGCTCTATCTCCTGATCGGCGGCTGGCCCAGTACGGCCAGCCTCCAGAAATTCCTGGGCTCTCCCCACGTCTTCCCAGTGCTCGCGGCGCTCACCACGGCCGGCATCGCCTGGTCGCTGTGGCGCCTTCTCAGCATGCTCCGGTCCCTTCCCGCAGCGGTCGCGTTGCCCTACGCGGAGCCCGCCGCGCGCCTCCAGCTCCAGGCCATCGCCGGGGTCAGCGCCGTCCTCTTCAGCGCGGTGAGCCTCTACAAATGGTTCACCGGCACGGCCCCGACCGCGAGGATCGTCGAAAGCTTCCACATCCTGCAAGCGCAGTGGCCGCTCATCATCGGCCTGTCCATCGCGATCCTCGGCCTGATGCTCTTCCCACCCGCAGGCTGGTTCGCGACAATGGCCTTGGCCGAGGGTATGACGACCACCGTCCTCACGACGGAGGGGCTGGCCGGCGTCCTCACCGAGAGCGCCGCGATCACCATGATGGCCGCAGCAGCCCAAGGCGGCGGAGAAACCGGCGGCGGAGAAACCGGAGCCCAACCGCAAGATGAAGCCGGCTCCATCGATGAATCAGAGAGGACCTTTTCCCCTGAAGAGCGACGAACCGCTGAATTACTGAAATCGGAGGGCAAGAGCGTCCGGGCACTTCCCGAGTCGACAGAGCCAGGCGTGCGAACTCCTGATGCCGAAGTCGACGGGCAGCCGACGGAGTTCAAACACCTGGATCCAGGAGCTCAGTCGAACACAGTCAACAACTCGCTCAGTCGCGCGAAGGGTCAGGCAGACCAGGCAATCCTGGACGCTCGAGGCAGCGGTTTAGGCCAAGCTGATGCGCAAGCCGGCTTGGAAAAGTTCCTGAGAATCTGGCCCGATCGAATGAGCTCCATCAGAATCGTTGGCGACGGCTTCGATATCGCCTGGCCCTGAGGTGAATGCATGAGCGCCTACCATGAGATCTTCGTCCGTACCGACAAGGGAGAAAACGACTTCCTTGCGGACGTCTCCGCCGCGGCAGGCACATCGCTGCATCCGGTACCAGACGAGAAGAACAAGGACGTTTCATACGCGGGAAGAGGCGACCATGCCGCTATCGAAATTGAGCTGTCGCATGAACTCGAAGAAGACTATGGCATCCCGTTTCAACGCTACCCAATCCTGATCACCCTACGTGATTTCGACAGCGACAAGACCCGCGAAGAGGAGCTGGCCCGCAGCCTGTTCCAGCAGCTTTGCCGTCGCGGCGGATATGAGCTGCTCCTCGTGTTCAACGTGTCCAGACTGCTGGACTCCTGCCCCGCGGTTCGCCCCTGACAGGCCGTCCGTACGACGCACCGATCGCGCAGCGCAGTCGTTTCCTTGACGTCGGTATCCCCGACCCAGGCGAGAAGGGCGCCAGATCGCCGAGCACCTCGGGCCCGGCTCACCACCGATCTGACCGACTTCCGCTGACACGCTCAGCTGGCTGGCCGCAGAAACTCTAGCCGGTCATCGCAGCGGCAGGGGGCGAACCCTGATCCAGTCAGGACTGACCGAGGCGATGGCGCCAGCCAGCAGCAGGGCCTCGATCTCGCCCGTCAGGTTGGCGCCCAGCAGCGCGCCGATCTCAGTGGACGACATGGTGTCAATGCCGCGGGTGAGGATCACCGACGGCTGGTCGTCCCCAGAGGCGAACAGCAACTGCACGAAGTCGTGATCGCAGGTGACAATTACACGGCCCTCGTCACGGGCGGCGGCCAGTATCGCCTCGTCATCGGCACCGGCCAAGCCAATCTCCCCAACGTGGACAGCATCATGGCCACAGGCCTTCAGCGGTGTGCAGATCCGATGGGACAGATTCTCATCGAGCAGCAGCCTCATGCGGATCGCTTGACGGGAAAGTGGTACTCGCGTACGGAGAATGCCGCATAAGCCGTGGCCTGTTGAATGTCCTCGGCCTCAAGGAAGGGGAAATCTTCCTGCATCTGTTCCAAGGTCCAGCCGGCACCGACGAGGCGGAGGAGGTGTTCCACGGTAAAGCGGTGGCCGCGGATGCACGGCTGTCCGCCCATCTTGCCGGGTTCGATGGTGATGCGGTCGAGGTCGGTCATGTGATCCTTCCTTGCTCCGTTCGCCAACGCCTCACGCACACTTTAGGCTGGCCGATCGCGCGGCGCAGCAGCGAGGTTGTCGGCGCCAAGCCGCCGCCGCACCGCGGCGATGTGGGCATCGGGGCGCAGCATCCACACCTCCCCGGATGGCGGCCGAGAGCCCTCGCCGTAGCACTTGATAGAGTACTGCCAGGGCTTCCGTATACGGGTTCATATACAGTCACGTACAGGCGCGCAAGGAGCGGTCAGGTCATGGCGCAGGTGCTGTCAGGAGGCGAGGTCGCCGTCGCTGCCCTGCTCGACCACGGTGTGGATACCCTCTTCGGGCTGCCGGGGGTGCAGACCTACCACCTCTTCGACGCCCTGGCCCGCGCGCAGGAGCAGGGCGGGATCACGGTGATCGGCGCCCGCCACGAGCAGGGCAGCGCCTACATGGCGTTCGGCTACGCCCAGTCGACCGGACGGCCGGGGGTGTACTCGGTGGTGCCGGGGCCCGGCATGCTCAACTCCTCCGCCGCGCTGCTCACCGCCTACGGGGCCAGCGCGCCGGTGCTGCTGCTGACCGGCGAGGTCCCCACCGAGTTCCTCGGGCGTGGTCTCGGCCACCTGCACGAGATGCCCGACCAGGCGGCCACCCTGCGCACCCTCACCAAGTGGTCCGCCCGCGCCGACCACCCGGCGGAGGTCGCGCCGCTCATCAGTGAGGCGTTCCGGCAGCTCGCCTCGGGGCGACCCCGGCCGGTGGCGGTGGCGGTTCCCTGGGACGTGCTGGGCCAGCGGGCGCCCTCCACACCGGTACTACCGGCCCCGGTCGCGCCTTCCGCTGTCGACGAGAACACCATCGAGGAGGCTGCCGCGCTGCTGCGGGCAGCCTCCAACCCGATGATCATGGTCGGCGGGGGCGCCCGGAACGCCAGCGCCGAGGTGCTCGCCCTCGCCGAGCACCTGCAGGCTCCGGTGGTCTCCTTCCGGGGCGGGCGCGGCATCGTCAGCGACGACCACCACCTGGGCTTCACCTGCGCCGAGGGCTTCGAGCGCTGGGCCCAGACTGACGTGCTGCTCGGCCTCGGCTCTCGCCTGGAACTCGCCTGGTTCCGCTGGCCCGACCGCCCCGCCGGCCTGAACCTCGTCACCGTGGACGTGGACCCCCGCCACCCTGTCCGGGTGGGCGCCGATGTCGGCATCCTCGGCGACGCGGCCACTGCTGCAACTGCCCTGCTGGAGGCATTGCAGGCTGCCGGCGACCGCCCTCGCCCCAGCCGCGCCGCCGAGTACGACGACCTCAAGCAGACCAAATGCAAGGAGATCGAGGCCGCCCTCCCCGACATCGCCTACCTCGCCGCCATCCGCGAGGTCCTCCCCCGCGACGGCTTCTTCGTCGAGGAGATCTGCCAGCTCGGCTTCGCCTCCTACTTCGCCTTCCCGAGCTACCTGCCCCGCCGCTTCATCACCGCCGGCCACCAGGGCACCCTCGGCTTCGGCTACCCCACCGCCCTCGGCGTCAAAGTCGCCAACCCGGCCTCACCGGTCGTCTCCGTCAACGGTGACGGCGGCTTCCTCTTCGCCGCCCAGGAACTCGCCACCGCCGTCCAGTACGGCATCAACGTGGTCGCAATCGTCTTCAACAACAACGCCTACGGCAACGTCCTCATGGACCAACGCCGCCTCTTCGAAAACCGCACCCTTGGCGGCTCCCTCCACAACCCCGACTTCCCCACCCTCGCCAGGTCCTTCGGCGCCCTCGCCTACCGCGCCGAATCCCCCGCCGAGCTGCAACAACACCTGACCCATGCCCTGGAGGCCGCCCGCCCCGCCCTCATCGAGGTCCCAACCCGGATCGAGGACGGCGTCTCCCCTTGGCGCTTCCTGATGCCAGCACCCCGCTCGCAGCGCTGACCAGGCCGTAGCGGCATAAGCCTGAGTCGGGTCTGCGCAAGCCAGCGGTAAGGCGGCTTCGGCACATCATGACAGCAGTGATGTTGGTGCTAAGATGTCTCTATGCGCACTACAGTAACCCTCGACCCGGATGTCGCAGCGGAACTGCGCAGGGTAGCCCACGAACGCGGCACCTCGTTCAAGGAGGTGCTGAACGACGCAATTCGAGCGGGCTTGAGCACTTCAGGCAGCGCCAAGCCATACCAGACGCCCTCGCGTTCACTCGGATTGCGCCCAGGCATCAACTTGGATAAAGCGCTCCAATTGGCAGGAGAACTTGAGGACAGTGAGATCGTCCGTAAGCTTGAGCTGCGGAAATGAAGCTGCTCGATGCGAACCTTCTGATCTACGCGCTCGACGACACCTCGCCACGCCACCAACGGGCTCGCGATTGGCTCGACAAGACCCTGTCAGGCTCCGAAACCGTGGGATTCGCATGGCAGGTCCTCTTGGCCGTGGTCCGACTCACCACACGGCCTGCGATCTTCGCCAACCCCTACCGGCCGGAAGAAGCGTTCGACGTCATCGACGGGTGGCTTGCCCGCCCTTCAACGACTATCGCGCACCCGACCGGACGGCACGCGGCGATCCTTCGCGGCCTGCTCGCACCGCTTGGGACGGCGGGCAATCTCACAAATGACGCGCACCTCGCTGCTCTTGCGGTCGAATATGGTGCCGAGCTGTGCTCTTGTGACGCTGATTTCTCGCGCTTCCCCGGCCTGCGCTGGGTGGATCCCCTCCGCGACGCAAGCGGCTAGGCGAGTCAGTGCGTGGGGTGGCTGGGGATCTCCTGGAGCGCGGCCTGCATGTTTCCATGCCCAAAGGGTACGGCAGCGCCGCCGTGGTAGGTTCTCGCGGCCTTTCGGTAGCGGCTCTGGACTCCGACCATAAGGGCATACGCGCCGTTGCCGCGTTGGATTACTTGACCTCGGAAGAGGGGGATTCCAGCACGGCGACGTCGGGAAGCTGATCGAAGCCGGTCGAGTCCGCGGTGACAACAGTCCGGCCGGTGGCGCTCGCGGTGGCAGCGATGATCAGATCGTGGGCGCCGCGCGGCTTGCCAGTCCGGCGCACATGAGCAAGCAACCGCGCATGCGCGCGTGCGACCTCGAGGTTGTAGTCTTCCACCGGGATGGTGGCCAGCAGGTCCCCGACAAACTCCTCACGCGCGGGCCGCCAGGCTCCATCGGCGAGTTCGACGCCGACGAGCAACTCAGCAGCGGTGATCGCGGCGATTGCCACGTCGTCGGCATCCTCAATGACAGCATCCAGCCGCATGGTGCCGCGCTCGGCGGTGATCAGCACCGTGGTGTCGAGGATCAGGCGTCGGGCCAAGCGCGCTCCTGCTCAGCCGTGAGCCCTCGTAGCGCGCGCAACTCCTCGATCCATGCGGGATCCGGGCGGTGGCGTCGCAGCAACTCCTTCACAGCCCGGCCAGGGCAGGGCGTGCCGGCCGAGGGGATCGTGCTGGAGGAGGAGGCGACCAGCACCTGGGAGAACCTCACGCTGACAGTGCCGCTGATCGAGGCCTTCGACACCATCATCATCGCCTCAGACCCCCTGCATGCCTGGCGGTCGCACCGCTATCTGGTCAGGCATCGGCCCGACCTTGGGGCGCGACTGGTGTTCGCCGACGACTACCGGCTGCTGGAGCGGTGGTGGCTGAAGCTGCCGATCGCCGCATTTGAGTTGGTTTTCGTGACACGAGACTGGCTTCGGTATGGCAGGGCAGCGTGACAGTCGATCTCGGCATTGTCGGCGGTTCGGGGAGGCAGTAGGGTCGCCCGGTCGGTGTGGTCTGTGAGGTTTTGGCCGGAGGCTGCGGCGGAGGAGGTGGGTGGGATGGTGGTTCCGTATACGGCGGTGGGGCTGGTGACCACGGTGCGGGGGGTGCGGCGGCGGGGGGAGATCAAGCGGAATCTGGAGCACATCGCGGATGTGATGGGGGCGGCGTCGTGGCTGTCGAGCCTGGATTTGCCGGTGCGGCTGGTGGCGATTCCGGAGGGGGCGCTGCAGGGGTTCACTGACGAGGTCTTCGACCTGGACCACGCCACCTACGCGGAGCAGGTCGCGATCGACGTGCCCGGGGAGGAGACGGCCATCCTGGGGGAGCTGGCGCGGCACTGGAACGTCTTCATCATGGGGCAGGCGAAGGCCCGCAACGAGCACTTCCCGGGGCGGTTCTTCAACGTCGGGTTTGTGATTGACCCGCGCGGCGAGGTGATCCTGCGCCACCACAAGGTGGCGACCCTCTACCCGGTCGAGCATTCGGTGGTTCCCCATGACGTCTGGGACCGCTGGATTGAGCTGTACGGCCGCACCCTGGACGCGTTCTACCCGGTGGTTGACACCGAGATCGGGCGGCTCGGGATCATGATGGCCAACGAAGGGTCCTACCCGGAGAACGCCCGCGCCCTAGCGATGAACGGCGCCGAGGTCGTCTATCGCGCCTCCTACCCGCACCCGCACACCGGCAACGAGTTCTTCGAGGTGCAGAACCGGGCGCGGGCGCTGGACAACAACTTCTACGTGGTCGCGCCGAACCTCGGCACCTACTACCTGGAGCAGGACTCCGCCCTGCCGGTCGACACCTTCGGCGGCCGCTCGATGGTGGTCGACTACAAGGGCCGCGTCGTCGGCCAGCACAGCTACGGGGCGGGCGCCTCCTACGTCGCCGGCACCGTCGACATCCAGGCGCTGCGGGACTTCCGCGCCCGCGCGCAGTGGGACAACTGGCTGAAGGACCTGCGCACCGAGCAGTACCAGCTCATTTACGAGCAGCCGATCTACCCCAAGAACCTCTACCTGGACCGCGCCCCCTACACCCATGCCGAGTTCCGCCGCGAGGTCATCGACAAGCAGATCGACAAGCTCCACCAGCTCGGCATCTGGGCCAAGCCGGCCGACACGGGCGAGTAGTGCCGACCGTTACTCGCTGTTGCGGCGCTGGATGACCTGGCCGCGGAACAGGGCGACCGACTCGCCGCCGTCGGTGGTGACCGTGGTGTCGTAGAGGCTGGAGCGGCCCTGCTGGTAGATGCGGGTGCAGCTGGCAAGCAGCACCTCGCCGGGCCGGGCGGAATGGGTGAAGACGATGCTGGCGTTGGAGGCGACGTTGGTCTGGGTCTGGTCCGGGGTCACCGACGCGTAGGCGAGGGCGGTGTCGGCCAGCAGGAAGATGATGCCCCCGTGGCAGATCCCGTGCCCATTGGCCATGTCGGAGCGAACCGGCATACGCAGGCGGGCATGGCCGTCGCCGACCTCCTCAATAGTGATGTCGTGAGCGAGGGCGCAGGTGTCCCGCTCCCACAGTTGACGCGCGCCCTCGCCCTGATCTCGCCAGGAATTCATCCGGGAATGGTACGGGCTATGGCTTCACCGGGGTGCGCAACTCGGGGACGTGGGCGGTGGTGCTGTCGATCAGGCCGACGCCGTCGAGGCGGACCAGTGGGGCGGTTTTGGGTTTGCCGACGGTGGCGGCGTGCTCGCTCAGGGTGTGGGGGGCGGGGCGTTCTTCGCGGGCCCAGACGGGTTTGCCGTCGGGGGGGCGGAAGTGGGGGATGACCTCCTCGGCGAGCATCTCCATGTTCTTGTGGACCATCCAGCGGGGCATCGCGCCCCAGTCGCCGCAGAGGACGACGCGGCCGGCGCCCAGTTCGTCGGTGAACTCCTGGAGGCCGGCGATCACCGTCTCGGGCGAGCCGACGAGCGCCCACTTCTCCTCCAGGAGCTGGTCGAAGGTCATGTCCCACATGTCGACCGCGCCGTGGCTGCCGCTACTGAGAATGCCCCGCAACGAGCGGGTGCTGGTGTAGCCGGGCGGCAGCAGGTGGTAGGTGGGGGTCTTGAGGCCGTTGCGCATGAACCACATCAGATGTGGTTCGGCCTCCAGCCGGGCCTGCTTGTCGGTCTCGGCGACGTAGATCTGCAGGGTCGCGGCGAGCTGGTTGGGGTGCGGGGTGTAGCCGTGGCGCTCGGCCGCCTCCCGGTACATGGCGCAGGCACGGGCCAAGGCGGTGCGAGGCGAGAACACCTGCATGAAGGTGTAGCGGTTGCGGGCGGCGGCCTCGATCGTCTCCAGGGAGCTGACCCCGGGCAGCCACACCGGCGGATGGGGCTGCTGCAGCGGGCGTGGCCACGGGTTCACGTAGGGAAGGTTGAAGTGCTTCCCCTCCCAGGGGAACGGGCCCGGCTCGGTCCACGCCTTCATGATCAGGTCGTGAGCCTCCCAGAAGCGCTCCCGGCTGGTCGCCGGGTTGATGCCGTAGGAGTGGTACTCCATGCCGGTGCCCAGCACGAACCCGGAGATAATGCGCCCGCCCGACATCACGTCGAGCATGGCAATGTCCTCGGCCACCCGCAGCGGGTTGAGGTGGGTGTTGAGCACGTTGCCCATCACGCCGATGCGGATGCGCTCGGTCTGGGCTGCTACCCAGGCTGCCGGCAGGTTGGGGTTGGGCATGGTGCCGTAGGCGGTCTGGTGGTGCTCGTTGGTGAGCACGCCGTCGAAGCCGAGCCGCTCGGCGAGGACGTTGGTCTCCAGGTAGTGCTGGTAGAGCCGGTGCCCGATTCGGGGGTCGTAGTGCTGGTTGGACAGCACGATCCAGCTCGACTCGACGTCCTCGCCCGGCGGGATGTACGGGTAGGGCATGAAGTTGATGAGGTAGAACTCGAGCGTGCTGGTCATGATCCAGCCTCCTGCTCCTGGATGAAGCGGGTGATCAGCGCGGCGGCCTGGTCGGGTTCCTGCACGATCAGCCCGTGCCCGGTGGGGTGCGCCGCGCCGCGCACCCGCTCCAGGCGGGCGTCGGGCAGCAGTTCCACCCAGGCCTCGAAGTGCTGGCGGGGCACCAGCTGGTCCTCGTCGGGCTCCACCACCAGGGCGCGGCAGCGGATGCGGCCGAGCCGCCGCGCCAGCTTGCGGTCGTGGCGCGGGTTCCAGGCGAGCCGGGCGAAGGTGCTGGCCTCGGTGTAGCCCTGCACCACCGCCTCGACGTCGTGCGGGTCGAGCAGGAAGTCCGGGTAGTCCTGGGCGCGGCCGTTGTAGAGCAGCTCCGGGATGTTCTCGGGCGGCATGCGGAACAGGTCCGGCAGCGGGTGGCCGGGGACGCGCAGCCCGACCGGGGTGATCAGGGTGAGGCTGGCCAGCCGCTCCGGGTAGAACACCCCCAGTTCGGCAGCGATCCAGCCGCCGAGCGAGAAGCCGATCAGGTGGACCTGGTCGAAGGCGAAGGCGTCCAGCAGGTCGCGGTAGTGCAGCACCAGGTCGTCGAAGCCCTCGACCCAGTCCGGCAGCGGCGTGCCGCCGAAGCCGGGATGCTCCGGCGCCACGAAGTCCACCGCGGCGGCCATACGCTCGTAGAAGGGCAGCCACAGCTGGGTGGTGCCGGCGCCGTGGAGGAACACGGTCGGCGGCCCCTCGCCCCTGCGCTCGCCTTTGCGCCGGTAGGCGACGGGGAGGCCGTTCACCTCGATCCGCTGCGGTTTGGTGTAGTGGGGTGACCTGCCGGGTGCCTGGAGCGTGACATCGGCCATGACTCACCTCCGCGACGTGCGACGTACGGAATGCGCACGAAGATATATGATTTTGGTGATCCAAGTCTGCGAGCCGCTCGGCCCGGAGTCAATTGTTGAGGGCGCGGGGCCCGCTCAGCGTGCCGGCTTCGCCTGCCTGGCAGGCTTCGGCGGCTTGGCCGCGTTGAAGGCGGCGAGCGCGTCGCGGCGGACGTCGAGCAGGACGCGGGTGATCTCCGCGCGCCGCTCGTGGAAGCGCTGGGCCGGGACCACGACCGAGACGGCCACGAGCGCGCCGAAGGGGTCGCGCAGGGCGATGGCGGCCGAGCAGACCCCCGGGGTGACCTCCTCCAGGTTGTAGGCGACGCCGTTGCGGCGGATCAGCGCCAGCTCCTCCAGCAGCCGGTCGAGGTTGGTCTGGGTCCGCTCGGTGTAGCGCTCCAGCGTGGCGGGCAGCAGGCGCTTCACCTCTTCCGGCTCCAGCTCCGCCAGCAACACCTTGCCCTTGGAGCTGCCGTAGAGCGGGAAGCTGGCGCCGATGTCGGCGACCGCGCGCAGCGGGTGGTGGGTGACGAACAGGTGGACCACCCGGACGTGGTCCCCGTCCAGCACGGCGCAGTCGACGGTCTCGCCGAGCGCATCGTAGATGCGCCGCATGTAGGGCTCGGCCTCGCGCCACAGCTCGCGACGGCTGGAGGTGGCCAGGCGCGCGAACTCTGGGCCGATCCGCACCCGACCGGACGGGGAGGCGCTCTCCAGAAGCCCTTCCGCCAGCAGGGCGCTCACGATCCGGTGCACGGTAGAGCGCGGCAGGCCGAGGCGGACCGCGAGCTGGGTCAGGCTGAGGCCCTGCGGCTCGCCGTCGAGCGCGCGGAAGACCTGGGCGACCCGGGCGATGACCTGGACTCCCCCCGGAGTTCCACCCGGAGGTCCAGACGGGGACGAACCCGAGAGGGTGGATGAAGACGACACGGCTGGGAGCATAGCACCCGAACGGCCGGGCGGAATCGGACTCCCCCCCGGCCGTTCGGGCTGCTGGTTGCGTGACAGTGGCTCAGCCGCCGCTCGGGAGCGGGTACAGCACCTGCGCGGTGGCGAACTTCTTGGGTGCGACCACCACGTTCTTGCCGTTCTGCCACTGCTCCTCGACCATCGGCAGCGTGTAGGTGTGGTTGGCGTCGAACTTGACCTGGCCGACCACGTACATGGCGTCGGTCTGCCCGATCGCCGCGTTCAGCTTGGTCTTGTCGGTGGTGCCGGCCCGCTTGAAGGCGTCGAGCAGGATCTGCGCCGCCGCCTCGGTGTCGGCGATGTGCTGCGAGAACGTCTTCTTGGTCTCGGCCTCGAACTCCTTGCGCAGGTCCTGTGCGCCGGGGTACGGGAACGAGGGGTCCCAGAAGCCGCCCACCATCACGCCGTTGGCCTGGGTGCCGAGCGCCTGGGCGTACTGGACCGGCTCGCCACCCTCCTCCTGCACGAGGAGCTTGGGGTTGTAGCCCGCCGAGATCATCTGCTTGCGGATCGCGAGCGAGGCCGGCGGCGGGAACACGCTCAGGAGCATGTCGGCACCGGACGCCTTGACGCTCTGGAGCGCCGAGTTGAACTGCGTGGTCCCGGGCGGGAACGCCTGGTTGTAGGTGACCGTCCAGCCGTGCTTCTGCGCCCACTTCGGCCACTCGGTGCTGCCGATGTCGTTCTCGCTCTTGCCGTTGGAGTGCAGGATCGCGACCTTCTTGTTGGTCTTCAGGCCCAGCTCGTCAACGGTGTTGAAGGGGGTCTCGGTGAGCTGCTCGGAGTTGAAGAACAGGTCCCAGGCCCAGGTCCACTTCTTGGCCGCCTCGAAGCCGTTGGTGGTCGCGCAGCCGGTGACGAACGGCACGCTGGCGCGGTCGGCGACCAGCGCCCCCGGCTCGACCAGCGAGTTGGTACAGGAGCCGAGCAGCGCGTCGACCCGGTCGCTGGTGATCAGCCGCTGGATGTTGTTCACCACGTTGTTCGGGTCGGTGGCGTCGTCCAGCAGGATCAGCTGGATCTTGCGCTTCTTGCCGTTGATCTCGATGCCGCCGGCGTTGTTGACCGCGTTGACCGCGTGCTGGTAGCCCCACTTCTCGAAGAAGCCGAAGCTGGCCAACCCCCCGCTCAGCGGGATCGAGGCGCCGATCTTGATCGTGTCGCCCGAGGAGCCGGACCCACCGCTCCCGCCGGACGAACTCTTGCCGCTACAGGCGGCGAGCGTGAGCACCAGCGTGAGGACCGCGACCACGCTGACGCTTCGGCCCCTGACTCCCATCAACTTCCACCTCCGGGTTGCTTCCTCGCCGACGACGCCCGTGCTGTCTGTGGGTGCCGCCTGCCCGCAATGTGGATGGACCGTACCAACTAGTGGGACGGCCGACGGTAACCACCAGGCGGACCCGCTGTCAAGACCCAAGGGAGGCAAGGGTCATAGTCCCCACCGAGCTGGGAGCTGGCTGGGAGTCGGCGCCGGGGCGTTAGAGGTGGTGGATCTCGACCGGTTCGACCGGGTCGCCCAGCTCGAAGCCGAAGATCTGGCTGTAGAAATACAGCTCCGCCTCGGCAGCGCGCTGGACGTTCTCGGCGCGGCGGAAGCCGTGCTGCTCACCCTCGAACGGCAGGTAGGCGTAGGGGATGCCCTTGGCGTCCAGGGCTGCCGCCATGGTCTCGGCCTGGGCGGGCGGGACGATCACGTCCTCCAGACCCTGCAGCAGGATCACTGGGCACGACAGTCGCTCTGGGAAGCGGATGGGCGAGCGCTCATGGTAGACCTCGGCCGCCTCCGGGTAGGGGCCGATGAGCCGGTCCAGGTAGCGCGACTCGAACTTGTGGGTGTCGGTGGCCAGCGCCTCCAGGTCGGCGACGCCGAAGTAGCTCGCGCCGGCGGCGAAGTCGTCGCGGAAGGTGAGCACGCACAGGGTGGTGTAGCCGCCGGCGCTGCCGCCGCGGATGGCCAGGCGGCCGCCGTCCACCTCGCCCTGGGCGGCCAGGTGCAGGGCCGCGTTGGCGCAGTCGGCCATGTCGACGATCCCCCACTGGCCGTTGAGGCGCTCGCGGTAGGCGCGGCCGTAGCCGGTCGAACCGCCGTAGTCGACGTCCACCACGGCGAACCCGCGGCTGGTGAAGAACTGCACCGCGAGGTTCAGCACGCTGCTGGCCTGAGCGGTGGGCCCGCCGTGGCTCACCACCAGCAGTGGCGGCCGCTCGCCCTCGGGGGCCTGGAAGGCGGGGTTGGCCGGCGGGTAGTACAGGGCGAAGGCGCTCTGGCCACCGTCGGTGGGGAACTCGATCGGCTGCGGGATGGACAGGTACGCCGGGTCAAAGTCCAGCTCGCGGCTGCGGCGCAGGGTCGTGGCCGTGCCGCGGTCCGGGTCGATCACCACCAGCGCGGGCGGCAGGCTTGGGCTGCCGGCCACGCAGGCGAGCTGCCCGGCGAGGGCGCCGCCCAGGGCGTGCAGCCCGGAGAAACTGGTGAAGGCAGTGGGCACCGCCACTGGATCGGGGCGGTTGCTGCCTTGGCTGAGCACGCCGAGGGAGCGGACCGGGCCACGGCCGTAGACGCAGGCGATCCGCCCGCCGTCCCCGGGCAGGAAGGCGTAGTTGGACAGCCCGAAGACCCACTGGGGCGAGCCGAACTCGGCCTCCATCGGGGCGAGCGGCTCGGCCTCGACACGATCGGCACTGGCGTCACCGAGCCGGTGCAGGTTCCACCAGCCGCTGCGGTCGGAGACGAAATGCAGCCGCCCGTCAGCACTCCACTCGGGCTGGAAGACCGACTCCTCGGCACCGCCCGCGACCAGCTTCGATGCGGTCAGCCGCTGGCGGCCGTCCGGTCCCGGCTCGACGGCGGCGACGCGCAGCTCGGTGCCGTCCCAGGGCATGTTCGGGTGGTCCCATTCGAGCCACGCGAGCCGGCGGCCGTCTGGCGCGAGGCGCGGGAAGGCATAGAAGTCACGGCCCCCAGCCAGGATCCACGGCTCCGCCGAGCCGTCGGCAGGCAAGGCCACCAGCTCGTTGACCACCTCGCCGACTTCGTCCTCGTGGCGCTCGCGGACACAGAGCAGCAGCGAGCCGTCCGGGGTGAGGCGCGCGTCCGCGTAGCGGAGCGCTGCCGGGGTGGCGGGCTCCGGGGTGATCGGCCGTGGCGGCTGGCCCGGGTCCTGCCGGTAGAGCCGCTGGTCGGCGAAGTTGGAGAAATAGACGACCCCGTGGTGGGCGACGAAGGCGCCGCCGCCGTACTCGTGCACGCGGGTACGCACGTTGAAGCCG
>Ga0137384_10000235_pt1 | contig 40350 bp, 33 predicted proteins | sample SagtaG_2_FD_104922 | JGI IMG/M metagenome (GOLD analysis project Ga0137384, IMG submission 104922) | Vadose zone soil microbial communities from Sagehorn Ranch, Mendocino, California, USA - Sage2_R_60_16 metaG | ecosystem: Environmental > Terrestrial > Soil > Vadose zone | place: USA... | reverse complement strand
TTTGTGTGACTTACCGGAGTTTCGAACTCGTCCTAACCAGCAGAACATAAATAGCTTACGGTCTAATTTCTTGAAAAACCGACGGAAGGGTGTGGGCTGTAACGCAATGAATCAAAAGACAAATCAATCTGGCGGAGAGGGGGGGATTCGAACCCCCGATACAGCTTTTGACCGTATAACGGTTTAGCAAACCGCCGCCTTCAGCCACTCGGCCACCTCTCCGGAGGAATTTGCGGCTTTGGTTATTGTATCAGCGTGGGGGCTTTTGCAGGGGGTTCTTCCAGGCTGCCCCTGTCTGCGTGAAAGAAAGCGCTTCTGCTCCCGCTCCTGACCATGCCATACTTGAAGCCGTGATTCGACGGACATCAATCCTGGTTCTGGCCACTGTGGTTGCGGTTCTTGCCACACAGCCGGTACCGGCGCGCACACTGCGTGCCGGCGAATCCTGCGTCATTCTCTGGCAAAGTGAGTCGCGGGCCAGAAAGCCTGCGGAAATCAGAACGATTGAATCTGCCCACCCTCATGATTGCAACCAGTCCTGTGCCGAACCGCCTTCCCTCGATGCGCGGTTTCTCCCATCGAACCTGCATCCCCGCGCTCCTCCCGTCATCGCTTAGGCAAGCGAAGCAAATTGAGAGTAACGGGAAGTGAAAGACAAGGAGGGGAGCCATGCACTGGCTGCTGCGTTTGCTGTTTGCACGAAAAGATCCTACCCAATCCAAGATTCAACGCATCAACACACTACGCGCTGATCTGGCCCACCGCACGGACAACGAGTTGCGCAGCTTCGCGCAAAGTGCAACCGACCGCCTGGACATCATCGCCGCAGCAGCGGCGGTAGCGGCGCGCGTGCTCGGGCTGGAGATGTTTGACGTCCAGCTCCAGGGAGCGCTGGCTCTCACCGAAGGCAGGATCGCGGAAATGCAGACCGGCGAAGGCAAGACCCTGGCTGCCGTGCCTGCCGTGGTGTGGTATGCCAGGGCCGGCACGGGCGTACAGGTGATGACCGTGAATGACTATCTGGCCCGTCGCGACGCGAAGTGGATGGGGCCAGTCTACGATTTCTTTGGGCTGTCCGTGGGTTTTATCCAGCGCGAGATGGCCACTGCGGAGCGCCAACGCGCATACTCCTGCGATGTTACCTATGCCACCGCCAATGAAGTTGGCTTTGACTACCTTCGCGATCAACTGGCCTTGCATCCAGCGGAGCAGGTGCTGCGTCCGTTTGCCGCTGCCGTGATCGACGAAGCTGATTCCATTCTGATTGACGAAGCGCGCATTCCCCTGGTAATTGCCGGAGGAGAAGCCGGTGCTGAGTCTCTTCCCCGTCGCGTTGACCCGGTCACCCGGAATTTCCATCGGGGTGTGCACTACACCATTGACGAGCACGGACGCCACGTCGCTCTGACCGATGAAGGCACCCGCGTAGCGGAACAGTCCTTTCGTTGCAGCAATCTGTTTGCTGAAGAAAACCTGAACCTGCTCTGCGCCATACAGGACTCCATCCATGCGCATGCACTGCTGCGGCGTGACGTGGACTATCTGGTCAAAGACGGCGTGATCGAGTCCGTGGACGAATTCAAGGGCCGAGTCATCCAGGACCGTCGCTGGCCCGCGGGACTGCACAGCGCGATTGAAGCCAAAGAAGGTGTGGCCCTGAAAAAGCAGGGACAGGTGCTTGGCTCTATCACGTTGCAAAACCTGATCGCGCTCTATCCACAGGTGGGTGGCATGACCGGCACGGCCGCCACCCAGGCGGAGGAGTTCAGCGCGCTCAGCGGCCTGGACGTCGTGGTCATCCCCACGAACCGGCCTGTCATCCGCATGGACCATCCGGACAAGATCTTTGAGACCAAGCGCGAAAAAGAAAAAGCTGTCATCGAAGAGATCCGTTCCCTCCATGGCGAAGGACGCCCTGTGCTGGTGGGCACAACCAGCGTGGAAGAGTCAGAGCAGTTGAGTGGGCAGCTCAAAGCTGAGGGAATTTCCCACCACGTGCTGAATGCGCGCAATGAAGAAGAGGAGGCAGCCATTGTGGCCCGCGCAGGTGAGCGAGGAATTGTCACCATCTCCACCAACATGGCCGGACGAGGCACGGACATCAAGCTGGGACCCAGCGTGGCTGAATTGGGCGGGCTGCACGTGATCGGCACCAACAAGCACGAAAGCCGCCGCATAGATAATCAGCTTCGCGGACGCGCCGGACGCCAGGGCGATCCCGGCAGCTCGCGCTTTTTCGTCTCCATGGAGGACGATCTGCTTGTTCGCTACGGCGCTGATAATCCTCTGCTTCATCGCAACCCCAACGCCATACAGCAGGTGGTAGAGGGACAGAACCTTACCATCCGCCAGTTTCTCAACAAATATGAATCCGTACTTGAGGCGCAGCGGCAGATCATTCAGCGCGCGCGGCAGGCGACTCTCGATGGGACGACTCCCTGCGCCTCAGAAACGGAACGGCTGGTGCGTCTCACCACTATCGACGACCTGTGGTCTGACTACCTGGCGGCGATCGCGGACTATCGCTCCGGCATCCACTGGGTTTCCTGGAGCGGCCGCGACCCGCTGCATGAATATTTGCTGTCCGTGGATCGCATGTTTCATGAACTTCAAGTGCGAATCGAAAAAGAGTCGGTGAAGCTACTGAAGGAAGCTGAGACCACAGGCGTGCGTCCATCGCAGCGCGGCGCCACCTGGACTTATCTGACGACGGACCAGCCCTTTGGCACCGTGGGTGAGAGGCTTATGCAAGGCGCTTTGAAGAAGGTCGCGAAGGCCAGCGGGTGGAAGACATTCTAAGGAAAGACAAAGAATACGCAGCCGAGGGCGGCCGCGGTCCACGTTCATTCCTGTACCCATTCTTTGTTCTTTGCCATTCCGTCCCGCCGGGCTATAGTGCAGTTACCGCCGCCCATGAAAAGAATTACATTTCTGCTCACGCTCTTTGCTGTCCTGGCACAGGCGGCGCCGCTGGTTGCGCAGACGGAACACATCGCATCATTCGACTCCTGGATTGCCGTCAACGCCGATAACAGCATGCAGGTCAAAGAGAAGATTCAGGTTGAGTCGGCGGGCATTGATATCGTTCATGGAATCTATCGTGATTTCCCCACACACTACAAAGACGGACTTGGCAACCGGTACTCCGTCACCTTTGCGGTAGTCAGCGTGCTTCGCGACGGCAACACCGAGCCGTACCACACCAAGGAGATCGACAACGGCGTCCGCGTCTATTTTGGCCGTTCCGACTATGAACTTCCGCCTGGAATCCACACCTACGAGTTCACCTACCGCACCAGCCGCCAGTTAGGGTTCTTCCCGGACCACGACGAGCTCTACTGGAACGTGACCGGAAACGGCTGGAAATTTCCCATTGACGCTGCGACCGCGACCGTTCTGCTGCCGGCGAAGGTGCGCAATGTAGTCACCGATCTGGACGGATTCACTGGGTACGCAGGAGAAAAAAACAAAGCATTCACGGCGAAGCGCGATGAAGAGAGCAACCCAGTTTTTCACGCTGAGGCGCTTGCCCCGGAGCAAGGGCTGACAATTGTGGTGAGCTGGCCCAAGGGCCTGATCGCGCCGCCCACCAGCCGGCAGAAGAGGGAATGGTTTATTGAGGACAACAAGTCAGCTGTCTTTGGCGCGGCCGGGCTGATCTTGACTCTGCTCTATTATCTGGCGGTCTGGAGCATGGTGGGCAAAGACCCTGCGGCGGGAACTATCGTTCCGCTTTACGAGCCGCCGGACAGCATGTCCCCTGCCGCCATGCGTTATCTGGAACAAATGGGGTTTGATGAAAAGGCCTTCACCGCCGGCATCATGGGCCTGGCGGCCAAAGGTTATCTCATGATCGAACGGGATGAAGACAAGACCTTCCGACTGGTCCGTAACAAAGGCTACGGGGCGGCGGAGAAAAAACTGGCCCCCGACGAAGAATCCCTGGCGCGGAAGCTGTTTGAAAATGAAAGCTCGGTCCACCTCACCAATGCGCAGCACACGCTGCTGGGCCGGGCAAAACAAGCGCTGGAAGCAAACCTACATATCTCCATGGAGACAACTTTCTTCGTCACCAACGGGCGGTACGTGTGGCCGGGCATCGCCTTGAGCGTGGCGACGATCATCACGGCTGTTGCAATGGGCGGGGGCTCGCTCATTGCCGTCGCGCTATTCATGAGCGTCTGGCTCACGGGCTGGAGTTTTGGCGTCTACGTTCTGGTTCGTGGCGTCATTAAAGCCTGGAAGAGCGTTCGCGCGGATGGCATTGGAGGAGCTGCGCAGGCTATAACTCTTACGTTGTTCAGCATCCCGTTTGTGGCCGGTGAATGCTTTGGCATCGGCATGCTATCAATGAGCGCCGGACTGGCAACTTTCAGCGTCATCGCCGGAGCGATTAGCGTAAACGTTCTGTTCCACCATCTTTTGAAAGCGCCAACCCGCGCAGGAAGACAGCTGCTGGACCGAGTGGAAGGGTTCAAGACTTTTTTGAAAGCTACTGAAGCCGACCAGTTGCAGACGATCATTCCTCCAGAGAAAACGCCGGGGCTTTTTGAGCGCTTTCTACCTTTTGCTCTGGCGCTAGGTGTGGAACAGGCATGGGCAGAGCAGTTTTCGCAGGTACTGGCGCTTGCCGGAGCCGCGCCGGTAAACAGTGGCGCCGCCGGATACTCTCCTTCCTGGTATTCAGGCGGAGGATTTTCGTCCTTTTCTTCGACGGCTTTCACGTCCTCTTTTAGTAGTTCGTTTTCCAGCGCAATCTCCTCATCGTCCACTGCTCCCGGATCATCTTCCGGATCAAGCGGAGGAGGCTCCTCCGGTGGTGGTGGTGGCGGAGGCGGTGGTGGCGGCTGGTAAGTGCGTCCCTTATGTCAGGCAGGGAGCGAGCACTCGATCCAGTATCTCTGCTCGCGCGTCGAACTCTACTGAATGACGTCCTGAAGCTGCAAGGTCCCGTCCCGGGTGAACTTTTCCAGTTGATCGTCAAAACACCGCATGCCGTCCTGGGCGCTGTTGCGGATTGCGTCCAGCAGCGATCGCCCTTCCCGCTCGCCTTTTTCCAGGTATTCGCGCGTGCGCTGATTGGAGCGCAGGACCTCAGCAGGTTGCGTAAGTAACCTAAAGTTTTAAGTTGATCCTGACGATATAACTATCGCACTCGCAGGCATTAAGATTAGAGTGTTCTAATGCGATTGAAATAATTTTTCGCCCCGGAGAATGTCCTTTATAGTTTACGTAGCTTTCTACTGCCTGGTTTGAACTGGTCGCCCGGCTTTGTCATGCAGATCTTTCCTGTATTGATCACAAATTCCCGCGACGGCCGAAGATAATTAGAACGCATTCACTTGGGTCCAGCGCAAGAGCAAAGTCCATGGAACAGAATGGCCAGCAAGAAGGCAACACCGATTTCAAGAGCGACCGCGATTCATGCGAGAAGAAGAGACCGTCCATCATTGTGGGTGGCCTATGTGTTGGCCGTCACTTTGACGGTACTTACCTTGTATGTTCGTCTCGTCGTCTTTAACTACAAGCCCAACGATCCTCCAGGGTTGATTTTCTTTTTGCTTCCGGTCATCATCTGCGCCTATATGGGAGGCGTCGGGCCCGGGTTGGTGGCTACCGTGCTAACGGCCCTTCTTACCAGTTATTTTCTGTTACCCCCGTATGGCTTCGCCATTGGAAGCACCCTCAACCGCTTTCAATGGTTCACCGTCCTTGCTGAAGGTGGACTCATCAGCGTGCTAAGCGAGGCGCTCCAGCGCTCACGACGGCGGGCGGAAGGGGACGAACAACTACAAGCCGTCACTTTGTCCAGCATCGGTGACGCCGTGATTACCACTGATACGGAAGGCCGGATCACCTTCCTCAATGCTGAAGCCGAGCGCCTGACGGGATGGACCGACCAGGAAGCCAGGGGTGAGCCGATGATGGCGGTTTTCCGCATTATCAATGAGGAAACTCACGAGCCGTTGGAAGACCCGGTGAAGAAGGTCCTGAGCCTTGGGATCGCGATTGGCCTTGCCAATCACACGGTTTTGCTCGCACGCGATGGGCAGGAAACGCCAATTGAGGACAGCGGCGCGCCAATCAAAAACCCCGATGGGACCATCGAGGGCGTCGTGCTGGTCTTCCGGAGCTGCGCCGAGCGCAGACAATCAGAGATCAACCTGCGCGAGCGGCTGGCACTCCAGGACCAGCTCGCCAGGATTGCCGCCACATCGCCGGGAGCGATCTGCTCCTTTCTAAGGCGTCCGGACGGATCATCCTGTTTCCCTTACGCCAGCCCATCGATTCAAGACATCTACGGATTTACGCCGAAAGAGTTGTCCCGGGATGCTTCCGTTATCAATCGTCGCGTGCACTCGGATGACTGGGGACGGGTACGCGTCAGCCTTGAAGAAGCTGCACGCACCATGTCGCCCTGGCGCGAAGGGTATCGCGTGCTCCATCCCAAGAAGGGCCTGATCTGGGTGGAAGGAAGCTTCGTACCGAAACGCCAGGATGACGGCAGCATGTTATGGCATGGCTTCTTTACCGATGTCTCAGACCGTATGCGTGCGGAGGAGGAGTTACACAAAAAGGACGCCATGTTACGCGAATCCATGCAGGCCTCTCAGCTGGTGGCCTGGGAAGCAGACCTGGTTACTCAAACTTTGCAGGAAACCGGCCCCGTGGCAGAACTGTTTATGCAACCAGAAGGTTTTGCGCACAAAGACCTTCCTTCCTGGATTGCGAGCGTGCACCCCCAGGACCGTGATCGCGTGATGGCCCGATTTGAGTCCGCGCTACGCGGAGAAGAAGATTATGCTGTGGAATTCCGCACCAATCCAACCGCTGCGGGTGATTTTCGCTGGATCTATACCGTAGGCAACGTTGAGCGCGATGCTGGAGGCAAGCCCGTCCGTTTCCGCGGAGTAGCCATGGACATCACCGAGCGCAAGCAAGCTGAAGAAGACTTACGCACCTCCCAGGCACAACTTGCGGCGGCGCTCGAAGCCGGCGGCATGGGCACATGGGGAGGGAATATTCAGGCCGGACGCATATGGCTGGACGATGCGTCACGAAATCTTTGGGGGTTGTCGCGTGAGCAGGCAGCCAACATTGATGTTTCCGCTTTGATGGCGATGATTCATCCAGAAGACCGGTCGCGTCTCCAGCGCGACGCTGATGATTACTCTCACTCTGGGTTCGCGGGTCGCCGCGAGTTCCGAGTTGTCCGGGGCGACGGCACGGAGTTGTGGGTGGCGGCAATGGGGAATGTCGAACACGATGCCTCGGGAAAGCCCATCCGCCAGACCGGCATCTACATGGACATCACCGCCCGCAAGCGCGCGGAAGAAGCGCAACTCCGCTCACAAAAGCTGGAAGCGTTGGGGACCCTGGCCGGCGGCATCGCCCACGACTTTAACAACGTTTTGCTGGCGATCACCGGCAACGCCAAGCTCGTAGCGGAAGACTTGCCCCCGGCACATCCTGCAAGGAGCGGCCTGACTGAGATCGCAAAGGCGAGCAAGCGCGCTGCCGACCTGGTGCAGCGGATCCTGACTTTTAGCCGCCCGCAAGACCAGAAGCTCGAAATATTCCAATTGGCGCCCGTTGTTGAAGAAGCGCTGCAACTGATGCGCGCGACCCTACCGGCGATGATCGAAATCCGGACGCAGTTCGCTCCCGACGTGCCCGCAATCGCCGGCAATACCACCCAAATCCATCAGATCATCATCAACCTGGCCACCAACTCAGCGCACGCAATCGGCGACCGAAGAGGTCTGATCAACGTGCGCGTGGACGCTGTCCATATAGACGTGGAACGTGCGGCCGATTCTCCAGATCTGCAGGAAGGCCTCTACATTCACCTCACCGTACGCGACGACGGCCACGGCATGGACCGCGACACACTTGAGCGCATCTTTGACCCGTTCTTTACGACCAAACCAACAGGGCAAGGGACTGGACTTGGGCTGTCTGTCGTCCACGGGATCATTCGCGGACACGCTGGAACGATCAGCGCCTACAGCGAACCCGGGAAAGGAACGGTGTTCCACCTGTACTTTCCCGCCGTCGCGGACGACATTAAGACCGCCCCGGTAGTTCAGCAAGTAATCCAGCACCAGCGCACCGAGCACCTGCTTTACGTCGACGATGAAGAAGCGCTTGTATCGCTCACGACCCGTCTGCTCAAACGCCTTGGTTACAACGTCACTGGCCATACCGACCCTCAAGCCGCGCTTCAGCAGTTCCGCTCCTCTCCCCGGGACTTTGACGCGGTGGTCACTGACCTGGCCATGCCGCGAATGTCAGGGTTCGAACTGGCCCGGGAACTCAGAGCGGCGCGGCCTGACGTGCTTATTGTTTTGACCTCCGGCTACCTGCGGAAAGAAGACCAGGAAACAGCCGAAGCCATGGACATCCGCGACCTGATCCTGAAACCAAACACCGTTGAAGAACTGGGCAGCGCGCTCGACCGAATTTTTCAAACCCAGCGCGTTTCCCTGGGAACATCCCGATAAAGCGCCGCGTGTAACTTTCGCCATCCTTCGCCGTATCTATTACGATCCAGGCTGCGATGATCGACTTCCATAGTCTCTACCAGAGTTATGCCCAGCAGGTGCACCGCTTCGCCCTGTTCCTCTGCGGCAACGCGGCGCTGGCGGACGACCTGACGTCAGACACGTTTGTGCGTGCCTGGACGTCGCGAGGCAAGATACGGGAAACCACGGTCAAAGCGTATCTATTCACCATCGCGCGCAACCTGTATCGCGACCATCTGCGCCGCAATACCCGGCTGACAGAGTTGGAAGAGTCCATGCCTGATCCGGGAGCCAGTCTGCAAACGCGGACAGAGCACAAAGCGGAACTCGAAGTCGTGATGGCGGCCCTGCAGGAGCTTTCTGAAGTGGATCGCGCCGCCCTGCTGATGCGGGCGCAAGAGGAGATGCCGTATGAAGAGATTGCTCAGATTCTGGGTCTGTCCGTGACCACGATAAAAGTAAAAGTGCATCGCGCGCGCGTGAAGCTCATGCGGGCCAGAGAAATCTTTCAGGAGGTGCGTTCATGACTGTAGAACGCGGAGTAATCATCGATCTGCTGCCGGCGTATTTCTCCGGTGAGGCCACCGCGGCCACACGGGTTCTGGTGGAAGAGTATTTCCGCCAGGACCCTGAATTTGAAAAGCTGGCCCGTGCCGCCAACGGTCCGCTGGAAACTTTGAAGGGCCTCTCCGCCGCGCCTGATCCAGAAAAAGAAAAGCTGGCCCTGGAGCGCGCCCGCTTAATCGTGGAAACCAGAGGCTCTTTTCTCTGGCTGGCGATTACCTATACGCTAATACTGTTCCTTTTCCGCATTCATGACCACAAGATTATCTGGCTCATGTGGAGCAACTCGCCGGTGCTTGGTATGGTGTTTTCGTCAGTTGCGGTCTTTTTCTGGGTGTTTTACCTGTATGCCAGGCGCCGCAACGAACCCATGCCTCCGCATATCAAGTCCCTGTGGGTAGCGATTTTTTATTCAATCTTCATGTTTTTATTCAGGGTCAAAGATCACAGGATTGTCTGGATATTTTTTACCGGCGATCCAACAGTAGGACTCGTCTTTGGCGCTTTGGCCATCGCCATGTGGGTCCGCTATTTTGTCCAGCGCAAGCGAATGTAGGAAAATCAAAAATTGCGACAATCGCGCGTTTACGGAGTCTTGGTGATCTCTCCAATATTGGCGATCGTATCGCCCTTCTTCATGGAAGGCACTCCGCATATGTAAAGTACTACGCCGGCTTCAGACGCGAGTGGCTCTTGAATTACGTTGCCGAAATAGTCGGTCACGTAGCCCAGCTTCATATCTTTTTCCACATAGGTTCCGCGTTGCACCAGAGGATAAAAAATGCCCGAGTGCTCGCTGGCGACGGTATCAATCTTGCCAAACCACACCGGATGCTCAACCATGGTCGGCGCGCCGGGCAGCATTTTCAGATAGCGCATCAGGCTCAGCGTTCCGTTGACCAAAACCGCAACGTCGTCGGTTTGCACCGTTCCTGAATATCCGGCTTCCACCGCGATGGCCGGCTTGCCCCGCGTATTCGCTGTGTTATCGAGATAGCGCGACGCATTGGGATCTTTAGGACGGTCGCTCCAGACAATGATGTGGTCCAGTCCAAACGCCAGCACCATGTCATGCGTGATGGAATCCTGCTTCGCGTTCCCGCTCTTGGGCCAGTAGCTGTAGGGGCGCAGATTTTCATCCAGGTCGCCGCCGTGATAATCGACCAGGTAATCGCATCGCTCCACCACTTGCTTGGTGATCGCGTAGGACACGCGCTCGGTCTGCGTACCGTCCGCCTTTCCCGGATAGAAGCGGTTCATGCTCTTACCGTCCACGGGATTCACATGCGGGACCTTTTGCTCGAACGAAGGGATATTCACCAGCGGCAAGATAACCACCGTGCCCGAGACCTGCGCGGGATCAATCAACGGGATCACCTTTTCCAGCGCGATGATGGAAGCATACTCCGTGCCATGCGAACCCGAGACCAGCGCCAGTACCGGACCAGGCTTCGCTCCCCGAACTACAACCACGGGGATTGAGGTGGCGGCGTCCGAACCGGCTGGTACTTCAAGGTACCCTGTGGCTTTCTGGCCGGATGCAGCCGTAGCGGTACCCACTGTGAAACTGCTTTGCGCCAGCATTGTGGCGGAGCAAAAAACGCTCAGGGACAGCAGAAGGATCGATGCGCGGAATTTCATAACGGTGAGAGTATAAGCCACGCCGGGCCAGGACGCCGAAAATCCTGCGCGGGAAACGACTCACCGCCGGGGGGGCGGCGGTGCCACAAGCCTCTCGGAGCGCCGGGCACAATGGATAACGAAAATTTTGTGACCGAGCCCCCGGGCCCCCGACGCGCACTTCGCGTGATCGGGTGGAAGTCGCCCTCGGCTGGGTCTTTCTCCGAAACCACTCTAGATTCGTTCTACCCGCAATGGCACTCCGGGGTTTGGCTGCAATGTAACGGAAGGCTCCGCGCGCACCGCCGCGCTGTCGATCGCCAGATGCAGCCGGAAGCGCTGGACGATGAGCGCAAGCACGACCAGGATTTCCGACATGGCGAAGTTCAGGCCAATGCACGTCCGCGGACCTTCACCAAATGGCAGATACGCGTAACGCGGACGGCTCGCTGAGTTTTCCGGCCCAAAGCGTTCCGGACGAAACGCTTCCGCGTCCTGCCACCACCTGGGATGGCGCTGCGTGATATACGGAAAAATTAATATCTCTGAGCCTGCGGGAACCCTGTAGCCGCCGATGGCGTCTTCCTTCACCGCCGTTCGCGCAAGCGTCCAGACAGGCGGATAGAGCCGCATGCTTTCCTCTACCACCATGCGCGCATACTTCAGCTTGTAAAGGTCTTCATACGCGGGAACACGCCCGTTGAGAAAAGCTGCTTCCGCGGCCAGGCGTTCCATTGTTTCCGGCCGTGTCGCGATGAGGAAGCATGTCCATGCCAGGACCAGAGTCGTGGTTTCATGTCCGGCGGTCAGCAGGGTAACGACTTCATCCCGCAATTGTTTGTCGGACATGGCTTCGTCATGCTCGTCGCGCGCTTCCATCAGCATGGTCAGCAGATCGGCGATGCGCTCCGGCTCGCGGCGTCGCACGGCAATAATCTGGTCAATGATCTGGTGGACCTTGGCGAGTGCAGCGCGGTACTCGCGATTGCGCCGTGTGGGAACACTGAGCGGCATCGGAAGCACCGACCATGCGCGGTCCACCGAGTAATCGCGACCCACGGCCAACGTTTCGCGAATGGCTTCCGCATTGGCTTCCAGGTTCGTGGTGAACAACGCCTGGCTGGCAATATTCAGCGTCAGGCGCATGAACTCCGGCACCACGTCAAAGACCTCTTTTTCTGTGGCAAATTTCTCCCAGCGCCGCAGCATCGCGTCCGCGGTGCTTCCCATGGTCGCCACAAACCTGGCAACCTGCTGGCCCTGGAAAGAAGGTTGCGTCATCTTCCGCTGCCGTTGCCAGAGGGCTCCTTCGCTGGTCAGCAGCCCTTCGCCCAGAGAAAGCTTCAGGATGTTATAACCGCGGCCCTTCCGATAATTGGCCACGTTCGATTGCAGCACATGCTGAATATGATCGGGATGGCTCAACTGGTGGGAAACCCACAAACCGCGATAGCGAACCACATCACCGTATTTCAAGGCTGCCTGAAAAAAACCCTGTAATGGGTCCCGGCGAAACTCACGCAAACGCAGAAGGAACGACAGCGTGGCCGGACCGGATGCTTTGCGCGTCTGTTGGAGAGCGGGAGACAACACTCTCGATTTTACTGCAAAGACACAAGCATGGCCCACAGCCGTCCTCGGCTGCGTTGCTCCGTCGAGTAGTTCTCAGGCAGGAAAGGAGCGAGACATGTGTCACCTTAACGTATCTCGCCCCAATCTTCGGGTACATCAAGTGAACAGATATTAGACGGAGCCGGGAACAGTTTGTTGCAACAAAATCTTTTTACCGAAAGCGAATTCTCCGGACTGTTCGCTCTCGAACAGTTGCTTGCCGAAAGCGAACACCAGCGGCCCTTCGCGTATTTATCCCTCTGGATCTAATGCTCTGTATCTTTAACCACTTAGATAGCAACGCAGGTTTGGCATGACAGATGCCATTAGTTACGACAGAGATCACGGCAAACAACCGGGATTCGCTAGAGATGTTTCCAGGAGAGATTGTTTTATGTTCGATAGCAAAAATAATCGTTTACTTGATAGTTTTTCCTTCCGCCTGATCATGACGGCCGCCGTCTTTGCCGCATGGTTTGGAGCGGGATACGCGCTGCTGGCGCTGGCGTAAAAACGCCGCCAAAGTTTTCAGGAAATATTTTGCTGCACCGTTCATGCAGATTCGTAGAAAGTTTTCCTGGCCGCTTTTTCCGGTTCATAAAAAACGCAGACAGCATGCGCTGAATGCAGGCGGCATTTCACCAGCCTCCCAATACTGCAACTTAATAACTAAGGAGAAGCGGTCCAGGATAAGACGTTGGGGGTGCGGAGCAGAGTCAAGACTTTTAAGACAGGACGGCGCAGGTCCGGTCTTAATGGGGCTCCTTCAGACGATGCTCTCGCACCCACGACTCAAACATCGGGCAAGAAATCGCACTCTTCCTGTAAGCTGGAATTTGCGCTACCGCTATATTCTCTTCTACAAGCCATTCGGCGTGCTCAGCCAGTTTTCCGGCGAAAGGGAGAGCCTCAAAAAATACGTCCCAGTCAGGGACGTGTATCCCGTCGGACGGCTCGATCGTGACAGCGAAGGCCTGCTCTTACTGACCAACGACGGCGAGCTGCAACACCGGCTCACTGACCCCAAATTCAATCACCTACGCACTTATTGGGTACAGGTGGAGGGCCTACCGAACCAGTCGGCCATGGAACAACTGGCGCAAGGAGTCGCGATTCAGGATTATCACACCCGTCCGGCGCAAGTGCGCATGCTGCCTGCTGAACCGGCGCTGCCGCCGCGCGATCCACCTATCCGGTTCCGTAAGACTGTCCCTACATCATGGATTGAACTCACGCTCACCGAAGGCCGCAACCGCCAGGTGCGCAGAATGACGGCTGCTGTCGGCCATCCGACGTTGCGGCTGGTCCGTGTGTCGATTAGCGGGCTTTCGATTAGCAAACCATCTCTCGCAGGTCTAAAGCCGGGTGAATGGCGTGAACTGACGGCGGAGGAATTGCAAGAATTGCAGCGGTAGCGAGCGCGGCGAGCGCAACCTTACGCCACTCAAAGCCCTCAGATCTTCTTCTCCTTAACATTGTCAATCTGTGTATCCGGCAGCGGCCGGCTCTGGGCCAGAGTAAAATCAGCCACATTCTTCAGCGCAATTGCGGACGCGTCCGGCGCGTGCTGTCCCTTTACGCGGAAAAAATCCGCGCCGCTCACATCCTGCAAAACGAAGACCGGGCGCGCGTCTTCTTTCGTGTAGACAACTTCCACGTTGCTGAACTGGATATTCTTTGCGTGGCGAACGAAGAAACCGTGACTCGGCAGGACCGGACCGAACATGGTTGGCTCGGGATACTTGTCTTCGGTTTCGGGCGGCTGAATGGCCGCGCTTTCTTTGCCGCCACCGCCTCGATGCTGGATATAAATATCACTCAACCTGATGTCTTCAATGTCATGACCGGGAATTCCGCTGATAATCGAGCCCAGTCCGGAAGCGGCATTCGAACAAATAATGTTGCTGATCATGACCCGCCGCAGCACGCCCACCGGAACGCCCGCCGGCCCGCGCATCCGGCTGCCCAGACGCAGGAAGATGGGCGCGTTGCTGATGTCTCGCATGGTGATATTGTTGATGGTCACATCTTCCAGAATCCCGCCGTCCACGGTTTCCAGCGCCAGTCCGCGACAGAATTCAAACACGCAATTTGAAACTGTAATGTTCTTGAAACCACCATTCGACTCTGTGCCGAACTTGATCCGGCCCGTGGGAGTAAAGTTGGGGCGCCCGCTCGGAAGCGTGCGGTCATTGGTCCCATCCAGCAGCGTTCCTTCCCGAAACCCGCTGACATAGCAATTGGTAATGGTTACGTTCTCCGTGGCGCGAGCATGGCCCAGGCCAAAACAGCTCTTCAGACAAATGCCGTCGTCATAGGGCGAGTTCACGCTGCAATTGGAGACACGCACGTTGCGGCAGCAGTCGATGTCCATGCCGTCGCGATTAGTGTCAATGGTGAGATTGTCGATGGTGAAATTGTCCACCCCAAGCGCAAGGATGCCAAAGTGACCACCGTGCAGGATGGCGAAATCGCGCAATGTGACATTGCGGCAGTTCCTTAGTGAGATCGCCTTGTTCCCGACTCCGGGGTTTTCCGCTTTCGGTGTATCCGTTCCCGAACCTCGGCTTAGACCTTTGCCCCAGATTATTCCCGGACCGAGAATGGAGACATTCTCCACTCCCTCACCCCAGATCAAGCTGTTATGCCAATGGCTGTGACCGTAGTCCTGAAACTTGTCGAACTCAAAAGGCTCGGCGGCATCATATTGGCCGGCTGGGCCTGACTCCGCGGCAAGGATCGTGGCGCCGGAATCCAGGTATAGCGAGACCTTGCTCTTCAAGTGAATCGAGAAGCACGCATAGGTACCTGCGGGAAAACGGACCGTACCGCCTCCAGCAGCGGCAGCGGCGTCAATCGCCTTGTTGACCGCGGGCGTATCAATCGCCGTGCCATCGCCTTTGGCGCCAAAAGCGCGTACGTCGTACATGGGGAAGGGTGCACCCGCGCTTGCGGAGTGTGGACCAGCGCCTGCCTGTCCAGTGGACAAAGCCGAACCCTTGGCCAACAATGCCGTGCCCACGCTCACACCTGCCAGTCCGGTACCAGTAAGTTGAAGGAAATTTCGGCGCGAATTCTTGTCAATCGACATCGTTTCTCCTATTGAAATTCAACCTGCGCTAGATCAAGTCCTTTATATCATCCGTCTTGCTCCAGCTGGAGAATTCAGACCATCAGACAGCACGATGCGAGCCACGTCGCTCTGCCATGTTGCTCAAGTCTCCTCCGTGCTGGATTTCTTTCCCTTCCTCATTTACCTTGGATGGCCCGATTGAAAGATGGCCCAATTGAAAGCCTGCCCAATTGAAAAGGACATATTTATGATGCCTTGTTCGCGCAGCCTTATTGTTGCTGCTTTGTGTTTGTTTGCTCTGGCAAATACCTCCGCCCAAAAAGCTTCTGGAAATCTCCGTACTGATCTGCTCATCGATGACCTGCGCGAACTGGTGGAGACACCCGCTGTTTCCGGGTACGAACAGGAACTCGCGGCCAGGATCACCACGCGGGTGAAGGCCGTTGCGCCCAATAGCGCGGTAAAGACCGATGGCATGGCTAACTTGACGGTGACCCTCGGCACGGGGTCGCCGCACCGGTTGCTTGTTGCTCCCATGGACGAGCCCGGCTTCGTGGTCAGCGGATTCAACCCGGAGGGCTATCTGCGCGTGCAGCGGCTTCCGCAGACCGGCACACTGCCGTTGTTCAACGAGCTATATTCCGCTCAGCCAGTAAAGGTCCGCGCCGGGACAAAGTGGATTGACGGCGCGGTAGCCGGACTCTCCATTCACCTGCAACCGCAGGTCCAGCATCCGCCCAGCATGGCCGACCTGGACAACGTCTACGTCGACATTGGCGCCACCACCGCAGTCCAGGCACATGCTTCCGGCGCTGACTTCCTCAGCCCGATGGCGATTGATCGCACCTTCTTCGCCATGGGCTTTGGCAACTGGACAGCCCCGGCCATCGGCGACCGCTTCGGTGCAGCCGCACTGATCGAACTGCTGCGCCGCGTTGATCCGGCAAAGTTGAAGGGAACGGTCACGGTGGCATTTGTCGCGCAGCAATGGCTCGGAGCACGCGGGGTGCAACGCTTGCTGTATCAAAACAAACCGGACGAAGTGATTTACATCGGCCGGCTCATCCGTCCGGCGCCGCCAGCACCCGGCGCGGCAGCAACCCAGGGCCCACGTGAAACTCCCAGCTTCAGGCATGCACCAGGCAGCGGCGTACTGATCGCCTCGGAAAAGCCTGAAGCGGATTTGGCCGGACTGGGCGCTGAGCTGCAGAAGCTTGCCGCGCAAAATGACATTGCTGTAAAAACTGATTTCTCGGCGGCGTTTCTTCCTCGCGGAGGATATGTGCCAACGCCTCCGTTACCCGACCGCACCGTCCACCTTGCTGTTGCCACGGCATGGCCTTCCACGCCGGCGGAAGTGATCGACGGAAACGATGTGGCCCATCTTGTAACGTTGCTTGAGAACTATCTGCAAGGTTCGGCGCAGAAAGTCGAAGTTGCGGAAGCAAAACCACTGCCGGAACCCGTGCCGCCAGCCAAGCCCGCGGTCGCCCCTACTCCGGAGGCAATCCTGAAACAATTGATCGAAACCTACGGCGTGAGCGGCGGGCATGAAGGAAACGTAGCAAAGATGGTCGCACAGCTGCTGCCGTCGTGGGCCAAGACTGAGGTTGATGATGCCGGTAACGTGATTCTTCACTGGCAGGGCTGCGCAAAGCAACAAGAGCCCCAGCGTTGCGGTAGTCGCGCACATGGATGAAATCGGCTACGAAGTTCGCACAGTCCTTCCCGATGGCCGGCTGGAGCTGCAGTCACGAGGCGGCGGCGTGCTGGCTTACTTCCTGGGACACGCGGCTCTGGTGCACTCCGCCAACGGAATGCATCCCGGTGTGTTGCAGCTACCGGACGGCTGGGACAAGAGTGACTTCCAGTGGCCGCGTGGACCACGCATGACGACGCACATGGACGTAGGCGCGCATAACCCGGAACAAGTAGCGCAGCTCGGCATCAAGACCGGCGATTTCATCACGATTCCCAAGAAGTATCACAAACTACTAGGCCGGCGTGCCGCGGCGCGGGCCTTTGATGACCGCATCGGATGCGCGGCGCTGGTGTCCGCCGCATGGGCGCTGGGTCCAAATCTGAATGGACGCGACGTGACCTTTATCTGGTCCACCAGTGAAGAGCTTGGTCTGGAAGGCGCGGCAGCGGCAGCAAAACGAATGGCCGCGCAAGGCAAGTTGCCGGATTTTGTCTTTGCCGTCGATACGTTCGTCAGCGCCGATTCGCCGCTCGAATCCAAGCGCTTCGCCGACGCCATCCTGGGCCAGGGCTTTGTGGTGCGCGCGGTGGACAACTCCAACATCGTCCCGCGCAATCTGGTGGAGAAGGTCATTCAGCTGTCGAAAGCCGGAGGCATCGCGGTGCAGTACGGCGTAACCGGTGGAGGCAATGACGGAGCAGCGTTTTCGCCCTTTGGCTCCACGAACGTTGCCTTGGGCTGGCCTCTGCGCTATTCCCACTCGCCAGGAGAGGTGGTCGACGTTCGCGATCTGGAAGCTTTGGCCAAGATCATTGCCGCCGCGGCGCGGAGTTGGTGAGTTTCCAAGGCGTTTCTTAACACATGTGTGGCACCGGCGCCCCGTCAGCGTTGTTCCTTCGGCAAACGATTTTGACGCCAAGTGATGAGTAATGAAACACTTTGCGTTATGGGTAAGAAAGCCGAGCTTAGGCGACAAACTAAGGTTGCTGAAAAAAAGCGCAATAGGCGCGCCGCCGTTTTCACGATTCTCAGCCTTGCGGTTGCGTTTGGATCGTGGGCATACTTTATGCTAGCGGCGACTCCGAGCTTTCACCTTGGCGTTGCATTAGTTTTGGCAAGTGCTGCCTTCCTCTCAATCGCCGTTTGTGAATTTTTCGAGTCACTCCTCACCAAGGTTATGTTGGTCGCGCTAGTGGCTGGGTTAGCTTATTTTGCGTTTAATTGGTCTAAAGATCAGTGGCAACTAAAGCTGCAAAACGACGTGGTCACACACCTCAACATCAAGATAGACGTGCCGTCTGGAAATCCATGGGATTCTATTGTAACGATCGCCAATAATAGTTCTTCTGAATTATCTAAGCACGGTATTACTTGCAAAATTAACCGACTACGCATGGAAAATGGTTCGGTGTACGAAAATGTGGGATCCACGATTGAGTGGGGAGGAGATGCGCCATTGAGAATAGGGGGAGATGCACAGAGCGATACCTGTTTAAAGGGCCATTACGGCAGCCAGGAGAACATATTTAGGGGCTCAGCTCCTGTTGCTTGCGCCGATGTAACAGTAGTTGTCAACTATTCCGTCAATGACTATCCAGAAGTCGTTGGCCAAAAGAAAGTTCGTTTTGTAACCCTGGAGAGCGGTGGGCACATGAGTTGGAATCAGCAACCAGAAGGAAGGCGCGGAGCCGGATGCCCTTAGCCGGCATCTCACCGCTCTGCCACGACAATTCTCGAAGGGTCGAATCGGGGGCAAATCCACGCTATACGTGTCATTTAAAAGTGAGGGTCTCCACAATTCAGAACTCCCTGCCCGGCGCAGCCTGTTCTTCGCCGACGCGGCCCGCCACAATCTCCGCGCGGAAGTAGTTTTCTCCACTCATTTTGCAACCGGCCATCCGACGCAGCATGGCAAGCTGACCGGTGTGCGTCAGTGCGTCCGCCACCGGCCCTTGAAAGAGTTTTTCCACGGGGGCGCCAAGAGGCTGGTCAGACGCCAGATAATCGTCGAACGCCTGCAAGGTCTGGAAGAAGCGCTTGACTTCCTGCGGCCAGGGCAACGGCGTGGCATCATTCCATGCCTGTTTTCCCCGTGCGATGGAAAGTGCCCAGTCAAACAGGTCGCCCATGTGGGCCAGGATTTGCACCGGCGTGCGCCCTTTTTCTCCAGTACTGAATCCGGCAAAAGTTTCCGGCGCGCCGCGCAAGGTCTTGCCGCCGCGATACGCAAGCGTTGCCAACGTGTGGCGCAGCATCTGACGGGCCGGATCGGCGACCGGCGGTGGTGTTTTGGTTTCCATCGTTGCTCTCCTTAAAATCCCCAATGATTAACTTCGCATCCGTTAGCGCTGCGCTCAAATTCTGGCAAAAAACAAGTTCGTGGTTCTCCTGTGCCGGGCAGATCTTTCACCTATTTCCGATCGGCAGTACCTGGTTCCTGCTCTTTGCGGTGGACAAAGTAGATCACGCCGCTGTAGTCGTCGGTAAGCAGGAAGGAGTCGTCCCCCATGTTCAGTATGTCGCAAGGGCGACCGTAAATTACTCTGTTCTGCAAAAAGCCGGTAATAAAATCCTGCGGTTGGGCATGAGCTGTCACACGAACCACACTGTATCCACGTTTTAAGCGCTTCTTGCCGGACCCGTGCAGCGCGACCAGGAAAGAATTCTTCAACGCCGGGCTCCGCGCGGTAGCATCAAAATACTCCAGGCCCAAGGGAGAACTGTGGGCGACAAAGGTAGCAAATGGCCTGGGGACCCTGGAGCAATCGGCCTTGTGCGGCAACGACGAGGAGGCAGGGTCGCTAAAAACCTTGCCGGCCTTGAAATAACAATTCGGCCAGCCGTAGTCCCTGCTTTCATCCTGGGGAGCGGTGTTGTCAACAAACGCGAACATGGTATCGTCGGGCGCATCGTCGCCGAGATGGTCCGCGCCCATGTTCGTACCGTAGAGAACGGGGCCGACAAATTTCAAGCCAACCGCATTGCGCACTCCGTGTCCGATGATCCGTGCATGTTTGCCGTCAGGGTCCATCACGGAAAGAGAGGCGCGGACCTCCTCCTTCTCCTCACAAGCATTGCAACTGCTGCCGACGGAAATATACAACTTGCCCTGATTTTCCTTGCCGCCAAAAGCAGACAGATGCGACGATAAAGACTAAAACTCATCGGAAACGTATTTACCCTTGGTTTCTGCTGCATTGTAAAAGCCACTCAACTCGAGACGGTTCGGCCGCACGAATTTGCCTTCAACTGCTTTTCGCAGTCACTTTCTCCGTCCTGAAAATACTGGCCCCACTCAGGGCCAGCCCGATCACTCCCAGCAACATGGCCATCATGAATTGGTGGCAGCCATGATGATGCATGTCTGAAAGCTGGCACGCGGAATCGGTCAGCAGCCGGGGGATTCCGGCAATCACAAACGGCAACACCGCCGCCCAGAATGCCCAGCTTTCACCGCGGCGCAACGGTACCAGCGCGATCATGATTTCCACCACGATCAGAGCCATGCCGACAAGGGCGATGCCAGGCTCGAGTTTGTGCGCGACGCTCGGATCGTTCCGATAGATCAACGAAAACACCGGTTGCAGCAACAGCCACAAATAGGCCAGAGCCAGTAAGCGCGCTCCCCAGGTAAGCCTTCCGGATTCAGCTTTCATGCGCTGAATTATAGGTCAAGCCATGGATTTCCTCTCGAGGGAACCAAAAACTACCTTAAAAGAGTTCATTGCAGGCAGCTGTACGGATTTTTTTGCTATACGACTAAAGGTTATCGTCCATCTGCCGATAACACAACCGAGAATGAGCCCGTGGACTGGTCGCCCAATTCGATCGATGAAGTTGTCTTTCCCACTGCGAGGATTGCGGACCGCAACTCCGCCCAGTGGCGGCAGCAGCAGCAGTCCCAGCGCCGCAAGAGCCATTTGCAGCACCTGGCCCGCTCCTTAGAGACAGGCGATCTGGAACAGGCGCGCCATGCTTTTGACATGCTGGCAGGCGACGAACCTGACCCTGGTCAGCTCGATATCACCGCGCGGCCGCTCTTTGTGGAGTTAGGCAAGGCCCTGTTGTCGGGAGACATAGCGGGGGCCCGTGCGGTGTTCGCGCAGCTTCTTCTGGACGCGCCGCCGGCCCACCATCAACGCCCGCAAGCGCAGGTGGACGAGACGCGTAAAGTAGTAGTGTCCGACGTTGATGGCTCCAACTCCAGCACGCTCGATGTCACCGCATGATGGTCTCAATTACATATTCCAAAAATAAACGCTAGACATGGACCGCAGCCGCCCTCGGCTGCGTCTTCGTCGTCAATCCTGAAGATCGTTAATCCCAAAGATCGTTAATCGCAAAGATCATCCGTCTTGACTTCTACCCGCCTGTCCTAGAACAATCTCTTGCATGTCACGATCTCTCTGCACAGTCTGCACCAGTTTATTGCTCGCCCTAACGATCTTTGCTCAACCCGCGCACGTTCACGCGCAGCAAGCGCCAACCGCTATCGCCAGCGATCCGGCGCCCGACAAAGACAGCCCCGCCGCTATACAGACCTTGCAGTTGCCCAGCCATGGTGCGCTGCTGAACGCGCTTGTTTATGTGGCAGCAGGAGCAGGCCCGCACCCAGTTGTTGTGCTGCTCCATGGCTTCCCCGGCAATGAGAAGAACCTTGATTTGGCACAGGCCATTCGCCGCGCCGGCTGGAATGTTCTGTACTTCAACTATCGCGGCTCCTGGGGATCGCCGGGCGATTTTTCTTTTACTCATACCATGGAGGACACGCAAGCGGCCATTGCTTTTTTGCGCGATCCGGCAACGGCGAAAAAGCTGCGCGTCGATCCTGACCACATTGTTCTCGTCGGTCACAGCATGGGCGGCTTTATGGCCACCTACGGCGGCGCCGAAGACACCAAGATTCAAGCTGTAGGCATCATCTCCGCCGCGAACCTTGGGGGGATGGGATCTCGAGGGAACACGCCAGCCAACCCTGAAGAAGCCGTAAAGAAGATTGCCGCTTCACTTGCCTCTGAGGGCATGGCGCCTCTGGCCGGTTGCACGCCGGAGGGTCTGGCGCGCGAGATTCTGGCCAACCGTCCGAAGTGGAACTTTGTTGACTACGCGGCCAAGCTCGCTTCGCGTCCGATTCTCGTCGTCACATCAGACGATGGCCTTGCGCCCGCAGGTGGCGCGCTCGTCGATGCTCTCCGCAAAGCCGGAGACAAAGACGTGACCGCGGTCCACATGACCACTGATCATTCTTACTCAGACCATCGCATCGGCCTTGAAGCTGCGGTGCTGAAATGGCTGGATTCGCTGCACAAACCGTAACGGAGTGTGTGCATTCAGGTGTTATCCTGCTTGAGCGCATCGACACGCGACGTGCGTCAGGCAGGTATAGCAAAAGCCATATCAGGAAGAGGAGTAAACATCAAACATGAAGAAACGATCGTGCGCTGGAATTTGCGCCATCACCGCTATCTGCCTGTCCCTGGGTTATGCGGCCTCAGCGTATACACAAAAAACGGATACACATTCGCCGGTTCCGAATACAGTCCAAAAGGGAGAGGCCACAGTGAAACATGCAACCGGACCATTTGATGTTAAGTTGAACCCTCAGACAGACGACAAAGTCGGCGATCCGAGCCTCGGCAGGATGTCCATCGACAAGCAGTATCACGGCGACCTCGAGGCCACCAGCAAGGGCCAGATGCTGACTGCGATGAGTGCGGACGTTAAAGGTTCGGGCGTTTACGTCGCCGTGGAGCGCGTGAATGGAACACTGCATGGCCGCACCGGCACTTTCGCGCTGCATCACACCGGCATCATGACGCGCGGCGTTCCGCAGCTTACCATTACTGTGGTGCCGGATTCCGGCACCGGGCAATTGGTTGGGCTGACCGGCAAAATGGACATCCAGATCGTCGACGGGAAGCATTCGTACGATTTTGAGTACATGCTCCCCGAAGCCAGGTAGCAATCAACCAAACATGCCGCGGCTGATAGACACTGATGCCACCTAACCAACCTTCATCCGTTCCCGATTTCCTCTACGGTACCGCGTGGAAGGAAGACCGCACCACGGCCCTGACGGAGCTGGCTCTCCAGGCCGGTTTTCGCGGCATCGACACGGCCAACCAGAGAAAGCATTACCTTGAAGCCGGCGTCGGTGAGGCCTTAGCCGCGGCCTATCGCGCGGGGGTGCTCACGCGCGCGGACCTCTTTCTACAAACAAAATTCACCTATAGAGACGGCCAGGACCACCGTCTACCTTATGATCCCACGGCCAGTCTTTCTGCTCAGGTTGCACAGTCGATGGCCGGTTCGCTCGAACATCTTGGGACTGACCACGTGGACAGCTTCGTGCTGCATGGACCGTCCTCGGGCCATAGCTGGAGCAACGCCGACTCTGAGTGCTGGGAAGCGATGGCAAAAGAGCGTGATGCCGGACGCGCGCGTCTTCTCGGAGTGAGTAATGTTTCGCTGCGACACGTTGAGCAAATGGCGTCGATCCATGTTGAAGCGCCAGCATTCGTACAAAACCGCTGTTACGCACGCCTCGGCTGGGACCGCGGCGTACGGGCGTTCTGCCGCGACCGAAATATCATCTACCAGGGCTTTTCCCTGCTCACCGCGAACGTGGAGGTGCTGCGCCACCCTCTGGTCGCGGGCCTGGCAGCGCGCATGAACGCTACTCCGGCCCAGATTGTGTTCGCCTTCGCCCGCGCGGTCGGAATGCTACCGTTGACCGGCACCTCAAACGCTGAGCACATGAAACAAGATCTGGCGAGCCTTAATCTGGCGCTGCCGCCGGAAGCCGTGCAGGCGATTGAATCGCTGGCCGGATGAATCAGGATGCCGTCAAAATGAAATCCATTCTGCCAAAATTTGCGGCCACGTTCCTGAGCGTGCTTGCCTTTCTGACGATTGCCACGAGCGACGTAAGCCCGCAGGACCGAAAGCACGCAAGCGCGCAGCCCATCGCCTCTGCATCCGGCACCCAACTGGTTCAACTTGTCATCCGGATTCGCGCAAAAGCTAAAGCTCTGGAAGGGAGCGCCGGGATGCGTCTCGGGTTCCAGGCGTTCATCTCAGCGCACAAGCTCTCACCAAAAAGCATACGGTACTCCGACTACGTCGTGGTGCGCCTGTTGTTTGAAGCCACACGCGATGCCGGCCTCTGGAACTTGCATTGGGCCATCACCGACCAGCCACCAAACTCCGACAACATCTGGCATCAATGGCGGAACATCAAGAATGCTTCTGCATTAACGCCGACAGCGACCGCGGAGTGCGATGAACTCTCAGCCTTATATGCCTTCCTGGTTGAACGCGCCGGGGTGAAGAGTGTCGGGCTGTTCTGGCCGGCTGCAAATCACACCGTGGCTGTTTGGGTTGTGCAGCCAGCGACGGGTCCGGCAGTCCGCGTGGTCGTCCCTACGTCTCAGATATTCCTCGACGAAACGGATTCCTTTGACACCAGGAAGTTCAATCCCTGGCGACAAAAGACCATTTACGAATACACGCGTCGCGACGCTCCAGATTCCTTCGAACTTCCTCAGCCGCTTTTTGCTTTCTTCCTGCAACAGGTGGACAAGTATGGCGGCGCTTCCGACGCCACCTTGCAACAACTCCGATACCTGCGTGAAGGCGTCTTTCTGAAATCCTTGACTCCCGAAGAAGCGGCCCGCACTGCGCTCAGAAAACGTAGCGAGCTTGGGCCGGGGCCAGCCGAAGACCTGGCGGCTTTTCAGAATTTCGCCCAGGATATGCGCTCCGAAACACCTCGATGAATCGTGGCTGAATGCCGTTTTCAGGCAAAAACCCGCCAGGAGTACCCGTTGGCAGGTATGCCTACAGTCACTGCTTCTGGAAATCGGCCTGTGCTAATCTTCAGGCGGAGTTTGCTTGCGCGCCTTTGAAAAAGCACCGCCGGAAGTCCAGGAGATCCTGAGCAAGCCCATACGCGAGTTGGGGCTTAAGCTGGAAGGATCGCCGCTGGAGCGCTTTGTGCAGCAGCTCTACCGTGAGCTTGACCGCAAAGGCCTGAAGAAGTTCCGCCCCGTCTGCTATCTCAGTGACGAGTGGGGATGCCCCTCAGGCGAGCCGGTCATCGGCATTCCGTTTTACCTGGCCGACCCCAAACTGGCGCGGCTGGAAAAAGAGATGAATGACCTGGAAGATTCGCGCCAGATCATGATGTACCTGCGCCATGAAGCGGGTCACGCCATCAACTACGCCTACGCGCTATATAAGACGCCGGAGTGGAAGCAGATTTTTGGTCCCTATCGCAAGCCATATCGCGACGCCTACCGGCCCATTCCTTTTTCCCGGAATTTTGTGCGCCACATGGAAGGCTGGTACGCGCAGAAGCATCCGGATGAAGATTTTGCTGAGACCTTTGCCGTCTGGCTCACGCCGGCCTCGCGCTGGCGGGAACGCTATAAAGGATGGCCGGCGCTGGAAAAAATCCGCTACGTTCATCGCATCGCCAAACAGTTTGGCAAGGTGGATCCGGTCCGGCCTCGCGGACGCACCGATATCACCGTGGAAGAAATGGACACGACCGTCGCGGACTTTTACGAGACGGTCCTGAGTGAGCAGCCGTCTCCGGGCGACCTCGCACTCGACACCGATCTTCAGGACATATTCAAGGTCGGCCGCCGGCGCAAGAAAGGAGTACGTCCGGCGGCTGATCTGTTGCGTGAGAATCGCAAGTCTTTGGTCGATAAGCTGACCTATTGGACAGGAGTGCCCAGGCCGCTGGTCAAGAAGCTGGTGGAATCCATGGAGGTGCAGGTCGGTGAATTGGGTCTGCGGGCCGATGTGAAACAGGAAAAGGACTACCTCACGGAGATCACCGTCTACGCCACAGCATTGGCCATGAACTACATCACGCGCGGAAAATTTGTACAAACATGAAGCTACGCTCCAGCGCGAATCCCGCGGATTCACATGGAGCCGGCTGAACTGGAACCTACATGGAAAAGAAACTCAAAATCGGCATTCTTTACGATAGCTGGGGAGAGGAAGAAGCAGCTCCTGAGCCGGAAAAGAAGAAGCGCACTCCGGGCAAGAGAAGGAAGAAGAGAGAAAAGCACGACCGCGAAGAGATTTTTGAGGCGCTGGAAAAACTGGGGCACGAACCCAGTTACCAGGTGCTGGACGGCGAAGACAAATCCCTGACCGCACTGGTCCGGTGTGAAGTCGACCTGTTCTTTAATCTGGTTGAGTCCTACGCCGGCAATGACAATATGGAAATGCACGTGGCGGCGTATCTTGACCTGCTCGACCGTGTGTACACCGGCGCAGGCCCGCAGGGTCTGTACCTGGCACAGGACAAAGGTGTTGCCAAGAAGATGTTCCAATTCCATGGCATCCGCACACCGTATTTTGCCACCTGCTACCAGGGCGTTCTCGACCACTCCCAGGACATCTCTTTTCCCCTGATGGTCAAACCCATCTCGGAAGACGGCTCGCTCGGCATCGACAAAGATTCCGTAGTTGGCAGCGTAAAAGAGTTGATGCAGCGGATCCATTACATCCAGGAAGAGTTTGATTCCCCTGCGCTGATTGAAGAGTACATTGAAGGCCGTGAGATTTATGCCGGAATCCTGGGGAACCAGAATCCCGAAGTGCTGCCCCTGATCGAACTCGATCTCTCCCGCCTCCCGGACGACATGCCCAAAGTCGCCGGCACCGAAGTCAAGTGGGAGAAGGACAGTGAAGCGTACAAAGTTACCAAGTCCGCGCCCGTGGAAGATCTGGATGAAGAGACTACCGCGCTGCTGAGCAAGACCGCGCTTACGGTCTTTCGCATCCTGCGGCTGCGCGACTATGGCCGCATTGATATGCGGCTTACCAAAAAAGGCGAGATCTACGTGATCGAGGCCAATCCCAACCCGTGGCTCTCCAGTAATTCGGAGTTCTACATGTCGGCGAAAAAATCAGGACGCTCCTACGCGGACATGATCAGTGAAATCATCGAGCTTGCCTGCACTGACCGCAGGCGGCGCAGCCGAGTGCGCCTGGCGTAATCGAACACCTGAAACGGTGCTGCTAAGCGATCATAGCTTCTCTGCCTGCTCCACCATCGCCTCTACCGCTTTGGCCACTCGGCGCGCGCGCGATTCCGGGTCTCTGTAATGGAAAATTGCCAGCAAATGGGCGCGCCGGCACGCAGCCGACATACGCTCCCATCCGGCGCGGGCCATCGGGTTCTGCCGGAGCGCTACCTGCAGGACCGGCGGAAGCTCGCGCTCTGCTTCCATGGTGAGCATGAGCCGCTCGGCAAGCTGCTGCGCGCGACGCCGGCGGGTCTCGCTCTGCTTGCCTTCCGATACCCACCGGGCAATGTCATTGCGCGTGGAAGGGTTGAGCGCGTCATGATATTTCTGCAACCGCTTGGACTGCCGCAGCTCGCGCAGCAACTCGGCCGGCGCCGCGACCTTGCGCGACGATACATCCGGCTCCAGGCGGAACCGCGCCTTCACGCCCGGCGTGGCCTTGGCCCCGGCTTGCATGCGCTGGTTGACGATCAGGAAATGGCGGCCTTCGCGCGTAGGGAACAGCGCACTGCTGAAAGCGAAGCCGTTAATGTCACCTTTGACTCTAAAATGGCCGCGCACACCCCACACTTTTGCCACATCGAGCGGCACTCGGACAATCACCCAGTTCGGCGCCTTGTCGGTCCGCTCCAGGATGGCGTCGAATGATTTCGCCACAATTTTGGGCGTGGTCTTGGGTGAAGCCATGGGAAATAGTTTAGCGAATCTGCTGGGTCTTGGCTGGTGGCGTGTTCGCGTACGAATCTTACCAAAACTTCGACAAACTTTACGTGTATTGACTCATTTCTGCTCCCATAGCTGATAGCGTGATGGGTAGAGGCACGTCTATCAGGAGCAGGATTTATGCCAGGAATCGACAGGCACACGGTGCTCGGCATTGTCGCTACTTTTATCTTTGCGTTCGCGCCGGCATCACCCCTGGTTGTGGCGGAACAGGTCACGGGCCAGACGGCCCCGATGGCTTCCTTGACAGACCGGCTTAACGCGGCAACGTCAGTATTTGTTTCCAATAGTAAAGGAGAGAGCGCCGCCAATGAGAAGGCCCATGGTGACCGGACTGTCACCAGTTTCTACTCGGCCATGCAAAGCTGGAACAGATATCACCTGGCACAAACCGCCGCAGAAGCCGATTTGCTCATGCAAGTTTCCCTTGAAAAATCACAGATCCGACTGACTATACTCGACCCCAACACCCGCGCCGTCCTGGCATCCCTCGTTGAACCAGTGGAGAGCGGGTTCTTTTCCGGCGCGGGAGGAAGAAGCCTTAACCAGGCGATCAGTTCCCTGATGAATGACTTACGCCGTCTGGCAATCCAGCGCGCCACACCGGCGCCACGGCCTGCCATACCCGTACCCACAAACGGAGGCCAGCGCCCGAAAGTATTCTTGTCCAATGTGGGAAGCAATGACGACCTATACTCCGGCATAGGGATGGCGAGCAGTGTCGGGTGGGGGCAGGCTTTTAACAAATTCTATGCTGCTATGCAAAGCTCAGGGCAATACGAACTTGTGAGCTCGCCCGCTGACGCTGCTTTTGTTCTTGAAATGAGCTACACCGACCCTGAAGAAACAACGTCAGAGTGGCGAGACAAACCTGGCTGTAACACTAACCCTTGTGATCAGGAACGCGTTGAATCCACCGTTTTTTATCCCCAGCTGCATTTGGTCATTCTCGATGCCAGGACCCTTGCTGTACAAGGAAATTTTACCGAATTCATTAAGACTGGGAACAACCAACCGCAGCGAGACGCGCGATTCTCGCAGGCCCTCAGCGCCCTGGTGAACGACGCTTGCATACGTTTGGGGCGTCCTCTTGCGAACATTTTTGTTTCCCCAGTCGTCAATGTTGCTCCTGTGCCACCACAGATCAGGGCAGCCAGGACAGTGTTCGTTTCTAATGCAGGCGGAACGGGCATTTATGGCGGAACACCGTCCACCGATCAGGCGTACAACGAGTTTTACGCGATGATGAGGAGCTGGGGAGGATATCAACTGTCGCCAACGGTTACGGGTGCGGACTTGATATTTGAAGTATCCGCCAACTCGCAGTTCCGCGTGGCTATCCTCGATCCCAGGACCAGAGCGACGCTATGGGGCTTCACCCCGGATGTGAGGACCGCAATCCTTAAAAGCAATTCGCAAAAGAACTTCGATTACGCGTTGGTCACACTCGTGCAAAACATAGCCCGGATCGCCGGACGGCCCGCGGTCGCGCTGTCCGTACCGCAAAACGTAGAAGCCGCTCCTCCACCATCGCAGATCAACTCCGCCAAAACAGCCTTTATTGCCAACGGGGGTGAAGAAAGCCTCACCGATCTAAAGGGGAAAATAACATATCAGGCTTATAATAATTTTTACGCGACCATGAAAAACTGGGGACGGTACGAGCTGGTATCCACACCCTCGCAGGCTGACCTGGTCATTCAGATGTCTCTCACGGATTCCGCCCTTCGAGTAACAATCATGGACTCCAAAACTCATATCGCGTTGTGGACGCTTAAGCAGAATTTTCACGGGATATTCAGAGGTACAGTAGAACCAAACGACTTTCAGAATGCAATCGTCGCTCTTGTCAAAAACGTTGCCCGGCTGGCAGGCCAGCCCGCGGCCGAGATATCTGTTCCCGCGGAGATCAATAGCCCTCCGCTTCCCTCACAAATCAGTGATTCCAGGAAAGTATTTCTTTCCCGGCCGATCTACGAGGGTGCCACGGATGAACTTTACAACTTGTGGTACGCAGACATGAAGAGTTGGGGACGCTATGAGCTGACTACGCCGGATCAAGCTGATTTGATATTTGATCCGTTTACCCCCGGTAGCTCGGCCACGCTGACCATACGGGACGCCAAAACCCGTGATCTGTTATGGACGTTTACCCGCCCCGTGAAATATGCTCTATTAACCAGCAACGCGAAAAAGAACTATACGGCTGCTCTCAGCCTCCTCATGGACGACGTACACCGTGTGCTTTCCGTCAGCTCTCCGCCGTTACAGGCGGATGCGCCAAAGCATGAACAAAACTCGCAAAAATAATTCCCTCCTCGTGTATTGTGACCTTACTTCCTTTTTTACGTCCAACTTAAACAAGGCAAACCTTGTCCTGGCCATCTAATTAAAACAGGAGGCATTCGTGAAGAAGAATTTAGTGGCATCTCTATTTGTGTTCGGGCTCTTGACATCGCTTTCCTCCGCCATGCCTCCGAAGGGCGCCACGATCACGCAGGAAGAACTGGTCCGCAACACGCAAGAATTGTTTGACGCCGTCGCCATCGGCGACCAGGCCCCATGGAAGAAATACTTTGCGGAAGACGCCATGTACTTTGATGAAAAGGGCCGCAACATGGACAAAGCGGCGCTTGTCAAAGACGTCGCGCCCTTGCCCAAAGGCTATTCCGGGACCATCAAGATCGCCAAAGTGCAAAGCCATATTGAGAGCAACATCGCAATCCTGAGCTACGATCTGGACGAAACCGAAACCATCTTCGGCCAGGACCTCACCGCCCGATACCACGCCACGGACACATGGATGCTCCGCCAGGGAAAATGGCAGATCGTTGCCGGGCAGGTGCTTCGTTACTATGAAGACCCGGCTCAAGGCAAAACAGACACCGCAAAGCTCACCGAATATATCGGCACATACGAACTTGCTCCGGGAACGACTATGACCGTTACGGTCGATGGCAACCATCTTTATGCTCAGCGCGGCGACCGTGCGAAGGAACTGCTTTTCCCCGAAGCTCCTGACATTTTCTTCCGCAAAGGTATTGAAGGCCGCCGGTTGTTCCACTATGCCGACAACGGCAAGGTCGACACTCTGATTGACCGCAGAAACAACGAAGACGTGATCTGGAAGAAGATCAAGTAAGCGATCTCTCCTGCAAATCAGCCTTTCTCTCGACCCAGGTTACTTCGTGTCAGCCAAGACACACTCGTCTTCCCCCGGCCACAATATTCCGGCGGCGCTGCTTCGTCTAACTTACGCAGAATCAGCAGCTTATCGATTGGCTGCCACCTTGCGATATTCATGTGTGCTGCGCATGCAGCGGAGGTGAAACAAACATGACAAACCTGAAATCTTCTAATTCAAAACCGGACCGCAGCGTTGTTAGCGCGATGCGACGCACTCTTCTTTTCGGCGTATCGGGAGCAACGGTCCTGACAACCACTCTGGCAGTGGTCTTTGCAATCGCTCTTGACGGCTGCACGTCCAAACCGAAAGACTCAAACTCAAACTCATCCAGTCAGAGTTCGTCCAAAGAAAGCCTACAGACGAAAGATTTCTCGCCGCTTCCTGGCTTGCCCGTTGGCAAAGGCACGACCAAGACCGACATCGCCAAGAAAGGGTCGACGACACAACGGCCATCCACCGTTACGTACACTGACAGCCGGTACGGCGTTTCTTTCCGGTATCCGCGGAAATACACGTTGATGACCGCATCCAAGACCAACTCAGCCTGGCCTGATCCTCTTCCCATGAACTTCCTGCAACCCGGCGGCGTGACCGTGGCTGCTATTGACCTGGCTGGTTCCAATGCATCTTCTCTCTTGAAGGTGAGCGTCAACAAGGGCCTGACTTCCGAGCAGTGTGGAAAGTTTGCTGTGCCGGAATCTTCCAGCGTTGCCGGCAATTCTCCGATCAATTCGCATGACGATTCACTTGCGCCAACCAAGGTCAGCCTTCGCGGCGTTGAGTTCCTCGAAGTGGAAAACATAACCGACAACGTGGAAGCCAGATACTACCATCGCTTTGAGCCGGGCAAGATGCATGACGGCATCGTCGAGCAGAGCAGCTGCTACGAGTTCGCGCTCGGAGTGGAAGAGTCGCCTGACAATAGCAAGCCCGTCGATCATCTGGAACTGTTCGACAAGCTGGAAAGGATCCTCACGTCCGTGAAGTTCAAGAATGATCTGGATTCCGCAGTGGCGGCGAATCTGCCGATCAAGCCAACGGATGGCATCAACCCTCAACAGTAAGGAGCACCAAAGTGCAAAATAGCGGTGATGTACAGGCCAGGTTCTTCAATGAGCCTGGCCGATTTTTTGGGTGGGAGCCATCTGGCATGGTACAAGAATGACATAGCCCAGACCCAAACGCAGCCGAGGGCGGCTGCGGTCCACCGATTTGTTTCGTTGATCCGTGCAAATCAGTTTGAGCAGTGCCATCTGTGGCAAAGTTGGCTCTTCCATCACTCCTGTTTGTTGTAGCGCGGCGAATCCACCGCTTTGGTCCAGAGACGATGGAAAAGATCAAGCTTGAACGCGCACTGTGGGTGAGCCAGTAGCTGGACTCGCCTTCGTCTCTACTAGACATTGGTCGGCCATCATGCTCCCTGCGCTAGCAGGTGGAAGGGAGGAATTCTACCAAGCGAGCGTAGATAGAGCATAGCAATGATTTTATTTTAAGGAATCTTATTTTGTATTCTACAAAGGTACAAGGTAATATTATCCGTCCTTATACATAATTGGGTATGCGGAAAGGTTAGTATGCCAAGCACTCTCAAGGTAGTGTCTGTAGCTTTGTCTTTCTCTCTCTTTTTCCTGTCAGCGAAAGGTTTGCAGAAATCTCCAACCAGCTCAGCTCAATCAGAGCCTGCAAGAGGTACTGTCGCAATCTATGACTCGAATGGCAAGCTCATCTCCGCGGTTGATGAAGCCGGAAAAATGACGCGAACCGACGGGACCCAGCCAGCTTCAGTTCCTCAGGCTAAGCCACCTACACCAAACATACCCGCGCTGGCGCCGGTGACCATCAACGTGCCGGCGGACCAACCCACCATTCAGGCGGCAATCGATGCGGCCCACGACGGAGACCTGGTCCTGGTCGCGGAGGGAACCTATAAGGAAAATATCGATTTCAAGGGTAAAGCCATCTCAGTGGGAGGCCTTGGCGGTGCTTCAAGAACGATCATCGATGGAGGCGGACTTGATACCGTGGTCAGCTTTCGAACAGGGGAAACCCGAGGATCCCTTCTTAGCGGCTTCACTATTACGAACGGTTTTGCGAACCCTAACGGTCCTAATTCGGGTGAAGGTGGAGGCATTTTCGTCAGCGGAGCGTCTCCGATCATCCTAAGCAGCGTAATTGAAAACAACAAGGCCTGCGAGGGCGCCGGCATCGCTATAGCGTTTGGGGCGCCGCTCATTGAGGTCGTCACGATCAGCAACAACGTGCAGGGTGGCTGCAGCGGAGGAATCGGCGGCGCGGGAATTTCAATACGTGGAGAATCCAGCGGCACGGCGATTCTTGGAAATACGATCGCCAACAATTCCATTGCCGCGGGTGGTGGCGGCATTTCCTTGTTCGCCGCGGGCGGCCCTCTCATTCTAAGCAATAATTTTATCGGCAATAATGGCGGCAGCCAGGGCGGCGGAATTGCCATATTTAATGATGCCAGCCCACAGATTATGGGCAATGTGTTCATACACAACACCGCGTCTCAGGGCGGCGGCCTTTACTGGCTGATTCCGCAAAGTACTCCGGGCATTCTTTTACTAGGCAACACGATTAGCGATAATTCCGCGACTCAAGGTTCAGGGATTTTTAGCTCTGGATTTTCCGGCAATGCCAGCTTACAAAACAACATCATCCTTGGACAAGCGGGTGCGAGTGCCATTTTTTGCGAAAGCTTCAATGGAAATACTCCGCCCGGCTTTGTCGCGAACGACGTATTTACAACCGGAGCCACGCCCTACGGCGGGATCTGTACGGACCAGACAGGTACGAGCGGGAATATCTCCTCGGATCCTCTGTTCGTCGACCCTTCGGCGGATAGCCTTCGTCTTCAGCCTTCGTCGCCCGCTGTGGACGCCGGCAACAACACCGCACGGGTCGCTCTACCCTTCTCCGACATTGATCGCAACCCTCGCGTCTTCAATACAACCATAGATATCGGTGCTTATGAATATCAGGGAGCTACAACTACTAATTTCAACACGACTTCGCTGACCTATCGTAACCAGAAGGTAGGAACAACCAGCGCCGCTCAAACAGTGAGCATTACAAACACAGGGCCGAAGGTGCTGTGGATTACTCCCTTCGTAATCACGGGTGACTTCATAGAGACCAATGACTGCCATACCGACTCCGGAATTTTTCCCGGGAGGAGCTGCAGCATTAATATTTCATTTGCGCCCACGACCCACGGAACACGAACCGGACAGCTCACGATCACAAGCAACGACGTCGCCAGCCCGACTGCGATCAGTCTGAGTGGCGTTGGCGGAGCGCCGGTGGTCAACCTGTCTGCTCCAAACCTGGGATTCATCCCTCAGTTAGTAGGATCCACAAGCCTGGCGCAGTCAATTACTTTAAGGAACCTGGGCGATGAACCACTAGTGAATGCCAGCTTTGTGACATCAGGTGATTTTGGGCAAAGCAATGATTGCGGCGCCAGCGTTGCAATCGGCGGTAGCTGCACCGTAGATGTCACCTTCACCCCAACTCTTCGCGGCGTCCGTAACGGCACCCTCACGATTACCTATAATGCAAGTGGAAGCCCGAACAGCGTGGCCCTGGGAGGTACAGGGTTCGGACCGGCAGCTACACTGGGAGCAACGAGCCTGACCTTTTCCGGCCAGCTAACAGGAACAACCAGCGTTGCCCAGACCGTAACCCTCACCAGCAGCGGAGAGACGGATCTCAATATCTCCAGCATTGCGGCCTCGGGCGACTTTACCCCGACGAACCACTGCGGCGCTACTGTTCCACCTGGGCAAAGTTGCACAATTCAAATTGCCTTTGCGCCAACCTCGCCTGGCCTGCGCAACGGAACCGTGACCATCGCGGACAACTCCACCAGCAGTCCCGAACATGTCAATCTGAGCGGCACTGGGACCGACTTCAACGTAGGCACGCAACCAGGCGGCGCCTCTTCGGCAACGGTCAATGCCGGCGGAGCAGCCAACTATAATCTCTCCCTGAGCGGGACTGCCGGCGCCACTGGCAGCGTGACACTCTCTTGCAGCGGAGCCCCGGTCGCAGCCACCTGTTCGGTCAACCCGGCGTCTGTCAATCTCAACGGCACAACGCCGGCCAACTTCACCGTCACGGTAAGTACCACATCTCGCGCTTCTCTGCTGCCTGCGTTTCGGAACCCATTTGGCTGGCCTACGTCCACGACTTTGCTTCTGTGGGCTTCAGCGACAGCGTTATTGCTGATAATTGCCGCAGCACGACGGAGACGGTGGAATCGAGCGGTGTTTGCTCCGGCCAGCCTTGGTCTGACACTGCTGCTGACAGCTTGTGGCGGCGGAACGCCACCACCACCTCCTCCTCCGCATGGCACACCAGCAGGAACCTCCACGGTTGTGGTGACCGCAACATCAGGAACGGCAACGCGCACGTTCAATCTGACGCTGAATGTCAACTAAGCTGTGCGATAAAACGAAAAGCCACGCTCATTTCTGAACGTGGCTTTTTTTGATGCGCTTCGATCACGCTTGCTTATGCCGGAAGCAGCTCAGCAAGTGATCGTTGACCATGCCGGTGGCTTGCATGAAAGCGTAGCAAACGGTGGGGCCGACAAAGTTGAAGCCTCGGCGTTTCAGATCTTTGCTCATGGCAATGGATTCGGCGGTCTCTGCCGGAACGTTCCTGCTTTCGCGCCATGAATTCACGATCGGGCTTCCACCGACAAACTGCCAGATATAACCATCAAAGCTTTTGCATTCTTTTTGTACTTGTAGAAACGCCTGCGCATTGCGCACAGCAGATTCGATCTTGAGCCGGTTGCGGACAATGCCCGGGTCGGCAAGTAATAGCTCGATCTTGGCAGGTTTGTAAGCTGCGATCTTCGCAGCGTCAAAGCCACTGAATGCTTTGCGATACGCTTCACGTTTGGCCAGAATGGTCGCCCAACTCAGGCCGGCCTGGGCGCCTTCCAATATCAGGAACTCGAAGAGCACGCGATCATCGTGTTGGGGCACACCCCATTCAGCGTCATGGTAAGCGATCATAGCGGGCGTGGTGGCCCAGGAACAGCGTGGTTTGTCGGACATGGATAGCTGAGTATAACGCGTGAATTATCGTTGCGTGCAGGCCGCTGAAGAGTTGGGAAGCTGCCCTTCAAGATTATCGCCGAAGGAGCCCGGCTACAGAAACTTTGGCCAATTGCTTCACGAGATCGTCCCCATAATCAGGATCTTTGATCGAAAACTCTGCCTTCCCGAGGGCAGGATTCAGATTGAGGCGCGTCCCATTCAGCGTCATGATAGGCGATCATGGCGGGCGCAGTGGCCCAGGCGCAGCGGGGCTGGAATAGGCACGGGCCTGGTAGGCGCGCCAAAAGAGGCAGCGCTAAGGCACAGTTCTTTGAAACGATTGCTGGACCGCAAGCACTATCCGTACATCAAGGTTTGCATTCTGCAAACGAAATATTGGCGGCGGCTTTCTCTAGCCTTTGCCTGGAGGTAATCTGTGACTCGAGCTTCTTTTCTCATCGGATTCGCGGTCATTCTTGCGGCGCTGCCTTTGTCGGCCCAGCTCCGCTATTCCACTGGAGGAGTCAACAACTATCCCCCGGCCACCTGTGGCGGGCCCAACCTCTCGCTGTGTGTACCGGAAGCGCGAGATTTTCAATTCTGGTACAACTCCGCGGGGTTCCATAATGTCACGCGCTGGGAAAACGGAGACGTGTGGGGTGCGGACTTCCGCGACGGTACGGACCGTGATCCATCCGGCGGCAGCGATATTCCACAAGTTTATTTCTTCAGCGGACACGGCATCTGCCAGAATGCGCCGGTTGCCGCCGATCCTGATTTCCTGGTGACCTGCGGCAACTTTGGCACCCCCAACGTGGACAACATCAAATCCAGTTCTCGCTGGGGCAACGCCGGTGGCACGCTGCAGTTCATGTTCATTGATGCCAGTTGTCCCATGGACCTGGTGTCCCTCACCAATAACTGGTTCGTGCCGTTTCAAGGACTGCACATAGCCACTGGACATTCAGGGAATGCCACCCATGACACTCTGGACAGCGAAACGCGCGGCGCCACATTTGCCGCTTACACGACGGGCGGGGCCGGAACCATCTTTGGCACCCTGGGACTGCTCCCCCACCTTTCCGTAGGCGACGCCTGGATGAATACGGGGTTAATCGATGTCCAGAGCCAGGTATGCGCTGTGGCAATCGCGGCCGGAAATGACCGCAACGACGCCATCAACCGGCGCGAGCACGAGTTCGTGACCAGTGGCTGGGGCAACCCAACTCCGAACTGGTTTGCATGGAGGTGGGTATGCAATTAGCTGATCGCATGAGGTGCACGATGAAACGTAATGCACGGTCCTTCTGGTTGTTGTTATCCATAGCCTTGATTCTGCCGCCGTCTTCCTGGAGCGCTCAGGAGCGCGGCCGTGAACAAGCTTCTGCCGCAGCTGAGCACGCCAAACTGCAGCGTCAGGCCGAGACACTTCACCTGCCGCTCGCCAAAGAAAGCGAGTTGCGCTCTGAGGGGAACCTCTACGGGTTTCGCTCGACGGAGTCACTCTTCAGCCGCCGCGTGGACAGCCGAACCTACTTTGTTCAGGATCTGCGTGCGGCCCAGGAAAAAGAACTGAAGATTTTTGAAGGCCCGAATAAGGAATATACCGATCGCCTGACCGAGGTCTTCCGTGCTTTGGAAATTCCGGCCGCGGAGATCGCTCAATCCAAGGTCTTGCAGGAGGAAACGCAGGAAGGACAACTCGATCCTAAGACCGGGAAGCTGGTAAGAGAGGAGCCGCGTCCGGGCAAACGCTGGGCGATGGCCACCCGCCAGGTCGAGGGCCTCCCCGTCTTCTCCTCGCGCGCGCTCATGGGCTTGAGCGTAGACGGCCGCATTTCGTTCCTGGAGCTGCACTGGCCTGTCATTTCGGCCGAAGTGCTTTTGGAAGCGCATCGTCTCCAGGAGAGAGTCCGCTCGAAATTTCGTCCCCCGGCACTCGAGGGCGCCCATGTCGAGTCGGTGGAAGCCGGTATCCTGCATTCGCCGGCGGTCAGCTTTGTCATGGACATTCACCCCGTGATTCGCGTGACCTATGCGCCTGACGCGAAAGGCCTGGGCAAGAAAGCGGTCCGCTATCTGGACGCCAACGGTCGTGAAGTTGCCGCGCCAAGGCAATTTGCTCAACCGCTGGAACGGCCACCGGAAAAGCCGCGCCAGACGCCCGGAGCAAAGCTGAGATAAATTTCGGTTACGCTAAGGATTGGCGCATGATTGTTCGTATTTTCTTGTTAACAAACTTTCCCCGAAAGCACAAAAGGCTCCATTCATTTCTGAACGGAGCCTTTAATTTTAATGCGGCGACGACCTACTCTCCCACACACTTTCGCGTACAGTACAATCGGCCCTGCGGGGCTTAACTTGAAGACGATTAGAAGGCGTGAGCGAGCTTCGTGAGCGGGAGCCTCTGCCGAAATCCCGAGCGAGGGATCTGCTTCTGAGGCGCTTTGCTGGGCGAGCGCAGCCGAAGGATCTGTCTTGAGCGAAAAGGCTAGCAACATGGCGTGTACAGCCGAGGCCGTGCCCGAAGCGAGCCCAAGGCCCTGGTCGTGCCCGTAACTGTTATTTTCAGCGCATAAGATTGGTCTCGCCGTATTTTCAACCACAGGCAATCAGAATTCCAAAAGGAGGCTGAGCTACCACTAAGCGCCAGAACCCAACGGTAATCTCCCACGCCCTTGATCGCATTCAATTTACCAGTTGCTTTGCAGACCTGGCTGCCGTCGTCCTTATCCAGTTCCACGGTGATTTCGGAAGTGAACCGTGTCAGAGATTCTTCATCTCTGATAGTTTGCCCAACAAGATCAAGATCCATAAAAGCGGAAGACGTCGGAAAACCGCGGAATACGGTCGCATACTGTCCATTCTCATTCAGATCCAGTTCCCGAAACTCTGCCAGGTAGAGAGAACTTAAAAACGGGCCTCTGCTTTTTGTTAGCTGGCCACCTTGAAATGTAGTATGGCTGAGGCATCCGGCCAGGGAACAGAGGCAACCCGCAAGAAGCAACCCGCCAAACCATTTCATCTTTCACCTCCCCTGCCAGGAGAGTAGGACAACAGGGTTTTCGGGCTCAAGCGACAAAGAGCGACAAAACACAAAAAGGCTCCATTCATTTCTGAATGGAGCCTTTAGATTTTAATGCGGCGACGACCTACTCTCCCACACACTTTCGCGTACAGTACAATCGGCCCTGCGGGGCTTAACTTCCGTGTTCGGGATGGGAACGGGTGGAACCCCCGCGGTAAGATCACCGCAAACTTATCCGCGCTTCGCGCGGGCGACTAGCTGCTAGCTTCTGGCTACTAGCGAGAGGCTAGTAGTTAGCGGCTAATCGCTGATATTAGCAATGCGCGGCATCGATCAGGTTCTACCGGTGTTTCCCCGCGCAAAGGGTCCTTCACAACAGGAAGGGCCAAAGATTTTTAGCAGGAAGCACGTAGCGTCAGCACTCAGCCAGAACAAGATCAAGATCAATCCGGCTAATTGCTATTTGCCAATTGCTTCGTTTGCTGAAATTTCAAAGATCGTGAGGACGAAACCTCACAACTGAATAGATTGTGCTTCTACCGCTTAGGACGCAGCGAACTGCGTCGTATTGCGTTTAAGGCGCCAACCATAAGCGCCAGCACCAGCCGGTTTGGCTGAATGCTGAATGCTAATTGCTGAGTGCTCACGGCACGAAGTGCCGCATGCGCTGAGTAAATTTTATGGTCAAGCCGAATGGGCGATTAGTACTCGTCAGCTCAAGCCATTACTGGCCTTACACTCCGAGCCTATCAAACAGATGGTCTTTCTGTGCCCTTCTTTACCCTTGAGGGTTGGGAGATCTAATCTTGAGGAGTGCTTCACGCTTATATGCATTCAGCGTTTATCACAACCGAACTTCGCTACCCAGCCGTGCCATTGACATGACAGCTGGAACACAAGAGGTTCGTCCATCCCGGTCCTCTCGTACTAAGGACAGGTCCTCTCAAATCTCCTACGCCCACACCAGATAGGGACCGAACTGTCTCGCGACGTTCTGAACCCAGTTCACGTACCGCTTTAATAGGCGAACAGCCTAACCCTTGGAACCTTCTACAGCTCCAGGATGCGATGAACCGACATCGAGGTGCCAAACCGGAGCGTCGATATGAACTCTTGGCTCCGATCAGCCTGTTATCCCCGGCGTACCTTTTATCCGTTGAGCGATGGCCCTTCCATGCAGAACCACCGGATCACTA
>Ga0137384_10000232_pt1 | contig 40759 bp, 39 predicted proteins | sample SagtaG_2_FD_104922 | JGI IMG/M metagenome (GOLD analysis project Ga0137384, IMG submission 104922) | Vadose zone soil microbial communities from Sagehorn Ranch, Mendocino, California, USA - Sage2_R_60_16 metaG | ecosystem: Environmental > Terrestrial > Soil > Vadose zone | place: USA... | reverse complement strand
CGGAACAGCTGGAACGTGGCGGCGGCGACGACCATTGGATAATCATCGACTTAGCAGCGGGAGTTCAAGTCGAACTGGCAGAGGGTGGCAGAACGCGGCTGCAACGCCACGATCATCTCAATGTTGGTCCCCGGCGCGTGGTGGCCGGTGTCCACCACCACCTTGGCCCGGTCGCCCAGCGCCTGGCAGTGCAGCAGCGCGGTGCCCCAGTCCGGCACGTCGGTCGCGTAGAAGGCGGGCTCGAACAGCTTGTACTCCAGCAACAGCCGCTGCTCGGGCCCAAGCCGCCGGTAGACCGCGGCCAGCGCCTCGGCGAGACGCTCCTGTCGCGCGCGGATGGAGTCCTGGCCGGGATAGTTGGTGCCGTCGGCGAACCACAGCTTCAGGTCGCGCGAGCCGGTGGCGTCCATCACCTCGACGCACGCCAGCAGGTGGTCGAGCGCCTTGCGGCGCACCCGCGGGTCGGGGTTGCAGACGCTGCCGAGCTTGTAGTCGTCGTCCTGGAAGACGTTGGCGTTGATGGTGCCGACCTGCACGCCCAGGTCGTCGGCGTGCTTGGCGAGGTGGGCGTAGTCGTCGACGGCGTCCCAGGGGATGTGCAGCGCCACGCTCGGCGCCACCCCGGTGAAGCGGTGGACGGTGGCGGCGTCGGCGACCTTCTCGTAGGCGTCGCGCGGCACGCCCGGCTGGGTGAACACCTTGAAGCGGGTGCCGGTGTTGCCGAACGCCCACGACGGCAGCTCGATGCGCTGCTGCCTGAGCGCGGCCTTGACGGCAACGAGGTCACGCATCCTACACACCCACTTCCTGATCAATCGATTGTTGCGCGCTGGTCATCTCGCTGGCCACATCAGAAATTGAATTGGTCGATGTTGGACTTGTCGAAGACCTGCGGCGGGCCAAGCAGGATCTCCCCATTGGCGCCGATCGTCTTGGTGCCGAGGTTGCCGGCCTTGAAGGTCTCGCCTGGCTTGCCGGTGATCTGCCCGGAGCACAGCGCCGCCGCCGCGTACGCCGCCAGGTAGCCGAGCTTGCCGGGATCCCATAGCTCGAACGCCTGGACGGTGCCGTCCTTGACGAACTTGCGCATCTGGTTGGGGGTGCCGAGCCCGGTCAGCGCGACCTTGCCCTTGAAGGAGGAGCCGCTGAGGTAGCGGGCGGCGGCCGCGACGCCGACGGTGGTCGGCGAGATGATCCCCTTGAGGTTGGGGAATGCCTGCAGCAGGCCCTGCGCCTGCTGGAACGAGGTCTGGTCGTCGTCGTTGCCGTAGGCGACCTTGACCAGCTTCATCTTGGCGTACTGCGGCTTGGTCAGCTCGTCCTTCATGAACTTGATCCAGGTGTTCTGGTTGGCGGCGGTGGAGGTCGCCGAGAGGATCGCGATCTGGCCGCTGTAACCGATCTGCTTGCCGAGCACCTGCACCTCGCTGCGGCCGATGCCCTCGGGGGTATCCGGCAAAGACCAGGCGGCGCAGGACCGTTCGGTGCCGCCTATCAGCGACGACTGACAGACGCTGATGCATCAGGAACGGTGGCCGCAAGTCCGGCGATCGGGCAGAGCCAGGCGATGAGACGTTTCAAACCCTGGGACAGCATGATTCACTCCCGTTCTTCCGCAATGCGGGTCAGCCCTTGATGGCCCCGGAGGTCAGCCCTGCCACGATCTTCCGGTTGAAGAAGAGGAACATCACCAGCGGGGGAATGGTGATCAACAGGATGTCCATGAACAACAGGTTGTACGCCGTCGTGAACTGGCTCTGGAAGTTGAACAGCGTCAGTTGCACGGTCGCGTTCTGCTCCCCCGGCAGGAAATACAGCGGGTTGGTGAAATCATTGAAGACCACCACCGACTGCACCACGATCACGGTCACGACCACCGGCCGCAGCAGCGGGAAGATCACCCGGAAGAACAGCCGCAGCGGCCCCGCCCCGTCGATGATCGCGGCCTCGTCCAGCGCCCGGGGAATCGTCGAGATGAACGCCCGGAACAGCAGGATGCAGAAGGGCAGGCCGAAGGCGACCTCAATCATGATCAGGCCGCCGAGCGTCTTGAACAGGTGCAGGCTCTGCAGCACCCAGATGGTCGGCACCACCGCCGGCGGGATGATCAGCCCGGAGAGGACCAGGAAGTTGATCGGGCCGTTCCAGCGGCTGGCCCGCCGCTGCAGCACGAACGCCACCATCGACCCCAGGATCACCATGATGGTGACGCTGCCGACCGTCAGGATGGTGCTGTTGATGAAGGCGATGATCAGCAGGTAGTCCTGCGTCTCCAGGACCGCCTTGAAGTTCTGAACGATCTGCAGATGCGTGGGCCAGGTGAACGACAACTCCGACGCCTGCCGGGGGTCCTTGAGCGCCGTCAGCACGATGAAGGCGAACGGGATCAGGAACACCACGGTGAAGGCGGCGATCGCCAGCGCGCTGAGCCACCAACTGCCGCGCCGCCGCCGGCCAGCGCGGGCGCGGGCGCGGCCCGTGCTGCTGGTGCTGGCGCTTTCGCTGGTGCTGGGGCTGACGGCGGTCACAGCTGCGTCTCCCGGCGGTTCAGGTAAAACGACAGCGGCACCACGATCACGGTGACCAGCAGGAACAGCACCACGTTGCCGGCGGTGGAGAGGCCGAAGAAGCCGGCCTGGTACTGCTTGTAGATGACCGAGGCGATCACGTCGGAGGTGAACCCCGGTCCGCCACGGGTCATCGCCCAGATCAGGTCGAAGGACCGCAGGCCGTAGATCAGCGACAGGATCACCACGGTCACCGTGGCCGGCCGGGTCAGCGGCACGATCACGTAGCGGAAGCGCTCCCAGAAGCCCGCCCCGTCAACGGCCGCCGCCTCGAAGTACTCCGGCGGGATCGACGCGATCCCGGCGATGTAGATCACCGTGGCCAGACCGACACCCTTCCAGACGTCGACCAGTGCCACCGAGTACAGGGCGTAGCGCGGGTTGGTCAGCCAGCCCGGCCCCTGGATGCCGATGGTAGCCAGCGCCTGGTTGATCACGCCCGCCGTTGGGTGCATCAGCACGGTGAAGGTGATCCCCACGCCGATGGTGCTCACCAGCACCGGGAAGAACACCACCGAGCGCAGGAAGCTGCGCCCGATGATGCGGGAGGTCAGCAGCACGGCCAGCAGGAGGCTGATCACCGCTTTGAGCCCCGTGGTGATCACCGCGAAGATCAGCGAGTGCGTCAGCCCCGAGAACAGCTGCGGTTCGCTGAAGAACAGCTTGAAGTTGTCGAGCCCGATGATCTGATAGGAGGTGAGCGTCCAGCGGGTGAGGCTGAAGAAGAACGAGGCGAAGGTCGGCAGCAGGAACAACACGACGTAGATCACCGCCGCCGGCAGCAGGAACCAGTACGGGTAGCACCGCTTGCCGACCGTGGCCGTGGCGGCGCGGGCGCGGCCCTGGGCCGGGGGTGCCTGCGCCGGCGCCCGCGCCTCCGCCTGTGTCTCGGTCTGGGTGGTCATGGTCGCCATCGTCTACCACACCTCTCGATCCGCCGCCCCGGTCCCGCCCACCGCCGCGCTGGCGCGGGAGGCGGGACGGGACCAGGCAGAAGGTCCGGGCAGAGCGGTCGACTACTAGTGCTGCCAGGCCGGGAGGCCGAGCTGCTGGGCCTCCTTTTTCACGTCCAAGTCGTACTCGGAGGCGCCGACCTTGGCCGGGCGGATGCCCGAGCCGACTTCAACGGTGATGTTCTCCAGGTTGGGGCCCTTGATCGGGGAGAGGAACTCCAGCGCGGGGCTGGACGCTCCAGGGGTCTGGACGTACTTCACCATGTCCTGGATCACCTGCGCCAAGCCGCCCGGGAGGGTGCAGCCCTTGACCATGTAGGATCCGGTGGGAGGCAGCGCCCTGGTCTGCGAGTCGCAGCCGGCGGTGCTGGCGACGAAGCCAAGGAACTTCTTGGCCGCGTCGAGCTTGGCGCCGGTGGTGGTCTTGGGGATGTATACCGCGTTCGGGTACCAGACGGTCAGGCCGTTCTTGGCGGCGTCATCCCCGGGAAGGGCGAAGAAGCCCACGTCCTTGGCGGATGCGGGGACGTCGGCGACCATCTGGCCAACCAGGAGGGTCAGCATCGGGTAGTGCGCGCCCTTGCCGGTAGCAACGTCGCGCAGCCCGTCGTCGAGTTTGGCCGCGCCGAAGTCCTTGTTCAGGTAGCCGGCGTCGTGGACCGCCTGCAGTCGCTCGAAGCCCTTGATCGCGGCCGGGTCGGTGGCGTACTTGGCCTGGTTGTTGGTGTAGCGCTGCACGAAGTCCGGCTCGGTCGCGGCGACGTTGTGGAAGTCGGCCAGGACGAAGATCTGCGAGGTCCAGGTGTCCCCGAAGGTCTGGACGACCGGGGCGACGCCGGCGGCCTTGAGCTTGGCGTTGTTGGCCATGAACTGGGCCCAGGTCTTGGGGATCTGGAGGCCGAGCTTGGCGTACACCTTGCGGTTGTAGAAGATGCCGCCACCCCCGACAGTGCCGAGTGGCACGCCGTAGACGTCATTGCCGGCCTTGACGTTGGGGATGAACTGGTCCGCGACGTTGTTCATGAAGGGTTCGTTGGTGACCGGCAGGAGGCTCTTCTGCGGGTTGATCTGCTGGAACAGCGACCCCGAGTTGTACAGGAGGACGTCGTCCATGGCGCCGGTGGACAGGCGTGTCTTCACCAGGTTGTCGAGCTCGGTCCCCCCAGGACCGATGTCCAGCTTGATGGTGATATTGGGGTTGGCGGCGTGGAAGTCCTTGGCGAGCTGCTGCGCCGTCTTGATGGCCTGCTCCGTGTTGCCGACCATGAAGCTCAGCGTGACGGCGCCCTTCTTGCCCGAGCTGGAGCCGAGGCTGCCGGAACTGCAGGCGGTGACGGCGAGGGAGCACACGGCGAGGGCCGCCAGCACCCACCGGAAGCGGAGGCGCCGGGTTGCAGAGAACCTCATTGTTCCTCCAGAGCGACGAAGGGATCTGAATCGTTTCAAACTGGAGTCGATTAACAGTAAATGGCACGCTGCTTGCCGTCAAGACCCTGTTGCGGGCGGGTCCGCGAGCGGGTCCGCCACCAGCCATTCGTGGTGGCCGTGGGTGACGCGGGCTGGTGCGGGTGCGGGCTCGCCGGCGCCGGGCAGGTGGACGGTGGCGGTGGTGCCCACCGGCACGTCGACCCGTAGCGAGAACTGCCCGTCGGCGCGCTCCCACGACACGGCGGCCTCGCCGTAGGGAGTCAGATGGCGGGCGGCGGCAGCGCTCAGGCCGCCGCCGGGCACGGGCCGGACCAGCAGCTCGCGGTAGCCGGGCGCGGCTGGGGCGAGGCCCGCGACGGTGCGGTGCAGCCAGTCGGCCACCGCGCCGAGGGCGTAGTGGTTGAAGGAGAGCATCTCGCCGGGGTTGAGGCTGCCGTCGGGCAGCATGGCGTCCCAGCGCTCCCAGATCGTGGTCGCGCCCATCCCGACCGGGTACAGCCACGAGGGGCAATCGGTCTGCAACAGCAGCCGGTAGGCGACCTCTACCTCCCCGGCGGCGACCAGCGCGTCGGTGACCAGGGGCGTGCCGACGAAGCCGGTGCTGATATGGAAGCCGGAGGAACCCACCAGCTCGGCCAGGCGGCGGCCCGCCCCCTCCCGCTGCTTGGCGCTGGGGAGCAGCGCCCATGCCAGCGCGAGGGCGTACACCGTCTGGGCGTCGCTCAGCACGCGCCCGGCGGGGGTGACGTACTCGATGGCGAACGCTTCCCGCACGCTGGCGGCCAGGGCGGCGTAGCGCTCCGCCGTGGCGCTGTCGCCGAGCACCTCCGCCGCCATCGCGACCACCTCGGCCGAGCGCGCGAAGTGGGCGGTCGCGATCACGTCCGGGTCGGCCTTGGCGCCGAAGGGGTTGTCCGGAGGGGCGGTGGGGTCGACCCAGTCGCCGAACTGGAAGCCCCCGCGCCGCAGGTGGCTCGGCCCGGCCAGCCCGGCGAGGTGGTCGACCCACGCGCGCATGCTGGGCAGCTGCCGCGCCAGCACCGCAGCGTCGCCACTGCGCTGGTAGACGACCCAGGGGACGATGGTGGCCGCGTCGCCCCAGGCGGCAGCGGCCGGACCGGCCCCTTTCAGCGTCTCCTTGGCGAGCTTGGTGTCGCTCAGGATGTCGGGGATGACGAAGGGCATCGACCCGTCGGGGAACTGGTCGGCGGCGAGGTCGGCAAGCCAGGAGCTGAGGAAGCCGGCGCTGCCGAACAGGAACATCGCCGTCGGCGAGAAGACCTGGATGTCGCCGGTCCAGCCCATGCGCTCGTCGCGCTGGGGGCAGTCGGTGGGGACGTCCAGGAAGTTGCCGCGCATGCTCCACACGACGTTGTCGTGGAGCTGGTTCAGCCGCTCGTCCGAACAGGAGAACCAGCCGCTGCGCCGCAGCTCGGAGCCGACCACCACGGCCTCGGCATCGTCGGCGCGGAGATTGGGGACGCCGCTGATCTCGGCGTAGCGGAACCCGTGGAAGGTCAGGCTGGGTTCGAGCACCTCGTCGCCGCCGGGCGTGCCGGCCACGAGGTAGGAGTCGGTGGCCTTGGCGCTGCGCAGCGGCCGGGTGCCCAGCTCTCCCCCATCCAGCACCTCGGCGTGCCGCACCACCACCTCGTCACCGGGTTGCAGGCCGCGGACCCGCAGGCGCACCCAGCCGACCAGGTTCTGCCCGAAGTCCACCAGCGTCGCCCCGGACGGCGACTGGAAGACCCGCACAGCGGGCAGCACCCCAGTGACCCGCACCGGCGGGCCCTCGGGGGCGACCAGGCGGTCCAGATCCAGGCGGGCGTCGACCACCTCGACCGCGTCCACGGGCCCGCCCTCCACCTGGGACTGGGAGGCGGCGGGCACCAGCGCCCGGCGCAGGTCGGTCCGCTGGCCGTCGTACAAATCGTCGCAGAGGACCGCGCTGTCATGAGCGGTCCAGGACTCGTCGCTGGCCAGGACATGGACGCTGCCGTCGGCCGTAGCGACCTCCAGCTGCGCCAGCAGGGCCAGCCGGTCGCCGTAGAGGGCGCGGCGCCCGCCCCAGCCGAGCCGCCCGCGCCACCAGCCGTTGCCGAGCAGGACCTCCAGGACGTTCTCCCCCGCCTGGACCAGCGCGGTGACGTCGTGGGTCTGGTAGCGCAGGCGGTGCCGGTAGCTGGTCCAGCCGGGCGCGAGCACCTCGTCGCCCACGCGCTGCCCGTTGAGGGTGGCGGAGTAGACACCGTGCGCGGTGATGTAGAGCCGGGCCTTCACCACCTCCCCGGCCCCGGCCGCCGCCCCCGCCGGCAGCTCGATCCTGCCGCGCAGCACTGGTGCGGGCATGTCGAGCTTGCCCAGCTCACGCGGGCTGATGAAGCGCGCCGTCCAGTCACCGGCGTGGAGCAGCCCGGCCTCGACCACCGCCGCCCCGCTCCAGGGACTCCAGGCCGCGTCCTCGCCGCCCTCGTCGTCGGAGTTCCCCGAGCCCGCCCGCACCCGGACCCGCACGCTGGCCGCCTCGCGCGCGGCGAGCGGCGCGGATGGCCAGGGGACCAGGACCTGGTCAGGGGACTCGACCCGGACGATTTCCGCGCCCGGTGCCCCCTCCCCACGAGTGATCTCGACCTCGTAGGCGCCCTGCTGGTAGCCGGGATCGGCCGCGGGGACGGTCCAGGAGAGCCGCGGCGAGGCGGTCCCGATACCCAGGGCCGGGCCGCTATCAGTGCGGTGCTCGCAGCGGGGTGTGGTGGGGGCGGTGGCACGCGGCAGGGGCATGGGGCAGCCTCGCTCCGAGTCGGTGATGATCGGTGATGAATCGATTCATGTGCTATGGGCATCCTCCGCGACGCCCACCCGGAGCGTCAAGGCAACCGACCGGTAGCATGGGCATCCATGATGGCAGCGAGCGTGAAAGAGGTCGCCAGGCGGGCAGGAGTCTCCGTCGGCACGGTGAGCAACGTCCTCAACCGCCCCGAGATCGTCGCGCCCCCGACCCGGCAGCGCGTCCTCGACGCGATCGCCGAGCTCGGCTTCGTCCGCAACGAGTCCGCCCGGGCGCTGCGGGCGGGCCGCAGCCGGACGGTCGGGCTGGTGGTCCTCGACGTCGCCAACCCCTTCTTCACCGACCTGGCCCGCGGGGCCGAGGAGGTGGCGGACGCCTGCGGCGCGGTCGTCACCCTCTGCAACAGCGGCGAGGACGCCACCCGTGAGGCGCGCTTCCTGGACCACTTGGAGGAGCTGCGCGTCCAGGGGATCCTGATCACCCCGGTCGGCGGCCACAACGGGCGCCTGGAGCAGCTGATCGCCAGAGGCATCCCCGTGGTGCTGGTCGACCGCCGCTCCGACCGGCGCAACTGCTGCTGGGTCGCGGTGGACGACGTCCTCGGGGGCCGCCTCGCCGCCACCCACCTGATCGAGCAGGGCCACCGGCGCATCGCCTACGTCGGCGGCCCGATGACCATCGAGCAGGTCGCCGAGCGCTACGCCGGCAGCTCCGCGGCGGTGGCCGACGCCAACGGCTCCGGCGCCGGGGCTTCGATCTCACTCGTCGAGATGCCTTCGCTGACGGTCGCCTCAGGGAGGCGCGCTGGCCAGCAGCTCGCCGAGCTACCGGCCAGCCAGCGGCCGACCGCCGTGTTCTGCGCCAACGACCTGCTCGCCCTCGGCGTCCTGCAGGAGACCATCCGGCAGGGCCTGCGCATCCCCGGCGACCTGGCGATCGTCGGCTACGACGACATCGAGTTCGCGGACGCCGCCGCCATCCCCCTCTCCTCGGTGCGCCAGCCCCGCGAGCAGCTCGGCCGCGCCGCCGCAGAGCTCCTCTTCGAGGAGATCAACGACACCGACCACCACCGCCACCGCCACGTCGTCTTCGACCCAGACCTGGTAATCCGCGAATCCAGCAGCCCACGCCATCGACAATCTGGTCAAGCTCGCCCTTGACCGCCCTGCCGATCGTCTGCGTCTGGTCCCATCCGAGCCTCCGTCACGGCGCGTTGACCGTCAGATCGAAGGCCGTGGAGGTACCGATGGGATCGCTGGGATCGATGGTTATGGCGTTGACCGTGAGCGCGACCGCGCCAGCGGAGCTCGACGGCGCGGCGGTCAGCGTCAGCGTCGAGGTGCCACCGATCCGTGGCGTCGCTGGTGAGAACGACGCCGTGACGCCGCTGGGCAGCCCGCTGACGCTCAGGTCCACCCGAAGGTGGCGGAGGTGGCGGCTGGCGTGGAACGAAACGGTGATGCTGGTGGTGTCACCGGCCTGGATCGCGGCCGAGGCCGGGCTGAGCTGCATCGTGTAGTAGCCGGTGGTGGCGTGCGCAGCTGACAGCGGCACGACGGCCGCCCCCGCGGACAGTGCCGCGGCGAAGAGCAGCCCGAGGAACCTGCGTCGAGCCTTCAATGGTTTTCTCCTCTTTCTGGTATGGATCCGCGCCGAAACGGCGAGAGCCACGAACAGCCGGGGCATGCTCTCCAGTACCGTGCGCGCCGGGAGGTCCGGCTGCTCAGGAGTGTCGAGCATGCCCCGGCTGGGTCACATCCGGAGGGAGTCCCTATTTTCGTGGTGCCGGTTCCCTATTTTGTGGTGCCGGCTGGCCGGTTGCTGGCTCGCGCTGGCGGCCGGAGCGTCCCACCGGAAATTGGCGACGGCAGCTCAGCCTCGACCTTGACATCGCCGAACTGCGGGGCGAGCTTACGCGGGTACTGCAGTCGCCGACGGAAAGGACCTCCGATGACGGAGAGCGTTTACCGGATCACCGAGGTCGTTGGGACCAGCCCGGAGTCCTGGGAAAAGGCGGCGGCCATGGCTGTGGAGACGGCGGCCAAGACGCTGCGCGACCTCCGCATCGCCGAAGTAGCGCAACTCGACATGGCGATCGAGGACGGCCAGGTGCGTGCCTACCGCGCCAGGGTGAGGATCTCCTTCAAGCTTGAGGCTTCCGACTAAGCTGAGCGCCATCCCGCGACGCGCTGGTTGAGCTGGCATCCGACGCCGAGCTGCTGGCGGTGGGATCGCGGGGGACGGGGGCGGGTTCCATGGGCTCGTGCTCGGTTCGGTGACGCATGGGCAACCAGAAGGATCGGTGTCTGTCATGGCGTACCAAGGTGCCATCTTCGACGTCGACGGTGTGCTGGTCGACTCGCCACACGAGCTGGCCTGGCGCGAGGCGCTCAGGCAGCTCATGGAGGGGGACTGGCGCGACATCAGCGACCAGACGCGCTACACCCCTGAGCGGTTCACCCCGGCGGTGTACCAGCGGGTGATGGCCGGCAGGCCGCGGATGGCCGGCGCCCGAGCCGCCTTGGAATACTTCGGGGTGCCCGACGTCGACCGGCGGGTCGAGCAGTACGCGGCGGCCAAGCAGCAGCAGATCCTCAGGCTGATCGAGGCGGGCAGGTTCATGGCCTTCCCCGATGCGCTGCGGTTCATCCTGGCCGTCAAGGACCTGGGAATTCGGGTGGTGGCGGCGTCGTCGTCCAAGAACGCCAAGCTGTTCCTGGAGCGGATCCGGCTGGACACCTTCGCCGCCGAGCAGCGGCTGGACTACCACTTCATCCGCCCTGGGATGACCCTGGAGGAGCTGTTCGACGCCGACATCTCCGGCCGCGACTTCCCGCGCGGCAAGCCGGACCCGATGATCTTCCTCACCGCGGCCGAGGAGCTGGGCGTGCGCCCCAGCGCCTGCTTCGTGGTCGAGGACGCCACCACCGGGGTCCAAGCGGCCAAGGCTGGGACCATGGCCGCGCTCGGCGTGGCCCGCCTTGGCGACCAGGAGCTGCTGGTCGGGGCGAGCGCCGACCTGGTCGTGACCACGCTGGACGAGGTCTCCCTGCGGGCGCTGGCCGATGGCCGCCTTGAGGAGCGGCAGGCTGCCGTGGAGCTCCGGCGGCGGCACACGGAGCGGCCGCCGAGCGTCTGGACGCTGGTCTACGACGGCTTCGATCCCGCCCGGCAGGGGCTGCGCGAGGCGCTGTGCGCACTGGGCAACGGCTACTTCGTGACCAGGGGGGCGCTGCCAGAGGCCCATGCCGACGGGGTCAACTACCCCGGCACCTACATTGCCGGTCTCTACAACCGGCTGGTCACCGAGATCGCCGGCCGCAAGGTCCACAACGAGGACCTGGTCAACATCCCCAATTGGCTGGTGCTGCAGTTCCGGGTTGCCGGCGAGGCGTGGTTCGACGTCCAGCGGGCCGACCTCCTCGAGCACCGTTTCGAGCTGGACCTGCGCCATGGGACGCTCACCCGGCACCTCGCGTTCGAGGACGCGCAGGGCCGGCGCACCAGCGTGGTGCAGCGCCGGTTTGTGAGCATGAATGACGAGCACCTCGCTGGCCTGGAGACCACCTTCACGGCTGAGAACTGGTCGGGGACCCTGGAGGTCCGTTCCGGGCTGGACGGCAGCGTGGTCAATGCGGGGGTCAAGCGCTACCGCGACCTGAACGGCCGTCATCTGGCGGTGCTGGACCAAGCCGAGGTGGATAAGGAGACGGTCGATCTGCAGGTCGAGACGACCCAGTCGCATGTGCGGGTCGCCCTCGCGGCCCGCACCAGGCTCCTGCATGACGGCCTGCCCATCGAGGCCGACCGGCGGCTGGTCGAGGAGCCTGGGTTCGTCGCCCATGAGCTCACCCTGGCATTGCGGGCGGGCCACCCGGCGACCGTCGAAAAGATCGTCGCCCTGTACACCTCCAGGGACCGGGCCATCTCCGAGAGCCGCGCCGACGCACGGCTGCAGGTGGCGGCCGCCGCGGACTTCGAGCAGCTGCTGCGCCGCCACGAGGGCGCCTGGGACAGCCTCTGGAACCGGTTCGACGTCGCCCTGGACAGCGCCAACCGGTGGACCGAGACGGTCCTGCACCTGCACATCTTCCACCTGCTGCAGACCGTCTCGCCCCATACCTCCCACCTGGACGTGGGCGTGCCCGCGCGCGGCTGGCATGGGGAGGCCTACCGGGGCCACATCTTCTGGGATGAACTCTTCATCTTCCCGTTCTTCAACCTCCAGCGGCCGATCCTCGCCAGTGCGTTGCTCGACTACCGGCACGCCCGCATCGGCACGGCCAGGGCGGCAGCCCGGGCGGCCGGGTTCGCCGGCGCGATGTTCCCCTGGCAGAGCGGCTCCAACGGGCAGGAGGAGACGCAGCAGCTGCACCTCAACCCGAAATCGGGGCGCTGGCTGCCTGACCACTCCCACCTGCAGCGGCACGTCAACATCGCGATTGCCTACAACGTCTGGCAGCACTACATGGTCACTGGGAGCACCGCGTTTCTGCGCTTTGTCGGTGCCGAGCTGCTGATCGAGATCGCACGCTTCTGGGCCAGCATCGCTACCTACGACCGGGCGCAGGACCGCTACGAGATCAACGGGGTCATCGGCCCGGACGAGTACCACGAGAGCTACCCGGACGCCGACGAGCCGGGCCTGCGCAACAACACCTATACCAACGTGATGGCGGTCTGGGTGCTGCAGCGAGCGCAGGAGGCATTGGAGGACCTGCCGCCACACTACCGCCAGGAGCTGGTCGCCGAGCTGACGATCCGCGACGACGAGCTGGACCATTGGCGCGATATCACCCACAAGATGAAGATCGTCTTCCACGCCGACGGCGTGCTGAGCCAGTTCGAGGGCTACGAGCAGCTACAGGAGTTCGACTGGAAGGCCTACCGGGACAAGTACGGCGACATCCAGCGGCTGGATCGGGTGCTGGAGGCCGAAGGCGACACCCCGAACCGCTACAAGCTCTCCAAGCAGGCCGACGTGCTGATGCTGCTCTTCCTGCTGTCCCGCGACGAGCTGCGGGGGCTGCTGGCCGAGCTCGGCTACCAGATGAGCGAGGAGCAGCTCGCCCGGACTGTCACCTACTACCTGGAACGGACCTCGCACGGGTCCACCTTGAGCGGAGTGGTGAGCGCCTGGGTGCTGGCCCGCTACCAGCCCGAACAGGCGTGGCAGTTCCTGCTGCGGGCGCTGGAGAGCGACATCGCCGACGTCCAGGGCGGCACCACCGCCGAGGGCATCCACCTCGGGGCGATGGCCGGCACGGTTGACGTGGTGCTGCGCTGCCTCACCGGCATGCGGGCGCGCGGGGAGGTGCTCCGGTTCGACCCAGCCCTGCCGCCGGAGATCAAGCAGCTCCGCTTCAGCGTCCACTACCGCGGCCACCGCGTCGACGTCGCGCTCGCCCAGGACCACATGGAGGTCAGCTCGCGCCCCGGCGGCGCCCAGCCCATCAAGCTCCTCGTCCGCGACGAGACCATCGAGCTCAGCCCCGGCGCCCAGCACGAGTTCTCGCTGGAGCACCGGCCATAACCAGCGTGGCCAATCGCTGCAGCATCCGCTTTACAGCGGTGTTCAGCGTGACTAACCTCGACGCGTCTGCTAGTTGTCTGATACGAGATATATGTTTGACTTAGGCACTACCGGGGGGAGCACCAATGGGGAGCCGCCGCAGGCTGTGGAAGTTGTTGCTAGCCAAAGGGCTGCTGCTGCCCGGGCTGCTGGTGGTGCCGCTCGGCGGGGTTGAGCTGGCTGGCGTCCGGGTCGACTGCGAGCGGGTCCCGGTCGAGGCTGCGGCGACCTCAACGCCACCCCCGCATCGCTGCGGGCCGCCGTTGCCGAGACGGCGCGACGACGACGATCGCCGCACCGCGAACTTGAGGATCACCGGCCACAATGACCTGTCCGTGGCCCGGCCAGGCCAGACGGTCAGCTACACACTCCGCGTCAGGAACACCGGCCCCGACGGGGTTGCCTCAGCGGTGGTGCGGGACAAGCCTCCGGCGACGCTGGAGCGGGTGCGCTGGACCTGCACGGTGATCCGCGGTGGCGGCTGCGACCAGCAGGCTGGCCTTGGTCGTTTGCGCACCACCGTCGACCTGCGCGCCGGCGGCGCGATCATCTTCACGCTCACCGGACTGGTGAGCCGTCAGGCTCCGCTGGGACGCCGGCAGCTGTACAACGTCGCGGCGGTGCTGGTGCCCAGGCACGTCCACGATCCGAACCGTCGCAACAACCTGGCGGTCGACATCGATGACCTGGTGGCCGCCCCGGTTGTGACCCAGACGACCCTGGTGCCGCCCCCGGTCACCAGCCCGCCTCTGATGGTCGTCACCACCGCGCCACCGCCGACTCGGCCAGCGCCAGCCGCGCCGCCGACGACCGCGTCGCCCACCACCATGCCAGCGCCAGTCAGCCCGCCAACGACGGTGCTGCGCTACACGGCGCCCGAGCACCCGGGGCGCAAGCCGCACCACGGCCTGCTCGTCGTCGCCGGGGTGACCGGCATGCTGCTGATGACGGTCGTGGCAACGGCCCGCCCGAGCCTGCCCTCAGCCCGACGCCAGAAGAGCTGACGGCTCCGCGGCTTCAGTTCGTTTGCTAGAGGCGCCACTGGTGCCCGCCGGAGCTACCTCAGCCCCTTGACGAGATCGAGCACCCGGGTGAGGTCGTTGGGCGAGACGTGCACGTAGCCGCTGAACGGGAATTCGAGCAGGTGAATGAGGTAAAGCGTGAAGACGACCATCACAGTCAGGAAGACGACCATCCCGACGTGCCAGGCGGTGTTCGCTAAGCCGAACCAGAAGGTGAACGCCACGGTCAGCAGCCCACCCAGCAGCAAGGCGAACCAGAGGATGGGTGACATGCCCTCCCCCACCGCGTCCAAGCGCTGCTGGCGCGCTTCGGCCGCGTTGGTCATGAAGCTGAGACCCTGCTGCACCAACGTCTGCTCGTTGGCGTTGGCTGGCTGCAGGCGCAGCAGTTCGGCGCGCAGGTCCTGCAGACGCGCTGTGGCCTCGTCGGAGACGCGGTGACGGTTCATCAGCGGCCACTCGGTCTGGGTCACGACGGAGAGATAGTCACCTAGCCGCTGCTCGATCGGCTGTGCCTTGGCGCTTGGAAGGGCATGACCGACCCAGTACAACTCCGTCAGGTTGCTGGCTTCGTCGTGCACCGCCGTTTTGGCGCCTTCCGAGGTGTCCCACACCACGATCACCCCGAACGCCAGCGTCAGCAGGTACAACCCGCTGATCATGGCGAAGATGTAGCCGGCGACCTCGTTGTTGGCCGCACGGCGCTCGGCCGGCACGATCCGCTGCATCAACCAGATCCCCAGACCGGCCAGCAGCGACGGAACACCAACGACCACAACACCTTGTAGGACCACACCACCCCCCTGTTCGTAGGCGCTTCACCTCAAGATTGACATAAAGAGAATATATCTCACTGTACTCAAATTGGTGGCGGCATCGACGGTACGGCCGAGATGCCTGGGTTGGTGGCGGGCGGTGGGCGAACGCGCCTATGGTGAGCGGGCAGAGGTTCACGTTTCGCTTCGCAACCCGCAGGTCGAGCTTGTCCCTTGCCGTCGGCGCCGAGCGCGTCGGCGTTGGTCGATACCTCCAAGACGATGGAGGGAGGGACAAGTACATGACTGTTGGAACCGTGAAGTGGTTCAACGCCGATAAAGGCTTCGGCTTTATCACGCCTGAGTCTGGCGAGGACGTCTTCGTGCATTTCAGCGTGATCCAGTCGACTGGCTACCGCTCGCTTGACGAGGGGCAGGTCGTCGAGTTCGACATCACGCAGGGGCCGAAGGGCGCCCAGGCCGCCAACGTGCGACTGCAGGAGCCCCAGTAGTCAGCACGAAGGAGAACCCGCCCCGCACAAGCAGCACGCCGGGCGGGTTTTTGCGTGCCTCCCCTACAAGGAGCCTGGAGGGACCTGGGCTACACGTTGCTACCCCTGTCAGGCGGCTCTGACCAGAAGCCAGATGAGCGCGTAGTGGCACAAGCCCGCGGAGAGCGTGAAGGCATGCCAGACCTCGTGATAGCCGAACACCAGCGGGCGGGGGTCCGGACGCTGGCGGCCGAGCACCACCGCGCCCACCGTGTACAGGACGCCGCCAGCAAGCAGCAGCATGAGCCTGGCGATCCCGAGCCGGCTTGCGAGCCACGGCAGGGTCCCGACCCCGAGCCAGCCAAGCGTCAGGTACAGGGTGATGCCCACCAGCCGGACCCGATGCCACAAGATCACCACCGCGATCCCTCCGACGGCGACCGCCCACACGACGCCAAGGACTGCCAGCCCCCACGCTCTGTCCAGAGCGAGCAGCGCGACCGGCGTGTAGCTGCCAGCGATCAGCACATAGATCATCGCGTGGTCAGCCTGGTCCATCCGTCGCCGCGTCGCCTCAGACCAGCGTCCGAGGTGGAACGCGGCGCTGATGCCATACAAGCCGGCCAGGCTGAGGGCATAGACGATGGCCGCCACCCTGGCCGTGGTGGTCCGGGCCGCCACCACCAGGCCGATACCGGCTGGGATCGAGACGACGAACGCGAACTGGTGCAGCCGACCCCGAAGCCTTGGCTTCACCGGCGCCTGTGGCCTGCGGCCCATCTCTGACCGACCCTCCGTCATGCTTCGAGGATACGGCGACCGCGGCCCCGCGCCAGCCCGGACATAGACTTGCCGGTCTTCCCAGTCAAGCCGGGACTGCCTCACCTCGTTGCGGCCTTCGCTACGTCCGACGACATTCCCTGCCGCTTGCCAGTGGTCGCGTGGCGGGCCGTGGCCAGCACCCACAGCAAAATCATGGCGACCACCAGGGTGGCCAGCATCGCCTCGCTGGCGCATCGTCCGCCTCCCTTCCCGTTCCGCCCAACCGGCTGCGGGCGGCTACCTCGACGGTCCTACCTGGCAGGCCATCGCGGTAGAGCCAGAGGGCCCACGTCGAGAGGGACCCACGGCTCTGCGGTCAGGACGCCCCACCGTGCCGTCTGGTACCTGCGAGCTTGGCGTCGGAGTCGATGGCCGCCGGTGCGGTGCCGACCTCCACCAGCTCGACTCATCGAATCCTCCTCTCGATCCCCCAACCCACCATCCGCCAGCAGGTCCCAGGTGTGAGGGGCGAGAGTCCCGCCAATCCTGGGCTGACCGGCCCGTGCAGGCACCTCGGCCAACCCGCAGAGTGATGTCAATTACGCCGAATGGTTTTGGCTCGCAAAGGCGGACAGCGCCGATCGAAGCCCAGACCAGTTCGGGGATGACACAGGGGATGACACAGGAGGCTGGCCCGATGCGGAGAGACTGGAGAGTCATGCCGGTGGCCGTCGGCGCGGTGGTCGCGCTGGCACTGAGCGGATGTTCAAGTTCCAAGAACAAGAGCAGCAACAACGGCAGCGGCGCGCAGAGCGGCGGCGTGACGGTGACAACCGCCGCGACGACGAGTGGAGGGCCGACGGCCGTCAACGTGATGGGTGGAGAGCGGCCTAACGGGAGTTACTATCTGACTGCGACACCGCCGTCGGTGAAGACCGGACCGACAACCCTTACGTTCAAGAACATGGGGACCAAGGTGCACGAGGTGGTCGTGCTGAAGACCGACACGCCCGCGAACAAGCTGAAGGTCGGCGCTGACAACACCGTCAGCGAGGACGCCAGCGTGGGCGAGGACAGCGAGACCAATCCCGGCAAGACCAAGACCACCACGATCAACCTGGCGCCGGGCAACTACATCCTGGTGTGCAACATCGCCGGGCACTACAAGAAGGGCATGTACATCGCCTTCACCGTCACTGGGTCCTGACATCGAGTTGGAGACGAAGAGGGGACGATCGGCCGGTGGGAGACAAACCGAGCGGCACGCTTAGCTGGCCAAGCGCCATCATTGCGACCGTCGTGGTCGCGGTGCTCGGGGTCGTGCTGTTGGTCGTCGTCCCCAACCTGCTCGTCACCCAGCTCGGAGGGCTGAGCAGGGGCTGGCGGACGGGGCTGGCGACGGTCTGGTTCTTCGCCATGCTGGCAGCGCTCGCCTGGCTGCTGCGGCGGCTGCAGGCGAGGCGCCTGATATGAGCTCTCAGATGAGCCCGGTGCCGCCGGTGCCCGATGCCCGCTGGCTGTGGGAGAACGAGCCGTGCCGGGCCGCCTGCCCGGTGCATACCGACGCCGGCGCCTACGTGGTGGCGATCGCCGAGGGCCGCCACCGGGACGCCTACCGGATCGCCCGGCAGCCCAACCCCTTCCCCTCGATCTGCGGGCGGGTCTGCGCCGCGCCCTGCGAGACCGCCTGCCGGCGCGGCAAGCTCGACGCGCCGATCTCCATCCGCGCGCTGAAGCGGTTTGTGAGCGAGCGGTTCGGGGTGGAGAGCTTCGGCGGCAGCGCGGCGTGGCATGAGGCCCATGGTGCGGTTCCCCCGGCGACGCTGCCGTCGGTCGGCGTCGTCGGCGGCGGCCCGGCCGGCCTGTCGGCAGCGCACGACCTGCGCCTGGCCGGCCATCCGGTCACGGTCTACGAGGCGCAGGACCGGCTTGGCGGGATGATGGTGCTCGGCATCCCCGAGTACCGCCTTGCCCGCGGGCTGATCAGCCGCGAGGTCGAGGCGATCCTGGAGCTCGGCGTCGAGGCGCGGGTCAACTGCCGCATCGGCACCGACGTGACCGTCGAGGAGTTGCTCGCCGAGCACGCGGCGCTGTTTGTGGCGGTCGGCACCGGCCGCGGGCGCGACCTCGACATCCCCGGCCACCAGCTCGACGGGGTGCTGCGGGCAGTGGAGTTCCTACTCAACATCAATCAGGGATTCCGGCTTGACCTGGGCGAGCGGGTGGTCGTGGTCGGCGGCGGCAACGTCGCCTTCGACGCGGCCCGCACCGCGCTGCGCGCGGCCGCACACCCCGAAGCCGGCCCGCCGCCCCAGCCGCTGCCGCCCGGCGCGCTGAGCGCCGAGGACGCCCGCCGCAGCCTCACCACCACCCTCGACGTGGCCCGCTCGGTGCGGCGGGCTGGCGTTGCCGACGTGACCGTGGTGGCCTTGGAGTCGCCCGAGGAGATGCCGGCCGCACCCGAGGAGATCGCCGAGGCCGAAGACGAAGGGATCCGGATCCGCTACCGCATCGGGCCACACCGGATCGTGGGCCAGGCCCACGTCGAGGGGCTGGAGACGATCGCGGTCGCGTCCGTGTTCGACGAACGGCACCGCTTCGCCCCGGCCTTCATCCCGGAGACCGAGGAGGTCCTGCCGGCCGACACCGTGATCCTCGCCGTCGGCCAGGTCGCCGACCTCGGTTTCCTCGGCGATCTCGGGCTCGAGCGGACCCGCCAGGGCGGGGTGGCCGTCGAGGGGGCGACGTTGCGGACCTCGGACCCGCGGATCTGGGCGGGCGGGGACGTCGCCTTCGGGCCGCGGAACCTGATCGACGCGGTGGCCGACGGCCAGCGCGCGGCAGCCTCGATCCATGCCGCGATCCACGCCACCGCCACTGGCGCCCCTGCGGCCCCGGCCCCTTCGCGCCTGCGGATCGAGCTGACCGACCGGCCAGGCTTCCGGCGGCTGGCGACCGGCTACGACGCGATCGGCCGGGTCGCGGTCCCAATGGTGGCCCAGGACCGGCGCATCGGCTTTGCCGAGGTCGAGGTCGGCTACGGCGAGGCGGAGGCGAGGCTGGAAGGGCAGCGGTGCCTGCGCTGCTTCGACAACGTCATGCTCCAGCCGGAGCTGTGCATCCTGTGCGGCCTGTGCGTGGACGTCTGCCCCCACAACTGCATCTCGATCGTGCGGGCCGACCAGGCCGGGGTGGGCACGGCGGCGCAGTCGGCGCTGCTGCTCGACGAGACGGTCTGCATCCGCTGCGGCCTGTGCGTGAACCGCTGCCCGCCGGGGGCGTTGCTGATGACCCACGCCAAGGAGGCCAATGAGCAGGAGCCTTCCCATGGATGAGCACGGTCCTGGTCCTGGATCCGGATCCGGTCGCGGGCCGGGCCCAGGGCCGAAGACGCCGGAGGCGACGGCGGTGGAGGCGCTGGAGCCCGACGTCTACCCAGCGCCGGTGGGCATGTGGCAGCGAGTGCGGCGCAGCGAGGTGTGGCGCTCAGCGTTCCGCCACCCGCAGCTCGACACCCCGCGGGGGCGTGCCCTGCAGTCGTTCAGCAACTTCTTCCTGCACGTCTACCCGGTCAAGGTCCCAGGGCGGGTGCTGCGCTTCCGCTACTCGTGGCGGCTCGGCTATATCCTGACGGTGCTGTTCGCGATCCTGAACCTCACCGGCATGTACCTGATGTTCTTCTACACCCCCTCGATCGCGTCGGCCTACGGCGACATGCAGCAGCTGCGGACCGGGGTCGGGTTCGGGCAGCTCGTCCGCAACGTCCACCGCTGGTCGGCGCATCTCATGGTGCTGGCGGTGGTCTTGCACCTTGCCCGGGTCTTCCTCGCCGGCGCCTACAAGCGGCCACGGCAGTTCAACTGGGTGCTCGGCGTTGGGCTGCTCGCGCTGACGCTGGCGTTCTCGTTCACCGGCTACCTGCTTCCCTGGGACCAGCTCAGCTACTGGGCGGTCACGGTCGGGACCAACCTGGTCAACTACATCCCGGTGCTCGGCAACACCTTGCGCGACCTGCTCCTCGGCGGCGCCCAGATCGGGCAGGCCACCCTGCTGCGCTTCTACGCTCTGCACGTGTTCGTGCTCCCCGCCGCGCTGACGGTGCTGCTGGCGGTGCACATCTGGCGGGTCCGCAAGGACGGCTTCGCGGTCCAGCAGGTCACCGGCGGGGCGTTCGCCGAGGAGGCAACCGAACGGCCACGGCCAGCGGCGCCACCGATCCCGATCGCCGGCGGCGCCAGCGGCGGTGAGGCTGCCGGTGAGCGGCGGGTGCGCCTGCTCGGGGTCGTCGACCGCCAGTCGGTCACGGCCGAGGAACGGCGCGTCGACGACACCGTGTTCACCTGGCCGCACCTGCTGGTCCGCCACGCGGTGGTGGGCCTGGCCACCGCGGCGGCGGTGCTCTCGCTCGGGGTGGCCTTCGCTGCGCCGCTGCGCGGGCTGGCCAACCCGCAGCTCACCCCCGAGCCGTCCAAGGCGCCCTGGTACTTCGTTGGGCTGCAGGAACTGCTGTCGCATGTCGACCCGCTGGTCGCCGGCATCCTCGTGCCCGCCGGCACCCTCCTCGGGCTCGCCCTGCTGCCCTACCTGGACCGCAACCCTGCCACCGAGGCCCGCAACCGCAAGGTGGCGGTGCTGCTGTTCGCCACGCTGCTTGCCGCCGCTGTTGCGCTCACGGTCGTCGGCGAGTTCTTCCGCGGGCCCGGGTGGCGCTTCGTCCCGCCGTGGCGACATCTGTACGTCGACCTGTAGCCGAAGCTGGAGGAGGGAACCATGAGGCTGCGCCTGAACCGTCGGGACCTGCTGCGCCGGGGCTGGCAGCTCGGCGGCAGCCTGCTGGGGGTCTGCCTGGGGTGGACCACCTTCGAGGCGCTGCGCCCGCTCGCCGGCAGCAGCGGCGGCGGGCCGATAACGCTCGGCAACCCGGCCGACTTCAAGCCGGGGACCGCGACCTATTTCAACGAGGGCCGGTTGTGGCTGGTCAACGCGGGCGGGCACTTCTTCGCCCTGTCGCAGCGGTGCCCGCACCTCGGCTGCCGCGTGCCGTTTTGCCAGAGCTCGGGACGGTTCGAGTGCCCCTGCCACGGCTCGGTGTACGACCTCGCGGGCGAGTACATACAAGGTCCGGCTCCACGTGGGATGGACCGCTTCGCGCTCCGGGTCGACAGCGGCAGCCTCATCGCCGACACCAGCACCCTGCTGCCTGGCCCCGACCGCGGCAAGCAGGACTTCCTCACCCCGCCGCTCGGCCCTTCCTGCACCAAGACCTGACCACGAAGACGAGGAGCAGACCATCATGCCTCGCGACGCTCCCAAGCCCGCCGCGTTCGAGCCGCAGTGGCTGCAGCGCAGCCTGGACCGCCACTACACTTGGGGGCTCGTGTTCATGGTGGTCCTGATCCTCGGGTTCGTGCTCTACGGCATCCAGGAACCGAGCCTGCGAGCCCGCGCCACCCGCGAGCAGCAGCGCACCTACGCCCAACTCGGCGAAGGGCTGTTCGCCAACAACTGCGCCACCTGCCACGGCCACGCCGCCACCGGCGGCACCGCCCCCACACTGAACGCCAAGCAGTTCCTCGCCTCCACCTCCGACGAGCAGGCGCGGCTGCTCATCTCCGGCGGCGTCTCAGGCACCAGCATGCCTGCCTGGAGCCTGGACTTCGGCGGCCCGCTCACCGACGAGCAGATCCGCCAACTGGTCGCCTACCTGCGTTCGCTCGAACCCAACGCGCCCAGCGTCCCGGACTGGCGGCAGGGAAAGCCCTGATCAACGCGGGCGCAGCCGACTGGTACAGGGGGGGCCGAACGGCCCTACCTGTCCAGGACGGGTGAGGCCACGCTGGCAATGTAGCCAGTTGAGCAGCGGAGGCAGCCATGAGCAGCAACAACGACACGACAGACGCCGGTATGGTGATTGTCGGCGTGGACGGATCCCAGGCCTCAAAGGACGCGCCCTGCGCTGGGCGCTGCGGTATGCGCGGCAGGCCGGCGCGACCGTGGACGCGGTAATGGCCTGGCACTACCCGACCAACTTCGCCTGGGTGGTCCTCCCCGAGGTCGACCTGGAGGGCGACACCCGGCGGGCGCTGAAGGCGACGATCGAGGAAGTCGCCGCCTCCTCCCCGGACGCCACGCTGCTGATGGTCTTCGCCGGCATCGTCAGCGCGGACGTCGGTATCCGGCCATTCGGGTACGGCACCTCGATAGTGGTCACGATCGCGCTGTGGCTGACGCTGGCCCCGGCCATCGGCGCCATCGCGCGCGCCGCAAAGAAACGCTGACCCATTGGGCCCGTGCAGCCCGGGACTGACCCGGAACGACGAGGAGACCCATGGCCGAAGCAGGGACACCCGCGCCTCCCCGGGTTCCACGATGAACGGCGCAGGGCAGTGGTGAACGGGCTGGAGGTCCCCTTTGCAGCGGGTCCTATGCCTCCTGTCCACGCACGACCCACCCGTCGGACGGTCGCCACCGAGGGAGGGGCCCGATCTACGGCAGGCTGAACGTCCCCGGACAGGCGGGACCTATGACCCGGGCGGTCGGGTGGCAAAACGTGGATCATGAGGACGCGGCACCCCCGCGGACGGGATTGAGCAGGTCGGCCAGGAGTGGAGAGGGATCGGTGGCGATCGCACCACGAGACCCGCCGTCGCCCTGACGGTGTATCCGCCCCCGCCAGCCGGCGCGCCGGTCACCGCCGCGAGGGTGTCGCCGCGTCGCGACGCAGCCTGTGGTGACTCCGCGGCGCTGGTCACGGACCTGCATCGTGAGTCGGCCGGTCAAGCGCCCGGCAGCCTGAGGATCGGAACCGGACCGGGGCCGATGGTCCTGCGCCGGGGAACCTGCGTGTCCAGGTACACGACGGCATGGTGATGCTGGAGGGGGAGGCGGTCCGCCGCAGCGAGGCCGAGGAGGCCACACGGCTGGCCGCCCTAGTCGACGGCGTGATCGCGGTCACCTCGCGGCTCGACCGGGAGGTTGACGACACCCAGCCGATCGCCACCACCCCCTGGGGCTAGCCCGGGGCTAGCCGTTCCCCACGGTCACTTGGTTGCAGGCTGCCGCCACCTGCGCGACCATGCCCGCATGGAGCGAGAGCGGGAGCCGAGACAGCCGCCGTTGCGGGTGATGCTGGTCGACGACCACGAAGTGGTCCGCGACGGCATCAAGGCCCTGCTCGCCACCATGGAGGACATGGTCGTGGCTGCCGAGGCCGGCACCGTGCATGAGGCCGTCGCCCGCGCCGCCCACGCCCTGCCGGATGTGGTGGTCATGGACGTGCGCCTGGCCGACGGCTCCGGCATCGAAGCCACCCGCGAGATCCGCGCCCAGCACCCCGCCACCCAGGTGCTGATGCTGACCTCGTTTGCCGACGACGAGGCACTGTTCGCCTCGATCATGGCCGGCGCCGCCGGCTACGTCCTCAAGCAGATCAAAGGCGACGAGCTGCTGCGGGCGATCCGCACGGTCGGGGCCGGGCAGAGCCTGCTGGACCCGGCGGTCACCAAAGGGGTGCTGGAGCGGCTCAGGAAGGGCAAGCATCTGCTCAAAGACGAACGGCTGGCCAGGCTGTCGCCGCAGGAGGAGCGGATCTTGGGGCTGGTCGCAGCGGGCAGGACCAACCGCCAGATCGGCACTGAGCTCGGCTTGGCGGAAAAGACCGTCAAGAACTACGTCTCCAGCATCCTGGCCAAGCTGGAGGTCGCCCGCCGGGCGGAGGCCGCCGCCTATCTCGCCCGCCACACCACCATCCCAGGCAGCTGACAGCCCGCCTGCTGCCGGCCCGGTGTCCTATTCGCGGGACACGCCGCCCAGGTCCCGGTCGCTGATCCCGAGAAACACGGTGGCGATTGCTCGGGTTGCTCGGACGGGGCGCATGGTGCCTCATCCCTCGGTCATGGTCGTCTCCCTTCTCCTCCACGACCGCCAACAGCCAGATCTTGATACCCTGCGGGGGTATCTCATAGGGGCGGCAGGCCCCTTCCTTCTGGGCCGTTCGTCCCTGCAGCCGTGCTAGGCCTATGGACCACCGCATACCCCTGAGATGAACGAAGGCGCCGCATGGGCCTCCGAACCGGGTAGAGGTGGAGGCATGGTCAGGGGCGCCGTGCGGGGGGCAGGGTGACGACAAAGCGGGTGCCGCGGCCGAGTCCCGAGCTTTCCGCATGGATCGTGCCGCCGTGGGCGTTGACGATCGCGCGGCTGATGGTGAGCCCAATGCCGCTGCCGCCACCGTCGTCGGCTTCGCCCTTGGCGTCGGGGCGGGTGCGGGCCGGGTCGACGCGGTAGAAGCGCTCGAAGATCCGCTCCAGCAGGTCGGAGGGGATGCCCTCGCCGGTGTCGGTGACCGAGAGTTGGAGGCGGCCGTGGCGGGTGGCGGCGGCAACCTCGACGCGACCGCCGGGTGGGGTGTGGCGCAGGGCATTGCCGAGCAGGTTGGCCAGCACCTCGCCGATACGGTCGGGGTCGGCAGCCACCTGGGGCAGATGCGGGTCGATCGCGGTGGCCAGGGTGATCTGCTTGGCGGTGTAGGCGGCAGTCGCTGCCTGGACGGCGGCGGTGACCAGCGCGGCGGGCGCGCAGGGACGGGGGTGCAGGTCGAGCTGGCGTTCCTCGGCGCGGGAGACGGTGTTGAGGTCGTCGACCAGCCGGGCCAGCCTGGTGGTTTGGGTGCGGAGGACCTGCCAGGTGGTCTGGTCGGCGGGCATGACCCCGTCGCTGACGGCTTCCAGGTAGCCGTCGATGGTGGCCAGCGGGGTGCGCAGCTCGTGGGCGAGGTCGGCGAGCAGGTCGCGGCGGCGCTGCTCGGAGGCGGCCAGCGCCTGGGCCATGTCATTGAACGCCGCGGTCAGGACGGCCAGCTCGTCGTCGCCGGCGGGCCGGGGGGCGCGGACCTCGTAGCGGCCCTGGGCGACCTGGCCGGCGACCTGGGCCAGCGCGCGGATCGGGCTGGTGATGCGCCGGGCGAGCACCAGGGTGCCCCCAAGCGCGGTGGCCACCGCCACCGCGGTGCCGATGCCAAGCGCCACCAGCATGGCCCGGGCGAGGCCCTGGTCGAGGTGGCGGGCGACCTGGTCGGGGATGGTGCCAAGCGCCATGCGGACGTGGGTGTGGAAGACCCCGGGGGCCACGGCCAAGGCGACCAGCGCCAGGGTGAGGCTGCCGGCGACCACTACCAGCATCTGGGCCACCAGCAGCTTGGCGCCAAGGCTGTGCCGCAGCCGCCCCACCAGCCGCCCACCCAGGCGACCAACCAGCCGGCCAGATGGCGGGGTCATCGGCCGGGGGCCATGCCGGGGGCCATGCGGTAGCCGACGCCGCGGACGGTGAGGACATAGCGTGGCTGGCGGGGGTCGTCGCCGAGCTTGTGGCGCAGGTTGGCGATGTGAACGTCCACCAGGTGCTCGTCGCCGTGCCCGTACCAGTCCGATCCCCAGACCCGCTCCAGGAGCTGACGGCGGCTGAGCACGATCCGGGGATGCTCGGACAACGCCTCCAGCAGGTCGAACTCCAGGCGGGTCAGCTCGATCGGCGGGCCGCCCGTGCTGCGGCGGACCTCGCGGGCGGCCGGGTCGACGATCAGGTCGCCGAGGCGACGGACCGGCGTGGCGGGCGCCGCTGCCTCCGACGCTGGCGGCCAGGCCGCTCTAGGGCGCCGCAGCATCGCGCGGATGCGCGCGACCAGCTCGCGGGGCGAGAATGGCTTGGTGAGGTAGTCGTCGGCACCAACCCCAAGGCCCACCAGCTTGTCGACCTCCTCGGCACGGGCGGTCAGCATCACCACGTAGGCGTCGCTGAAGGTACGGATGCGCCGGCACACCTCGATGCCGTCCAGGCCCGGCAGCATCAGGTCCAGCACGACCACTTCGGGCTTGAAGGCCTGTGCCAGCTCCACCGCGCGCTGGCCGTCGCCGGCCGCCTGAACCTGGAAACCCTCGCGTTCCAGGTAGCTGGTAACCAGGCGGACCAGCGGTGGTTCGTCGTCGACGACCAGCGCACGGACCGGAACCTGGGCCTGGACTGGCGTGGGTGCCCGCTGGCCCTTGTCCATGCCCCGGTCCGTACCCTGGTCGGCCCTATCAGCGTGCTCGTCCACCAGGCAGCCTCACCCGCACTCGCCGGAGGCGGCCGGCTTGCGGGCCGCCAGCCGCCCCACGATTCCCAGCGCGAACCGCTCCCGCTGCTGGAACTCAAAGCCCAGCGTACGGACGCGCACCAGTGGGCGGCGCCGGAAGTACTCGCCGCCAACAGGTGCGCTGGTCGCAGCACTCAGCGCTGTCGTTCCCCCTCCCAAACGCCATGGCGGGTCGAGCGGAGGATCTGGAGGCGCCGCTGGTACTCCTCCTCGTCGATCTCGCCAGCCGCGAAGCGCTCGGCGAGGATCTGTTCTGGGTCGCGCCGGTCGGGCCGCGCCGAGCGTCCCGTCCAGTCCGAACTGCGGAAGATCGCCACCACCGCCCAGATGACCAGGCCCCAGAATGCGATCATCCCCAGCGTCATCGCCATCCATCCCCACCAGCTCCAGCCTTGCCAACCCCACATCATCGTCGGTCCCTCCTCGGTTGCTGTCGATCTCACCTGCAAAGCCCACGCTATGGCAGGGGTGTCAAGGCTGCAGCCGGGCAATCCTCAAGGTTTCATCAAGCATGAGCGGCCAGCACCAGCAACAACAGACCGGGGATGGCGGAGGGCACGAGCATCACTACCATCCCAGTTTGTCTCCGACAATCAGCACCCCGGGCGCTTGACCCTACCGCTGACCCGTCCAGCGTCCTGGTCAGCCGGGCGGTCGGCGGGTGGCGGCGGTGCTCCAGCGGAACGCGCGGCGCTGGATGCGGCGTTCGGTCTCGTGGACCCCGGCCGCCAAGGGTCCCTGGGGACGGGGGTGGCCGCGGTGGTAGAAGAAGCGCTGCTTGATGGCCTCCGCGAGGGCCAGGTAGGCGGCGGCCATGACGGCGAGGGCGGCATAGAACGCCGGCGACAGGTGGCCGAAGCCAAGCACATGAGCGAGCGGGGAGACCGGCAGCAACGCGCCGGCGGCGACCGTGAGCAGGCTGGCGGCCAGCAGCGGGCGGCTTGGGCGGCTGCGCCAGAACGGCACCCGGCGGGTGCGGATCACGAAGATCACCAGCGTCTGGGTGGCGATCGACTCCACGAACCAGCCGGAGCGGAAGCTGGCCGCGCCGGCGTGGAAGACCCCCAGCATAAGGGCGAAGGTGACGAAGTCGAACAGCGAGCTTGCCGGGCCGAACACCAGCATGAAGCGCTCGATGAAGCCAAGGTCCCAGCGGGCGGGACGCTCCAGCAACTCCGCGTCGACCCGGTCGGTCGGGATGGTCAGCTCGCCGGCGTCATACAGCAGGTTGTTCAGCAGCACCTGGGAGGGCAGCATCGGCAAAAACGGCAGGAACGCCGACGCGCCTGCGGCCGAGAACATATTGCCGAAATTCGAGGAGGTGCCCATCAGCACGTATTTGATGGTGTTAGCGAAGATCCGCCGGCCCTCCATCACCCCGCCAGCCAGGACCCCGAGGTCTTTCTCCAGCAACACCACGTCGGCGGCGTCCTTGGCCACGTCCACCGCCCCCTCCACCGAGATCCCGACGTCGGCGTCATGCAGGGCGAGCGCGTCGTTGACGCCGTCGCCGAGGAACGCCACGTCGCGGCCCAGGCGCCGCTGGGCCCGGATGATGCGCGCCTTCTGCGCGGGGGTGACCCGGGCGAAGATCGTGGTCCGCTCCAGTGCCGTGGCCAGGGCCTGATCGTCCAGGCCGTCCAGCTCGGCACCGGTCAGCGTCAGGCTGCCCGCCGCAGTAGGGGTGAGGAGGCCGAGCTCGGCGCAGACCTTCTCGGCGACCACCGGGTTGTCGCCGGTCACGACCTTGACCTGGATGCCAAGGCTTGCCAGGCGTTCGAGCGACGCCTTCGCGCTGGGCTTTGGCGGATCGAGGAAGACCAGCAACCCAGCAAAATCCAGGTCACGCTCGTCTGCGGGACCGATGCGCTGCAGGTCCGGCGCCGGCCGGCTGGCCACCGCCACAACCCGCGCACCCACGGCGAACTCGGCCGCCAGCAGCGCCGTGGCCTGGTCTGGGACCGACCCGGCGGCGCAGCGGTCCAAGACTGCCTCCGGGGCGCCCTTGACGACCAGCAGCCGGCCAGGGCCCACGCCCTCCACATGGCCCTCGACATCGACGAGCACCGAGGTCAGGCGCCGGTCGTGGTCGAACGGCAGCAGCGCGCGGCGCCGGAACCGACCCACCGGGAGGCTCGCCGCGCCCGGTGCTGCCCACAGCGCCCGGTCCAACTGGTTGCCCCCGACTGCCTGGTTCCCCCCGGCCGCCTCGGCTCCCCGGCCCGGGGTCCCGGGACCAGGGACCGCCTCGTTGGCGAGCAGTCCAAACAGCAGCACCTTGGCCGAGGGGTGGCCGCGCGGGTCGAGGGCCCGCTGGAAGGTGAGGCGCCCCTCGGTCAGGGTGCCGGTCTTGTCGGTGAACAGCACCTCGACGTTGCCGAGATCCTCAATGCCGACCAGGCGCTTGACCAGCACCTTGCGGCGGGCAAGACGCCTCGCGCCGGTCGCCAGCCCGATGGTAACCACCGCAGGCAGCAGCTGCGGGGTGATGCCAACCGCGATCGCCAGCGAAAACAGCAATGCGTCGATCACCCGACGGCCAAGCAGCAGGTTCACCACCAAGATCGACCCGCACAGCACCCCCGCGACCCGGGCGAGCAGTCCCGAGAACCGCCGCAGACCCACCTGGAAGGCGGTTTCGGGCTGGCGCTCTCCCAAGCCGAGCGCGATCCGGCCGAAGGCGGTCCGCCCGCCGGTTGCCACGACCACACCCCGCCCGCTTCCCTCCCGGACGGTGGTACCCATGAAGCCGCAGGACGGCAGCTCCGCCGCGCCACCACCCGCTGCCGCGGGGACCGTGGCCGGGACGGGGATGGGGACCGGGACTGACGCGGCGGACTTGGCCACCGGCTCGGCCTCGCCGGTCAACACCGACTCGTCGCACTCCAGGTTGGCCGCCTCCAGGACCCGCACGTCGGCCGGCACGACCATGCCAAGCTCCAGGCGGACGACGTCGCCTGGCACCAGCCGGGTCACGTCCACCGCCGCCCAGCCCCCGTCCCGCAGCACCGGAACGTCATGGCGGATCTCGTTGTGCAGGGCCTGTACCGCGCGCTCGGCGCGGTACTCGTTGACGAAGCCCAGCCCCACGCTGGCCACCAGGATGGTCCCGATGATCACCGCATCGCTGCGCTCACCCAGGACAAACGACGCGGCAGCCGTGACCACCAGCAACCCCAGCAGCGCACTGCGGAACTGGCGAGCCAGTACGCCAAGCGCCCGAGCCCGGTGGCTACGCAGCGCGTTCGGCCCCACCGCGCCAAGCCGCCGGGCCGCCTCGGCCGAAGTCAGCCCCTGCGGCCCGCAGCCCAGCCGTGCCAGGACCGCGTCGCCGTCCAGCGACGCGGCCTCCCCAGTTCCCACTCCCATCGACAGTGCCGGCTCGCTCACAACTCCGACCCATGACCGGGCCCCGGGACCCCAGGGCGGGCCGTCCCACGATAACCGCCCCGGCGAGAGGACGGCTGACACCGGTCCCAGCGCTCGCAGGCCGGTCAGCCCGTCCGCGCGGACCGCTGGCAGATGCACCCTGGTGGTGCCCGCAGCCGGCCATCAACCGTACCGCCACTCGTGGAGGGGACCATTCCGACTCCGACGGCCATCCCCGCAGGAACCAGACGGCGCAGCCCGCCGCCTGGCTGGTGGAGGGCCCTGCGCGTCGCGGCGTTCATCCTGCTGGTCGCGGGTGTCTACGGCCTGCTTCCCCGCCTCGGCGGCCTCGGCGAGGAGGCCGCCGTGCTGCGGCACGCCTACCTGTGGGCAGTCGCCGGCGCGCTCGCTGCCGAAGCCGGCTCGCTGGCGCTGTACGTCGTGTTCTACCGGCGGGTGCTTCAAGCGATGGGGACCAGGCCGTCGTTCCGGACCGTCCTGGAGGTGACCCTGGCCTCGTTTGTGGTCAGCCACGTCGTGGTTGGCGGCTCGGCGGCGGGGATGGTCGTCAACGTCGAGGCGATGCGCCACGAGGGCGTGGACCCGGAGATCGCTGGGGAGGCCGCCGCAGTGGTCGCGCCGCTTGTCTCCAGCATCGCCTGCTCGCGCTGTTCACGCTGGGAATGGCCCTGTCGCTCCCGAACGAAGCCCTCCCGGACGGCTACCTTGCGATCATCGCAGTGGCCGGTCTGCTCATCCTCGGAGGACTCGGGCTGGCCCTGCTGGCAGCCCGCCGACCGGAGCTCGCCGAGCGCGTCGGACGGGCCGGGGCGGGACGGTTCGCGCGACGCCGGCCGCAGTGGTCACCTGCCGCCCATCATCTGCGTGCCCGTGCCCATCATGCCGTGGCCAGCATCCATCATCGCTTGCCCGCTATGCATCATGGTCTGCCCGCGGTCCATCATCTGGCGCCCGGCGTCCCCCATCGTCTGGCCGTTGGTCAGCATCTCCTGGGCAAGGCGAGCCATGTCGCTGCCGTTGCGGACTTGGCCCTTTGAACCTGCCGCCGCCATCATGGTCTTGCCGGCGTCGAGCATCTTGTGGCCGTTGGCCTGCATCGTCTGGCCGCTGGTCATCATCGCCTGCCCGGCGTCATGCATCGTCTGACCGTTGCCAGCCAGCAGCTGACCGTTGTCGCGGAGCGTCCGGCCGGCGTCCCTCCCTGAGGAGCTTCCAGTGCTCCCACACGCGGCAAGCACGACCGCGGCGACCAAGGCCAGGCCCATGACCGCGGCTGCTCTTGTTCTGCTCGCCATTAGAGTTTCCTCCTCACGACACCGTCGCCGCTGCTTCCTCAGCCAGAGCTGCCTGGTCTCCCGGTAGGACCCGCACGCAATGGCACCGTCGGACCGGTGGCATGTGGTGGCGCCTCATGCGCTGTGGGGACGGCGCCTGCCGGTCATCGCCCGCGGCTGTGCCGCTTGAGCCGGCCGAGCACGTACACGATGCGGGCGGCCACCAGCGAGGTGGCGGTCAGCCCAGCGCTGGCGACGGCCAGCAGCGCGCGGTCCTCCACGCTGGGGCTGCGGGCCTGGTGGGTCAGCGCCCACACCACCCCGAGCAGCAGCACCGACGCGGTGACCGCCGACCAGAACACGACCTGGACGCGAGTGAGCATGGCGCGCATCCCCCTTTCCTTCACATGCCGATATGGGAGACGACCGGCTGCACGGCCGCATACACGATCAGCCCGATGATCACCGCGACCACGACGCCGGCGCCGATGACGACCGGCAGGCGCCGGCGCGGGTGCCGCTCACCGGAGCGGTCCACCAGCGGCACGATCAGCAGCGCCGCGAAGATCGCCAGGGTCGCCCACAAGATCCCGACCACGCCGACCCAGTCCTCCACCGGGTAGACCCACAGCAGCGGCCAGGGCGGCTTGGTCACCTCGATGCCCTCGATCGGCGCCGCGCCGTGCGCCGGCGGCAGCAGCACCGCCAGCACGGTCAGCACCCCGACCAGGACCAGCCCGAGCACGCCCAGCTCGGCCAGGTGCCGGGTGAACGGCCGGGTCGGCTCCGGGCCGGTGTCTTTGGCGCGGTCGCCGAAGGGGGAGGGGGCCATGCCGTGGCGTTTGACCAGCAGCAGGTGGACGGCCACCGCCAGGGTGAACAGCGCCGGCAGGACCGCGATGTGGACCACGTACAGGCGGGTCAGCAGCGCCACCCCGCCGAAGGTGTCGGAAAACCAGAACCCGAATTTGCCGAGCAGCTTGCCGACCTCGATGTTGTGCTCCAACGCCTCCAGCGACTCCTGGTCCCACTTGAGCACCGAGCCGGTGAAAAACAGCCCGGCGGTGATCCCGGCCAGCGCCACGCCGATCACCCAGTTGCCCTCCCGGGGGCGTTTGAACGAGGCGCTCGCGAACACCCGCAACAGGTGCAGGCCGACCAGCACGATCATGGCCATCGCGCCCCAGTAGTGGAAGGCGCGGACAAAGCCGCCGAGGGTGACGCCGGTGATGATATGGCGGACGCTTGCGTGGGCGGCGGCGGGGTCAGGGTTGTAGTACTGGGTGAGGAAGATGCCGCTGGCGACCATGAGCACGAAGGTGATAAGCGACAGCCCACCGAGGGAGTAGGCGAGGGTGTTGGCGTGGGCGGGCACCGGGTACTGCAGGCCCTTGAGGCCGAGCCGCTCGTCCAGCGCGTCCCACAGCCGCTGCCGGCGGGATGCGGGCGGCGGGGTGGCCACGGGCCGTTCGGTGGTGGTGTCGCTCATCGGGTCCTCCGGGTCAACGCCAGGCCGCCGAGGATGAGCACCGCGCCGACGGCGAGCAGGCTGGCGCGGGTGGCGCCGTGCGGGCGCACGCGGCCAAGGGCGAGTTCATGGGGGGCGGGGGTGGGGCAGGGGGTTTGGGGCAGCTTGGCGCGGATCGAGGTGGGGTTGGTGACCGGCTGGCCGGGGCAGGCGCCGAGGGCCTGCTCCAGCAGCAGCTCGGTCTTGGCCAGGTCGCCGGCCTGGAGTGCTGCTTGCGCCTGCTTGACGCGATCGATATCGACGCCCTCGTGACCTTCGGCCTCGAGGGCGTCGTTGATCTTGTCGGCGGCGGCGTCCATCTGGTCGGGCTGGGTGCGCAGGATCGCGATCGCGGTCTGCACCAGCGTGCCCGCGGGGGTGTTCTTCTCGCCTTCGTGGGCGGACGCAGGCGCGGCTAGGGTCGCGATGGCCAGCCAGGCCAGCGCGACGCCGACGAGCAGCCATGGCCTTCGTGGCCGTGTCATGGCACCTCCTTATTCACAGCCGGGGCATCCTGCCCAGATGATCCCGAGCGTCCATCCCTGCGACGAAGGCCGTTTGGCCCCTCTTCGTCAGGACCAACTGGGAGAGGGTACCGGCCCATAGTTACAACCTGCGACCCGGCTGGTTGCCGAATCATCCTCGGCGGTGAGGCGGGTGAACGACGAGGCGATGGCGGTGCCCGCGTTGTTGACCAGCAGCTGGACTGGTCCGATCGCGTCGCGGGCCGCCTGGACCAGGCGTTCGGCAGCGCCTGGCAGCGCCAAGTCCGCAGCGACCGGTTGCGCGCGAACGCCGAAGGGTCGAAGGTCCTCGCACAGCGCCTGCAGCGCCGCACGGTTGCGGCCCGAGACGGCGAGGTGCATCCCGTCGGCGGCGAGGGCTCGGGCGATCTGGCGGCCCAGACCGCCCGAGGCACCGGTGACCAGCGCCGTGCGGCCCTTGAGTTCCCGCATCCCGCATCCTCCTCCTGTCAACGCATCGCTCGGGCCGATCGCGCGTTTACGCGCCTTTGAGGTCGCGGCGGGCGAACGCCAGTGTCCCGAGGGTGGCGGCGGCCAGCCCGATGGCGACCAGGATGGCGGCGCTGTCCCAGCGCACCGGGGCTGCTGGTGCGCGGGCGAGGTGGTGCAGCACCGAGAGGTCCAGCAGCCAGCGGCTGGCGCCGAGGCTGGCGCCGACGACCTCGACCAGGAACGACCATGCGACCAGGCCGTAGGCGACGGGCGCGGCGAGGCGGGGTGCCAGGCCGTGGAGCAGCGTGCCGATGCCCAGCACGAAGATGCCGGCCGGGATGACATTGACACCGGCAGCCAGCAGGGTCGCCAAGTGCACGCCCGCGCCGGTGCTGGCGGCACCCACCCAGGTGAGCAGCCCGGTGGCGACACCGGCGGCGGCCAGCAGCGCGGCGGCCACGGCGAAGCGGCCGGCCAGCCACGACAGTCGCGCCACGGGCCGGGCGAGCAGATGGTCGAGGTAGCCCTCGGCTTCCTCCTCGCGGGTGGCGGCGACCTGGCCGGCGGCCGCCGTGCCCAGCAGCAGCGTGATGATGAGGAAGACCATGCCGAGGTAGGTGGCGCCGCCGGTCGCGCCGCCGAGGCGTGCGTAGATCCCACCGGACTGGTTGGCCCACACGTCCTCCATCGTCTTGGTGCTCAGCCCCAGGACGAGCCCTCCGCCGCCGAGCCCGGCGATCCAGCCTGTCGCGGTGCCCCGATCCAGCCGGGATGCCAGGCCGAGTGGGCTGGCCAGCAGCCGGGTTCGGGCGGCTGCGGTGTCGCTGGTGGGCAGGACGCTGGCGCCCAGGTCGCGCCGGCCGGCCAGCACGATCGTCAGGGCGGCCAGCGCCACGGTGGTGGCCAGGATCGGAAGCAGCACAAGCGGACGGCTGCCGGTGAGGGGGTGCAGCTCGTCGACCCAGCCCAGCGGGCTGGCCCAGCGAAGCCAGCGCAGCGAGGTGCCGCTGGCGGCGACGGCGCGCAGCAGGTAGGCGACCCCGAAGACGCCGGCGGCCAGCTCAGCCGCCCGTCGGCGGGTGGCGGCCAGCTGGCTGCACACCGCCCCGACCGCCACAAACATCCCGGTCGCCGCCACCGCCGCCACCGCCAGGAACAGGCTGGCGCCGACTGTGAAGCGGGGGTCGGCGCTGCGGCCGATCACCACCGCGGCGGCCGCGGTCACCGCCCACAGGGTGAGCAGGCCGATGCCAAGGCCCCCGATGGCGGCCGCTGCCGCCCGCCGGCGGGTGGTCTGGCCGGCCAGCAGCAGCTCCCAGCGGCCGGCCTGCTCTTCGCCGCGCAGCAGGCGGGTGGCGGCCAGCAGGCCCCACACCGCGAGGATGAGGCCGAGGATGCCGACGGCGTGGTAGGCGGTGTAGCCGGCGACGGTGTCGAGGTGGTGTGCCGGGCCGAAGATGGCCTGCGATCCGGGATCGGCGCCCATCGTTGCCACCAGCCGGGCGCGGTCGGCAGCGGTCGGGTACTCCTTGGCGAACTGGGACACAAGCGCCCACACCATCAGGGCGAACACCCCGCCCCAAAGCAGCGCGCCCCGCCACAGGCGGCGGGCGACCAGGCCGACCGGGGCCAGGCCCGGGAAGCGCGCGGCCGAAACTGGGCGGCGGCTGGTGATCGTGTCAACGGCCACTGGGGGTCACCTCCTTGGTTCTGGTCCCGGCAGCCGGTTCGGCGCCGTACTGGGCCAAAAACAGCTCCTCCAACGACGGCTCCCGGCTCAGCAGCTGGGTCACCCGCGCTGCGGTCAGCCGCTGCAGCAGCGGCTCGACCGAGCCGTGCACCCGCAGCCGCACCCGGTTGCCGTCGACCTCGATATCGCTGACGCCCGCCACCACCGACAGGTCCGGCGGTGCCTGGGTGAAGGTCGCCTCCACCTGAAGCGCCGACAGGTGGCGCAAGTCGGCCAGGGTGCCGACCTCCACCAGGTGGCCGCCGCGCAGGATCGCGACCCGGTCGCACAGCGCCTCGACCTCGCTGAGAATGTGCGAGGACAACAACACCGTCTGGCCCGCAGCCTTCGCCTCGCGGACGCAGCGGCGGAACTCGCGCTCCATCAGCGGGTCAAGCCCGCTGGTCGGCTCGTCCAGCAACAGCAGGTCGGCGCGGCTCATCAGCCCCGCGATCAGGCCGAGCTTTTGGCGGTTGCCCTTGGAGTAGCTGCGGACCTTCTTGGACGGGTCAAACGCGAACCGCTCGATCAGCTCGTCGCGGTAGGCGGGGTCGACCCGGCCCTGCACGCGGCCCAGCAGGTGCAGCGTCTCTTGGCCGGTGAGCGAGGGCCACAGGGTGGTCTCGCCCGCGACGTAGGCGAGCCGGCGGTGGGCTGCCACCGTGTCGCGCTGGACGTCCAGGCCGAAGATCTCAGCCGTGCCGGACGTCGGGCGCAGCAACCCCAGCAGCAGCCGGATGGTCGTGGTCTTGCCCGCCCCGTTGGGCCCCAGGTACCCCAGGACCTCGCCCGCCTCGACCTCGAGATCGAGCGGGGCCAGAGCCTCAAGGTCGCCGAAGCGCTTGGCGAGGCCTTCGGCATGGATCGCCGTTCCCATGGCACTCATCCCCTCTCCTGCTTCTAGTGCTCTACCCTGGTAGGGTATAAGCCCTCGCGAGGACCCCCAGGGTCGAACGGCCCGTTCTGGTCGGGACCTTTGGCCTGGGTCACGATGGCTGTCGGCAGCGGCCCCTCCGCCCGTGTAGGGCAGCGCCGGCGGCCCCCGCACGGCCCCGCGGCGGATACGGCTACGGGGTAGGCCTATCAGCCCGGGAACAAAGGGGCTGTCCTACCCTGCCCGGCAACTGCCGCGAGGCGCACGCTGCCCACGGAGGCAGACGACAGCAGGACGGGGCACCACGCCGGGCGAGTGCGATCTCCGGCGCTGGCCAGCGCCAGCAGGCGCGACGCCGGCCGGGCCAGCCCATGCCCCTCGTCAGCGGGGCCCGTGGCGGGCGAAGCGGCGCAGGCGCAGGGAGTTGCTCACCACGCTGACGCTGGACAGCGCCATGGCGGCCCCGGCGATGATCGGGTTGAGCAGGCCGGCGGCGGCCAGCGGGATCGCCACGGTGTTGTAGCCAAACGCCCAGCCCAGGTTCTGCACGATCGTCCTGTACGTCCGCCGCGACAGCTCGATGGCGGTGGCCACGCCGTCCAGGTCGCCGCGCAGCAGGGTGAGGTCGCTGGACTCGATGGCGACGTCGGTGCCGCTGCCGATCGCGATCCCAAGTTCGGCCTGGACCAGCGCGGGGGCGTCGTTGACGCCATCGCCGACCATCGCGACAGTCTTACCCTCGGCTTGCAGCCGGCTGATCTCGTCGACCTTGTCGGCGGGCATGACCTCGGCCAGCGCCCGGTCGATGCCGACGCTGGCTGCGATCGCAGCCGCGGTGGCGGCGTTATCGCCGGTGAGCATGGCGACCTCCAGGCCCATGGCGTGCAGGCGCTCAATCTGCGCACGGGCGCCAGCCTTCAGCGTGTCCGCCACGGCCAGCACGCCGCGGACCTCCCCTTCCCAACCGGCCCACACCACCGTCTTGCCCTGCTGCTCCAGCCGCTCGGCGGCGGCCTCCAGCACGTCCGGCATGAGCAGCCCGGCCTCGGCCGTCAGCTTGCGCCGCCCGACCCACACGGTCACGGGCGGCCGGTCAGGCGCGGCCTCGACATCGGCCTGGACGCCCTGGCCAGCCAGCGCGCGGAAGCCCCGTGCCGGCGGCAGCTCGCCACGGTCGCGGGCGGCGGCGCCGATGGCGGCGCCGATCGGATGCTCGCTTGAGGCCTCGGCGGCCCCAGCCAGCCGCAGCAGCTCGTCACCGGTCGTGTCCTGGCCGGGCACGGCGTCGGTCAGCTCCATCCAGCCATGGGTGAGGGTGCCGGTCTTGTCGAACACCACCGTGGTGATCCGGCGGGTCCGCTCCAGGACCTCGACGCTCCTGATCAGGATGCCGAGCTCCGCGCCACGGCCACTGCCGACCATGATCGCGGTCGGGGTGGCCAGCCCGAGCGCGCAGGGGCAGGCGATGATCAGCACGGCGACCGCAGCGGTCAGGGCCTTCGTCGGGTCGCCTGCGAGCAGCCACCAGCCGGCAAAGGTCAGCGCGGCCAGGCCAATCACGGCCGGGACGAACACCGCCGAGATCCGGTCGGCGAGCCGCTGCGCCTGGCCCTTGCCGACCTGGGCCTGCTCCACCAGCCGCACGATCTGCGCCAGCGCGGTGTCGGCGCCGACCGCCGTCGCCCGCACCGTCAGCACCCCGCTGGTGTTCAGGGTCGCGCCGGCGACGTGGTCGCCGGGCGCCTTGTCGGTCGGGACGCTCTCGCCGGTCAGCATGGACTCGTCGACCGCGCTGGTCCCGTCGGTCACCTCGCCGTCGACCGGGACCTTCTCGCCAGGCCGCACCCGCACCAGGTCCCCCACCGCGACCTGCTCGATCGGGACCATGACCTCGCCGTCGTCGCGGACCAGCCGGGCCTGCTTGGCGCCGAACTCCAGCAGCGCGCGGATCGCCTGCCCGGCGCGGCTCCGGGCGCGCGCCTCGAAGTAGCGGCCCAGGCTGAGGAAGGCGATCAGCAGGATCGCGGTCTCGAAGTACACCCGCATCCCACCAGTCGCCAGCTCCCACACGCTGAAGCCATAGGCGGCCAGGGTCCCGACCGCGATCAGGGTGTCCATGTTGGCGGTCAGGCGGCGCGCCCGCCGGGACGCCTCGCGCAGGAACGGCCAGCCGATCACGAACTCGACCAGTGTGGCCACCACCAGCGCGGCCGCCCGCCAGCCGGCCACTGCCATCAGCGCCGGCCGGGCCATCGTGACCAGGGCGAACAGCGCGGCGGGGGCGACCGCGACCACGCGGCGTCCCCACCAGCGGCGGGCGGCCGCGTCCGCGTCGGCGGGGGTGGCCTCCCGCTGGTCGGCCGCTGGGGCGAGGCTGTAGCCGATCTTGGCCACGCGCGCCTGCAGCGCCGCCTGCAGCTGTGCCTGCAGCGCCGCGGTCTCCACCGGCCGTGCCAGCCGCACCTGCGCCCGGCTGGTGGCCAGGTTGACCTCGGCGTCGGCCACGCCGTCGGTCTTGCCGAGCACCCGCTGGACCCGCGCGGCGCACGAGCCGCAGGTCATCCCGCCGACGACGAACTCGACGGTCCCGGTCGGCGCCGCAGCGTCCGCGCGGCGTGCGCGCTGGGTCGGCTGCGTCGGCATGGCGTGCCCTACCTTTCTAGTGGTTGATGGCGGTTGGCGCTCAGGCGGGCACGTCGTAGCCCTGATCCTCGATCACGGTGACGACCTGGGTCCGGTCCGCGTGCGCCTCGTCGACCTCGACGGTCACCGTGCGGGCCTGGATGTCGACCCGCGCCGAGCGGACCCCGGGCAGCGGCGATAGCGCGCCCTCAATCGCGTGCTTGCAGTGGTCGCAGTGGATCCCGGGGACCGAGATGGTTATCGTGATCATCCCCGTTGCGCCTCCGTGTGCCGGTCTGTGTGGGTCTGCCTGGATCAGCTCTTGAGCAGCCGGTCGATCGCGGCGGTCGCCTCGGTGACGATCGCGTCGCTGCGGACGTCATCGCTGGCAGCGTCGCGGACGCAGTGGCGCAGGTGGTCGTCGAGCAGGGCGACCGCGACCTTGCGCAGGGCGGCGTTGACCGCCGAGATCTGGGTCAGCACGTCGATGCAATAGGCGTCCTGGTCGACCAACCGCTGCAGCCCGCGGACCTGCCCCTCCACCCGCCGCAGGCGCGCCTGCAGCTGGTCTTTGCTCTCGGTGTATCCAGGCATCCGTCCTCCCGGGCTGCCGGCTTCGCTGCTTGCACGATACCCCCGTATGGTACCGTGGGCAAGCGGTCACGCCGCCAGGACGTTCACGCCACGGAAGGACACACCATGAGCGAGCATGCCACGGCCACGGCCGTCCTGGACGTGCGCGGGATGCTCCGCGCCTCGGAGAAGGGGGTCGTCGAGGCGGTCCTGAGCCGCCAGCCCGGGGTCGAGCGGGTCGAGGCCAACCCGGTCGCCCAGGCCGCGACGGTGACCTACGACCCGCAGGTAACTTCACTTGCCGAGCTGCGCCGCTGGGTCACTGAGTGCGGCTACCACTGCGCCGGCCAGTCGGTCCCGGCGCACCTCTGCGACCCGCTGATGGAACCCGTCGCGCACCACGCCGGCCGCGCCGAGCGCGCCGGCCACGGCGTCGTGACGCCCGCCCCACCGGCCGGGCACGCGCCAGCGGCGCACGCCGGGCATGCCGGGCATGGGGGGCACGCGGAGATGTCGATGGCGGCCATGGCCGCCGACATGCGCAACCGCTTCCTGGTCGCCGCAGTCTTCTCAGTGCCGATCCTGCTGTGGTCGCCGATTGGCCGCCAGGTTCTCGGCTTCACCGCGCCGGCGCCGTTCGGCCTGCGCGACGACGTCTGGTCGCTGCTGCTCAGCCTGCCCGTGATCGGCTGGTCGTGCGCAATCTTCTTCCGCGGCGCGTGGGCGGCCCTGCGGGCAGGCACCCTCGACATGATGGTGCTGGTCGCGGTTGCCGTTGGCGCGGGCTGGCTGTACTCGCTGTCCGTCACCCTCACCGGCGGCGGGGACGTGTTCTACGAGGCCGCCACCGTGCTGGCCAGCTTCGTGCTGCTCGGCCACTGGTTCGAGATGCGCGCCCGCGGCGGCGCCAACGACGCCATCCGCGTCCTGCTCGACCTCGCCCCACCAAAGGCGCTGGTCATCCGCGACGGCGAGCCGGTCGAGGTCCCCACCGCCGCGGTGCGGGTCGGCGACCTGCTGCTGGTCCGCCCCGGCGCCAAGATCGCCGTCGACGGCGTGGTCACCGACGGCGACAGCGAGGTCGACGAGGCGATGGTCACCGGCGAGAGCCTGCCGGTCCACAAGCAACCCGGCTCGCTCGTGATCGGCGCCACGATCAACGCCAACGGCACCCTGCGGGTGCGGGCCACCAAGGTCGGCGCCGACACCGCGCTGGCGCAGATCGTCAAGCTGGTGCAGCAGGCGCAAAACTCCAAGGCGCCCGGCCAGCGCCTGGCCGACCGGGCCGCGTTCTGGCTGGTGCTGGTCGCCCTAGTGGGCGGCGGGCTGACCCTCGTGGCCTGGCTGCTGGCAGGCCGGCCGTT
>Ga0137384_10000217_pt1 | contig 41559 bp, 36 predicted proteins | sample SagtaG_2_FD_104922 | JGI IMG/M metagenome (GOLD analysis project Ga0137384, IMG submission 104922) | Vadose zone soil microbial communities from Sagehorn Ranch, Mendocino, California, USA - Sage2_R_60_16 metaG | ecosystem: Environmental > Terrestrial > Soil > Vadose zone | place: USA... | reverse complement strand
GATTATAAAGTGCTCCCGTGGATCAGCCACGCCGATCTTGTGCAATGCTTCCATGGCCTGTGAAACCACGCGCAGAGCCTCGCGCGGCTCGTGGAACTCCCAGCGGGTAATGGCAATCATGCCGTCGGGCTTCAGGTGGTCAAAGTATTCGTCGAACGCCTCCACCGTGTACAGATTATTCTCGCTCAGGGCAAACGCGCCGGCTGCGGTGGAGGCCCAGGTATCCACCAGGGTCATTTGCACTACATCATATTTCGCGGTGGAGTTGCGGATGTACGAGCGTCCATCCTGGACGTGGATCTGCACCTGGGGCTGATCATACAGATGGTAGGAGTAATCGGCGTACTTGCCGCGCATCACGTCGCGAATAATCGTGGGATTGATCTCGATGCCAGTAACGCTGGGACTGCCGTTCGCCACGGCGCGCAGTACGTCCACGCCGCCGCCCGGGCCGATGATGGCGAACTCTCCCTGCGGCCGCAACACATTGGCCACCGACGGCGCGGCCGACATCAGGCTGTTCTTCCAGTTAAAGCCCGGCTCAGCCGGCAGCCCGGTATGGACCGGCGTGGGGTTACCAGGCTGCTCCCGGTCCCAGGCCGCGGGGTCGGCATTCATGATGGCCGTAGTGGCGTCGGCGTCGATCACAATGTAGCGCGCGCCGTTCTGACTGTTGACTTCAATGCGTGAGATCGCATTCCAGCGGGCAAACTCCACCCACTTAGGGTCCCGTAAAACACCTTTCGCATAGATAACGTCCACCAGGCGTCCGGAATAGTTAGCGGCCGTCAGGGCCAGGAAAAATACAGCCAGCGCATAAGACGCCGCCCGAAGTTTGCTCCGAGGCGCCCACAACGCAGCCGCAACTGCCATGGTTGCACATGCAAGCAACAAGGCGTTGGGTGCGCCAATCCAGTTCAGCACTGGCACTACCGCCAGACATGCCGACGCGCCTCCGGCCAAATCAGCCCCGTAAAGATGAGAGATAGCATCGGTGGAACGTGCAAACAGAACGGAGAACAGCAGTCCGGTAAAAAAGAAAGGAATGGCCGCCGCCACATAGATGATGCTGAGCTTGCCGAAGTTCGCGCCGGTAACATCGAGCGAAACCGGCGTGTGCAGCACGACTTCCACCGCTGCCAGGATGAAAACTGAATTCAAGATGCACAGCCAGGCGCCGAGCGAGCGAATGTCATACCGCTGCAACCATTCCCGGCGGACATGGGCAAAAACACCGCCAGAACCAAGTCCCAGGAGCGCCACCGAGATGGCAAAGAAGGCAAAATGATAAAAGAGAACCACGCTGAACAAACGGGTCAGTGCCAGTTCCAAAAGAAGACTGGCAAAGCTCACCAGCGCCACCGCCAGCATCACAGCGCGTGGCGTCATCTGGACACGGACAGGTTTCGGCTCAGTAATAAGTGTCGCTTGGGTCATTGAGAAAGTGAGTTCCCTTTTAGGATTCCAATATTACAAAAGCGATTGCCTGCTCGGCTGTGTGGGAAAGAGATAGATGCGCCCGTTCGCAACCTAACTGGGCGGCGATTTCAGCCGCTTTGCCACTGAATCGCAGCATGGGGCGCCCGCCCGGTCGGCGCAAGACTTCCACGTCCTGCCACGTCACTCCGTTGCGCAGTCCTGTGCCAATAGCTTTCATGCCGGCTTCTTTTGCCGCAAATCGGGCAGCCAAACGCTCCGCTGGATTCGCCTTGGCCAGACAGTACCGGACTTCCGCTGGAGTGAAGACCCGCTTCAGGAAACGGTCGCCAAAACGCTCCACCGCGGCCTTGATCCGGGGCACTTCCGTGACATCAACTCCTGTGCCTACAATCATTTGGATGACCTGCTAAGGTACCATATTCGCGTGCTGAACAATTCTAAGATTAAGCTTATTTAATAGATGCAACACAAGGATTCTCAAGGTTATAATGTCGCTGCGTTTTCAAAAGAGTTGTACAGCAGCGCTGCACTCTCCTGCAAACCTGGCTGCACTAATCTAAGAAAGGCGCAAATTTTAGAAACAAGGAATGCGTGTACCAACATGGAACAAGGAACAGTTAAGTGGTTCAATGACGCCAAAGGTTATGGCTTTATCTCCAGGGAGAACGGGGAAGATGTTTTCGTCCACTTTTCGGCGATTCAGTCGAATGGATTTCGCAGCTTGAAAGAGGGCCAACCGGTACGTTTCAACGTCGTCAAAGGTCCCAAAGGCTGGCAGGCAGAAAACGTGGAGCTCGTGTAAGTTTAAGAAAATTACAACCAGGGGGCGGCCTTCATGGCCGCCTTTATTGTTTTCCGCTCAATCCAATTCTGACGTCACACGCTGCTTGTTCCCTGCATAGCTCTCCCGCGTCTTCATGAGCTTGCGTACCTGTTCCTGGTTGAGCGGCTGCGTGGGACCGAGTTGCCGCGCCACGGCGACAATCCGCGCATAGTGTTCCACTTTTTCCATCTTCATATAGGCATCCAGCAGGTCTTGTCCGCAGGTGACCACTCCGTGGTTGGCCATCAGGATCGCATCGTGTTCGGGGATAAGGGGCGTAAGAGTCGACGCCAGTTCCGATGTTCCCGGCGTTCCGTAACCAGCCAGAGGGATGCTCCCGAAGGTGACAACCACCTCCGCCACCAGCGGTTCGTCCAATGCGATGCCGGCGGCGGCAAAGCCAGTAGCCGTCGGCGGATGTGCGTGGACCACAGCTCGTATCTCCGGTCGCAGGCGGTAGAACAACAGGTGCATCGCCAGTTCACTGGAGGGCGATCTCTTCCCCCCGCGCTTGTGGCCTTCCATGTCCACAATCACCAGGTCCTCCGGCTCCATCATGCCTTTGGAAATTCCGGTGGGCGTGCCAAGGATCAGGTCCTGCCCCAGATGCACGGAGATGTTCCCGTCACACCCGGCCACAAAGCCGGACTGGTGCAGCATTTTCCCGATGCGACACACTTCCTGACGAATGCGGATTTCATTGTCACCAAACATGCAGGTTGCCCCTTTTGCCGCTCCGGGGGCCGCTAAGAAAGTTCTTAACAGCCTGGTCGAAACCCAAGGGGGAGGTGCACCAAATATAATCCAAGAAGTGCTGGTTTCAGACTTTGATTTTGATCTTCACGAAGAATTAATTGCCCAGGAGCCTCTGCCCGACCGCAGTGCCTCTCGGTTACTCCACTTGCGGCGGGACAACGGCCAATTTCAGGACATGAGGTTCGCCGATCTTCCCAGCCTGCTTCGCGCCGATGACCTGCTGGTGCTGAACAACAGCCGGGTCTTTCCTGCCCGCCTTTTTGGCCGGCGGTCCGGTCTGCAAGCCCAGCCGATCAGCCCGCAAAATCCAGCAGCAAAGGATTTTCTGCATGGCCGGGTTGAGATCCTGCTGACCCGCCAGCTTAGCTCATTGGAGTGGCAGGCGCTGGTGCGTCCGGGCAGAAAGATCGGAGTCGGAGAAAAGATCTATTTTGGGAACGCTGGCGCTAAGGCCTCTTCCGATCCCGTAGCCCATGCGGAGTTGACTGCGGAGATCATTGCCCGCGGTGCTTTTGGGGAACGAACCCTGCGTTTTGACCCAGTCCCCGATTTTTTTGCGCTGGTGGAAAAGCTGGGACACGTTCCTCTGCCGCCCTACATCGGACGGCCCAACGCACTGCAAGACCGCGCCGAAGACCGCGAGCGCTACCAGACCGTTTATGCCCGCCCTGATGCCGGCGGTAGCGCGGCCGCCCCCACAGCCGGGCTGCATTTTACTCCCGAGGTCTTAGCAAGCATTCGCCAGCGCGGAGTAGAGATTGCGGAGATCACCCTGCATGTCGGCCTGGGAACCTTTCAGCCCGTCCGCGCGGAGAACGTGGAAGATCACAAGATGCATCGTGAGAGCTTTCATATCTCGGAACCGGTAGCCGCACAAATCAACCGGGCCCTGGAACAGCGCCGCAGGATCGTGGCAGTTGGGACGACCACTGTACGAACGCTGGAGTACGCGGCTTCGCAACATGCGTCCGGTCAGGTCAGCGCGGGCTCCGGCGATGCTGGTATCTTCATTTATCCTGGCTTCCAGTTCCGCGTAGTCGGCGCCATGCTGACCAACTTCCATCTGCCTAAGTCCACGTTGCTGATGCTGGTCTCAGCCTTTGCCGGACGGGAAAATGTCCTGCGCGCCTACACGCATGCAGTGAAGGAGAAGTATCGGTTCTTTTCCTATGGGGACTGCATGTTGGTGGAGTGAGGCAAGAACCGATCCAGAGAGTCGGGGCTACGTCCATGGGTTCAAGGTGGTCTTCAAGACAGCTTGAAAGTCCGATTGGTTCCGGGTAACGAGTGTCAGCTGGTGAACCTGGGCTGTGGCGGCGAGGAACGCGTCAATAGCCTCAATGGGCCGGCCTGCGGCCTCACTGCGCGCGACGATCCGGCCGCTGGCATCGGCGATTGTTTCGTCCACCGGCAGAACGCGCCCGTCAAATCGTATGGGCAGTTCGTGCTGTAGCCAATCCTCAAGACGTTTGCGCCGGCTGCCCGCGGCCATTCGTTCGATTCCATACCGCAGTTCGGTGAGAGTAACCACGCTGATGTAGACGCGATCCTCATCCACGGTTGTCAGCCAGGTCACCACGCCGGCGTTGGGCCGCGGTTTCATCCCTTCGGAAAGAACATTGGTATCCAGCAAAAGGCTCATAGCTCAACTTTGCGCAGGCGGCCACGAAGACGTTTGATGCGCGCGCCAGAACCCCGGAATGGCGACTCCGCAAGAAAATCGGCCAGAGTGCCCTTGCGCTTGGTTTTTTTCGCCCATTCTTCCGCCGCCACAATAACCGCCGTGGTGCGGCCGTTCCTGGTGATGGTCTGCGGGCCGTCGGATTGCGCTCGATCAATTACCTCACTGAACTTTGCCTTGGCCTCCGCCACTGTCCATTCATGTGTGCTCATGAGCGTCTCCTAAGTAGTCATCATAGTCATTATAGTCATTTATTTGGAAATCAACGAGGATTTCGTCGAGCCGAGTCCGCAGGCAGATTTTCTTCGCGGGAGGCACGTATACTTGCGTCGATCTACTTGGAGCGCATGTGAAGAAAATTGCTTTCTTAATAGTCCTCCTCATGGTCCTTGCGGCGCTGACAGTGTCAGCGCAAGATAATTCCAAAGACGCTCTGCTGGCGATCACGCACGTCAGCATCATCGATGCAACCGGATCACCCGTTCAACCCGACATGACGGTGACCGTCCGCGGCGGCCGCATCGTCAAAATCGAAAAGGCCAGCAAGACGAAGCTCCCTAAGAATGCCGAGGTCGTTGACGCCAGCGGTAAATTTCTCATCCCTGGCCTGTGGGACATGCATGTCCACACCATCTTTGGCGAATGGATACCCGGAGGACGCGAAGTCAGCCTGCCATTGTTTGTCGCCAACGGTATCACCGGCGTGCGGGACATGGGCGGTGACCTGGACACGCTTTTTGCCTGGAAACGGGATATCTCCGCGGGGACACTTCTGGGACCGCGCATGATCATCGCCGGGCCCATGCTGGACGGACCAAAATCGCGCTTCCCCAGCTCTCTTTCGATCGCCACACCGGACGAAGGCAGGAAAGCGGTAGATGAGCTGAAAGCCAAGGGCGTCGACTTTATCAAGATCCAGTCGTTTATCCCGCGCGACGCATATTTTGCCGTGGTCGAAGAAGCCAAAAAGCAGGGGCTGGTCTTTGCAGGCCACGTCCCCGATGCTCTGCGAGCGGTGGAAACGTCAGACGCCGGACAGAAAAGCATTGAGCACCTGACCGGGGTCTTTGAAGGATGCGCGTCAGTCCAGGCTGAAGATGAATTTTTGAAAGGCAAGAAAGGGCCCAAGCGGTTTCTGGAAACCTACGACGCGGCCAGATGTGCCGCCCTCATCGCCCGCTTTGCGCGCAACCGCACGTGGCAGGTGCCAACGCTGGTATGGGAGCGAGGACAATGGCTTGTCGACGATATTGATTTCAGCCACGATCCTCTGCTGAAGTATGCGCCCGCATCCTGGCAGCAAAAATCCTGGCCCAGCTTTATCAAGGGCATCATCAAGGACCTGGATACGGACCCTGTTTCCGTGAGACGTGAGTTTGTGCACAAAGAACTTGAGATCGTAGGAGCCATGCATCGCGCGGGGGTTCCTTTGCTGGCCGGCACCGACACCGCAGCCGCGGTTGACGTTCTCCCCGGCTTCAGCCTTCACCAGGAGCTGGAATACTTTGTGCAAGCCGGACTCTCCCCCGTGGAGGCGTTGCAGACCGCTACCCGCAACCCGGCCGAATTTCTTGGACTACAAAACGAGACCGGCACCATCGCAAGTGGCAAGGTCGCAAATCTGGTCCTGCTGGACGCAAACCCGCTGCAAGACATCAGGAACACGCGCAAGATCTGGGCTGTCATCTTAAACGGGCGCCTGCTCACTCGCGCTGATCTGGACCGGGTGCTCGATCAGGTGAGCGCATTTGCCGCATCGCATTAGTTGCGAGAAAGGAACCACACCATGCCTAATCCACCGAACCACAATGATCCGCCGCCGGCGAAACAACCTGCCGAAACCGGCAGCGCCATGAAGGCGTATCTCAATCCAGTCGTCATCCTGGCTATGGCCATGCTGCTTGCCATTGTGGCCTTGATCGGGGCAACCACTCTGGGATTGGACAAAGGACGCGTACTGATCAGGATGGGCCGGCCTGAATTTGCCCGCGGGTTGATCACCTATCTTTTTGCCGTGGTCACGATTGGCACGGCGGTTGTGCTGGTGGTCTCGGCTTTGACCAGTCATGAGACCCCGGAGCACGACAAGCGCTTTACCAGGGGGAAAGAGATTTTGTCCCTTCTCCTGGGCGTGTTCGGCACGATCGTGGGCTTTTACTTTGGTTCTGAAGTCAACTCCAACGGCGGTGGAGAAGAGATCATCAAGGTAGTTCCTATCCGCCTCAGCGCAACCGCCGTGCCTTCCGGCGGACAGTTCACTTTGACTACCTATGTTTCCGGCGGAAAGGCGCCATACAAATTCGGCGTGACTTTTGACAGCGACAATACCAATCCCGTCGAACCATTGGATGCCAGCGGCTGGATTGTCAAGACTCTCACAGCACCCAAGTCGACCGAAGAGAAAGCTGTTACGGTACGTATCGTGGTAGAAGATGCGGATGAACATTACACCTCCTCCAGCGTGCCCGTTGTCCTCAAGGCGGGGCCGTAGTAAGCGAAGGCTGGGTTAAAGAATGATGTTAAGAATGATCTAGATACTTGGAGTGAGAAATGAAACGGCTGACAGGGACTACCGGATGTGCCGCGGGCAAGTTGGTTTCAGCGGCTTTGTTGTCCAGCCACTCGCGCAAGACGCTGAATTGGTCCGTTGGGACCTGCTGGAACTGGATGCCACATTGACCCAGGCTGTCACTCCATATGACTTTACCAACTGCCTGGAATGGCAGGCCGCTCTCCGGAAAACTAAAGCGCAGGGAAATGGTTTCTCCGATGGGCAGCGTAAAACTGGACTCGATGCTGGCGCCGGTATAGCTGATGTTCCTCAGGACCGCGTTGGGCAGTTTTTTTTCTTTGCCTTTGTACAGCAGCACGGCCAGCACCGAAAAGTTGGTAACGCAGCGGAAGGCGGGCTGGCGTTCCACCAGAATCGTATTGCAGGCGGCGTCAATGGTCCTGCTGGTTAAGCCGGGGGCGAGGGGCTTCTGCAAAGTAAACCGGGCCCTTTTCCTGTCAAGATTTCCCAGAACTTCCGCGTCACGCGACACGGCGATCACGGTGATGTCATAGCAACATCCATTCACCTTGTAAAAGCCGGTAAGCCAATCTTTATCCAGGCCATCAAGGTCCACGATCAGAAGATCAAATTTGCGCGCGGCCAGATTCTCCAGCGCCATGGCCCCATTGGTCGCAACGTCCCTTGAAACTCTGCGCGCTTCCAGAGGCGCGCGCAGGGCACGCAGGGTCTGGGGATCGGCGCAAAGCACCAGAGCGGAAAGTGTAGTATTTTCCATAGAGACAGGCGTAGCTATGGAAGATATCGGCAGGATTCTTAAGGACTTGAGCCCCCTTCTCGGTCTGGCCAATTGGGTTATTCTTCTCATGATCGAATAAATCAACCCTGCCTGCGTGCCTGGGACTACGTTTGCGTATAGTGCGCTTTTGTAGGTGGTGACATGGGAAGTGGTAGAAAAAACGACGTGGGGAGCAGGGGCCGAAAAACATGGAATGAAGAGCCGTCACGCCGGATTGCAGTCGGGTGACCTGGGGTGTGAGTGGGGTGGAATGGCGTGGAACAGGGGGTGGGAGGGAGGGGGTCCCCGCAGCCGGTATAAAGCGCAATTTTGACCAGGAGTGCCCAATTTGAGGTTCCAAAATTTGAGGTTCCAAACGGCGCAATGACCAAGAACATCGCCATCAATAATCAATAGAGGTTAGAATTTATTTTGCCCGCCAACGCTCAACTCGAACAGACAGACCGTGTCTTTCTCATGGACACCATGTCCTTTATCTTTCGCGCCTATCACGCCATGGCGCGGCAGCGTCCCATGTCCACCAAGGCGGGAGTTCCTACCGCCGCAACCTTCGTTTTTGTGAACATGCTGCGCAAGCTGCGCGCGGACTTCAATCCTGAGCACCTGGCCGCCGTTTTTGACGTGGCTGGCCCCACGTTCCGCGACGAGCAGGCCAAGGCAGTTACCTCCGTCCGCAAGTTCGATCTTAAAACGCAGACCTTCCAGGAGACCGCATACCACGGCTACAAAGCCAACCGCTCGGAGATGCCGCTGGATCTGGCGCAGCAGTTGCCTTACATACGCCGCGCGCTGGAAGCGTACCGCATTCCTATTCTGGAGCAGAAGGGCTTTGAGGCGGACGACGTGATCGGCACTCTGGCCCGCAAGGCGGCCGAGCAGTCCTATCAGGTGTTCGTCGTCTCCAGCGATAAGGACATGTTACAGCTGGTGAACGACAAGGTCAGGGTCCTGAATCCGCCCAAAGATAATCTGATCTGCGATGTGGCCAAAGTAGAAGAAATTCTCGGCGTACGCCCCGACCAGGTGATTGACGTGATGGCCCTGCGCGGTGATTCGGTCGACAACATTCCCGGCGCGCCGGGCATCGGCGACAAAGGTTCCGTCGAGATCATCAAGCGTTTTGGCACTCTGGAAAATGCGCTGGAGCATGCCGAAGAAGTCGAGCGCAAGACGTACCGCGAGTCCCTGCAAACCAACCAGGAGATGATCCTGTGGAGCAAAGGACTGGTCACCATCGACCAAAACGTAAATATTGAACTCGACTTGCACAAGATGATTGCCGGGGCGCCGGATACCGACGCTCTGCGTGCGCTCTTCGGCGAACTTGAGTTCACCACGCTGCTCAAAGAGCTGGCCCCGGCCACCGTAGTACGCGAAACAGATTATCGCGAAATCAAATCAGCAAAAGACCTCAAGGAGTTATTCAAAGCTAAGGCGCCACTTGCCATTGCCTTTGAGTTCACCGCGCAAGCGCCGGCGGAGCCAGAAGAAGAACAAGAAGCAGAGGGTGAGCAGAAGTCCGGTGACTTGCCGTTCACCCAGATGGCCCTGACCGTAGAAGCCCAGGATGCTGGCCCCGCGCCGTTACAAATTGCGCTCTCCGCCGAGCCGGGGAAAGCCCTCACCGCGTCTCTGGATGGCGATGAGATTTCACGCGACATCAAACAGTTTCTGGCCGACGGCGCGATTCCCAAAGCCATGCATAACTACAAGCTCGCGTTGCGGGAGCTGGAGCCACGCGGCGTGGAGCTGGCCGGAGTACGTGATGAGCCCATGCTCTATTCCTACTTGATCAACCCCACGTACACGAACCACTCGCTGGGGGAGATCACCGTCCGCAACTTTAATCGCAATCTTTCCAGCTCGCTGGCGGAAGCCGCGGACGTGATCGGCTCCGTAGCCTCACTTCTCCGCAAGGAAGTGGAGAGCGCGGGACTGATGCCGTTGTACGAACAGATCGACCTGCCGCTGGTTCCGGTGCTGGCGCGCATGGAACATGCCGGCGTCAAGATCGATCTCGGCATCCTGGATGAACTCTCCGTCCGGCTCGAAAAAGATTGCGACGCCAAAGCGCGCGAGATCCATTCCAAGGCCGGAGTCACATTCAACATTAATTCCCCTAAACAACTGGGCGACGTGCTCTTCAACCAGATGAACCTGCCCAAGCCGGTGAAATACGGCAAGGGCAAAACTATCTCCACCGCGGTGGACGTGCTGGAAGAGCTTTCCGCGACGCATGAAGTCCCGCGCCTGGTGCTGGAGTATCGCCAGCTCTCCAAGTTGAAAAGCACATACGTGGATTCCCTGCCGGCCTTGCTCAACCCGTCCACCAGGCGTCTGCATACTACGTTCAACCAGACAGGCACCGCTACGGGGCGGCTATCTTCCACCAATCCGAATTTACAGAACATTCCGATCCGCACCGAACTGGGCCGTGAGATCCGCGCCGCATTCATCGCCGAGCCGGGGCACGTGCTGCTCTCCGCCGACTACTCGCAGATTGAGCTGCGGTTGCTCGCCCATTTTTCAGAAGATCCGCTGCTGGTAGAGGCCTTTCAGCGCGGCGATGACATACATTCGCTCACCGCGTCACAGGTCTTCGGCGTGCCGCCCATGCTGATTGACGCCGAACACCGCCGTCGCGCCAAGGCCGTGAACTTCGGCATTGTGTATGGGCTTTCTCCGTTCGGGCTGTCACAGCAGTTGGGCATTGAACAGCGCGAGGCGAAGAAATTCATCGATGCGTACTTCGAAAAATACAAGGGCGTCCGAACATTCATTGACCGCGTGCTGGAAGAGACGCGCCGCGACCAGGCGGTCAGGACGCTGTTTGGCCGCGTGCGCCCTATCCCGGACATCAACAGCAAGAATGCGAATATGCGCGGCTTTGCCGAGCGCACTGCCGTAAACACGCCGCTTCAGGGGACAGCGGCGGACCTGATCAAGCTGGCCATGATCCATATTGATGAAGAGCTGCGCGCGCGTAAGCTGCAATCACGCATGCTGCTCCAGGTGCATGACGACCTGCTGTTTGAAGTGCCGCATGATGAAGTCGAAACCATGCGCGTGCTGGTGCGGGAAAAAATGGAAACCGCTCACACATTGAAGGTCCCGCTGCTGGTGGAGATGGGTGTAGGCCCGAACTGGAGAGACGTGGAATAGACGATTTAGTGATGTACTGAATCCCTGCGCGAGGCGGCTTCCTGCCAGTTTCGGCGATCGCGAATGCGGTTGATTCGACGAGCACGACGATAAGGAACGATGTAACGGCGGTGCAGGTATTTCGATGAGTCCCACAACATAGCGCTGACCAGCCATAAAGCGCAGAGAGCAAGGACCGTCAGTACTATTTTGAGCACGGCAACGCCCAGATCGAGTCCCGCTCCCAGGAGCGGCACAATTTTAGGAAGGAGCCACCAGGCAAGGACCGCCAAGCCGAGCACAATCGCTGCTTTTTGCAACCATTTTCGCATTGCTGACGCCGGCAAGGCTTAGTGTCTCACACTACGATGTTGGCATCTCGAATCGAATGATCGCTTCAATGAAATGCGCCGTCGCCCAGTTCACGCTCGATTGCTTCCGAAATACTGTCAGCGATCCTGCGCACCGTCTCTTCCTTTTCGGCTTCTACCATGACGCGGGCCAGAGATTCGGTCCCGGAATAACGCACATTGACGCGGCCATTGCCGTTGAGCTGCTGCTCCGCACACTTGATGGCGGTAACCACCGCCGGGATCTGGTCCAGCGGGCGCTTTTCCCGCACGCGAACATTCTTGATGGTCTGGGGAAAGACCTTGAGTCCGGAGATAAGCTGGGCGATCGGTTGCTTGCTGGCGGCAAGAATCGCAAGCACGCGCATGGCAGTGAGCATGCCATCACCGGTGGTGGCTTCGCGGGAGAGGATGATGTGGCCTGACTGCTCGCCGCCCAGAACGGCGCCGGACTTTTTCATTTCGTCGAGTACGTATTTGTCGCCGACGGGCGCGCGCAGCAACTTGATATTGGATTCGCGCAGAGCGATCTCCAGGCCCATATTGGACATGGTGGTTGCCACCACCGTGTCATTGGACAGGGCGCCGCGCTGTTTCATCTCTTGGGCCAATAGGAGCATAATGGCGTCGCCGTCGACAACATTTCCCTTGCTATCAGTAAACAGCGCGCGGTCCGCGTCGCCATCAAAACAGATGCCCAGGTCCGCCCTGCGCGAAACAACTTCTCGTCCCACAACGTCCGGATGCAAGGCCCCGCAATTCTCGTTGATGTTGCGGCCGTTGGGAGCGCTGTGCGTGAATTCCACGTGGGCGCCGGATCGATGGAAGATTTCAGGGGCCAAGGCGCTGGCTGCGCCGTTCGCGCAGTCGACAACAATTTTGAGCCGCTCCGCTCCGGGAATGGCGCGGGCGAGCCCTTGCAGATAAGGCTGCCGCAGTTGCCCGTCGCCTGGAAGTGAAGGAGCAGGCGATTCAGTAATGCTGCCGGCGGTAATTGACTCCAGCAGGGAAAAAATCTCGGTTTCGATTTCCAGTTCGATTTCGTCCGCCAGCTTGTAGCCGTCGCCGCCAAAAACTTTGATGCCGTTGTCGTGCCAGGGATTGTGCGAAGCAGAGATCACCACTCCAGCCGAAAAATTCTGCGAGTGCGCCAGATAAGCAATAGCTGGCGTGGGAACAACACCGGCACTTGCTACTTTGACGTCGGAATCGCCCAGACCGGCCGCGAGCACATCGGCAATCCAGGCGCTGGATTCACGCGTGTCCTGGCCTATGATGACGCGCCTGGGCCCATCCGGCAGGTGATCGCCCAGGGCGCGGCCAATCGCGTAGACCGTTTTTCTGTCGAGGGGATATTTGCCGGCAACGCCGCGAATTCCATCTGTGCCAAAAAGTTTTCTCAAATGTATTTCCTCATGTTCATTTTACTGAAAGCAAAAACCATTCTTACCACAGAGAACACAGAGGGACCACAAAGTAAAACCTTGTGTCCCGGTTTCTGCCTCTGTGTTTCTCCGGGCCCTCTGTGGTTAATCTGGTTTAGTTTCGTTTACTTCAGCGGTAAAGCTACCCTTGCTGACACGCGCGGAAACCTGTTCTCCGGGCGAGAGCCGCGTTGCATCTTTGAGCAACGCGCCGCTCGAATCAAAGATCAATGCGTAACCGCGATCCAGAATTTTTACCGGAGAGAGCGCATCCAGCTTCGCCGCCAGCCGTTCCACGTGTGCCTTCTTTTCCGCAACCCGTGCGCGAAAGGCGTTCCGCAGTGCTTCCGTGCCAGCGTCAAGCTGGCTGCGGGTGATGACCAGCGAGCGCTTGAAATCGAAATGTCGGACACGCGAAGCGGCAACATCCAAGCGGCGATGGTACTCGCGCAGCAGTCCTTGATAGTTGGCCGCCAGTCGATAAGCAAGTTCGTCCAGGCGTTGTGCGCGGCGGACCAGCACATCCTGAAGACGGGCAAACGCGCCATGCTGCGCCAGATCATTGAGCTGGCTCCTGGCCATGAGTAACCGATAGCGAGTGGCGCGGGCCAGTCGCTGATGCAGGTGGGCCAGATGCTCGGCCAGGCGATGCTTGGACTCAACCACCAATTCGGCTGCGGCGGAAGGAGTAGGCGCGCGCAGATCGGCGACAAAGTCAGCAATGGTGAAATCGGTCTCATGGCCGACGGCCGAGATCACCGGGATCGCGGACGCGGAGATAGTCCGAGCGAGTTTTTCGTCGTTGAACGACGCCAGGTCTTCCAGCGAGCCGCCGCCGCGAGCGACGATAATGACGTCAACATTTCCAGCGCGGTTGAAATACTTGATTCCGGCAGCAACCTCCGAGGCCGCGGATTCACCCTGCACCTGCGCCGGATAAATGAGAATACCAACGCTCTCATGCCGCCGGGCAAGGATATTCAGCATGTCGTGAAGCGCAGCTCCGCGCGGCGAGGTCACAAGGCCGATGCGGCGCGGCAAGGGAGGAATCGGCTTGCGACGAGAAGGGTCGAACAGGCCTTCTTCGGCGAGTCTGGCCTTGAGCTGCTCAAAGGCCAGTTGCAGCGCGCCGGCGCCTACCGGCTCCAGAAATTCGGCGGAAAGCTGAAGTTCGCCGCGCGCGTCGTAGATGGTGACGCGGCCGCGGGCGATGATCTGCATGCCGTTGTCCGGCCGGAAGCGGAGCAGACGCGCCTGGCTGCGGAACATCACGATGCGCAGTTGTGCATCACCGTCTTTGAGCGTGAAGTAGAGATGCCCGGATTCGGCGGGTCGAAAATTGGATATCTCGCCTTCTACCCACACATCCGTGTAGCCGCGCTCCACCGTAGTGCGCACGGCGCTCACCAGATCGGCCACGCGCCATATACGGCGGGCAAGCGCCTGATCAAAGGTGAAACCGAGCTGGCCTTCAAAAGACATCTGCGGCAGTTTAACAGGAGAGGCGCATGGGAATATGGGTACCATTCTGTATTATGGCCGGGTGACTCCACGTCAAGTGACACCACCGCCGATCCGCACGCCGCGTTTGACCCTGGTGCCGTCTACGCCCGCTCTTTTGCATTTAGAGATGGATGATTCCGCTGGATTCGCAACGGCCCTTCAGGCTGTTGTGCCCAAAGATTGGCCGCCGGGCGAATATGATCGTGACGCCATGGAGTTTTTTCTGCAAAAAATGTCTGAAGGCGGAGACGCAGCGATCGGATGGTACGGATGGTACGCGATCAGGCGCAGCACGGAAACAGAACCCTCAAGTCTCGTCGGAGGCGGTGGATATCTGGGCCCACCGGATGCGAGCGGCTGCGTTGAAATAGGCTACTCCGTCTCCGAGCAATGGCGGGGCCAGGGCATCGCAGCCGAGATGGTCACGGCGCTGATGAAGAACGCGTTTGAGAATGGCGCGGTCAGGATCATCGCGCATACACAGCCGGACAACCCCGGTTCTATTGCAGTACTGAAGAGCTGTGGCTTTCAACTCGCGGCCAGCGCAGACCCAACAGTGCTGGAATTTGAGTTCACGGCGCCGTAGCTCGATTCGGACGACCGTTGTCAGGCTGCGTTCGTTTCCTAGAGTGGCGCGGCAAAGAGTGGAATAATGGTTCCGTGAAAAACATCTCCAAATCCACCCTGTACCGTCTGCTTCCATCCGTGGATGATTCCCTGGGTCATCCTGCCATTACTGCTCTGGCCGAGCGAGAAGGCCGAGCGCCGGTTACGGACGCTGTCCGCGATGTGTTGACGCGGCTCCGTGAGGAAATCTCCATTGGCACGCTTGCCAGTGAGACATCTGTTCAGCTAGCGATCGCCAACCTGCCGGAAGCCGTGGCCCGCCAGGTCCGCAACGCAACGGGATTTTTCCTTAAGCCGGTGATCAACGCCACCGGGGTCATTCTGCACACGAATCTTGGACGTGCACCGCTGGCGGAGTCAGCGCTTCGACGCATCAATGAAGTTGCCGGACGTTATTCCAACCTTGAATTCGACATCGCGGCGGGGGAGCGAGGCAAACGCGATGTCCACGTGGAGCGCTTGTTTTCGCGGTTGCTGAATCAAGAGGGTATCAGTGGAATCCGCACCGTGGTGGTCAATAACTGCGCCGCGGCGGTCATGCTGGCGCTGAACAGCCTGGCCGAAGGCGGTGAGGTCATTGTTTCGCGGGGAGAACTTGTGGAGATCGGTGGATCATTCCGCGTTCCCGATGTCATGAACAAATCCGGCGCGGTGTTGCGTGAGGTCGGCACCACCAATCGCACGCGTCTGGCCGACTATGAGCGCGCCATCAATGACAAGACGCGCCTGTTGCTACGCGTGCATCGCTCCAACTTTGCCATTATTGGTTTTACCGAGCAGCCGTCGCTGGAAGAGCTGGCTGATCTGGGGCACAGGCACAACATCGCTGTGATGGAAGACCTGGGCGGCGGCGCGCTGCTGCCTCTGCGTACCCTGGGCATCAACGAAAGCGGCGTGATGGACAGCCTGCGCTCCGGCGTGGACCTGGTGACTTACAGCGGCGACAAAATGTTGGGCGGCCCGCAAGCCGGGATACTCAGCGGACGGGAAGAGTTGATCAAGCGCGTGCGGGCGAATCCTCTGTTCCGCGCGCTCCGCGTGGACAAGCTGGCCTACGCGGCCCTGGAAGCCACGTTGATGGAATACGTGCGCCAGAACCATGATGCTATTCCTTTTATCCGGATGATGCGCCTAACGGCGGAACAAATCAAAACGCGAACAGAAGCTCTGCAGGCGAGATTGAAAAGCGAGGTCCGTCTGCAAACGCAGATCATTGCCGGCGAATCGCTGGTTGGCGGTGGCTCTGCGCCGACCTCGACGCTGCCCACCTTCCTGCTTGCGGTAACGGCACGATCCCTGAGCGCTGATGAGTTTGCTGGCCGGTTGCGTCGCCGCACTCCTGCAATCATCACGCGTGTGGAAGAAGGGCGCGTGTTGATCGATCTCAGGACGGTGTTTGCGAACGAAGAGGAAGAGATTGCCCGGGCCATGCTTGAAACCAGTGTTGGATAAAGCATTTAGCAAATCACGATTCGGACAAAGACCAACATCTTTTGAACCACGGAGGAACAGAGGTAACAGAGGCATTGATGCTTTTTCTCCTGCTCCTCCGCTTCCTCTACCAGCGCAATGCCAACTATTTACACCATCGGTCATTCCACCCGCGACCTGGCGGGTTTTTCTCGCGTGCTGCAAACGCATGAAATCCGCCTGCTGGTGGACATTCGCGCATTCCCCACGTCCCGGCGTTACCCGCATTTCAACCGGGAGCACCTTGAGCTGTGGCTGCCGGAAATCGGCTGTGACTATGCATGGGAAAAGGACCTGGGCGGGCGCAGAAATAAGCAGATGCCGGAAGATGAATCGCCCAATATCGCGCTGAGAAACCCGGCTTTCCGCAATTACGCGGACTACATGCTGTCATCTCATTTCCATCAAGCCGTTGCTCGGCTGGTGGAGCGCGCGCAGAAAACCAACACGGCGATCCTGTGCGCTGAGCATGTTTACTTTCGCTGTCATCGCATGCTGGTGTCAGATTTTCTTGTAAGCCGGGGACACGCGGTGCTGCACATAGCGGACGAAAAGCCGCCTCAAGCCCATGCTTTGACCAAAGAAGCGCGCGTGGTCGATGACCGGCTGGTCTATCGTGGGGACTACCTGCTATAAAGTGGAGACGCCCCAATGGCCAAGTCAAACTTAGCGGCGCTGCTGAAGCGGCTGGACGAAGCGCGAACGCAGCACGGCTCTGTGAGCGAACAGCACTACCTTCAGCTTCTCACTTCCGCCGGCCGCATCGACTTCGGAGCAGATGCACAGTCGCTCATTCGTTTTCACGACGTATGCTTGTTTCTGCGCGCCTTTCCTCCCGGACAACGGGTCCTGCGCCTGGCGGACCGGTTGCTCGCGGAATTCGAAAAGCGCGTGAAAGCGGCGCTGGCGGCTGGCGCTGATGCTGACGACTTCGCCCCGGAAGAAGTGGCCGGCATTGCTGGAACGGTGGTCGAGGCCACATACAGCTATCCCATGATGTGCTGGCTGGTGCAACACCATACGCATGCCATCTCAGTGGCCTGGGACCAGTTTGAACGCGAGACACAGCGTGCCTCCACCTGGCCGCGTTTTTTTCCTTTGCTGGAAGAGGACTCTTTCACTGAAGCCAATGTGCCTTACCTAGAATGGCTGAAGACCGCCCGGGGGCGCCAGGCCGAACTTCCCTGGTTGGTCCAGTGTTTTCAGCGCCTACCGATAAGCGAAAAAGAAAAAGGAGAGCTGTACGATTCGCTCGAACTTCTGGTGCGCTGGGACCTGAGCGGTTCGCTGGCCTCACGCACGGTAGCGCGGAGGTCCGTAAGACAGTTCTATTTCCACCGCACTCCGCTGATTGTGCGACGGCAAGTCTCACTCGCGGACGAACTGTCCAAACCTGCCTTGCCGATGAAGATACTTTCGCGGAAGCAAGCCGAGAAGACGCTCGATACAGTGAAGGAAACGCTTGGCGTCCGCTATCGTGAACTCTACGGCACCAGCAATAGCGATCCCGGGTGGGTCGTCCAGTGTAGCGTGGGCCGCGGTGTTGAGATTCATCTTTGGGGCCTGACGCCGGAAACACGCCATCCGTTGCGCGCGTATCTGGCGGGATTCACGCTGAAGAACGGCGTACCCATCAACTATTTCGAAGTCCTCTCGCTCTTCGATTGGCTTGAACTTGGCTTCAACACCTTTCCCGCATATCGCGACGGCGAAACCGCATGGATTTACGCGCAGACACTGCGTCTTCTGCGTCAGATCTATGGAGTAAAGGTCATTTCGGTTTATCCGTATCAGATCGGCGACGGCAATGAAGAAGCCATTGACTCCGGCGCTTTCTGGTTCTATCGCAAGCTGGGATTTCGCTCCATGAATCCTGGTCTGGAGAAGCTGGCGCAGGCCGAAGAGAAGAAAGTCCTGGCTGATCGAGCCTATCGCACTTCAGCGCGAACGCTGCGGCGACTCAGCAAGGCCCATGTTGTGTATGAAATGCCTGGAGCTGACGTCGGCGCCTGGGACGGCTTTGCCATACGCAACATCGGATTTGCCTTGCAACGGCGCATGGCGCGTGAGTTCGGCGGCGATGTGGCAAGAATGCGCAAGCTCTGCACAGAAAAGATCGCCCGCCAGTTGAACGCCGAGCCGGAGCAGATGAGTGCGAATCAACAAAAGGCGTTTGCCGATTTTGCCATGGCTGTCAGCCTGGACCCGGCCCTGTCACGATGGTCCCCCGAGGAAAAGGCAGGCGTCCTCGACGTCATCGCCGCCAAGGCTGGCAAGATGGAGCAGCGCTACATGCGGCTGTTGCAGAAGCATCAACGGCTGCGGAAAGCGATTTTGAGGCTTGGCTCAAGCGTTTCTTAGGAAATTCGAGCCTGCGGCCGCGCCCAAACACCCCCAAAATCCCTTGCAAGAACTTCCTGCTTCAGCGTTCCTCTATCACTAAGCAGGAGAGTAGTCATGAGAGTCCGCCTCACGCTCGCCACCGTGGTAGCCCTTTTTTCTTTATATGTCCTTATCGCTCTTCGGCCGCAAAGCGCCTCGGCCGGACAGCCCGCATCGGACAACAGGCAACTGGAGATCATCGGCAAAGACGGAAAGGTAACCGGATTTGTCCCACTCAAGCATACGGGCATCAAGACGGAGATCAGCGGCTTTGTTGCCCGCACGGAAGTAACGCAGGAGTTTGAAAATATCCTGCCGGACGCCGTAGAAGCGATCTATGTCTTTCCCTTGCCCCATGACAGCGCGGTGGACGGCATGACCATGAAGGTGGGCGACCGCGAGATCCAGGCCGTGATCAAAGAGCGTGAAGAAGCGCGCAAGATCTACGAAGCGGCGCGTAACGCGGGCCATACCGCGGCGCTGCTGGACCAGGAGCGCCCCAATATCTTTACCCAGTCGGTGACGAACATTCCGCCCAACGGCAAGGTCCAGATCACGCTTTCCGTGATCGAGTTGCTGAAGTATGAAGCCGGCACCTACGAGTTTGCTTTCCCCCTGGTGGTCGGTCCGCGCTACATTCCCGGTGCTCCTACGGCTCCGCCGGACCGGGGCACCATGCCGAACACGGACCAGGTGCCGGATGCCTCGCGCATCAGCCCGCCTGTCGCTGGAATAGACACGGACGGAATTCACGCCGGGCATGACGTCTCCATGGAAGTGACTCTCGCTGCGGGAGTTCCCGTAGGAGATGTGACTTCTACATCGCACAAAATACTTGCGGACCGAACGGGGCCCGATTCCTTCCATGTTCAGCTTTTGGACGACCTTGTGCTGCCCGACAAAGATTTTATTCTCAAGTACAAAGTCGCCGGTACGGGCGTCGCGGACGCTGTGTTGACGCACTCTGACAAGTCCGGTGGATACTTTACGCTCATCCTCCAGCCACCGGACAAAGTCGCCGATGAAGCGGTGGTCCCACGGCAACTGATTTTCGTCGTGGACACCTCCGGGTCGATGTGGGGATTCCCTCTGGAGACAGCCAAGAAGACCATCCTGCGCGCGCTCGATAACCTGCGCAAAGATGAAACTTTTAACCTGATTACTTTTTCCGGGGACACAAGAATTCTCTTCCCCGAGCCGGTGCCCGCCACTCCGGAAAACGTGGCCAAAGCAAAGACGGTCATGGCCGGAGCCTACGGTAGCGGTGGCACAGAGATGATGAAGGCCATACGCACCGCTTTGGGTGATGACGCCGGCGCAGGCAAGCCGATGGAAGCCGATCCGGTGCGCGTGGTCTGTTTTATGACCGATGGTTACGTAGGCAACGACGCGGAGATTATTGCCGAGGTAAAAAAGCATTCTGACGCGCGCGTCTTTTCCTTTGGCATTGGCACTTCTGTGAACCGGTTTCTGTTGAGCAAAATGTCAGAAGAAGGTCACGGTGAAGTTGAGTACGTCACCAGCCCCAACGAAGCTGAGGCGGCAGCCGACCGGTTCTATGAGCGTGTACACTCGCCGGTGCTGATCGATATCTCCATCGACTGGAACGGGCTTCCGGTGACGGACGTATATCCCAAAAACGTGCGTGATCTCTTCTCCGCCAAGCCAATCATCATTACCGGGCGTTTTACCGGAGCGGCCAAAGGCAAGATTCTGGTCAAGGGTACCCAGGTGAACGGCCCCTTCAGTCGCGCCGTTCCCGTGGATTTTTCTTTGGGTTCCGCAAACAACGCGGCGCTGGAAAAAATCTGGGCACGCAGCAAAGTGGAAGACCTGATGTCGCAGGACTGGTCGGGTATCCAACAGGGAAACTCCAAATATAAGGCGGACATCATCAAGATTGGCCTGGAACACAGCCTGGCCACACAGTACACATCGTTCGTCGCCGTGGAGGAACGAACGGTGGTGCAGGACGGCAAGCCGGTCCGGATTGAAGTCCCGGTGGAACTGCCGGAAGGTGTTTCGCCGTTGGCGGTGCCGGGAGGCAACGATAAACAGGCCGTGGGGGAATATCGTCAATGGGCCGCGCCACCGAGTCCGGCGAAGGCATACGGGTACGTCGGCTCTGTCAGCGAGAGCGTGACAGTTGAGTCGGCGCAAATCCAAAACCTTCCGCTTCAATCGCGCGCTACGCTGTCTACCCTCGCCCCTGGTGCGTTGGCCCCAGGCAAGCCTGACAAAGATCTCGCTGCGAAACACAAGCTGGCCGAAGCCAAACTGAGCCCTGGTCTTCTGGCGTTGTATCAATGCGCCGTTCATCACAGCACCAGTGCAACCGCGAATGGCTGCAAAGGGGCCGGCTCTCCCATCAACGTTCAGGTCGAGCTTACGGCGATGAACCTTCAGGTCACGCGGAAACTCCTGCGGGCCGGTTTGAAAATTGCCAGCGGAGCAGGCTCGACGCAGGTCACCGGAAGTGTGATGGCTTCCCAACTCAGATCATTGGCGGAAATTGCGGAGGTGAAATCGATAACGCAGATCAACAACAAGTGAGAGAACAACTCGAAGGCTGCAAGCAAAATAAAACGGGGATGCTAACGCGCATCCCCATTTGCTTCCAATTTTGTAACTGGCTGGACGATGGGTTCTAGTGAACTTCCACCGGCTGCTTGAGCTTAAAGTTGAGTGACGCTTCCGCTGGAAGCACGATCTCTTTGTTTCCGGTAAACGCAGCTCCGGCTGTACCCGCGCCGCCGCCTGCCAGTGCGCCAATGGCAGCGCCTTTGCCACCGCCGGCCAGAGCGCCAATCAGAGCGCCGGCACCCGCACCGCCGGCAATGAACCCGGTCGACCTCTTGCCTTTGCCACCGACGGACCGCGCCACCATGCCGGTATGGACCGTTGTTTCCTTGCCGTTGATGGCAACGGAATTAAGTCTTACCTCCAGCAGCGCTCCGCCTTTGAAATGGCCCATGGCCTTGGCATCAACCACGGAACCACGCGCGGCAGCGCCCTGTTCGATGACGGTCTTGCCATCCACGGAAATCGGCTCGGCCACCGTAGCGGAGAAGCTATCGCCGGCGTGGCTGCTCTTCGAACTGAGAGTTTCGCCCAGGTGGACAGTGATCACCGTATCTTCAGGGATGGTAATCGTCTGTGGGACGGCCTTGGCTTCCGTGCCCTTATCGGGTGAGCCGCCGCCACCGCCGCCAGTTGCGGCGCTAGAGTTGTCGGTTGAAGCCGGCGTAGAGGACTTGTTGCAGGCCAATAAGAAAGACAGCGCAAACAGCGCCAGGACGCAGGACAAACGCGCAGTTTTCACGGTAACCCCCTGAAATACATGCATCCATAGATTATAGTCGGACGGTAGCCCGCCGGTGGATCATTTTGATCATGGCTTCCAATCGCCCTATGGGATGGGCTTACTTCTTCTCCTCAGCCACAGGTTCCTGCACGTTGGTTGCAGCAGCACTGCCATTCGTTGCTCTCAGCTTCTCCAGGAACCGCCTGGAGTTCAGCAACGGCCGTTCCAGGCTGGAATTGTAGCCCGTCCACTCCGATTCCGGCTCACGCTGGAAGTGGGCGCGCATGCTTTCCATTTTAGAATCCAGGTCGTCCAGGTAGTGCAGCATGAGGGCTTCAGGAAACATGGGCATCTTGGGGCTGCCGAACTCATACCTGCCATGATGGCTGATGATCAGGTGCTCAAGCAGCGTCTTGTATTCGCCAGGAAAGCCCGGGACCTGCGTTAGCTTCTCATGCAGCATCTCCAGTTCGATGATCATGTGCCCCAGAAGCTGGCCGCGTGTAGTGTACGTAAACGACCGGGCAAAGCTCAACTCATGCACTTTGCCGATGTCATGCAGGAACGCCCCGGTCAGCAGGAGGTCGCGGTTGATCGTCTCGGGATAGTTGCGGCAGGCCAGATCGCACAGCTGGCAGAGTGAAACCACATGGTCCAGCAGGCCGCCGATGAAAGCATGGTGCAGCGTCTTGGCGGCCGGAGCGTTTTTGTAGGCATGCTCAATCTGCGGGTCGGCCATAAACACTTTGAGGAGTGCATTCAGATGCGGGTCACGTACGCTGTCCACAAATCCGCCCAGAGTGCTCCAGAGAACGTTCACATCCTTGGTGGTGCGAGGAAGGTAGTCGGCAAAGTCGACTTCGGCTTCCTCCATCGACCGCACCTTGTGCAAGGTCAGCTGGAAACGGCCGTTGAATTTGTTAATCAGGCCCCGTATTTTGACGAAGTCGTCCTGCTCAAAGCAATTGATGTGTTCAGGGACGTTGTCCCACATCTTCGCGTCAATATGGCCGGTGCGGTCCCCCAGCGTAAGCGCCAGGTAGAGTTCACCGTTCTTTTTCGGCTTGGCTTGTTTGGAAACCACGACAAAGGACGTCGTGATCACCTGGTTCTCAAACCGGGTGGCATCGGCAATGTAAAAGTCTTTCATGGATTTTCCGGGGTGAACCTTCATCTTACTGCACTTCCTTGCATTCGTGCCCGGAAACTCAATAAGGAATAGGCTCGGTTTTCCACCGCTGGAATATCCTAGCTTCAAGGAAGATTTCAAACAGGTTCGAATCCAGTTCGCCGTCCTTGACGGAGAGCTCCAGGATTTGCAGGGCGCGCTCCACGGAAACGGCTTTCTTGTAGGGACGGTCGGCGGCAGCCAGCGCGTCAAAGATATCGGAGATGGTCATCATGCGGGTCTGCACGGGGATCTCCGGTGCGGCCAGCTTGTAGGGATATCCGGTGCCCTTCAGATTCTCGTGGTGCGCGCGGGCAATCTCCGGTACGTTGCGCAATTCGTTGGTCCAGGGGATCCGTTGCAGAAAGCTTACGGTGTGCAGCACGTGGGCCTCGATCTGCAAGCGTTCTTCTTCATCGAGGGAGCCCTGGCGGATGGACAGCAACTGCACTTCAGCGGGAGTGAGCAACTGCCGCTTTTCGCCGTCTATGTCTTCATATTGCAGGCGGCCTATCTTAAAGAGCCGGTCGAAGTTGCCTTCGGGCAGCACCGTAGGCTCATTGGCGCCGATGATGGCCTGAAGACATTCATCCAGTTCACTCAACTGGCCGGCAAGTTTGCCGTCAAAACTTTTCTGGGCGGCCAGAAATTCTTCGCGGCCTTTTTCCAGCAGGTACTTGAGCTTGGATTTGAGGGCTTCATTCTCCGCCGCGCGCTTGACCAGGCTAAAACGCTGCTTGATCATCTCCATCTGCGCGGGATAGAGTTTTTTCGCCTTGACCAGGACTTCTTCGCGCACTCCTACTTTTCCAAAATCGTGCAGCAGGCTGGCGTAGCGGATCTCCCGCATCTGGTCGCGGGAAAATCGGACGCCGGCATAAAGGCCGTTATCGTGGCGGTCCACGGCCTCCGCCAGGGCCACCGTAAGGTTGGCTACGCGAAAGGAATGACCGGACGTGGCGGGATCGCGCGTTTCAATCGCGCTGACCGAGGCGCGCACAAAACCTTCAAACAGGCGATGGATGGAGTCATACAACTGGCTGTTTTCCAGCGCCACCGCGGCCTGTCCGGCAAGCGAGAGCACGATGTCACGTTGCCGCGGCGTGTAAGGCAGCACCTGTTCTTCTACTGCGTCGGGCGAGTTAAGGATGGCCCGGGGATCGCGCTTGGCATTGATCAACTGCAGTACGGCGATGATCTTGTCTTTCTGGTTGCGGATGGGCACGGCCAGAATGGATTTGGTCCGGTAGCCTGAGTCCTCGTCAAATTTGCGGTTGATGGCATACGGAGCATCGGCCGGCAGGCTGTACGCATCTTCGATATTAACGATCTCCCCGGTAAGCGCGACGTATCCGGCAATGGAGTTCTCGTCGATCTTCACAGGTATCTCGCGGAACGGTACGGCCACCGTGTCGTTCTGGGCCAGCTTGAAGCGCAGTTGCTCGGAGGAGCCTTCTTCCTCGGGAGGCTTGCCGGGCCCATAAAGCAACGACTGGCGTTGATGCGCGGGATCGGTTTCCACCAGATAGACCGAACCAGCATCACTGCCGGTAAACTCCCGCGACTTGGTCAGAATCATCTCCAGAAGTTTTTCCGGATCGTGCTCCGCCGAGAGCGCGATCCCGATCTGGTTCAGTTCATGGATCTCCTGGCTGGCCCCGGCCAGACGCTGATTGACTTCATGACGGGTATGGACCAGGTGGATGTGATCGAGCGCGTTGTCCACCATGCGGTCCAGCAGGGCCTCGGGGACATCCGGCGGAAAATAGGCATAGACAGCGCCGTCATTACGCGGGTCTTTGAACCGCTGGCTGGTGAGGGCCAGTACACGCGTGTTCGGGACCCGCAACTGGTTGTAATGGTCCTCAACCAGGCCTTCCTTTGAGACCAACACAATGCGCTCAGCTTCCGGATGCTCCTGGGCCGCCTGGTCGAAAGACAACCGGCGAAAGCGCTGCGCCGCTACAAAATAGCCGCGGGTAATGGGATCATCCTCGAAATAGGCAACGATAGGGAGGGCATGGATGCCCGGTGTCTCGCGTCGCTTTGGGAAGACGACAGAGTTCATTCAAAACACTGAGGCAAAAATGAAGGTTCGCCCGCCGATTTGCGCAGAACAAGTACAACGATACTACCAAATTGGCCCCCACGTTGAGGCACGGCAGATTACTTCTGTACTTCCCGTGGCTGCCAGCGCAGACCGACTCGCGACGTGCCTGCATTTCTTGCGGATTCGCAGCTTAGAGTTTAAACCTTTCTTACACTTTCGCCGATATTCATTAGTACACGGCCAGGCGGAGTTTCCGGCTCGGCCAGAAGACTTGAGAAAAATCGTGACCAATCATAAAGACCCTTCCGCTGACGAGTCTCCGCCCTGCCGCAAATGTCGCAAGCCAATGCAGTACCACGTTGAAGACACTCCCCTGGACCGCTTCGGACAATTTGTCCGCCTGAGTTGCAACGAACCCCATTGCGGCCATGTGGACTGGTACAAGGAAGCTGAGTTCAAATCAGTTGCTGCTGGGTTTAGCGTTGCCGGCAGTCCCGGCGAGGTATGGGTGCACGACATCATTCTTGGCCTGAGCTTCAAGCAGACGGATGACCGGGTTTAGATTTATCGATTCTGCTCGATGGCCAGACTTGTCCTCGGGCCGCATAACAATAAGCAAGATTTGCGATTTGGAAATCCACTCCTAACCCACTTGTCTGAATACGCCTGTGAAGTAATGTCCTGGTTGCGGTTTCCCGGCCCGTTTGCTACTCTCGCGTTTTACCCACTATGTTTCGACTCCTGATCTTCGTGTCAGCGAGCTTCATCACGTTGCCTGTGTTGGCAGCGAGTTCCAGGCCGGTTGAAATCACCATCAACATGAAGATTGATGTGGACGGCGCGCCCAACGCTTATGGTCCCAAAGGCAAGAAGACCCTGGATTACGAACTCAACGCACATGAAGGCGCGCGGGCATCGGGCAAGATCGTTGGCTACCTGACCAGGAAAGATGGATACACTCCGGAATTGCAAGGGCGGCATGACCCGTTTCCGGGATACTACATTTCAACCACTGGCTTCTGCGACAAGGGAAATCCGAACCTGCGTGATCCCAGGCGCTACGTGAATGCCTCCAAAGTGAATTACGTGGTGCTCGCCGATGTCGCAAGGGATAGAGGCGTGGCTCTGGGCGATTTCGTCGCGGTCTACAGCAAGAAGACACACCGGGCGGTATTTGGAATCGTAGGCGACTCAGGCAATCCGGGCGGCGCCGAAGGCTCATTGGCATTGCTGCGGGCGCTCGGCTATCCCTTTAAGAACGGAAAATCCGGCGAAGCGGAGAACCAGGAGATCGTTATCCGCTACTTTCCCGGGTCAAACCCGGAACACCGTTTCTTCAGAACCCAGGCGCAGATTAACCGGCAGGCGAGAGTGCTGCGATTGAGCAAGAAATTCTCGCCAGTCCCAACGATGAGGCCATCCAACAAATCGCCGCGCTGCTTCCTCGAAGGAAATCCAACAGACGGGAGGTTTCTCGGCGGAGCCGAAGAACCCGGCATGAATGCTTTAAACGAATCTAAATTAGTCCTGGGTAATGTCAGCGGGTCTGCCCGAGGGATCCCGGCTGAGGTGCGAAGTTGGCAGGTGGTCAGCACCGTTTACTTTTACTATTTCCTCCTGAGTTAAGACCCTGGCGCCAGCCCGGGCAAGCACCCTCATGTCAACTTTCTGGTCGGTCATGTGTTTTCTCCCGTGAAAAAAAAAACAGTATACCCCAATGGGATTTACCTTATCAGTTCCTAATGTGGAGATTCGGAAATCCCAAAATGGTAATTTTAGCGGGAAGGTGCGCTCCCGCGCTTGGGGAAACCGGGGCAGATGAAAACTTCTTCCGAACGATCTACGAGAGATCGGGAACACAACAGCTATAACTGGCGTCGTGACGTCAAGCAGTTCACCGACGACCCTGCCGAGTCATACCAAAGCTGATGCGGACGGCGCATTGCTCCTATTTCCAGTCCAGCAAATGGTCGTAAGCTTCGCCCTTCCCAGATCGGCCCATCGGCTTGAGGGTTCCGCTCAGAAAGTCGTAGCGCCACAATCGGTATGGGGATTGGGAAGAGTCCATGAATGCGATGGCCGAGCCGTCTGGTGAGAACATCGGCTCGTACGCCGGGCTGACATTTGAGATTCTCATTTGATGCTTCTGATCGACACTGGTGACAAACACGGCGGCGTCGCCAGCGGGATAACCACAGTCGTTGGTGCCCAGTTCAAGGGCGATCCGGCGGCTATCCGGTGACCACGAGAAATTGTAGACACTGTCTGGCGCCTTAAGATTATGCATGGCTACCACGGAATCGGAGCCATCAGCGAGCGAGTAAAGGTGAAGCTCAGTAGGTGGATTAGCACAATCGGGCTCATCGTCTTTTCGGTTTTGATCGGAGCTCTTGGGTTGCGTAACTGTTTTCACGTATGCGATGAATTTGCCATCGGGAGAAAACTGGGCCCTCCACACAACGTCGTCTGCTTTGTGCAGCACTGTTCGCTTCCCCGTGGCAATGTCAAGTATTTCCAGAGCGAACGGCAGATTTATCGCATGAACAATGCGTGACCCGTCCGGCGAAAAACTGAACCCTTGATACCAGTGCCCCAGATTGCGCGCCTGACCGCGTTGCGGTGGAAAGGGCGCAAGGAAGAGGTCATGGCTTTTGCGACGAACGATCGCTTCATAGGCAATCGCCTTTCCGTCTGGAGCCCATTCGATCTGACCGAAAAGCGAACCTTCGGGTAGTTGTACAACTTCGTCGGTGGCGTGACTAGCAAGGGTCATGACGGCCAGCTTGCGGTCAACGGTGAACGCGACATACCGTCGATCGGGCGAGAAGGCGGCTTTAGCAGCCTTCTCCACGATGAGTTCCTGGGTTCCATCAGAATGGATGACCACAAGCTTGCCGAAGTCAACCATCATGAGCAGATCTCCGGCCTCAGAAGCGCCAGCAAAGCTCATGGCGAGCAGTAGAAAGGAGACATGCAGGAAAACCTTCTTCATAGGGCCGCCACTTTAGGAGACGCCGTGAGTATGGCAGTATTAAGTTGGCCCTGCGGGTTACGCTAGTGCTGGCCTATAGTAATCGTGAGCCAACTTGAGGCGCTAGCAGGCGTGAGCGAAAGCAAGAGCCTGCTGCCGAAATCCCGAGCGCGAGCGAGGGATCTCTTGCACAATAAACTTTAGGTTAAATGGTCGGGACGGGCAGATTTGAACTGCCGACCCCTCGCACCCCAAGCGAGTGCTCTACCAGGCTGAGCCACGTCCCGACGAATAGAAAAGCCGCTGTCCGCGTTGGTGGGGGTGAATACAGCGACACGCAGATTATAACATTTCAATGCGTTCTTTCATCAGCGCCGGCTCGCATGACAACTGCTGAAGGTCACTTCCACGTGGAACGGCGAGCCGCCGTAGGTGCCCTGCAAAGCCAGCTTCTGTGGTAACTGCAGGTTGTCCACTGCCTGGTAATCGATTGCAACTTGCAACTCAGTGGTATCAGCGGGCGATTTGCCCGCATACGTTGCCTGGTAACCGGTCATCAGCAGGCCCTGGGCGAGCTTCTTGAACTGCGGCTTGATGGTGCTGTCAAATTCCGGCGCCTTGGTCTTCAAAGCGCTCATGACAAAGTCCCGATCAAGGAGGGTCACAATGTCAGCCGTTCCGTCTTTGTAGGACAGGCGGTAGTCGGTCCCGGTCTTTTCCAGCTGATAGTCCCCGCCAACTTCGGGCAAAGCCGGCGAAATCGTGAATACCGACCAGGTCTGGAAAAACCCGGTAGTCATCTGCTCCATCCCGGTATAAACCTGGCTCAGTCCCTCGGCCACCTGTTTGTTCTCGACGGCGACGTCGTTGTGGGTGACCTTGGCCTCACCTGAGGCCGACACCGAGACCGAAAAGTGGATCTTGTCCAGAAGCACCGCTCCCCGATCAACGTCGGCGGCAGCTAATTTCTGTTCAGTGAGCAGCCGCCGCCAGTTAGGCACGATCGCGCACTGGAATTCCACCAACCCCTGGTCTTTCAGAGAGTAGTAAGACTGTCTTGCCTGTTTTAAGATCTCTTTCTTGTCGACGGGTTGGGCAGCCACCACGCCAGCGGACAAGGCGATGAATAACCCAAGACAGAAGCATGCCAGAACCAGCTTGGAAACCCTTGAGCGCATAGAATTCACAGTCTCCCTCCGGGCGGAAAATCGAATGGAGTCATTATGCAGCAGTTCGGTGTGGACCGTGCATGACTTTGGTGTACCAGTAAAGACGGAGCCGCGGATTCGCCAGACAAAGCGGTGCGTTCCACAACGCAGTTTACGGCTGTGGCGGCGGTACGAACTCTTTGGGAAGTTGTGATCCGGCGCCGAAGAAGAATTGTTCCATCTGTTCCACCAGGAACTGCTGGGCTTCGGGTTTCCAGGGCTGAAGGCGGTATTCATTAAGCAGCATCTTGGAGTGTTCGGCCCACATCCGCCATGCTTCCGCACTGACGTTTTCGAAGATCCTTTGCCCCAGAGGAGTGTCAAAGGGGGCTTCATCCAGACCGGGAAGCTCTCTTCCCAACTTTACGCATTTCACCATACGGGACATCAAGGGTCTCCTTAAGGAATTCTTGTGTTAATTCTACAACGGCGGAGCGTACTGCGTTGCTTGACGTTCATCCAAAAGTCGGCGAGTGGTCTTACCTCAAAGCGGCTCCAGAAAATGGTGTGCGTTAAGATTGAACATTGCGTTCTCGAATGGACCAAATACTTCTTATCACGATCAGTGGACACGACCAACCCGGACTGACCAGCGCCTTCGCCCATGCACTGGCTGGATCGGGAGCCATCATTTTGGATATTGGCCAGGCGGTGATCCATGATGCTCTGGCCCTGGGACTGATGGTCCGCGTGCAAGACAGTTCCCAAGACAGTTCCCATGGTCGCAATACTGGCGGCATCAGCTGTATCCAGGCCGTCGAAGAAACAATCGAACAGAATGCCCGGAAGCTGGGAGTAACGGCTCGCATCAGCTGGATTTCGGAACTCGAATATAGCAACTGGGTCCGGACCCAGCATAAGATGCGGTTCATCGTCACCTTGCTGGCTCCGCAGCTTTCGGCGGCGCACATTGCGGCTGTAACCGCCGCGTTCCTTCGCCAGGAACTGAACATCGACATCATGGACCGGCTTTCGCTTCGTGGCTCCGCTCAAGATCAGGAGGAACCACGCATGTGCGTGGAATTCACCATCTCCGGCGACAGCGTGGATGCTACCGGCCTTCGCCGCGAGTTGCTCACGCTTGCCGACGAAGCCGACTTTGATATCGCCGTCCAGGAAGATTCCATCTTTCGGCGCAATCGCAGACTCATTGTCTTCGATATGGATTCCACCCTGATCCAGATGGAAGTGATCGATGAGCTGGCGCGTCTGGCAGGAGTGGGCGAGCAGGTGGCGGCCATTACGGAGGCTGCCATGCGCGGAGAGCTGGATTTTGATTCCAGCTTTCGCCGGCGGCTGGCTCTTCTCCGCGGCCTCTCCTCCGGTGTTCTCGACGAAGTTGCAGCCAGGCTGCCGATTACATCCGGCGCGCACCGCCTGATGCGCACCCTGCGCACTCTCGGATTCAAGACAGCCATTCTTTCCGGCGGTTTTTCCTGTTTTGCGCACACCCTGCAGAGCGAACTTGGCTTTGACTTCGTATACGCCAATGAACTGGGTATAAAGAATGGTCAGCTTACCGGAGAACCGGTCGGCGAAATCGTGAACGGAAAGCGCAAAGCCGACCTGCTGCAGCAGATTGCCCGCCAGGAAGGAATCGCCCTGGAGCAAACCATCGCCGTCGGGGACGGAGCGAATGATCTGCCGATGCTGAGCATTGCCGGCCTGGGCGTCGCCTTTCACGCCAAACCTCTGGTCCGCAGGGATGCAAAACACTCGATTTCCATCATGGGGCTGGACGCGCTGCTCTACCTTCTGGGTCTGCGCGACCGGCATACGGAAAGAGCACACTCCAGTGAGATCGACTTTCCTGCAACATGATTGCACGTGATCCGTTGATACAGCTTCGCGCCGGAAACGCCTTCGCGCCAGGAAGGTGAAGGCTAGATGAGTACGACAGCATCGGCCGCATCCGCCATCGACGGATCGGCCTGCGAGAGTGGAGCTTCATTTCCAAGTCTTGCCTGGATCCAGGCATTGAGAATTGGCAGAAGTGCTGCGTCAAGCTGATCACCGTTTCGATGGGCCCACAGTACCCGTGTGGCACCGGCACTCCTGCCTGGCACTCCTGCCGGTGCTTGCATTCTCAAGAAGGACACTTTGGTCCAGGCAAGAGTGCCTGGGCCACACAACGCTCCAGAGCCTTTACACCATTGCTCGCGCATTCAAAATGAAGATCGCGGAACTGGTTCAGGGATTGATTAGGCTAGATTACTTTCTAGTAACCCTTAGGTCCCACCCCCCTCCCTCCCACTCCCTATTCCACGCCATTCCACCCCACTCACACCCCAGGTCACCCCACTCACACGCCGGCGTGAAGCGGGCTTTCAATCCGGGTGGGGAAGTATCTGCCAACTGGAAAAACAGACCGCAATTAGTCTCTGTTCATTCCTTGGCTCTTATGCAGATTTTCAAAGACCGAAGACACTTCCACCCGTATGGGCTGCCCCGAATATAGCGTATTACTTATAGCGAATCAATAGCGAATCGGGAATATATTGTCAAGAGGTGAGCGGCCCACACTTTGCCTGCACAACGACATAAAAGGGTGCCTTTCGCGTGTCGTGAAGGATGGAGAGAAACGGGCGGGCCACCGCGTCACTGGCTAACTCGTTATGCGCCTCTTGCGCTGAGTGCTCACGTGCTTCGCTCCACGAAGCGATGGATCAGGACTTGGCCTGTTCGTCATCCGTTGGTTTTGTCTCGATCTTCGGCAGGACTCCCGGCACGCAAGCCTCCAGTTCTTTCAAATGCAACATGCCGGCCAGGACATGGCTCAACTCAGCGCGGAGGTCTTCCACGGCGCGCGTCCGGCGTCTGGCATAGATAGGATGAATTACCTGATCCTGCGTGAACTGCTCCAGAATCTCCGCAACCTGTTCCAGGCATCGGTTCAACTGGAGAAGCCGTTCGTAGAAGACGGATTTCATCACGCGCTTTCAGTAACCCTTCCGCCGTTCCCAAGCCCGAGCTAAAGCAGAAATTTTATGTACATTATTAATGTACCACATCATTGGTGTGTAGATTTCCAGAAAAAAGCCGAAAGAATGATTAGACAGTGAAAATTCACCGCCAATCATTCGGAAAGCGGCTTAGGGCCGTAAGAGAAGACAAGGGGATCTCCCAGGAGAAGCTCGCAGAGCTTATGGGAGGGCACCGCAATACCATCGGCAAAATAGAGCGGGGTGAGCTTAATTTCACCTTCGACTACACCATAAAGATCGCCCGTGCGCTCAAGGTGCGCCCATCCGTCTTATTTGATTTTCAGGTATAGAAAAGCGACCATGCGAACTTCAAGAGCGAATTGACGTGATATCAGGTCGGTCGTAATGTGTCGTTTTGTCTTTTTTCCTGGGAAGTGCTAACAAACCGTAGGCTGGCTAAGAGGCTTAGAAATACCTGATTTTCAATGCCATTACCAAGAAACCAGAATTATTTCTCCAAAGCATTGCGCTTTCCCTTCACCAGCCTCTTCATCGCTCAAAAGAACATATCCTCCGCATTTTGGGCAATCCGCCGCAAAGACCCCCTCAGGTGTAAAAGTAAGAGACATCAGTTGTGCGGGATGGTTTTTCTTGTCTGCATCGATTCTCCTGACGGCCATTTCTTCATTTCCTCCCAGTGCATAAGCATACCTTGAAAGCTCCGCCAATGTGCTTGCTTGTCGCTGGTAAACAAGGGCGGCTTGCGGTACTCTGGCGGTTAGAATGAAACGCTTTTTGTTGGTGACTTGTCTCCTGCTGTTTTTACTCGCGTTTTTGATTCCCGCGTTCTATGTCTTTTGGCATTTTTCTTGGGTTCCTTTCAATGTATCGGCGTTTTACTCTCTGCTAAATTTCGTCGCCGCTCTGATTCTCGTCTTTGTAACTGCCGCGTACGTTGCAACAACTAAGCACTACGTAGACTTGTTTGAGCAAGACATGAAAACGCGCCAAGCTACACAGGAGGAATGGGAAATGCGTCGTTTTCTTGCGAACCGGCTTTTTATAATTGGTGACGGATTTGTAGAGGTCTTCTTCGCAAGTAAGCGAGAATTGGAAGTTTTTCTTCTCCAAGTGGATGGTGTCGTGCAATCTCTGAGCGCAATGCACCGAACAGCCATAGCCAGCGTTACTGGAACCGGAACGGTTCCCACGACAGCAGAATCCAGAGCGAACTCCTTGTCGGCAGCCGCCTATGTCCGCTACAACGAGAGAGCAGCAGAATACAACTGGCGGGCACAGGTCCTTCTTCAACAGGCGAAATCGCTTCTTCCGAAAGAACTCTGTCAGGATATAGAAATCATTTTTCACATTCTCTCAAGAAACTTTGACACCGTAGAGGAAGGTCGAGCACTGATAAAAGACTACGAAAAGAATTTTCAGAGTGTGTGTAGGATTGTTAGCGAGATTCACACCCTTGGTGCTTCAAAAGCTCAATGGCGAGACCAGACCTTTTCAACGACATAACTGGTTCGATGCGGAATAGTCAAAGCAACAACCTCAGCGGCTAAAGCCGGTCATTCTACAGCATTTGCCGCAGGCCTGAAGGCCTGCTCCACCCCCGCAGTGCGACCATTATTCATTTTGCTAGACTCTAATAAGAGGGCATATCATGAGAAAGTTTTTTTCCTGGGAAAGGCGGAAGGCCCACCTTTTGCCTGCGCACCGATGCAAAAGGCCGGCCACCACTCGCGCGGCTCGCGTCAGTCTGCGGGTGGAGCAGGCCTTCAGGCCTGCGTTTTAGCTCGTAAAGATATCGGCTTTAGCCGCTGAGGTACAGGATCCAATTCAAAGGCAGGATTTGCTGAACTATATGGATACTCCTGCGGCGTCTTCGCCAGGAATCGCTTGACTGGATTTTGCCAGATGTAGTCTTTGAATCTCTGATACTCCAGAGAATCTCTTATCCTCCGGTCCATAAAGCTTGGCTGCCATACGTCTCTTTTTAGTTTCAAACCTTTGTTGAGGCGGAAAGTGAACCCGCCTTTTATGAATTGCATGGCTCTTTCCAGGGTGATTCCCGTGGGTGTGAGGACGGCGTGAAGATGGTCCGGCATAACAACAAACTCGTGCAAGAGATACTTCTTTTCAATTCTATGACTCAGCAACTTCTATGAACAGGCGGGCAATCTTATCCACCTGAAACAGGCTCTTGCGTTCGAGCACATTTGTCGTGACAAAGTAAGCGGATTCACTTGTCAGGCCTCGATGCGGAATAGTCAAAGAAACGACCTCAGCGGCTAAAGCCGATCAGTCTACAACATCTTGCCGCAGGCCTGAAGACCTGCTCCACCCCGTGTGCAAAGTATCTTGGGGGTGAGTTGGAAAACTTATCCGCGAAACTGGTGGCTCGCCCTTTAGCCTGTGCAACGATACAAGAGGCCTTCGATAAGAGCGAAGGGCACCCGTTTGTCTCGTAAGGGATAGGAAGACCGGAGCGCACGGCTGATGGTGCCCTTCTTTTTTGCACAGGAGCCAGGGCGGCCCAGATGCTCGCCTTCCGGGACATATTGAAACATTACTTGCCCCCCGAATACGCAAAAGAAACAGGAAATTTTAAAAACAAACCGGTTGCCTCGGAAGGGAAACCTGTCTTATTTGCGTTTTGGTGATTGCACGCGAATGGATCGTCTGTGCGAACGGAGTTCAAGTCAAGACTAGTTCCAGAAAGAGGTTCTATGATAGGTCCGAACGGCAATGGACATGTTGTAGTGCGTACAGCGGATGGCACCCGCTTTAATTGCATCAATGGACTAAATCCCGGGGAGTATTGGCTCCAGCAAATCGGCGCGCCCGCCGGCACTCCTGCGGTCATTGTTGGTCATAATGACGCGGCATACCAGCTTGAGGGAGCCGATGACGATAGGGACGATAGGAGGAGAGGCGGCTAAACGGTACTCACCGGCGCGTCGGGATGCCGAGTTTCACGGGTGCCGGGTGCCCCTCGATAAGAGCGAAGGGCACCCGATTGTCTCGTAGAGAAATAGGAAGGCCGGGGCACCCGGGCGGCCGCTTCCACGAGCAAGAGTGTAAAGGATGTCCCGGAACGTTTTGTATAAGGATGTCATGGAACTGGACACCTGAAGGCCTGCTCCACCCCGGATGGACAACCAGTTTTTCATTCTGCCACTTGGCCTGAAAGCTTCTTTTCGTCAACTGTACCTGGGCACTGGTTCCTTCCGGTATAGTCTGAACGCCAGATACTTCAAAGGGGCGTCCGACATGTCCGAGAAAAATGGCCTGTTTCCCGTGGACGACGGCGATCTATTCTTTGAATCTGCGGGCGACGGCGAGGCTGTCGTCTTCCTTCATGGTTTCGGCCTGGATTCCCGTATGTGGGAACCTCAGTTCAAGGTTCTGCAGTCAACATTTAGAGTCGTCCGGTACGATTTCCGCGGCTTCGGTCATTCCTCGCTGCCGTCCCACGCGAGGTATGCACATGAGGATGATCTAAACGCTCTTCTATCCCACCTCGGGGCGGCACCCGCACATGTCGTTGGGCTTTCGATGGGAGGGAGGATGGCCCTGCGCTTTGCGGCAATGTACCCACAATCCGTTCGCTCGCTGGTCCTGGCCGATAGCGCGTTGGACGGCCAGACTTGGTCTGCCGACTGGCAGACGCGCTGGAACGGAATGTGCCACGCTGCAAGAGCGGGCCAGCTAGCGGAGGCAAAGCGTCTTTGGCTCGAGCATCCCCTTCGATTCGGCACGCGCAGATCCATTCTCAGCCGCACTGCTGGCCCGCATGGTTGCGGACTATAGCGGATGGCACTGGTACAACAGCGATACGGCCCGGGTCCCATCTCCTCCGCTGGCCGAACGACTAAGCGAAATTCGAGTGCCCTCATTGGTGGTCACGGGAGCGCACGACATTTCAGACTTTCAATCTGTCGGGAACGTTCTGGCAGCAGGGTTGCCTGTTGTCCGGCGCTCAATCATCCAGAGCTCCGGCCATATGGTCAACCTCGAAGAGCCGCACGGGTTCAACGCAGCTCTTATGGCGTTCATTCGCGACAAAGCATACAAAATCGAACATTGATGGCATCCTTCTCGGGTACCGTAAAACCTCGGGTGCCGTAAAATGACGCGCAGGGTGAAAGCATGTTCTCCAAAGCCGGTATCATCGAATTACACGCCGCAACGCACGAGCGGTTGGACCTTTTGCTGCGCCATGTCGCAACCATGCCTGAGAGCCTGCATCACCAGCTGATTTCGGGGTTCGGCCATTCATCCATTTGGAAGCAACTTGTGCACATCCTGGCTTGTGAGGAAGGCTGGGTCCACGACTTGCAAAACAAAACTTTTCCCGGCTGGGACGAGAAAGATTGCCCGACGATGGCAGCCTTGCTGGCCGCCAAAAACCGAATACAAGAAGCAACGCGAACGTATTTGGACGGTCTCACCGAAGAGCAGCTTAACGCGACGCTAGCCAAACGTCCCGTGGATTGGGGCGGCGAACTCCGGAGTCCTGCTTTTATCCTGCTTCATGTCATCACCCACGCATTTCACCACAAAGGCCAGGTCGTCGCGATGCTGCGGACCCTCGGATATCCCGCCCCGGACACAGATCTGCAACCGGTATAAATTCAAGGCGCTGGTATGCTCGCTCGGGAAACGCTACCCGGATGGTGCAGGCTTACAGAAGATCGTTTTCAAAAATTCCCTAGTACCAGCCGGGCCGGTCATGCGGACGAATACCGGTCCAGTGTTCGGATGGGCCTCCAACTCAAATGCCAGGAAGGGACAACACTCCCGCTCCGCCGCGATTACGGTGGCCACGAGCGCGATCGTCTCTCCATCGCCGGGCAAGCGGAAGGAGTACCCATCCGCGATTTCCTCGATCTCGGTGACAGCGGAACGAAACCGGGCAAGGAGCGTGGCCTCACGCTCGCGTAATTCCACTGAAGGCAAGCAGCACACTACCGGCAACTCATGTGGGTGTTGTTTCACGGGCGGCTCGCCGGGGGCACGACGCCGTTCATGCGCAGATACTCGACCATTTGTCCGTAATGGTCAAAAGCATGCACCAGGGACTCCACTATCAATGCGAGTCGAGTCGCTTCTGTGCCTTTCAGCGGCGAGATCGGAGAAGACTTAACGGCAATATCCTTCTGCCCGATCGCTTTGACCGCTTTGTCCAGCTGCGCAAAGGAACCGTTCAGGTAATTAAGGATTTCGGGTTTCGTCCGCACAGCTTCAGGCCCAAGTTCGTCGCCGGCATCCACTGGTGGCGCCTCTCCCAGGGCTGCCGCTGCCAGAATGTAGTTGGTGGCGGACAGATGTTTCACCATTTGGCCGAAGGTACGCACGCCCTTGAATTCGCCGTCCGTTGGCGCAAAGCCGTATTTGTCCGCGGGCATGGCATTGGCGGCAGAGACGATTACTTTCTCGGTGAGTTCTAACAGAGTCCGCAGGGCGCGTTTTTCCGCTTGTGCGTCCAAGGCGGCAGCATCCTTCGTGTCCACCGTGTCCACGCGCTGCTGTCCGCCTTGGGCCAGAATATTGCCGGAAACCAAACACAGTACGAACATCACTATCGACTTCATTTTCCGCATGAGTACTTCTCCTCCTGGCGGCAAAGTTACAGGCGCTCTGCCGCTCTATCCATCACGCTACAACTTAAAGTCGACTTTAAGGCAAGAACTTTATTTGCAAATTATTTGTCCTCTATAAAGACCGATCCCATCTCGTGCCTCTAAAATGGGACCGTGGCTGGGCTGACAATATCCGAGGTTGCACGACAAATCGGGATTCGGCCGTCCGCGATCCGCTATTACGAACGGATCGGGCTGCTTCCTCATCCCTCGCGAACCAGCGGGCAGAGACGCTATGACTCCACAGTCCTGTACCGGTTGGTAATTGTTCAGCGGGCGCGTCAACTGGGCTTTACGTTGGAAGAAATCCGTCAATTATTCTTCGGCTTCGGAAAAGTTACCAGGGCTTCAGAACGGTGGCAAAAGCTGTCGCAACGAAAGCTTGCGGAACTCGACGTTTTGATGTCCGATCTAAGGACGGTCCGGCGTTTGCTCAAAAAGATGATGCGGCACTGCCATTGCGACACCCTGGACCAATGCGGCAAGACCATGTTTCGAAACCGGTGCGGCAATGTCGCGGCGACATCCGTCTCTCGGCTTCGCCACAGGGAGCGTTGACCCAAGATGAGCGTAGCGAGTCGAGGGCTATGAAGTCGTAAAGCGCACCCGCAGATTCCTTGCTTGGCCGCAGGGTCCGGAGGGCCCGACGAGCCCGTTTTTGGCTCGCTGGGGTGGACAGCTGCGCGCAACGGAGTGGAGCGGCTAAGAAATCGGGACACGGTATCTATCTCCCCTTCGCGAAAACCGCGAAGGACAAGGCTTCTGATTGGCGGGCCTCCGCTTGTGCACCCCTGGTGTCATTTTTCCATGAAAGTGCGCGGCGAGTTCTCTCTGTGGATATCTCTGGGGCAACTTGCATTCGATGCAGGGGCATCTCGGTACTGAGGCGCAAGTTGCCTGGAAGTGCCTTCGGCTTCCACGGATTTTTCCCATATTTTTTTACGGAACAAAGCGCCAAAAGTCCGGATTTTTCCGGGGTGGAGGTTGTTATGAGGTCGTGTGCAAAAGTGTGTCAGGCCGTTTCATTCTGTATTCTTACTCTGGCCGTGGTTCTGGCCGCATCGTCCCAGGCAGCAGCGCAGGCCGTTGCGCGGGAATTTATCTACACCGCGAATTTTGCGGACAATACCGTCTCTGGATTTTCTCTCAACCCTGTCACTGGCAGCGCTACAGAAGTGCCGGGCTCACCTTTCGGCTCCGGCTCTGGTCCCTTTTCCATTACGCACAGCCCCGATGGCCGTTTCCTTTATGCTGTGATGAAGGCGCAGGTTCTGGGGCGGCCATGCGGTGACAGCGGCAATGGAGAGCTAATCAGTTATAGTGTCGATCCTGGCACCGGCGCCCTGACGCTGGTGGATAACGTTACCCTTTCGGGGGTATGCTCCGGCGGCGTCGCCGTCGATCCCACTGGTCAATTTGTCTACGCCGCTTCATTCCCCTTGGAAGGGCCGAAAGTCGGTATCATCGATGGCTATCAAGCCAGCAACGGACATCTGACGCCACTTCCCGGTTCGCCCTTTGCCTCGCCTCTTGAGGTTTCGTTCGGGCAGAACCCCGCGATCTCAGAAATAGCCATACCGCCGAACGGCGAAGTCTTGTATGCCTCCAACCCTAATGACTCTCAGGGGATCCTGATCTTTGACCGCGATACAACCACCGGCGCGCTCACGTTCCGCACGGGCGTCGATACCGGAACGTCGATCGGGCCCATGGCCATTACCGCCTCAGGCCGATTCATCCTTGCCCTGGGTGATTTTTTGACCGGCTCGTCGGGGGCACCCGGCGTATTCGAGTTTGCGATCGGCCCGCACGGAGATCTCACGCCGGTTGCGGGGTCACCCTTTTCCATGACATCCGGTTTTGGGGGAGCCATGGCAGTCTCTCCCAATGGAGAATTCGTCGACGTTTCCGTAAGCGGAGGAAGCGGGGGAATTGACGCCTTTCGCCGAGATGCCCGTGGCAGGCTCTCCCTGGCTCCGGGATCGCCTTTCACCGGCAGCGCACCGTTCGCGTTCGCACTGGCCTTTGATCCGGATGGCCGATTTCTGGTTGAGGCGGGAGAGATATTGAGGAGCGATCGCCGGACCGGCGCTCTTACCCATGCCTCAGATTTCACACCGGGAGGTTTTGTGCAAAGCCTTACCGTAACCAGGACGTGCGAAGAAGCCGCGGAGACTGATGGTAAGGATGACTGCGGCTGCCACGCGCGTGAAGGAGAAAACGGGAACGATTAAACATTTTTCTTTGCTGCATCCCGCGATGGAGTGGAGCAGGCCTAAAGGTGTCCAGTTCCACCCCGTGTGGCCGGCGGTTTGCTTGAGGGCCGAAGGCCTAAAACCCTTGAACTTGTTGAAGCGGCAACGGGTGGAGCGCGCTAGAAAACCCGGTGACACGGTATCTATTTCTCGCCCTTGGCAAAAAAGGATGTCATGGGACTGGACAAAAAACCGCGAAGGAATGATTGGATAAGAGCGAAGGCCCCGTCCGACACAGTATTCTTTGTTTGACGACGAAGACAACTGGGAAGAAAGGAGCCTTCAGATGATCATTATAGGTTGTGATTTCCATCCCAGTTGGCAACAGATTTGTTGGATGGATTCTGAAACTGGGGAAACGCGGGAACGAAAGCTGATGCACGCATCGGGAGAAGCTGAGCAGTTCTATCACAGTTTGACCGGGTCGGTGCGTGTGGGGCTGGAGTCGACCGGGAACAGCCATTGGTTTGTGGACATGCTAACGGCGACGGGTCATGAAGTTTGGGTCGGTGATGCGGCCAAGATTCGGGCCAAGCAGGTACGCAAACAGAAGACGGACCGGCGCGACGCAGCCCACATCCTGGATCTGCTGCTGAAAGATGATTTTCCCCGGATCTGGACACCGTCGCAGCAGGAACGGGACCAGCGGCAGTTGCTGATTCATCGTTACAAGCTGGTGACGTTGCGCGTCCGGGTGAAGAACGAACTGCAGCACCTGGCCCTGAACAAGGGCATGCAGAAGGGCCGGTCGCTATGGAGTAAAGAAGGGCAGAAGCAGTTGCTGGAGATGCCGCTGGACCTGTGGGCCGGGGTACGACGGCAGAACCTGCTGGCGTTACTCAAATCCATGGACCAGCAGATCGTGGTGTTGGACCAGGCGGTGAAAAAAGCAGCCGAGGAAAATGAAAAATCTCGTCTGCTGCTGACACAACCTGGCGTTGGTCCGATTACTTCCCTGGCCTATGTGCTGACCATGGGCGATGTGGCCCGGTTCCAGCGCGGCAAACAGGTGGCCAGCTATCTGGGGTTGATTCCCAGAGAGCATAGTTCGGCCGGCAAACAGCGGCTGGGCGCGATCACCAAGCAGGGCAATCGTTTTATGCGCATGCTGCTGGTGGAG
>Ga0137384_10000214_pt1 | contig 41758 bp, 41 predicted proteins | sample SagtaG_2_FD_104922 | JGI IMG/M metagenome (GOLD analysis project Ga0137384, IMG submission 104922) | Vadose zone soil microbial communities from Sagehorn Ranch, Mendocino, California, USA - Sage2_R_60_16 metaG | ecosystem: Environmental > Terrestrial > Soil > Vadose zone | place: USA... | reverse complement strand
CTGTGGACCCAAGATCAGCAAACGCGGACATTACCACGATAGCGCACTCTGCAGTCGCAAGCGATCGGTCAGCAGCCCTGGGTTGCGTTGGATCGTGATGGCCGTAGTCGTCACCTTGCCTTGGACCAAGCAACGCTGCGCTTTGCCCTTTTTGTGTGTGGTGGCTACGACCCCAGAGGTGAGTGCGAGCTTGGGCAAACGCCACAAGACGGTCGGCATGTGGGCGCGTCAAATGGTGAAGCTGGTTCGCCGCTGGTTTCCTACCTTGCCGATCACTCTGCTGGGTGATACCGCCTATAGCATCCTGGAACTGGGCCTGGAGTGCCAAGAGCAGCAGGTGAGCCTCATCACTTCGTTTCATCTGGATGCGGTCCTGCATGAACCACCCCCCGAACGCGACGCACACACGATCGGTCGTCCTCGCGTGGTTGGCCCTCGCCTCCCTTCGCTCGAAGAGGTCCTGGTCGATCCGAAGACCACGTGGCAGCGTCTGACTCTGCAATGGTATGGGCAAGGAGAACGCACGGTGGAGATCTGCACGGGAACGGCTCTGTGGTATCGTGCAGGCTTTGCCCCCTTGCCCATCCGCTGGGTTCTCACCCGTGATCCTCAAGGCAAACGGCCCCCCAAAGCGCTGTTTTCGACCAACCAGAGGCTGACAGCCGAGCTGATCGTGCGAACCTTCATGCACCGCTGGAGTCTGGAGACCACCTTTGAGGAAAGCCGGGCTCATCTGGGGATCGAAACCCAACGCCAGTGGTCTGACCTGGCCATTGACCGCACGACGCCCATGCTTTTCGGTCTCTACAGCCTGGTCGCACTCTTTGGGTGCGCACTTCATCCCGATGGATGCATCCCTCTTGCGCAAACAGCCTGGTATCACAAACACACCGCGACCTTTCATGATGTCCTGGCAGACGTCCGACGACAGTTTTGGGGGAATTTCTCTTTTTCCACATCACTCACTGATCCTGATGTGGTTTTAGTCCCTCGTCTGACCCTCGATCGCTTTGCCAAGGCTATCTGTTACTCATGAAACAATGTACAAAGTCGAGCTGATTACAAGTGGTTTTTACTGGCCCTCGCCGTCCTGTGGGGATGTGCCCTGGTGCTCTTTTGGCTTGACAAGTAGCACATCATCAGCAGTGTACTGGACGAGGCGGGTTCACCAGGAAATGAGAACGTGAAAGCGACGTGTGTCAGACTGGGAAGTGGAAAGAGAACACGAGGTCGTTTATGGTTGCACATCTTGAGGCGACCAACCGTTCAACAGTTTGAGATATCTTACCAGAAGGAGAATATGACATGAACACAGAAGAAAACAAGGCGATTTCGCGCCGCGGCATTGAGGAAGCGTGGAACAAAGGGAACCTGAGCATCATCGACGAGGTCATCGTCCCTGACATCGTGATCCACGACCTGGGCAACCCCGCTGGGGAGATACGGGGGCGTGAAGCCGTCAAAGCGCAGCGCGTCATGTTCTGCACAGCCTTCCCTGACCTGCACCTCACGATTGAGGACACGATCGCCGAGGGAGACGAAGTGATGGTGCGCTTCACTGCACGGGGCACCCATCTGGGTGAGCTGCTCGGCATTGCGCCGACGGGGAAGCAGGTGGTGGTGACCGGGATCGCCATAGACCGCTATGCTGATGGCAAGGTGGTCGAAGGCTGGGGCTACTTCGATCGGCTGAGCCTGCTCCAGCATCTCAGCATGATCCCGCAGGGGCTGGAGCGGTAACTGGACAAGGCCAGCTCCTCACCTTGGAAACGTTCATGGTTACCTACCCGAAGAGGCCAACCGTTCAACGAGAACGTTCACCCATCTTTACTACGTTCTCAGCTTCTTCTCCACGCGCTTGAGCAAGACCGCATTGGTGGCCACCGTAATCGAACTGGCGCTCATGGCCAGCGCCCCCACTTCCGGCCTGAGCAGCAGACCTAGGGGATAATAGAGGACACCCGCCGCGATAGGAATGGCGACCACGTTGTAAATCGCCGCCCAGAACAGGTTTTGCTTCATTTTCGTGACGGTGGCTTTGGAGAGGCGAATGGTGGCCAGCACGTCCTGCGGGTCGCTGCGCATCAACACGACTTCAGCCGTCTCAATTGCCACGCCCGTCCCTGCGCCAATCGCGATGCCCAGGTCTGCCTGCGCCAGCGCAGGGGCATCGTTGACGCCGTCCCCGACCATGGCCGTGAATAAGCCTTCGCCTTGCAGTTGTTTCACATAGTTCGCCTTGTCAGAGGGCAGCACCTCGGCAAACACCCGCTCAATACCCAGTTCGCGACCGACGGCCTCGCCTGTGCGCCGGTTATCGCCGGTCAACATCGCGACCTGGATGCCGAATGCCTTGAGCCGGGCAATCGTCTCACGCGACGTTGCCCGCACACGATCAGCGACCGCGATCAGGCCGACCGCCTGGCCGTTCAGCGCCACGAGCATCGCCGTTTTCCCCTCCGCCTGCAGCGCTGCCAGTTCGTCCTGTTCGGCAGGCTGTAACTGGATGGCGTGCTCCGCCAGCAGTTTCGGGGTCCCGACCAGCACGATGTCCCCATCCACGAGCGCCTGGACGCCGCCTCCCGCGATGGCTTGAAACTGGCTGTAGGATAGCCCGGCCAGCTGGCGCTCCTTCGCCCCCTCGACAATGGCGCTCGCCAGGGGATGCTCCGAGTCCGCTTCTGCCGTCGCCGCTACCTGCAGCAGCCGGGCTTCGTCCAAACCCGCCCGTTTGCCTGCCGCGAAAGCGATCACATTGGTCACGGCCGGTTTGCCCTCGGTGAGCGTCCCGGTCTTGTCAAAGATGATGGCCTGAATTTTCGAGGCCTGTTCTAGCGCCGTCGCGTTTTTGATCAGGATGCCGTTCCTGGCTCCGACACCTGTGCCGACTGCCACTGCGGTAGGCGTCGCCAGGCCGAGCGCATCAGGGCAGGCGATCACGATGGCCGTCACGGCGAGCGTGACCGCAAACAGCGCCGGTTGTCTGAGGAGCAGGAACCACACCACGAATGTCAGGACTCCCACGCCTACGGCCACCAGCACTAACCATTCTGCTGCCCGGTCTGCCAGCCGTTGGGCAGGCGCTTTGGAGTTCTGCGCCGTCTGCACCAGTTGCACGATCTGGGCCAGTGCGGTCTCGCTGCCGACTTTGGTCGCCGTGAAGCGCAGCGACCCCGATCCATTGACGGTGCCGCCGATGACTTCATCCCCTGGCTGTTTGCTGACGGGAAGGCTTTCTCCGGTGACCATGCTCTCGTCAACGGCGCTCTCCCCCTCCGTCACGAGGCCGTCTACCGGCACTTTCTCGCCGGGACGCAAGAGCAGCAGATCACCGACCTGGACCTGCTCGACGGGTACCGTGCGTACCTCTCCGTCTGCTCCAATGACGTTGGCCTGCGCCGGCACCAGGCGCAAGAGCGCATTGAGCGCATCAGAGGAACCCCGGCGGCTGCGCATCTCCATCCAGTGACCGAACAACACAAAGGTGACGAGCAGTGCCGCCGCATCATAGCTCGTTTCGACCTGGGGCGCGAAAAAGGTGACAAACAGACTGAAGAGGTAGGCCACCAGCACTCCCAGGCTGACCAGGACATTCATATTCAGTGTGCGATTGCGCAGCGCGCGCCAGGCCCCGGCGTGGAAGATCCAGCCCGCCCACCAAACAATCGGGGTGGCAAACACCAGTTCGATCCAGTTGGGATTGATGCCAAACGGGGTAGGCAGGCGCAACTTGAACAGGCTGAGGGCCAGGGGCGAATAGAGAAAGACCGGAATCGACAGCACGAGCGCCACGAAGAAGCGCGTGCGTATCTCGGCTTCCATCTGCTTCGCCATCGCTGGCTCGCCCATATCGTGTCCCATCATGCCCTCACCCATGCCACCTCGCCTCATGGTGGGCTGTGCTGCTGTTCCGTGAGCAACATGCTCCATCGCAGGTTGCGAGGGCACGGCTTCAGCCTCGTGCGTATCAGCGGGTGGTGCAGCGGCAGCCGCCGCATGTCCATCAGTATGTGGCATAACCATGGTAGCGGCAGCGCCGCCATGCTGCATGTCGTGATGCGTATGCGCGTCCCCACCGAGAGCGGGAATGTTTTCGGTCAGTGGCTCTCCGCAGCCGAAGCCACACCCATTGACCAGTTCTTTCAGGTGTGCCTCGCTCAATTTGGTCTCATCATACGTAATCGTCGCCGTCTGAGTGACATAACTTGCCTCTACCTTTGTAATTGGTTCGAGCTTGCCGAGACTTTTCTCTATCTCGCGCGCGCACCCGGCAACGTTTAATCCCTTAACCGGTAATGTGACCGTTTTCATGTCTGTGCTCCTCTTATCATCGCCTCTCCTGCTGAGAACTATGCTCGTGTGGTTGCGTACTCCCTCGACCGAGGGAAACCATGCATGATCCTGAAGGAAAGGTCGTCTTCACAATACCACTGCCCAATCGTCCTTTACCATGACGCGCATCCTCACACTGTCTTAGTGTACACGCAAACATGTTCGTAATCTACCCTGCTGAGCGTTTCATTTGGCCTTTTCTTGAATACTCAGCCAAGCCTCAGTTTTCCCTCAAGAAGCCCTCAGCAAAGCATGTCAAACTAGGAGTGTACAGGACAGAGTACCGTACAACAACAGGGCTCTTTTGAAAAAGAGTCCAGTATAAGGAGAAAAGTTATGAATATGCATGAACAATCACCGCGCAGCGGTTGGTTCCAATCCAAGCGCACGACCCTGATTTTGCTCGGCTTCGTCGCCGTGGGCGCATTCTTTCTCATCACTGAACATACCGCTCACTTCCTGGGTGTCTTACCGTTTCTCATCTTTCTCCTGTGTCCGCTGATGATGCTCTTTATGCATGGTGGGCACGATGGTCATAACGGATCAGCGAATCAGAACCAGGAGCAACCCCCGGAAGGAGGAAAGCAATGAATCCGAACGACGCACCTGCCTACGGTCTCTGGCCGCTGGTGGTCCTTAACGCGCTGGTGTTCATCATCTTCGCGTTCAGCTTCACCCACCCGCGCACGGGCCGCGACTGGCGTTCCTTTGGCGCGTTCTCGGCCTTCATCGTGGCACTCTTCACCGAGATGTACGGCTTTCCTCTGACCATCTACCTGCTGTCAGGGTGGCTGAGCAGTGCGTTCCCCGGTATCAGCCTGTTCTCGCACAATACGGGGCACCTCTGGGAAACGCTGATGGGCTGGAAAGGTGATCCCCATCTCAATCCGCTGCACCTGCTCAGCTACGTGGTGATCTTCGGCGGGTTTTTCTTACTGGCGGGAGCCTGGAATGTCCTCTACAAGGCGCAGCGGACGCATACCCTCACCACGACTGGACCCTATGCGTATCTACGCCACCCACAGTACATGGGCTTTATTCTGATCATGGCCGGGTTCATCCTCCAGTGGCCGACGCTGCTGACGCTGCTCATGTTCCCCATCCTGGTAGTGATGTACGTGAAGCTTGCTCACCGCGAGGAACGTGATGCGCAGGCGGAGTTCGCTGAAGCGTATACCCGCTATGCTGCGCAGACTCCAGCATTCTTCCCGCGCATCCGGCGCAAGCCGGTGGAAGCCCCATCTCGGTAGACAAGGAGCGTGAATCATGGAGAGAGGAACCAGGAACAAGCTTGCCTCCTATCTCAAACTTTTGCGCCGGTATCGAGGGGAAGTGGCAGGCGCATATGACGAGGTAGCTACGGCGTATGATGATTTTACGAAGGTGTGGGATCAGCACATTGCGGCATCGGCGTTGCAGCAGGTCAATCAGCTCATTGAGCAGCGGGTCAAACCTGGGGCGGTTGTCCTGGATGCGGGAGCAGGCACAGGCGAGCGCACACTGGCGATCTTACACCAGAGTCAGCCAGTCAACGTGATGGCATTCGATGCATCAGAGGGCATGCTGGCTGTCGCCAGGTCGAAGATTCATGATTCACGTGTGCAGTTTGTGCAGGGAGATGTGCGTCACCTGCCGTTTGCCGACCATACCTTCGATGTGGTGGTAAGTACCTGGGTGATTGAGATCATGGCGAATCCACGAGCTGTCGTCCAAGAATTCATTCGGGTGGTGAAGCCAGGTGGTGTGGTGATCTATGCCTTTTGCAGCCTGTCGGCGGGGGCACCGGGGCGAGTGTTCAAGTACGTCATGACACAAGCGACATCGAAGGATGGGCCATTGACGCACCTGTTATCTGAGCGTGAACGGCCTTTTCATCGCTGCGACTACTCTAGCCTCAGGCAGTTTGCGGGAGGCTTGACAACGGTAGCAACAGTGAGCAAATGTTGCACGGTCACTGATGAGTACGTACCGTGTCGCGTAGGTGAGCCTGAAGCGGTTTTGAAATAGACGCGAGGGCGTCCTGCCTCTCGCGATAGTAGCAAAGAGAGAGCAATCATTGAGAGGAGTGGTTGCTGAAGCAAGAAAGAGAGGGTATTCTTATGATGTGGGGCTATGGTTTTGGCTGGGGCTGGTTGCTGATGGCGCTTGGCATGGTGCTGTGGATTGCGTTGCTGGTCGTACTCGTCTGGGCGCTCATCCGCTGGCTGGAGAGGAAAACGAGCGCAACGATTCCGCCATCGACGGGTCCTACGCCGTCTGGTCCGTCGGCTTTAGAGATTCTCCAACAACGCTATGCGCGTGGGGAGATCGACACAGCCACGTATGAGCAAATGCGCGAGCATCTCGCAGCCTCGGGAATGCGCGAGAACCAACCACTTGTCAGCACTCGTTAGCAATGCAAGCAGTTGAAAGGAGTGTCCTATGGGAAACCTGTACGGCTTTGGAACGACATTGCCGGTCTCCTACGAGGAGGCTATTCCGCGTGTCAAAGACGCCCTCAAGGCCCAGGGCTTCGGAGTTCTGACGGAGATCGATGTGCGTCAAACGCTGCGTGACAAGCTTAGCCTGGAGATGGAGCCGTACCTCATCCTGGGAGCCTGCAATCCAGCCCTGGCGCACCAGGCGCTGGAACAGGAGCCGGAGATCGGGCTGTTTTTACCTTGCAACGTCGTGCTACGCGCCACCGATGGCGGTTGCCGCGTCAAGATAGCCGATCCAGAGGCCATGCTGGGTATCGTTGGCAGTAAACAGCTTGATGCTATCGCTGCGGAAGCAAAACAGCGTTTGCTGCATGTGATAGCCTTGTTGGAGAGCTAGGAGCATGGGTATTGCCGTCATGCTTACCAGAGTGGACATGACGACAATACCTTCTCAAATTTTTTATTGAACTGGAAGAAGGAGGACAGATCCTGGTCATCAGGACGCTCTCACCTGCAATCAGTCATTCCCTCCCAACCGGTAGAACTGCGCTAATTCCGCGAGGAGAGATTCTTCCTCCCCGCTCATGATAGCCTGATGGACGCAGCTAGCCAGATGATTTTCTACGAGGAGCGCTTCGAGCTTCTCGATGGCTTTGCGCACTGCATAGGTCTGGCGCAGAACGTCAATGCAGGTGGCGTCCTCTTCTCTCATTCTACGAATACCGCCCAGGTGTCCTTCGATGTAATGTATTCGCTTGAGTACATCTTGCTTGTCAACATGCATCGACATCCTCGCATGACTCTTTGGTACAGGGTGAGAAGCCGAAAATTGATAGAATGGTAGTCTGCCTTCGGGTAACCATACTGACGTAGGTTGCATACCCAATGACAGACTCCCTCTTTGCGCTGCTTAACGCACGCCTGCCGTGTGCTGCTCGTACTGAGAACGAGGCGAAGCGCCGAGACGCTCGCGCATCTGCTCGTACGTGGCTGTATCAATCTCCCCGCGTGCATAACGCTGCTGGAGAATTTCGAGTGCCGATGGACCAGACGGCGTAGGACCCATCGATGGTGGAACCGCTGCGCTCGCTTTCCTTTCCAACCAGCGGATGAGCACCCAGACCAGCACTGCCAGCAACGCAATCCACAGGATCGAACCAAACGCCATCAGCAACCAGCCCCAGCCAAAACCATATCCCCACATCATAGGAATACCCTCACTTTCATTTGTACCTGGCAAGTTGGCACTTGCCGGTAAAGCTATGTTGACCATTCCGTTTCTATAGTATCGCTCGCTCACATCACATTCGGCTCACATAGGCAGTCCGTTGTATCACTATTGACTCACAACGTCTTGAAGCACGCGATGTTCTCCGGTGCGTTCAGGCAAGATAGTGGGCCGTCATGGGCTGTGATACCTGCGGTAGCATGTCCGGTGGCTGCACAACCAGGAGCGGCAGCCCTGTGGTATGCAGCACGCGCTCTGTGATACTCCCCAGTGCCAGGCGCGCTAGCCCACTCCGTCCATGCGTTGCTATCGCGATCACGTCGCATCCACCAGGCACGCCAGCTCCTCCTGCATCTTCCCCGCTCCCTGCCAGCCTGATGAGCGCCTCCGCCACCTCCGTATCGACCGCAACCGACCAGGTAAAGGTGAGGTTGAGATTCACGACAGCAGGGGCGACAAGTCCTTCCTGGAGCTGGTTGACAGTAGCACGCAGGTATCCCCTGGCTTGCTGTAGCACGTGCTCGCCATCGTCGCGCTCCTCGAGGTGCTTGCCCTCACGACCAGCGGCCACCGGTTTCACGACTCGCGCCAGGCGCAGTTCCCCTGGTGCAGGAGCGGCGAGCGCAGCGATCAGGGATGCAGCCGGTTCAAGAGCAGCCTCGGCGCGTGCGGAGCCGTCCAGGGCCACAAGCGCACGCAGAGGGCGTGCCCCGTCCGGGTGGGATCCAGAAGGAAGAGGACCGCCCTCGCGGAGGATCAACACGGGTACTGAGCTGTGGCGTGCCACGTTCTCCGCGACACCGCCGATGCTCCAGCGTTTCATGCCTGTAGAGCCGTGGCTGCACAGGACGATCACTTCAGCGCGGTAGCTGCGTGCGACCGAAAGAATCGTGGGAACCGTCGGGCCACGGAGCACGACCGTATCTGTCGGAAGACCATCCAGGTCAGGCGCTTTCGTGAGAGCCGAGAGGTACTCCTCAGCCTCGGCAAGGTCTGCATCAATCGCCGTTTGTGCCAGTGTAGTCTGTGGAGCCGGGTGGAGGCTCGGCCAGAACTCGGTAGCTGTACTCACCACCCGTACCAGGATGACCGATCCACGAGAGGCACGTGCGAGGCGCGCAGCCACGGGAAGCGCGTGCGCGGCACACCCGGACCCATCCAGGGCAACAAGAATTCGCGTAAACATGGTTTTCTCTCCTCGGTCAGCTCTCTTCGAGCGTTCCCTTTCATCCCTGGACATCTTCTGCCGGGACGAGATGCATCCCGCACTTTGGGCAGTCCCCTGGGTGGGATTGCCGCACCTCTGGGTGCATGGGGCAGGTATAGGAAGGTACCTGTTGTTGTCCTCCTGCCGGGACGAGGTGCATCCCGCACTTTGGGCAATCGCCCGCTTGGGCCTGCCGCACTTCAGGATGCATGGGGCAGGTATACGTTGTCCCTTGACCTGGCTGCTGTCTGGTCATTGACGTTCCTCCTTCTGTTCGCTTTGCTGTGTACTCGAACTATTCATGTGTGGCAGATGAGGAAGGGCCACTGATCTGGAGTTGCTGGCGCATGGCGGCCAGTTCACCATCCACGTTCTGCTCTTCCGTGATCTGTTGCAACTGCGTGGCGAGTGGGTCCGAACCTGCGATGGAGAGCGTCCCGCTTTGCATGAGCGAGTCGATCGCATCGGCATGGGCCTGCATGTGCAGGACTTTGTCCTGTGCGCGCTGCATCGCCAGGTTCATCTCCGTCATATCCGACGAGATGCCTGTGACGGCTTCATTGGCGCCAGCGGAGGCTTTCGCTGCATCATACTGGGCCGAGAGCAGCTCTTTCTGGCCCCGGAACTGGGCAATGCGCGCCTCCACCTGCTGCTGCACCTCTGCCAGGTGCGCCTCTTGCGCCTGGAGTTGTTGCACCTGCGTGGTATAGCCGTTGACCTGGGCCAGCAGCACTGCTTTGCGCTGTAACGCCTGGCGCGCCAGGTCTTCGCGCCCCAGTTGCAACGCCTGCTGCGCCTGCGTCGTTAATTGGGTGGCTTGCGTCTGCGCCTGTTCCTCAAGCAGGTCAATGTGTTTCTCTTCCGTGGTGACCTGCGCAATCGCCTGGCGCAAGTGTTGCAGTTGCTCCAATTGCTGTTCGTAGGACAGATTCAAGACCTGTGTCGGGTCCTCCGCCGCATCTAACGCCGCGTTCCCTTTCGCCTCAAAAATGAGTCGCAATCGTTTTCCTAAAGACATCTTGTTGCTCCTTCCTGATGGGAACTCATGATGGTCCCACAGGGACTGTGTGTCACATCTTTTCTCATCATGTGACGGTCTTTCAAAGGCTATGCCCATGCAATCACTTTGCTGTCGTCGTGTTCCCGTGCCTAGAAGAGGCTCGATCATCTCCCCTTTTCGAGGGATGATGGCTGTCCATAGACAGCACCTCTCTTCTCACCTGAGAAGCGTACGCTACGGCCACCTCTGTCTTCTTCGGTTCGGTGGCGAGGTGATGAAGTAGCACGAACACGACCACTAGCTTGAGTGTCACCGCAGCAAGCAGGATCACATCAAAAAGCGAGAGCCACATGGTTGTCTATCTCCTTTCACCTGTTCATTTCGCCTGTCCCCCTGACTTCTCAGGGCCTCTACCCGTATTCTACTGTGCCTGGCTGAGGCCTGGCTGAGGGAACGCTGATGGGTGACTGAGTCAACCTTCACTCCATGCTCAACAGGAAGACCGTCTCGGCCCCTTGTCTTCCTCCATATGCTCCTGCCAGCTCCCGGTACGGCCAAAACGTTGGGTGTACTCCACCTGGTCCGTGTGGAAGTTCCAGTGCAATTCAACGTCAGCAGGCACAGAGGTTCCTCCAATGTCCAGTGGGCGGCGTGTCCGGTAGATGGGCTCGTAAGGGCAACTGGCCATCGCTGCGACCACGTAGATATCGTTGCGTGCGAGCGCCGCATCGACCTCGTCCAGGTACTGTTGCGCTCCGGCGGACAGGATACCACCCATCCTCCTCCACATCTCCCCCATTTCGCGGCTGCCAAACTCGGTGCCAGACAGTTCGGCACGAGCCGAGGGAGCCGAAAAACGCCAGAGGTCTTCTGGGCTGATACGCCGGTCGCGATACACCCTGGACGCTGTATCTGGACCCGAGACCGGGCGGTGAGACTGAGTGGCACGCAGCACTTCCGGCATCGCCACGGCCTGGTTGAGCAGGAAGTAGTTCTGGAGCGCATCCCAGAGGGAGTTCTCTGCCTGCATGTGCATGTCAGGCGTGGCCTGGCCCTGCGTTACCTGGCCCGCGAAGTCGGTGCCGAAGCGCCATTGTGAGTCCGCCTGTGCCAGCAGACTCTGGAGCATCTGTATATGCGCCGTAATCTCGGCTGGCACCGGTGTTTTGGCCGTGTTCACTGCGTGCTGGTACTCTGCCAGCAGTCCGGCTGCCCATTCACGTACTTCGCGGGCAGCGGCAATAATCCCCTGCAGATGCGTCACCGGGCAGGGTCGTCCCGCGTTTTCGATACGCGGCCCCAGGATCAGTGGCAGCGGAACATCGGGCACGTAGCTTGGATTGTTCAGGGCGGCGATGGCATAGTGCAAGGCTGGCTGCATCTGCGAACAGAGCGCGTTCGCCTGGTCGTAGGTGATCGGGGGCAGGTAGCCTGCGGTCTGCGGATCGAAGGCAGCATCCGCCGCCAGCAGTTCTTTCACAAACACCTGGTAGGTGCGCGCAGCCCGGATAAACGCCAGGGGAGAGCCGAGTTGCACATAGGCTTCCCACGGTGCGGTCCCCTGTGAGATCAACGTTGCCAGTTTCTCATCAATCTGCTGCCAGATCTCTTCGATCTGGCTGGCCGCGCGCAGGTAGCCCTGCACGGATGAATCGCTCACTTCGCCGCGGATGACGGTGGCATAGAAGTGACGGACGGCTCCTCTCTTCTCGCCAAGAAAACTTTTCGCTTGCATTATCTTCTCCTTCGGATGTAATCTTGTCTTTGCTCGATGGTTCTTCGTTGCTTAATCCTTGTGACTCCCCTCCAGCACGTGGGTAGGAGATTTCCCACCTTCTCCATTTTGGGAGCGGTGGCTGGCCTTTACGATCCTCAGCACGAGGACGACCAGAGCGGAGGCGGAAATACTCCCGAGCACGAACCACGCCGTTTTTCCCCCGCCAAAGGTAGAGCCGAGCAGCGGGCCGGTAAAGCTGCCGAGCGCAAAGGCGGCATACAGCAGGCCAGAGGTGGTATTGAAGGCATCGGGGAAGGCATCATGGGCCAGCCTGGGGACGGCGCCGCTCAACCCGCCGCAGGCCAATCCCACCATGCCGGAAGCGATGAGCAGCACCGGGGCGGCATCGGTGCGCCACAACAGCAAGCCTCCGGTTGCATCCAGCAGCACGATGACCAGCATAACCACCTCCACATGGAGATGGTCGGAGAGCAGGCCGCTGGTGAACCTGCCGAGCGTGTTGGTAATCGCAGCCAGCATGACCGCCGCTGTTCCAAAAGCGGCAGCCAGGCGCAGGTCTTGCGCGGAGATGCCCACCTGCGATAGGGCATAGGAACCCAGGGGGACTGCCAGGATTTCCAGCAGCACCGCCGTTGCAACACGATGCCGCTTGAGCAGGCGGAGGGGAAGCACTCCTCCCGCGGCGCGCTCATGAGACGGTGGAATAGCAGGCATGCACAGCATGGCCACCACCGCCAGGATGGTGACGCTGGTACCCGCAATGCGCAAGGCCGTGATCCATGAATTGGCCAGTGTGAGATAGCTGATCAACGGGATCTCGGCGACGGCTGCCAGGCCGTAGGCGGCAGAAAGCGCGCCGCCAGCCGTCCCGATGCGCCTGGGGAACGTTTGCGCCAGGGCAGCGAGCGCGGCGACCAGCGCGAAACCGTAGCCAACGCCGAGGGCCAGCACCGCGTAAAAGATCAGGAAGGTGAATTCGTTGGGGAGGAGAAACGCGACGGCCTGTCCTCCCGCGAGCAAACCGACTCCCAGCCAGCTGAGCGTTCGTGGTGAGACCTTTGTCACCAAACGGCCGCTGAACAGAAACGTCAGGGAAGCACTGAGCGGTGTGAGCGCGTAGATCGCCTCGATCACAAACGATGACCAGTGGCTCTGTTGCATGGCATAGGGAGCGATCCCGATCCAGACGAAACCCAGACCAAAGGCGAACTGGGGGAAGAGTGTGGCGATCACAACTCGTATGGCGGTCGACGCCCTCTGAACCGGGGGTGCAGCATTTTTCTTCACGTGTTCTGCTTCCTTCCTTCTTGTGTCAATCTGCATGGTTCTCACTCTCTTTTACTTGTCAGGCCAGGCAATAACGACGCTGGTATGGCCCGACCTGACCCAGACCCACCCTTTCTCTTCCACCCTTTCACCCTACCACTCTTTTCTGAGGCTCGGCTGAGGACGCACTGATGAATACCTGAGGACCATCTTTTGCCCTCCTCTGCCCTGTTTCGCATCTCAAGCTGAGTCTCTCCTGATGGTTAGCTGAAGCCTCGTTCTCATGCCGCCTCTCTTCCTCTCTCGGCTGAGATGCTTGTGTGACGCGAAAAAAAGGATGTGACTGAAACATGCTCTCTACAAAATCGAAGCAATCACGCTGCTACCGGCCTCATGTACTGGATAGTCTGGTTGTGACGCGGTTGTGAGGTGGCTGGTCAGGGCTGTGACGCCCTTGTGATTGCGGGACGCTACTATGTCCGTGACAGCAAGAAAAAGAGCCATCATCTCTCACATACCGAGGAGGAAAGCACCTATGCAGCGTATCCTGGTCATCGACGATGATCCCGCCGTCACCAGCCTGCTCAAACGCGGCCTCTCCTACGAGGGGTTTGCGGTCGAGACGGCACCCTCTGGCCACGAGGGACTCGAATGTGCGCGCGAGCGCCCCTCAGACCTGGTGATCCTGGATGTCACCATGCCCGGCTTGAGCGGCTTCGAGGTGTTAGAGCGCCTGCGTGCCGCCGACGAAGAGCTTCCCGTCTTGATGCTCACAGGAAGGGATGCCCCCGCCGACCAGGTGCGGGGCCTGGAGTCCGGCGCGGATGATTATGTGGTGAAACCCTTTACCTTTGAGGTGCTGCTGGCACGCGTCCACTCGCAGCTTCGGCGGCGGCAGGTCGAGCATCCGGCGGTCCTGCGTTTTGCCGACCTCTCGCTCGATACGGGTAGCCACAGAGTCTACCGTGGGCAGCGTGAAATAGCGCTCACCAGCATCGAATTCAAGCTGCTTCACGAGTTCCTCCTGCATCCCCGCCAGGTGCTTTCGAAGGATGTGTTGCTCGAGCGCGTCTGGGGCTATGATTTTGGCGAGAACATCGTAGAAGTCTACGTGAAGCAACTGCGCCAGAAATTGGAAGCAGACGGGGAACCGAGGCTCATTCAGACCCTGCGCAACGTCGGGTACGTCTTGAAGGAGCAGTAGCTGATGTCGATACGCTTACGCCTGGCCCTGTGCTATGGCCTGCTGTTTACGCTGGTGCTCTTCCTGGTGGCCGTGTTCAGCTACGCGATCCACGAGCGAGGGCAGTACGACGACATCGACCGCATCCTGGTCGTGAGCGCCGGACATGCCGCCGCGGAAGCAGCGACTTCGACGAGCAACGTGCGCCTGGTCGAGGCGCGCAGCAGCCTTGAGATCGCGCTGCGCCTGTACAGCCCCGGTGGCGTGTTGCTGGAAAGCACATCCGATGCGAACGGGCTTCCCTCTCTTGATCCGCGCCAGGTGCTGCGCGACCCGGCTGGCTCGGCCTTTGATGTGGTGGCCCGGCTGGCCCCGCCGCTGGTTGCTCAAGCTCCCATCCTTCCCGGAGGGGCCTTCGGGTTGCTCAACGCGCAGGGACAGCGCTGGCGCGTGTATGTCCTCCCGGCCCACCAGGCAGGAAGCATCTCAGGATATATCGAAGCGATGACTCCCCTCGGGCGAATTGATGCCTTGATCCAGGCCTTTCGCCTGACCCTGATCCTGCTCAGCGCGGGCGGTCTGCTGCTCGTGCTGGCCGGAAGCTGGCTGGTCGCAAGCAGAGCCTTACGCCCGATTGCCCTCCTCGTGCAGACGGCCCAAACGATTACCCTCTCGCACGACCTGTCGCGCCGCGTGGATGCTCCCCCTCACCAGGACGAACTCGGTCGCCTGGCCATGACCTTCAACGCGATGCTGCACAGTATCGAGACGGCCTATCAAGCCGAGAAGCGCTTCGTCACCGATGCCTCGCACGAACTACGCGCGCCGCTGACCGCTATTCAAGGCAACCTCGACCTGCTCAATCGGCACCCCGACATGCCGGAAGCTGAGCGCGCAGAATCCCTGACCGAGGTGACGCGCGAGGCCAATCGCCTCGCGCGCCTGGTGGCCGACCTGCTCGCGCTGGCACGCGCCGACGCCGGAATCGTGCTCAATCGCTGCCCCCTCGACCTCGACGCGGTCATCCTGGAAGCGTACCGGACCGCACGCCAGCTCGCGCATGGGCAGCAGTTCGTCCTCGACCCCTTTGAGCCAGCCGCGGTTGAAGGCAATGAGGATCGTCTCAAGCAACTGCTCCTGATCCTGCTGGACAATGCCCTCAAATATACGCCCCCCGGTGGGCGCGTCACGCTGGGTTTACGGCGGCATGACAGAGATGTTGAGCTCATCGTGCGTGATACGGGCATCGGCATTCCGGCGGAAGACCTCCCGCATGTCTTCGAACGCTTCTACCGCGCCGACCCGGCTCGCAGTCGCGATCCTGGCGGAACGGGCCTGGGTCTCTCGATCGCCCAATGGATTGTCGAGCAGCACGAGGGCACGATCACGCTTGAGAGCCAGCCAGGGGAGGGCACAACAGTCATCGTGCGCATGCCGATGTGCCTGTGTCCGCAGTAGGGGTCATATGTGAAACGAGCACCTTCCCGCTCCTCTTGCTCTGTGGCAGCACGGCCACCTCCGCAAGGGTGCGGGGGTGGCCGTGCTGCTCGCACACAAGTATAACCTCTGGAGATCACAGATTCCTCACAAACGCAGCGGGCATGCCCACAATTCCGTCACGGAGTTGGCAGGTATTACACAGCGAGAAGCCGTTCGCTGAAACCTCGCTAGTGCGTGGCAGGCGAGATTCTACCCTTCGGCGTTGCGCTCGATGGTATCAGCACCTTCGGTGAAGGTGTGTGGCGTTTGCTCAATCGTATCAACACCCCGAGAGGCGAGGTCTGGGTTACGCTCAATCACGTCAACGCCTTGGAAGATCAGCCTGCCTTCATCAGACTCTGCCGTCGCTAGTGGGGCAGCATAGCGCTCGTGCTGGAGTTCATCTCTGGATACACTCAGATATAGCCCGTTCGTGTCACTGCGTTGCACAGTGCTGAGGGGAACCTGGATGTCCCGGTGGAAGAATATGCCCTTGTGCAAGATGAGCATGTTTCCTGCCAGGCCATGCTTGCTCACGGTTCCCACCTGCTCACCGTTCAGGTCATACACTGGTGTGCCCTCGGTGAATTGCTGGCCCATGCTGTTTGGAGGCATTGCTTGCTGGTCGCTCATGAGATCTTCCTTTCTTTGGCACGTGCGTCTTGACCGATTGGCTTTCCACTGACTTTTTCCCAGCACCAGCCAAACAGATAGGCACTCAACCAGGCTGCCACGATCAGCGTTTCCCCTCCGAGGAGGACGTTGCTCCACGTGAGATTCCAGGTTCCCATGGCGGAAAGAGCCAGTCCGTGCATCCACCAGGTGGTCACGGTGAGCGCAAAGGCTGGAAAGACCGCAATAAGGAGTGAACAGACCACCCAGAGGATAGCGGCGGTTAAGGCCAACGCATTCGCCAGAACGATTTTTTCTTTTTTCATGCTGGATGACCTTTCTTTTCCTTGGGTCTCGTATCAGAGGGCACAGTGAGGGGTGCGGCGCAATTGCTACAGAATTTCCCGGCACTGACGGTCTGACTGCATCGTGGGCAGGCGATCATGCCGGGGGCTGCTTGAGCTTGCGACTGGGGCTGGCGAGGTTGGCCCTGCGGGGCTATGGGCAGTGTTACCCCGCACAGTGCACACACCTGGGCATGTTCATCATTCATCGCTCCGCAATTTTGACAGTAGACGGCGTGGGTAGTTGTGGCGTTCCCCGGTCTTGCTCCGGCTTGCAGGCAGTACTTGTCAACTGCACTCCATATATCTTGATACAGCCTGTAGTTGCTGATGCCTCGCGCAAGTGGAAAGAGCCAGAGCGGGGGGAAAAAGAACCCTGCAATGAGTCCCCCAACAACGGCAGGATCGTCTAGATCGAACCAGTTCGATTGGCCGGTCACCACGCTTACGCCGTCGACTGTTTTCGAGATACTCAAACCGAGAGCAGCACGAACGCTCCTTCCCCGGTGACTCAACGAGCCGAATTGTACGAACAGGTGATCACCTTGCTCTATCTTCTGTGCCACTGTGTCACCATATTCCTGGTTGAATGTGCTCACGAGATAATCAGCCAGGCCACTCGGGTTGATATTCCCGTGGTACGTGCGTCGTTCCATGTCATTGCCTCCTTTTGCCCCTTGCGGCGAAGCCAGAATTACTGTGAAGCATTGCAAAGGGTCTTTTCACTGCTTCATTGCGGCCTTGATAGCCTTGCTCGGTTGCTTCCATGTATCCTACACGTTCACACCTCTTCGTATCATCGTCGACAACGATCAACCAAGAATGTTTGGCCGTGGCGGGGGAACCAGCTCGCACGAACTTGCTTTATTGACAGCCGTGCCAAAGAGCCACGGCACCTGGAAGAGAACAGCGCCCAGTACCAACCTGCTCCCATCCTGAAATTTCATCCAGGGTTTCATCTCTGTTTCTTTGTGTTCCTCTTGTTCCCCGTACCTGGCATGCTTGTACAGGCGCCACTTCCGTGAAGCCGTCAGCACCCTTGCTTTTGGCCTCACTTTGATGATAGCGCAGGTTGCTGAGCCCTGGCTAAGGGATGACGATCGCTCTGTGCTCACACAAATGAAAGGAGACGGCTATCCGATGTCGCATCCTCAGCCAGGCCTCAGATTTCCCTCATGTGCGCCTCAGCAGAGCATGGCACACTAGAAGTGTACAGAAAGAACACTTGCTGTTCATCGACAGAACCGTACAACAGGACTTGTAGGAAGCTTTTGTACAAGACTCTTTTGAGGAAAGGAACAACCATGATACAAGCACCACAGCCACAGCCGGCAGCCGCGGTTCGCGACCCTATCTGTGGCATGACGATTGAACCGGGACAGGTGTTTGCCACACGCACGATTGGCGAAGAGGTCTTCTACTTCTGCTCCCAGCGCTGTGTGCAACAGTTCGACCACGCACACGCAGGTTCAGCTACCACAGGCGTATCTGAGAGCGGAAAACTCCAGCACCTCGATCTCCCGGTCGTGAGTTTTGATGGGAGACATGGAGCGAGTCGCCTGGAGGAACATCTCACAACCCTGCAGGGAGTGCGCCAGGCAACGGCGAACCCCAAATCGAAACTCGTGCGCATTACCTATGATCCCGATCAGACGCAAGTCGAGACCATCGTCGAGAAGGCCAGGGCGCTCGGATATACGATAGGCGTGGCCAGCACCCAGGTGGATATCCAGGGCATGTACTGCGCCTCGTGCGTCGTCACTATCGAGAAGGCCCTCCAACAGACACCCGGGGTGCTCAATGCCACCGTCAATCTCGCGACACAGCAGGCGCATATCGAGTACCTGCCTGGACTGATTGATCGCAAGGCAGTAGCGCATGCCATCGAGGAGTCGGGCTACAAAGTACGAGAGACCACGGCTCCGGCTGAGACGACCATCGACCGCGCGGAGCAGGATCGGGCCAAAGAGTACCGCACGCTGCTCCGTAAATTCTGGTTCGCGGCGATCATCTCGTTACCCGTGATCGTCTTCTCCTACCCGGAGTTCTTCCCAGGGCTGCGCGACTGGCTCATCCCAGGCAGCGATGCGCGCCGCATCGTGTGGGGTCTGCTCGGCTTGCTCACGATTCCGGTGCTGGCCTGGGCGGGCAGCCACTTCTTTACCGGCATGTGGCAGGCGCTCAAACACCGCCAGGCGAATATGCACACGCTGATCGCCGTGGGCGTCTCCGCTGCCTGGCTCTACTCGACCGTGGCGGTGATCGCGCCACACATCTTTCCCTCGCCATCGCTGGCCGAGGTCTTCTACGATGTCACGGCAGTGGTAGTGGCCCTGGTCAACCTCGGCCTGGCGCTCGAACTCCGGGCCAGAGGCCGCACGAGCGAAGCCATCAAAAAACTGATCGGCCTGCAGGCCAAAACCGCCCGTGTAGTGCGTGATGGCATCGAGGTAGACATTCCTACCGAGGAAGTGCTGGTGGGCGACACGATTGTGGTGAGGCCAGGGGAGAAGATCCCGGTAGATGGGGTGGTGCTGGAAGGCCTCTCGTCGGTAGACGAGAGCATGATTACCGGCGAATCGATCCCGGTGGAGAAGCGCGAGGGCGATGAGGTGATTGGCGCGACCATGAACCAGACCGGCAGTTTCCGCTTCCGCGCCACCAAAGTCGGCAAGGATACCGCGCTGGCCCAGATCATCCGGCTGGTGCAGGACGCGCAGGGGTCGAAGGCGCCGATCCAGAAAGTCGTGGACCAGGTCTCGCACTACTTCGTGCCAACGGTCATCATCCTGGCGATCGCGGCCGCCACGACCTGGTTCATCTTCGGCCCGCAGCCGACCTTCATCTACGCGCTGATCGTCTTTGTGACCACCTTGATTATTGCCTGCCCCTGCGCGTTGGGATTGGCGACGCCGACCAGCCTGACCGTGGGCATCGGCAAGGGCGCCGAGCAGGGCATCCTGATCCGCTCGGGTGACGCGATCCAGACCACCAAGCGCCTGCAAGTGATCGTGCTGGACAAAACCGGCACCATTACCAAAGGCAAACCGGAACTGACCAACGTGATTGCCGAGACAGGTTTCGATGAGGATGTCTTGCTGCGCGTGGCGGCGGCAGTGGAGCGCAGTTCCGAACATCCTCTGGCGACAGCGATTGTCGATGGAGCGAAAGCGCGCGGGCTGGACATCCCCGCCATCACAAACTTCAAGGCGATCCCTGGACAGGGTGTCGAGGCGGATGTAGAGGGCTATCATGTCACGCTAGGCAACAACAAGCTCATGGAACACTACCATCTCGAACTGGGCCGGTTGGTGGCCGAAAGCCAGCGCCTGGCCGATGATGGCAAAACGCCGATGTACATTGCCATCGATGGCAAGGCGGCGGGCATCGTCGCGGCGGCAGATACCGTTAAGGATGAATCGGTGGCAGCCATCGCCGCCCTCAAGCGGCTCGGCTTGCAGGTGGTGATGCTCACCGGCGATAACCGGCGCACGGCAGAGGCCATCGGACGCCAGGTGGGCGTAGATCGTGTCATCTCCGAAGTCCTCCCGCAGGATAAGGCGCACGAGGTGCAGAAGCTGCAACTGGAGGGCAAGGAGGTCGGGATGGTCGGTGATGGCATCAATGATGCGCCGGCGCTGACGCAGGCCGATGTGGGCCTGGCGATCGGCACCGGTACCGACGTGGCCATCGAGGCCGCCGATATCACCCTGATTAGCGGGAGTCTTACGGGCGTTGTCACCGCCATCGAGATCTCGAAGGCGACCATGCGCAACGTCACTCAGAACCTGTTCGGCGCGTTCATCTACAACGGGCTGGGGTTACCCATCGCCATGGGCCTGCTCTACCCCTTCATTGGACTCCTGCTCAGTCCCCTGATCGCGGCAGCAGCGATGGCGGCCAGTTCCGTGACCGTCGTCACCAATGCCAACCGCCTGCGCGGCTGGCGGCCAAAGGAAACACTACAAGGAAAAGAGGCACACTCATGAGTATCACAAATGGCATCGCGCTGCTTGTCGGTGTCGCATTGATAGGAGGGATCGCCTGGTTCTTCTGGGGGCCGCGCAAGAGCGGCGTGCGGGCGGCAGCCACGTCCAGTGGCTACCAGGAGGCGATGGTGCTCGTCAAGGGGGGCTATACGCCCGATGTGATCGTCGTCCAACACGGCAAGCCGGTCCGCTTGAACTTCCGCCGCGAGGAGACGGCGGCCTGTTCGGAGATGGTCATTTTTAACGACTTCGGCAAGAGTGCCCAACTGCCAACAGGCGAGACCGTCCCGGTGGAGTTCCTGCCGGAGAGGCCGGGCGAGTATGAGTTTTCGTGCCAGATGGGCATGTTCCGGGGCAAGCTCATCGTCGAATGACAAGGAGACGGCAGCCATGAGGATCACCATAGGTGTCATGGGTTCGGCTGGCGGCTTGCTCGACGAAGAGGCTTCCAGCAGACTTGAAACACTGGGTAGGGCGATTGCTGAGCACGATTGTATCCTCATCACGGGTGGCTGCCCGGGCTTGCCTTATGCAGCCGTGCGGGGAGCCAAAGCAGCCGGGGGCATGGTCGTGGGGATCTCCCCCGGCCTGTCCCTGGAAGAACATGTGCAGAAGTACGACTCCCCGGTGGAGGGCTTCGATGTCCTGATCTCTACCGGCTCCGGCTTGATGGGAAGAGAGGTGGAGAATATTCACTCGTCCGATATTGTCATCATTGCCGGAGGGCGCTCAGGGACGCTGGGTGAGTTTGCTATTGCGTACGATGAAGGCAGGCTCATTGGTATCTTGACCGGCACCGGTGGGATTGCGGATGAAATCGCACACCTGGTGCCAAACTTGAACAAGCCGACGGGCGCAGTCGTCCTACAAGTTAATGCCAGTGATAGAGAGTTTTCATAGTACTTCTTTCCTTTTTTGTTTACAACATCCCTTTTCAGGCGTATTCTCCTTTACTGAAGAAACAGGTGTGACTATGTGGAAAGTGGAAGGGATAAATCATGTCAACAATAGCCTCTCAAAAGCAGCATCTGACCGCCCTCTCGCAAATCCCTCGGGTACGTGGCCAGCCAGGAGATTGCTACGAACTCATCTTTCTGGATCAGCAGGATCGTATCATCGTCCCGCTTACGGAGTGGTATCGTTTGCGCATCGAGCAAGGGGCAGCGAGCACGAGAAGCCCCTACCTTGTCTGTCTCATGCCCTGGTTTACCTTTCTGGCAATCGATGGATGCCCTTGGAATGCCCCTCCTGAACAGCTACGTAGGACCTTGCTCACCTTTCATCGAGATCGCCTGGGCTGCAAGATTCATCCCCAAAGAGATTCAGATAGCGTCAAGATTGACCTGACGCGTGAGACGCCGCTTCGAGAAAGTACGCTCAAGGTCATGCGCGCAGCTCTGCGCGATTGTTACTTCGTCATGAAGGAGGCAGGGCTGTATGCCTTTGCCAACCCGCTCTCCTCCGAGGTACTGGTCGCGCTCAAACGGGAACAGGAACGCATGTTGGTGAACAAAGGTGCTCCTGATTACGCAGGGGTGCGTGGGGAAACCCATGAGCGATCTCGGCGACGACCAACAGCCTTTCTGCGCCAGCACCAAGCGCAGGAATGGAAGCCGGAGATTCGTAAAGAACTGGCGGATGTGCGCGAGGGCATTCACAAAGTGATCGATGCCATGCTCGATAGTGCAGAGGTTTCGGTTCGGGAGAAAGCCGTGCTGTACCTGTTACAATCGACCGGGGCCAGGATTCACGAGGTTGCCCTGATGACAGTTGGTGGCTATCAAAACGAAGGGATTGCTGGCCAGGCACAGGTCATGAACAAGGGTAGCTATGGACGCGAGATCAAAACCATCTACTTCGCTGGTGATCATCGCGTCCAGGAGGCGCTGAACGCGTATCTTGAGCAGGTGCGCCCCCTGCATGACCCACAGAAACGAAGGCGTTTAGTAGATATTGACCCAAAGGCTCCGCTCTTTTTGACGGAACGGGGAACATCGTACTCACCCAAAACGTTTTACTACCATTGGTATCGGCACTACGCGCCCTTGCAAAGCGAGTGCCCTGTGCGTTTCTCCCCTCACGATCTCCGGCATTTGTTCGTGACCGAAAACCTCATCAGGCTCAAAATCAAGTGTGGGTTGGGCACAGACCATTTTGATGCCGAGACGTATCTGAGTGAACGAGAAGCTTTTGGCAGTCAGATCATGAGCTGGCGCAGTGCTCGGACCATTGATATCTACGATCAGAGCCGCAATGGCGAGGCGGTCTTTTCTACCCTCGCTGAGTATCAACAGGCTCTTTCCCAACGGCGTTACGCCATCCAGCCTGCGAAGGCGCCAAATCATTCCCTAGAACAGGGCGTGTCGCCTGCGGTACCTCAATCAGCATTGCCGCCAGCGGACCGGGAAACATCCATTACATGGGCGCTCGATACAGAGACACTCGACTGGATCAAGAGTATGGAACGACAAGCAAAGCAGTAGTGAGAAGTGAAGATGGAAACCCAATCAACCCAGGAAAAGCCCGCAGGAGTAGCTCCGATAGAGAAGCAGAGTCGCTCTGCTCGTTTGAATTTTAGCAACCCACAACAGCGTTCGGCTCATATTCAAGCCTTTTTGGCGTGGCTCCCCGTGATCCTTCACGATGTGCCAGGAATTTGTTGGGAACGCTTGCCAAGCCAGGTTATGGGCTATCTCATTCGTACAGTCGCCGACGGTCCTGATGTGGTTGTGATCACTCTTGCTGTTGGCTACGCGATGGATGCGCAAAAACCACACGGGTTGTACAAAACATGCACTCACCTCGCAAAGCTCTTAGAAAGCCTCCGTCGCAGTTATGGAATGACCAAGCTTGCTGATCTTAGCCACAGGGCCATTTGGGACAATTTCGTCGAAGGAAGAATGATCTCTACAGGCGAACTCAAAAGGCTCAAAATCTATGATACGTATGCTTCCACACATCGGCAAATCTTCGAGGAGGGTCTGACCGAACGGCAAAAAATGATATGGAAACCCTACCTGTTGCCGCCACTTCCTTCTGGCTTTCTCGGAAAAAAAACGCAACACCAGGCAGTTGAGGCGGCCTCAAAAGATCGAAGGAAGGAACAATCGGATATCATTCTCCCTCTGTTCCCACTCCTCGTTGAAATTGCACAGTTGCGAAAGCAGGTGGCAGAGCGCCTTGTCAAGGAATTTCGTCGGCTTCGTGATTGCGCCCTCACCGGAGAAATTGCATTACCTTATCACTTTCAGTATGTCGATCGGCAGTTTTCTGTTTCGGATCATGCCACTACTCTCTCTGAGGTGCAGATCTTTGAACGAGAAGTGACCCTTTCCCTGACCCTTTGGGATCGTTTAAGTTGGGGGGAAGAGCATCATGACCAGTACAGTGTGGCGGTGCGCAGGAGGCGGGAACGGCAGGATGGCCCCTATGCCTCCGAACGCAATATGTGCTTTCTCCAGTACGAGGGACCGCCGAGTAATCTTCTCTGGATTGGCGATCTCATCAAAAAACATCTCTTGCGGGCGAAAATTCGCGGTGGGTTTACCACCGAGCGTCCAGGACTCCTCTCTCCTGCTAGGAGCGATGCAATATGGCTAACAAGCGCCAGGAACCACTCTGGTGAGGTGCTCTTTGAACCTGAGTCGCTGTACAAAGGCGTGTTATTTGCGACGGCACTGGCAACACTGTCGCTGACGAATGGGAGTCGTGTGAGCGAGCTTCTCCAAGTCAGTGCTTCCCGTTTCGAGACGATCGTTGTTGACGAACTCAAAAATCAGCAACCGACGGGTCGCCAAATTGGCCTCTTTGTACAAAAACTCTTGCCCAAAGGATACACACATGAAAGTGAACGGCAGTTTTTTCTCGTCGGCGAAATGGCTGTGCGCCATCTCAAAGAAATTGCAGAACTCCTTCAAACAGCCCATAGCGGGAGCATTCCCATTGTGCATCCTCACGCGACCAGCACCAAAGCTGACGATCTGGGACCGGAGCCATACTTTTTTCAATGGGCCGCATCCCAGGATGGGCGGCTTGGCCAAATTAACACGAAGGATGTAAGCGTACTTCTGCGTTTTCTCTTCCATGGCCTTGTCCTCACCACAAGAACAGGCGAACCTATTCGGATTGCTCCTCACCTGCTCCGACATGTCCTTGCTACCCATGCAAGAACGGTACAGAATATTCCGGCAGAGGCACTGGCCTACCTTCTTCATCATCGAGTCACGCTGCCTGGCTCAGCCCATGCACTCACTCTTCCAGAGGCAACCGCCTACTACAGTCGGCTCCCGGTTGCAAAACTTCTTGCCCTGCTTTCCGAGGTTCAATCAACGCTGGTTTCGGGCCAAGGACATTCCTATCTCCAGGTACCACCCCCTCAAACGCTGGAGCAAAGGGACGAGGCGCTGCGCAAACAATTTGAGCGCTGCGGCATGATCGGGCCAACGGTTCTCGGATTTTGCAGTGCTGGCACTTGTGTTCGCCCTGACAACCGGGGGATCTGCGCCAATTGCCAATACCTGGTTCCTCATTACGGCAATTTACCCAATGCGAAAATCTGGCGAAGACTCTATGTACTGCAAGCACAACTCCACGACGACCAGGGTCATGTGGTCGATGCAGAGCAAGCTCGCAAGATTATCCAATATGTGGACGATATGATTCGGATCATGGAGATCCAAATCCGCACCCGCCAGGATGGAGGCTATTCGCCTTTCGCGGATACGCTGCCGCCCGGCCAGGACGAGGAGGGAGATGAGCAATGACGCGTTCCTCTAATGATCCCTACGCCCACCTGCGCGCCAATGCGGCAGCACAAAAACAGGTCACGGTGGATCGTCTTCGTCAGGCTATTACGCAACTGGAAGCCGAGGGCCGTCCGGTCAATACTTTCACCATTAAAGAGGTGAGTGGGATGGACTACATGGCCTACTACCGTAATCGAGAAGCCTTTCAGTTGTTCCAGGAGCACAGCACCCATCTGCGCAAAGAACGCGAGCAGGAACAGGTGACGCGCCGGGAGACCAGCGGTGCCAGATCGCGGAAACTGAAAAAGGGTAAAGCGGCTGCTTACGCGGTCAAAGTCTCACCGCGCGATCCGCTGCTTGACTACAAGCGCCCGCGCCTGGTCGAACTGTTGCACGAGGCTTGCGCCGAACGTGACGAAGCCAGACGACAACTTCGAACGGAGCAAGTGGAGACTGAGCAACGCGTGCAAGCAGAACGAGCTGATTTAGAACGGCGCTATCACAAACTTTTGCAAGAGCATATGCAATGTGGACTCACCATCGCCCGCCTGGAAGTCGAACTCGCACAGTTCAGAGTGTTCATGGAAGGATACCGCTCCTCACTCCAACGGGAGGAACAAGGATCGTAGATATCAACTCAGCCTGGCCACCTCTGCTTTGCGTCAAGAAAGCAGAGGTGGCCAGGCTGATACCCACGATTGCGAGTCGGATCAGAGGATCATGATTGCGGTTCTTTGTCGAGATCGTTAGAGTTTCTCCTTGCGTTCATTTTCATTTTCCCCCTCTTTCATCGAATGAGATGGATGAGATCGCGCTCTCCTTATTTAATAGTCAAAGTTCATGCCTCCAACGAGGGCAAGGGATGGCGCGAAAAAATGTGACTTCTGCTTCAGGAAGCCCTGGGTGTGCTCTCAGGATGAGTAACCGTAGCATTCCGGGAAGTGATGATGATACCAATGACGTCGACCAGCAGAGCCGCGATCGCCAGCACCCCAAACAAAGGTACCTCAGGCAGGGCGATCCCAAACAGAGCGTCCAGCGCGTAGCCGCCAGGTCCGATAAGTCCGATAGCGAGACTGGCAATCGCCAGCGTCAGGGTATATTCAATACCGCCAGGGAGAAAGAAGCCGTTTTTCCAATGACTTCTGGCCGCCATGGCCATCGCTCCGAGAATGCCTGCCGCGCCCAGTGGCGTTAAGAAGCCCAGTGCCACGGAGAGGCCACCGCCGAGTTCCCCCACAATGCACAGGGCAAACCAGAACCACGCTGGTTTGTAGCCCTGCTTCTCAAATATCTGACGGAGCTGGACGGGACCAGGGCCACCGAACCATCCAAAGAGTTTTTGCGCGCCATGTCCCGCGAGCGTCACACCGATTACCACGCGGAAAAGAAGGAGTGCTATGTTCATTGTAACTGTCATACCGTCTGTTCCTTTCAAGACCTTTCACTCAGATAAACATGGAGAGCAATGGAATACTCTTTTCCCGGCCCTCGCTAGCGGGGGGTTCCAGCGCTCCACTTAGAGTTTCGTATACCATCTTGCTTTCCTTATGAAACTAAGTATATGTTAGAAAATTGAATTTGTCAAGTACGTTGTTTTCTGAAAAAAAAGATGGTATACTTGTTTTTATGAAAGTATCCGAGGAATATCAGCCACTCAGCTTGCCAGAAAAATGCGAGGAGACACCTCTGCGACGGGCCATCCATCTTTTGGGGGACACCTGGGTGTTGCTGATCGTCATGAATCTTTTGCAAGGTTCCATGCGCTTTAACGCCTTGCGGACAAAGTTGGGGCATATCAGTTCCAAGACACTTTCCAGTCGGCTCAAGCTGCTGGAACAGTTGGGGTTTGTGCAGCGGCTCGCTTTCCTGGAAATTCCGCCACGAGTCGAGTACCATCTCACGGCACAAGGCCGAGAGCTTGGAGATGTCATTGCGGCTATTGAACAGTTCGGCAACAAGCACCTCTCCGATTCAGTTGTAGCAACAACGCGCGAAGCTTGCCCCGTGACTGTAGAGGAAAACGCCGCAGTCGAGAACGTCCGGTAGCAAGAGGGCACACAAGGATGGGTAAACTTTGTCCTTTCTGGCAAAGCTGATGATTGGAAGAGGGTATTTTTAGCTACAGCAGTACATTCATTTTTGGGAATATCAGAGGGGACATGAGCAGCTGCGCCACGCTCTAACGTCTTCCTCGTTTGTGGCGTCCATCGGTCACCTGCTCCAATGTTCGATACACCGACAAGACATCAATCTCAATCCTCTCCAGTGCTTGTTTCGTTGCGTCTGCAAACGTGCTAGAATTCATCCGGAGTCCCTCCTGCTTCTTGAGCTTTTCAATGATTCTCATTGTAGCAAGGTTGGACTCGTTTTTCTTCCCTCCAGGACTTTTACATCTGTGGGGGCAATAGGCACGTACCATCGAGCGTGAAAGATGTTTCTAACTCGTGCTCACGGTACGCGAGTTTTGCCCCCACGGTTTACATCGCCCTGTGAATCAGGAATGTTTACAACGGAAATCTTTCAAGCCTATCGTCTGCTCTTACAGAAAAAATGAATGACGACTGGAAGAAACTCTACGACGATGATCCGCTGCGCTTGGTTGAACGCCTGGTGGAATACTACCAGGCGGAACACAGCAGACACCCGAACTGCTTCTGTCAACCGGCGAAAGCAGGAATGCCAGTGTCATGCCGGTTTACACATCCGCACACAGGTTAGGCTTTTTCTCTCCCAGCGCAAAGGCGAGTCCTGGGAACCTGGCCTTCCCGGTTTGAACCTGCGAAAAACCCGCTTCCTCCATGAGTGTAGGCTGATCCCGAACGCTGCTCTTCCATTGGCCAGCGGAACCTCTGAAGTCGAGAGCTAGCAGGCGCCCCCCTGCTTTGAGGACGCGGGCAATTTCCGCCAGTCCTCGACGCTTGAGATCGTCAGGCAAGTGGTGCATCATAAAGGTACTCAGCACGGCATCGAATGACTGATCGGGAAACGGAAGCTGCTCGATCACCCCGACCTGGAAATTGACTGCCAGGCCAGCTCGGACTGCTTTGTGATTGGCACGGGCGATCATCTGTGGTGAGGGATCAATGCCGGCCACGCGGCCCCTTTCGCCAACACGCTGCTTGGCAACCAGTGCCAGCGTTCCGGTGCCACACCCGACATCCAACACCATCTCTCCCGGTTGAAGCCGGGCCAGGTCTGCGATCTTCTGTCGAAACGCCTGCTCCCGGCCAAGCGTGACAAACCCTATCAACAAGTCATAGCGCCAGGCCCAGTTCCAGACGGACCCTCGCGTCTCTTTGGCTGACGCCTCGCTCGGTTCCTTGTGATGAAGAGGCGATACCATAGATCTTGTTCCTTTCTGCGAAATCCTCTCCTCTGTCATACAGACACGCTTCGCTCTCCTGAACAAGGAGCAGTCAAACGATTGACTCCTTTGGCACAGGCCGACCCGGCAGCCACCAGTTCCAGCGGCCCAGCAGGCGCATCGTCGCTGGAACCAGCAGCGAGCGAATGATCGTCGCGTCCACCAGCACGGCGATGGTCATGCCCACGCCGACCTCTTTGGTGTCAATCACGCTGGTGAAGGTGAAGGAGACCGTCACGACCATGAAGAGCAGCGCGGCGTTGGTAATGACGCCGCCCGTCTTTTCCAGCCCGCGCGCCACCGCCTGCCGGTTGTTGTGGGTCCGCAACCACTCTTCGCGGATGCGGCTGAGCAGGAACACCTCGTAGTCCATCGACAGACCGAAGAGGATACAGAACAGCACGATGGGAATCAGGCTGTCGATGAACCCGCTGCTTGTGAAGCCGAGGATGTTCGAGAAGTGGCCCCACTGGAAGACGAAGACCAGCACGCCGTAGGCCGCGCTCACCGACAGCACGTTCATCAGGATGGCCTTGAGCGGCAGCAGCAGCGAGCGGAAGAGCAGCAGCAGCAGGAGAAAGGTCGCGACCAGGATGAAGAGGATGGCCTGCGGAAAGTTGCTGTACAGGGAGCGGTCGAAATCCAGCACAAGGGCCTGCGCACCGCCGACCTGCACGTGCAGCTCCTGCCCGGCAGCCGTCTCTCCGGCGCGCAGGTGATCGACCAGCGCCTTGCCCGTGTTGCTTTCAAGCGGGGTATCGGTGTTGACCACGAGAGACGTGAAGCCGCCATTCGTGGTAGCAGCAACGAATTGTGCCAGCGCTGGGATGGATGTGTAACCGCCTGTCGTGTAAAGCGTTAGGAGCGTCTGTTGGTCGAGTGCTGGCCCGCCGGACATTGCCGGTGGATTGGTTAGACTGACAACGCCCGTCACGTGCGGCTGTTGCGCCAGCCAGTGGGAGAGTGCCGTCAGGCGCTGCAAGTTCTCTGGCGAGAGCATGGTCGAGCCGTCGGGCGTCTGTGCCGTCACCTCCAGCGGATTCGCATTGAAAGAGGGATACTGCGCCGTCAGGATGTCAAAGCCCTGGCGTGACTGTGCAGTGCGCGGCAGCGCATCCGCGCTGACGGGGCTGCCGATCGTGAGAGAGAAGGCCGGCCAGCCCAGGCCGATCAGGATGATGACAACCAGCGTGATGATCAAGATCGGGCGACGCATCACGCCTATCGCTAGCCGGTGCCAGAACGCCGTCTCGGTGCTTTCGTGTGCGTCTGCTTTCGGCAGGGTCAGACGCCAGAGCCAGGGGACGCGCAGCGCATTGATGCGGCTTCCCAGTATACCGAGCAGCGCCGTGAGAAACGTGAGCGCGGCCAACGTTTCTACTGCTACCGTCGCGCGGCCACCGAGACCCACCGAGGTCAGCCCAGTGCCGATTAGCATCAGTCCGCTAAAACCGATCATGACGGTCAGGCCGCTATACACAATGGCCTCGCCAGCGGTTGCAACTGTCCATGCCAGGGCTTCGCGTGTGTCTCGTCCGCGCGCCAGTTCCTCGCGGAAGCGGCGCGTGATGAACAGGCTGTAGTCGATGGAGAGACCCAGCCCGATGATGGAGACGATACTGGTCACCGAGGTGGTAATGGCTGTTGCTGATGCGATCGGGTAAATCACCGCCAGCGCGAGCGGGATAGTGATGATGGCCAGAATCAGTGGCAGGAGGGCAGCGCTGAAGGTACCAAAGACGACCAAGAGGATCAGCAGGGCAATAGGAAGCACGGTCGTGTCTGCTCGTTCAACATCCTGCAGCGAAATGGTATTCAGGTCGTCCTCTACCGCCAGTTGGCCGGTGAGGCACACCTGCGCGGGATGAGCGTTTGCCAGGCTTTCGAGCCTCGCGCGAAAATCAGCGACATACCTTTGCATAGCATTCTCATCTTGATCGAAGCCGACGTTCACGTAGGTAGTGCGCCCATCCTGTCCTACGCCACCCTGTGTGACGCTCATCACGTGAGGGAATGCGCGTATATTGCTGATAGCGGTGGTGAGTTCCTGCTGGTAGGCCGGGTCGCTCACGTGTGCCGTCGCTGAGTGGAAGACCACCGTGAGCGTCGATGGTGGAACGTGTAGCTTCTCGATGAGTTCACGGCTCACCTGCGCTGACTCACTGCCGCTCACGGAGAATCCGCCGCCGCTCAAGAGAGACGGCAGCCGTGTGGCGAATGGCACGGAGGCTCCGAGCGCGGCAATCCAGATGACGAGAAGAGGCCAACGAAAACGATGAACGAAACGACCAGTCGCCAGTCCAAGACGAAATGATGGAGGAAGGGCAAGCGAGGGCTCGGCGCTTGCTTCTCTCGAACGCGTTTTCGCCTGGTGCTGATCAATTGGCATATGGTGTGGTTGCATAGGTACAGCGTCCTTCCATGAGCTTGCAATGGATAGAGATGGCCTGTGAGGAACGAGGGAACAGTGCGACTCCCACAGGCTCTCGTGTGAAGCATCTCTGGCTTGTTGCTGACGCGTTCACCGACACAGCGTCGCGTATCTTTACTTCTGTCCCTCTTTCGAGTATGCTAGAGCAAGCAGCAGGAGTCAAGAAGCAAAACAAGCCGCTGTGTCGGATAAGCGACACCAGAAAGGAGTGTGTCGATGAAGACGTCGGATAGCCGGGCAGATTTACGTGTCCGGCGCACCCACAAGTTGCTGTGGGAAGCGCTCATGGCGGAGCTTTCCCAGCGTTCGTTCGAGGAAATTACCGTCAGGGAGATCTGTGAGCGGGCGATGGTGCATCGCTCGACCTTTTACAAGCACTATGAGGATAAGTATGCCCTGCTTGAGCAGGGGATGCGACAGATGTATGATGCCCTGGTGGCGGAAGTGACTGTGCCACCCAGCGCGTTCTCCATAGACCATCCTCCCCCCTATTTTATTCGTCTGTTCGAGTATGTGGCAGAACATCAGCAGTTCTATAAACTGATGCTGTGTGGAGATGGTATTGGCGGGTTCCAGAAGCTGGTCAAGGACTATTTAGTCGAGCAGGGTGAGGCCAAAGTACGCGCATTGACCCCCGCCAATCAGTACCTCGCAGTCCCACCCGCCATGTATGTGCAGTATGTAGCGGGGGCAGTGATCAGTACACTGGCCTGGTGGCTTGAGCATGACATGCCTTATTCTCCTCAACACATGGCACAGTATTTGCTGTTGCTCCATGGCACTCCGTCCTATCGTTCTTGACGCTCGTGGTAGGTACCACGTGGTTATGTTCACTATTCCCTGAGTTTAGTATGGCTCGCTCACATCACGTTCACCCCACAAAGTCCCTCTGTGTTTTTGATCCCTGAGTTCAGTACCTTGCGCCGGGGTTTTCTCTGCTCGAGTGTCGATCCAGTGAAGGAACACGAGCGCCAACCCCATCTTGCTTGCTACCACAGCAAGTATCAGAAGATTCAACTGGAATGGAGTCATGATCTATTTCCTCCTGTTTTCGTGCTCTTTTCTCTCTGTTGGAGCTCCTCTGAGTTTCTACAAGCAGTGTAGCTCTCTTTCCTGATGGGGCGCTGAGTCCTGGCTGAGCCATTCCTGAGTGATGGTGTCTATCGTGGTGATGGGTTGAGATGGGAGCCGTTTAATGTATGTTGTCTTTTGAGCTTTGGGCTTCTTTCTCCATCTCTAGACCTGTGTGCCAAAAAGGTTAGCTGATCTCTTGAGCATCAATTGCCTGGCTCCCTGGGGGGATTTGGCTCTGCCCGTCGGGTTTGCTCCCCGCGCGGGCAACGAAGTGCAGCCCCTCGGGACCTTCCAGCGAGAAGGTGTCACCCTCTCCCGGCGAGACGTCAATCAAGAACTGTGGCTTGCGCCAGCGCTCGTATTGCTCCCGGTCGATGTAGAACGGGCGCCCCTCGATTTCTCCGATGAGCAGGGCGCCCGGTCCAAGCAGCAGGTCGCCTTCGCTCAGGCAAACCGGGGAGCTGCCGTGACGGCAGCCCCCCGATTGCACGAACATGAGCGAGCCATAGCGAGTCTTCAGCCGCGCAATCAGATCGCGCGCCGCCTCCGTTACCATCACGCTTTCACTCATCTCTGTGCTCCTAGAAAAACCCCAGCGGCTTGGGATCGTAACTAACGAGCAGGCACTTTGTCTGCGAATAGTGTTCGAGCATCATGCGGTGGGTCTCGCGACCAACCCCTGAAACCTTGTACCCGCCGAAGGCGGCATGAGCCGGGTAGAGGTGGTAGCAATTGGTCCACACGCGGCCCGCTTTGATAGCCCTACCCATGCGGTATGCCCTGGCCATGTCGCGTGTCCATACACCTGCACCCAGACCATATAAGGTGTCGTTGGCGAGCGCGAGCGCCTCGGACTCATTCTTAAAGGTCGTCACCGCCAGCACCGGCCCGAAGATCTCCTCCTGGAACACGCACATCTTATTCTGCCCTTTGAGGACGGTGGGCTGGTAGTAGTAGCCGCCCGCGAGTTCACCGTTCACGTGGGCGCGCTCGCCGCCGATCAGCAGCTCGGCGCCCTCGTCGAGGCCGATCTTGACATAGCCTTCGATCTTCTCAAGCTGCGCTCGCGAGACCTGCGCGCCGACTTGCGTGTCGAGCGCGAGCGGGTTGCCTTGCCGGATGGCGACGATACGCGGCAGCACGCGCTCCATGAAGGCGTCGTAGATCGACTCTTCGATCAGGGCACGCGATGGGCAGGTGCAGACCTCGCCCTTGTTGAAGGCGTAGAGCACCAATCCCTCGACCGCTTTGTCGAAGAAGGCGTCGTCGGCATTCATGATGTCGGCGAAGAAGATGTTGGGCGACTTGCCGCCAAGCTCGGTGGACGAGGGAATAATGTTCTGGGCAGCGTACTGCATAATCATGCGCCCGGTCGTCGTTTCACCCGTGAAGGCGATCTTGGCGATGCGCTTGCTGGTCGCCAGCGCCTTGCCGATCTCCGCTCCTGGCCCGTTGACGATGTTGAGCACACCGGCGGGGACGATATCGCCGATGATTTCGGCCAGTTTGAGGATCGACCAGGGCGTCGGGCTGGCCGGCTTAATGACGGTGCAGTTGCCGGCGGCCAGCGCCGGGGCGATCTTCCAGGCGGCCATCAAGAGCGGGAAGTTGAAGGGGATGATCTGCCCCACCACGCCAAGCGGCTCCTGGAAGTGGTAGGCGACCGTGTGCTTGTCGATTTCGGAAATGCGTCCCTCCTCGGCACGGATGGCACCGGCGAAGTAGCGGAAGTGGTCAATGGCCAGCGGCAGGTCGGCGGCCAGCGTCTCGCGCACCGGCTTGCCGTTTCCCCAACTCTCGGCAACAGCCAGCATTTCGAGGTGCTCCTCCATTGCGTCGGCGATCTTGTTCAAGACGCACGCCCGCTCAGCTGGCGATGTTTCTCCCCAGGCGTCCTTTGCAGCGTGAGCGGCATCGAGCGCCACCTCGACATCTTCTGGTGTCGAGCGCGGCACCTGGGTGAAGGGCTGCCCCGTGACCGGGCTGAGCGTGGTGCTGTACTGGCCCTCGACTGGCGGTACCCACCGCCCGCCGATGAAGTTGTCGTAGCGCGGCTGCACCGTCACAACGCTGTCAGGGTTGCCTGGTTGGACATAGGTCCGAGGCTGTGTAACTGTAGTCATAGTTGCTCCTTTTCAGTGTGTTTGCTCGTCGAACACCTCTGCCACAAAGAGAGTCCGGGAACCAGGCTCCCTCCCTCGTGTTCATCTTCACGGTTCGCACAGGGAGAAGCGAGGCCAGAGAGGGCTGCCGGTCTTTGCAAGCGCTCCAGCACAGCGGCCTCCTTCGTGAGGCACATCCTGGGCCTCGTTGCCCATTGTTTCGGCGAGCAAACAGAGATTCAGTGCGGAAGCCCGTTCTAGGAAATGCCGCCCTCATGGAACGTCTCTTTCCCCTTTCTTCCGCCTACTAGAGGAGAAGGATAACAGCTCGCTCTCTCAGCGCGGTCACGGAAAACGATAGATTTTTCACAAACGCGTCACATTTCAAGCCTGGATGTGATGGTCCCGCTTTTCAAAGAGATGGCTTTGAGCTGTTCCCTTTTGTGATAGCTCCGTAAGGTTAGACAATGAGCACTACAGTTACACATGGTCACTCAGTCAAGCCTCAGCTTTCCCTCAGTGCAGCATCAGGGAAGCATCCTATACTCTTCATAGAAGAAGTTCACCGAAAGGTGACGTCTCACATCGGAACGTGACAGAAAGCAATACCGGTCAGTGACCGAATACACATGACAAGGAGGTTTCTCATGAACACACAACGTACTAGCTCGTCTTCGGACTCGGTTGCCCTCTCATCCTGGCGCTTGAAGGGCATGGCCATCCTGCGCATCGCCTTTGGCCTGGTCTGGGCTGTGGATGCCTGGTTCAAATGGCAGCCCGACTTCATCAACAACTTTTCGAGCTACCTCACCGGCTCGCTCGATGGCCAGCCAGGCTGGGTGCAAGGGTGGATTAACTTCTGGATCAACGTCGTGAAAGTGGACCCGCATGTCTTCGCCCACCTGGTCGCCATCGGCGAGACGGCGGTCGCGATTGGCCTGATCTTCGGGTTATTCAGTAATCTCTCCTACATTATAGGGGTGCTGCTGTCGGTCGTCATCTGGACCACGGCGGAGGGATTCGGTGGTCCCTATACTGCCGGTTCGACCGATATCGGAGCAGCGATCATCTACGTGCTGGTCTTTGCAGGCTTGTTCCTGGCTTCCGCCGGACTCTACTGGGGAGTGGATCGCTACCTGGCTCCGCTCCTGGGACGCTTCAAGTTCCTGGCTTCTGGCGCCAGTAATCTTCCAGTGAGCAAGCAGGACGCAGCCGCCGGTTCTCTGAGGAGCTGAGGTTGGCCGCGAATCGCGAACAAATGCGTGCGGTAAGAATAAGCAGGGACGTGCTTGTTGTTGCATGAAAGACGACACAGGGACGAGTCTCTTTCAATTGAATGAGAGCAGCATCTGAGAAAGGGCCATTTGAGCATATATTATACGGGGAAGCGGGCGCGTGGTTACAATGCGCGCTGGCGCACCTACAGCGCGAGGACGCTTGCAGAGACACTGGCGATGATCGATCATGCCGCACTGCGCGAGGTCCCAGAACGACTGGAACGCGCACCGCGTGTGCTGGACGTCGCCTGTGGGACGGGTATCTTCTTGAAAGAACTGCTCACCCAATGGCCAGGGATAGACGCGTATGGAGTAGACGTGAGCGAAGACATGCTGGCGCAGGCGCGCCTTGCCCTGAAAGACCGGCCACATGTGCATGTGGAGCGCGCGCAGATTGGCCCCGGTGAGACAGCCGGGTTGCCCTACGCACCAGAGACCTTCGATCTTATTACCTGTACGAATGCGCTGCATGACCTGCCAGAACCTGTGGCGACGCTTTCGGGATTGCATCGGCTCCTGGCACCGGGTGGGCAACTGGTGGTAGAGGATTTCGCGCGACGGGAGCCGCCCTTTCCCTGGGCAGTCTTTGAATGGCTGCTGCGGCGCATTGAAAGGAATCGTGTGCAGGCGTATACCTTGCGTGAAGTGGAATTGCTGTGTACGCAGGCGGGGTTACAGGTAGCCGGTGGGAAGGCGTTCCCGATCGATTGGTTCTGGCGCGGTTGGGCCCTGCGTGCGTCTAAAGCTTCCCCTGAAGTCACCCCTGCGAACGTTTGAGGGGCTCTCATACTCAGGGTGGTCTCAGCAGAGTATGTCAGAGTAGAAGTGTATACGACGAAAGATGTGATAATCATTCGTGAAGATGTTACTTTACAGCCAACAGTTCAAGAGTGGAAGAAAACGTGTTACCTATCGATCAAGAGCGTCTGCAGCTCATACACCGGTATTGGGAGGCAGCCAACTACGTAACCGTCGGCCAGATCTATTTACAGGACAACCCCCTGCTGCGGGAGCCGCTGCGCCCCGAACAGATCAAACCGCGTTTGTTGGGACACTGGGGAACCTCTCCCGGTCTCAACTTCATCTATGTGCATCTGAATCGCTTGATTCGGGATCACGATGTGAATATGATCTACCTGGCAGGACCCGGGCATGGCGGTCCGGCAATTCTGGCGAACGTCTACTTGGAAGGGACGTACACGGAAGTGTACCCGCGCATCACGCAGGATGCCGAAGGCATGCGCCGTCTCTTCCGCCAGTTCTCGACGCCGGGAGGGGTCCCCAGCCATGTCAGCGTTCCCACCCCCGGCTCCATTCACGAGGGAGGAGAACTCGGCTACGTCCTTTCCCATGCCTTCGGGGCCGCCTTCGATAACCCGGATCTGATCGTGGTCGCGGTCGTTGGTGATGGTGAGGCGGAGACCGCGCCCCTTGAGGGAGCGTGGAAAGGCATCACGTTCTTGAACCCCGCGAGTGATGGAGCGGTGCTGCCCATTTTGCATTTGAACGGCTACAAGATTTCTGGCCCCACGGTGCTGGGCCGCGACAGCGATGATGCTCTGCAGAAATTGCTCTCCGGTCATGGCTACGAGGTCCACTTCGTAGAAGGTGACGATCCCATGACGATGCACCGCGCGTTCGCTGAGACGTTGGAAACCTGTTATGAACGTATCCGCCTCTATCAAGAAGAGGCTCGCAGCCGTGGTTTCACCGGGCAACCCTCCTGGCCCGCTATCGTCCTGCGCACCCCCAAAGGATGGACGGGACCCAAAGAGGTCGACGGGCTTCCGGTGGAGGGGACGTTTCGCGCGCACCAGGTCCCGGTGGCCGATGTGAAGGGCAACGCAGCGCATTTGCACATCCTGGAAACGTGGATGCAGGGCTATCACCCTGAAGATCTCTTCGATGAGCAAGGTCGCCTGGTGCCGGAGCTGGCCACTCTCGCGCCTGAGGGGAAGCGACGGATGGGAGCTAACCCCCATGCCAATGGCGGCGAACTGCTGGTTGAGCTGGATCTTCCCCCTTTCACCGACTACGCACTTGAGGTGAAACAACCCGCGACGGAACACCACGAGTCGACACGCCAGTTCGGCAAACTGCTGCGCGATCTCTTTACGCGCAATGCCGGGCAGCGCAATTTCCGCCTGTTCTGTCCCGATGAAACCAACTCGAATCGCCTGGGAAATGTTTTCGAGGTCGAGAACCGCTGTTTTGTGGAACCCGTTCTCCCAACCGATGACCACCTCGCTCCCGATGGGCGTGTGATGGAGGTGCTCTCCGAACATCTCTGCCATGGGTGGCTGGAAGGTTATCTCCTCACCGGGCGGCACGGGGTGTTCGCCACCTACGAAAGTTTCGCGCTGGTGTCCGCTTCGATGACGGTGCAACATACCAAGTGGCTGGAAGAGGGCATCAAACTGCCCTGGCGCAAGCCCATCGCTTCGCTGAACATCCTGCTGACCTCGACCTGCTGGCGCAACGATCACGACGGCTTTAGCCACCAGGGGCCTGGCCTCATCGACACCGTGCTCTCCAAGAAAGGGACGGTCGCGCGCATCTACCTGCCGCCGGATGCGAATTGTTTGCTCTCGGTTGCCGATCACTGCCTGCGCAGCCGCGACTACGTCAACCTCATTGTGATCGACAAACAGCCGCAGTTGCAGTGGCTCTCGATGGAGCAGGCCATCGCGCACTGCACGCGCGGGCTCTCCACCTGGCACTGGGCCAGCAACGACGAGCACGTGGAACCGGACGTGGTGCTGGCCTGCGCGGGGGATATTCCGACCCAGGAGACGGTCGCGGCGGCATGGTGGCTGCGTCATCACCTGCCCGAACTCAAGGTGCGCGTGGTGAACGTCGTCGATCTCATGAAGCTCTATCCGCCCTACCTGCATCCACATGGCGTGGACGATGCCACCTTTGTCGACCTCTTCACGCAAGATCGCCCGGTGGTGTTCGCCTTTCATGGCTATGCGCGGGCCATCCATGAGATCGTTCACGGGCGTCCCAACGTGGCGCGTTTCCATGTGCGCGGGTTCATCGAAGAGGGAACGACCACCACGCCGTTCGATATGGTCGTGCGCAACGGCATGAGCCGCTACCACCTCTGCATCGAGGCCATGCGGCGCGCCACGCGCCTGCGCAAACTGACGCCGCCACTCGTCGCCGAATGCGATGACCTGCTCGCCAGGCATACAGACTACGTGCTCGCCCACCTTGAGGATATGCCGGAAGTGCGCGATTGGGTCTGGACGGAATAACCGGCAGTACATACCACCTTTCCCAGCCCGTTTCCTGTCACTTCAAAACAGGTGAGGGAACGGGCTGGAGAGGAAGTTCCCTTGCCATACCCGGCAGCCCTATGCTACACTTTACTACATACCCCTCCCACGTGGGTAGGGGCGAAGTCTTCTACAAAAGGAAAAGGAGCACCCCCTCTGGCACAGGCCATCGATCCCGTCTGCGGGATGACCGTCGATACAGCAACGGCAACGTTTACCACGCAGTATCAAGGTGAAACGTTCTACTTCTGCGCGCCTGGGTGCAAGAAAGCATTTGAGCAAGCGCCTGAACAGTATGTGAAACAGAGCCAGCACGCGCAGGAGCAACAAACGGATCATCCATGATAGCTGTTCTCCTGGAAAGCGAGCCAGGTCTGGGCGGGCGTTCTTCCTCAGCTGATGCCGTGGGAAGCGTTGCCTGGGAGCTATGGCACGTGGTGTCACTCTCCGCTCTCAACTCGCTCGATCACATCCAGGTCACGCTGACCATCGTCATCGCCGTTCCCCTTGCCTGGAGCGATTTGAAGGGCACGCCTGTCTGGGTCACAAGAGGAGCGAGCGCTTGTGTGAGCGAGATGGTGCCTGCCCCTGCTGGAAACGCGCTGGTATTCAAGGTGACCTGCCTGGTGTTCGGAGAAGTGGGGGGAGCAATCGCTTTCGCTTGCAGTCCCAGGGCGACCACGCCCATCAGCGTGCCGCCTTGCACATGATACATGACCAGGGTGTGTGTGCTTCGTGGCACCTGCGCGAGATCCTGAGGCGAGCGAATGACCGGCGCGCGCGGGATGATGAATGTGAACGAAGCTTTTGCGCTGGCTGCGCTGTAGATACAGATGAACGTCTGTCCCTCCAGGATCCTGGTCGGTGCCTCTGCGATTTGAAACGAGGCGACCTGGTTCTGGAGCGGGATAGCAGTGCCGTTACACGTCAGGCGCTCGCTGCCCGCAAACTGGACAAGACGCCCATTGAACCCAAAGCTAAGGCCAATGGTAGTCGTCTCACGGCTCGTACGATCATACCCACCCATCGTCACGATCATGTAGACCTCTAACTGTCTGGGAGAGGGATTGCGCAAGATCACCGGAGGAACCCACCTGTCGGATTGCGAAGTTGACGGCCCTGTATGCTGTGATCCTCCTGGGGAAGATACTATGCCTGGTCGCAGTATGTTCGATGGACCCTGACCTCCGCAGCCTACCAGAAGGCCACAGGCGAAGAAAAAGAGCGCAATAAGGGAACGTGGGATGAAGCGGTGATGGTGCATACTATCCTCCTTCTACATAGAGTATGGCGAAATTGGTTGCGGAAGAGCGTTCGTCCTGCAATCTCGCGACGTTAGATCACCTATAAGAGAAGACGTGTCTGCTGTAGTGTTTGTTCCCAACGTTACTCGGTCAACTTTATTTTACGCTGTGATCGCTCCTCTCGCCTGGGACTCTCGGTAGTGATGCTGATGACGAACCACCAGGAGAATCGCGGAAAATAGTACAAGTATCAGTAGATAGAGCAGGATGCTGCTGAACACCTCCATGGCCGAGCCGGAGACTGCCTCAAGCTCGTACAGCGAGGCGAGCTTTCCGAAGTGCGTGCCTGCTCCTCCGGCAATGACCGGGAGCCAGGTTTCTACTTTTTGACCGCGATAGGTCAATTCGGCATAGACGAACCAGCGTCCTCGCTCAGGCAACTGGATGACTCCTTGAAACTGGCATGGCCCCACCTGTCGAAGTGGGCCGGAGACAGTTTCCCCGGAACGCCTGGCTTCCAGCGTCTTCGGTACAAGCTGGTCGCATGCGAGGGTATTCGTCATGCTCGCTGAGAGGGTGGCCGTTGAACCACGCAACGCTGCGGTCAATCGCATCTGGCCAATTTCGTTGCCCTGCCCTGGATCGTGCGCCAGCGCCTGACCTGGTAACAAGAAGAGCAGGCACATCAGGAGGAGCAGAGCGGCCGGCACCCGGCGCAATCGCAGGTGTGGCGCCTCCACCACGGTCAGCACGAGCCAGCTGACCAATGCTGATAAAGGCAGGCCGACAGCGATGTCGCTGAACGTGATAGAGACGCCGCTCTGCAGGACGTTCAGGTAGGGGACGTAGCTGAGATAGACGGCCAGCGCGAACAAGACGGAGCGGAGGACACGCGGCCAGCGCAAGAGAGCAGTCAGGTCGAACAGGACAGCAGGCAGCAGGATGGGCGGAACGAATGGGAAGGTAAAACCGATCAATAGCAGGAAGAGGATGATGCCAATCCGCAGTCCGGTATAGAGGCTCGCTGCTGCCGTGCTGAGCCAGCGCTGCTGGGAAGTCACCTGAAGCAGAGCAAACGCAAAGATGCTGCCGGTCGTCACCACGGGCAGATACCAGGTGGCGGCGAATTGTGGCACATCGGCTTCGTATTCCATGACCGGGACGAGCGATACGCTCAGGACCAGCGCCCCAACGAGCGCCAGCAAACGGGAACGACGATGCTCAGGCATCTGGCTAACGGCCAACAGCATGCTGCTGGCAACGGCGAGCAGTCCGACGATGCCTAACAGGTGCGGCGGACTCCAGAGCACGGCATCGCGCCCGAAGGCGACGTGCCAGGTGTAACCGATCGGGGCCGCCGCAAGCGGACCGGCATCACCAACGAGGGCCAGGGCAGGTGGGGGATGGGTGAACACGGCGCGCATGCTTCGTTCGCGGCG